>Ga0007796_10000970_pt1 | contig 10296 bp, 9 predicted proteins | sample CryBogmetaGMA0M_FD_60373 | JGI IMG/M metagenome (GOLD analysis project Ga0007796, IMG submission 60373) | Freshwater microbial communities from Crystal Bog, Wisconsin, USA - MA0M | ecosystem: Environmental > Aquatic > Freshwater > Lake | place: Crystal Bog, Wisconsin, USA | collected 2009-07-06 | reverse complement strand
CTGTTGGTGTTGAATCTGTTTGCCAATCGCTTGAGCCCGTTTTTCCTGGTGCAGCGCGTACCGGCCCCTGCCTGGGCGGTGGGAACCGTGGTGGCGGCCTGGCTCTTGTTTCTGGTGGTCGTGGCCCGTCGAGGTACTTCAACGCAGGCTTGCTGGCTGGGGCTGGCGTTTTTGATTCTGGGAACGCGGGTACTGGTGCTGCTGGCGATACCGTTCGACCGCTTGCCGGGCGACATGCTGGCGGCGATCGACCGAGCGCTGGAAGCGTTCCTGGCGGGTGAATTTCCCTATCAGGGATTGGTACCTCGGATGCCGTACTTGCCCGCCCTGTTTCTGGCGTATGTTCCCCCCAAGTTCCTGGGTTGGGACCTGCGAATCTCGAATCTGGCGCTCGATGGGCTGCTGGTGCTGGTGGCGGCACGGTCGGCGCGAAATGAGTATGGGGAGGGAACTTCGTGTCGGGTTCCGCGCGTCAACCTGGCGCTGCTGTTCTTTCTGTTATCGCCGGCCTGGGTGTACAGCAGTGTGAACACGCACTTTGCGCCGTGTGTGCTGGCCACGGCGTTTCTGGGCAGGGCGGTGGCGGGGCAGGGGGTTTACTGGCAGGCGTTGATGCTGGGCTTGGCCGTGGCGACCAATCAGATGTTGCTGGCTTTGGTACCTGTGTTGTTTGCGTTCTGGCTGGGGCGTGTTGGCCTGAAATGGGCCGTCGGGCTGTTACTCATGGCCCTGGCCGTGCCCTTGGTAACAATCGGTCCCTTTCTGGCCTGGAACCCGTCACAATTTCTGGCGGAAACCATGGCCCGGCCGGTGCCGTTCTCGGCGGCCCAGATGGCTGGCCGGTTCACATTGCTGCCATTGTTTTCGGGCTGGCTGCCCCAGGCGAGCATGGTTTTGTCAGCGGTCATCATCGTGCTGGCAAGTTGGGTCGCCTGGCGGGCCTGGGATCGGGCCTCGCTGTTAGCGGTGCTGGCGGTCAGCCTGTGCGTGGTGTTACTGGTACAACCGACGAGTTTTCCGCATTACTTCTTGCCGGTGCTGGTCCTGGCGGCATGGGCCTCACCCGTTCCCCTCAGAACGCATCCGCGCTCATAACTTCGTTTCTAGCCAAGGTGCCCGGTCCGTGCCAAAGAAAGTGATGCGAGGTTCATGCCGAGGAGGACGACTACGATTCATCCAATCAAGCTGGAACCGCGGTAGGTAGATTGCCGATCTTCAGGCCGGGCATTCCTGATAAAACCCCGCCTGGCGTAAAGGGGCGTATAATTCCATGGCCCGTTCTTGTTCTGCGGCGGTCAGTTCCTGGTGCTGATTCTTTTGGTATGCGCGGTGGGTAGGGTCGGCCGCGACCTTTGTGAGTAACGGGTTCAGGCCGGGCAGGTTGAGCTTTTCGTGAATCTGCCGCAAGGTGTCGGCGGGCGAGGCCACCAGGTCTTCGTAGGTGACTTCCACCAGATTTTCTTGAGGGATCAACTGCCTGGTTTCGAAGTAGCGCTGGAAGATGCGCTGGTTGTAGTCGAAGTATTCGTGTTCTTCGGGCCGATAGGTCTGGAGCGCGGGCCAGATCGTTTTTTGCTTGGCCACGCCGACCGTGGATCGGCTCTGTTCCTGCGGGTTGCGAAAGATGGTGACGAACCGGGCCTGGGGGAATACTTCAAGAATGTCGGGTATTCGCATGGTGTGCAGCGGTGACTTCAGGACCAGCGGTTTGTTGTGCAGAGCGACGAGCTTCCGCGTCAACAGTTCGAGCGCGGCCTTCCAGCGTGTGGCCCCTTGCCAGTGGGGGTTGAGTGGACACTGCTCCCGGTAGTGATTACGGCGCTCTCCAAAAACGACCCCCAGCCACGGTCCATCGGCGGCCAGCACGGTGAGGGCGAACTCGTCTTCATCGGGGCTCGACCAGCCCATTTTCACGTTATCAAGTGCCCGTTTGCGGGCAGGAATCTGGGCCAAAAGCCAGTTCAGGCCCAGGCGGTGGAGCGTGATGAACGTGTGCGGGTTGAAACAATCGAGCCGCGTGGGATAGGCCAGATCGGGATTGGCGGCAAGCCAGTTTTGCAGCAGGGTGGTTCCGCTGCGGGGCAAGCCAAGCACGAAGATGGTCTGGTCCCAGTAGGCTTGCTGCGGTGCGGTCAGTTTCGGGTCTGGTTCCACGGTGGCCAGCAGCGAGGTGGCCACCGTCTCCAGGGTGATGGCGGCAGCACGTGCCAGAAATGGGAAGTCGACCCGGCCACGGTTTTCTTGAAGAATCAACGCCCAGTCTCGCGTTTTGCAACCGCTGAGGAAAGATCCAGACAGCACCGCGCATGCTCCCAGAAAACCAGAGACACTTCGCCCCATCAGCACCCTCCCGCTTCCGGTGGGTGATCGTGCCATGGCCTCAATCGATCACACTTCGCACTGGCCGCAGATCTTGTCGTTCACGCGGTCGGTCTTGAGCAGGTTGAGCATTTGCCGCCTGAGCGTGCCGCGATGCACGTCGCTGAACTTCTGGGTCTTGAGGTTACCCATAGGGACCATATCTGGGTAGTTGCAGCAGGGGATGACGTCGCCCTGGGCATTGACGAACAGGTTGACGCCACTCATCGGCCAGCAGACCTTGTTGCTGACTTTGAGTTCCCGGTCCCAGGGTTTGCCGCTGGTGTTGGGGAGTGCCAGCCAGTCCCTGAATTCGGGCTCCCAGCCACGTGGTCGCAGAACCTCGCTCCAACGTTGGCGTCCCTCGTCCGTTGGGCAAACATTGCGGGTGCCCAGGCGGATCGGGGAACCGAGTTCCTGCTTGATCCGAGCGGCCCCTTCCAGGAATGTGATCAGCTTGTTCCACTTGGCGGGCGGACGCAGACGCTCAAACTCGGCTGGCGTGCCATCACCGTCACAACTGACGAAAAGGTGCGTCACCACACCCGAGCCGATCACGTCTCGGAGTTTTTTCTCATCGAAGATCATGGCATTGGTAGAGACCTCCAGCCGGTCCAATTGCCAGGTTTGGGTTTTGAGCACATCCATCAATCCCTTGAGGTCGGGATGGAGGAACGGCTCTCCAAAATTGAACAGCCGCATCACCTTCACCCGTTTGACATCCACATTCTGCAAGCAAACGTCGAATGCCTCGGGCGTGATATGGTCGATCTTGGGCAGCAAGATCGAGTTCGGGCAACCAATGCAGCGCAACTGACAACCCTGCACGATATCGAAGTGAAACGTGCCGATGGTATCGAGCCGGTATTCGTTCAGTTTGCGCTGGGTGGCTCCCACCAAGGGTGACACCAGGTTCAGGATCGGCAGCGAGCTGAGTGGGTTGGAGCTCATGATGAGTGGGTATAAAACAAATGGTGGAAAGAATAGGACAAGAGGCGGCGCATGAGTCGTCTAGTTTGTTCTGTCTGGAATTTAGAGGAAGGGCTGCATATAAAGCTATCCACGGAATAAGTTTATTGCCGGAAGCTGTTTCTTAAAATCACCTTGTGAGCGGGAAACGCCACGCATGCCCGGGTTTGATCCGTGGCGCGCTGTTAAGCCCGCACAAACGTTGGTGAATATCGACGGGCTGCTCGTTCGGGTCTGGTCGCATCGCGAACGTAACTTCCAGACTATGCTACGATTTAGCTCTTGATTTTGGATCCGTCCGATCAGGGACGTAGTGACCCGTATTCATTTGGAAACATGTGATCGTTGGGTCTGTTACCATGCAACGCGGCCATGAATGAGAGTGGTAAGTTTCGCCAGATCCAGGTCACTCTCTCGGGCAGGGTTCTATGCTTTCTGATTTATCGGTGGTCGTGATCAGCTACAACATCCCAAGGGAACTTTCCCGGACGTTGTATTCACTCTCCGCCGCCTATCAGCGTGGAATTCGACGCGAGGAATATGAGGTTCTCGTGATCGATAACGGATCAGCGAACCTTCCCCGAATCGCTGATTTCGCACACCTTGACCTGAACCTGCGGATCGAACCCGCGGAAGTTCGCTCTTCCTGCCCGGCGGCCGCGATCAATCAGGGCTTGCGGCATTCGACGGGGGAATATATCGGGGTTTTCATTGATGGAGCCCGCCTGGCCTCCCCAGGGTTGCTTGCGAGTGCCCGTGCCGCGCTACGAACAAATGAACGAGCGTTTGTGGGGTCTCGGGGGCGGTACCTTGGTCCGGCGTTTCAACGGCACTCGATTTCCAAGGGTTACAACCAGGCCGTCGAAGATCGCTTGCTGGCCGAGTCTGGGTGGGAACGTGATGGCTATCGGTTATTTGATCATTCGGTGTTTGATGAATCCTCGGGGCCAACCTGGAGCGATCCAATTTCCGAGAGTAACAGCCTGTTCATGCATCGTTCGCTGTGGAATGAGCTTGGTGGTTACGATTGCAGGTTCCAGATACCCGGGGGCGGCCTGGTGAATCTGGATACCTGGACGCGTGCCTGCGAACTGCCAGACTCCACGGCCATCGTATTGGCCGGCGAGGCAACGTTCCACCAGGTGCATGGTGGGGTGGCGACCAATAGCCTGAGACAACGACATTTATTTGCAACCTACAATATGGAATATCGTGGCCTGAGGGGCCATGACTATTGTTATCCCAGCAAGCCGCTGGTCTCGTGGGGTGAATTCCTCAGCAAACCACCCAGGCATGAATTGGTTGCGAACAAGCTTTCCCCGCTGGTGTGGCTGAAGAAATGGGACCACCTGAAACAACGGGTCTCAACAGTGGTCCGAAACCAGGTAACGATCGGTCGAGTTCCGGTATCGTGAATGAGGTGATTATGACGATTGCATCATACCCTGTCGGTGGGACATCAGTGTTGGATCGGAAGTCGATCATTCAGAACCTGTTGACCCGGCTGCGCGGCCAGACTTACCTGGAAATTGGTGTGGAACTTGGCCAGAGCTTGCTGCCGATCCGGGCCAAGACCAAGCTGGGAGTCGATCCCAACCCGATCGTCCCCTGGCGAGGTCGAATCACAATGGCCCTGCACAATCTCTTTTCCTCGGAGAAGGTACGCTTATTGCAGATGACCAGTGATGAGTTTTTTGCCAACCGCGAGTCGATCTTGCAGGGGCAGACCATCGACGTGGCGCTGGTGGATGGGCTGCACACCTATGAACAAGCTTACCAGGATGTGATTCACTGCCTGGAAGTGCTGAGCCCCAACGGTGTGATTGTGATGCATGACTGTAACCCGGCCACCGAGCGCATGGCGCTGCGGGCGCATTCCCATGCCGAGGCGTTGCAGGTCTTTCCGCAGGATGGAGATACACGCTGGTGCGGCGACGTGTGGAAGAGTGTGGTCATGCTCCGCTCGTTTCATGCCGACCTCCGCACGTTTGTGCTGGACGCCGATTATGGGCTTGGCATTGTCACGCGGGGCCCGAGCGCGTCCACACTCCCGTTTTCGCTGGCCGAGATCCAACCGATGACATACAACGACCTGGCTGCGCAGCGCGAGTATTTGCTCGATTTGCGACCGCCATCGGCATTTGATGCGTTTCTGGAATCGCACCTGAAATAATCAGGCCGTTGTATCATCGTTCAGCCGATACCAGCGTACCACGGGTTCAGGCTGTATTACCGGGCTACAGGCCTGATTTTCTGCCGCGTCGCGGCAGAAAATCGAGAATAGAGTCGAGAAATCTGTGGGCTCAAACGGCGATCCAATTCTATGGGATTGTCCGTGGAGCCCAAGAGGTTTTTTGGGGCACACTTTACCCAGCCCGTTGGGCTGGGCTGTCATGAAACGGGCCTTCAGCCCTTCAGACTTACCGTGTCCCAGGCAATCCCTATTTTCAGGCGTGATTCATACTTATTGAGATACGACGCGCGTTTCACCCTGGGCGATCAGCGTGCCGCTCTTCCAGAGATCAGGAACGCTGCGTCAACTACACTAGCTCATGCCCTTGCCGGAGCCGCCACGCCAGGCCCCAATCAGGTGGCCCGCGGCCTGGAAGTTTCGATCCCAGGCCAGGGAGGCGGCTTCACGCACCACATGGGCGAACAGGAGCAGTTCGGCGGTTACGGCTGAGTAACGCTTGCGGTGAAAATGGCGAGCGCTATCGAGCTTGAGCTTCCAGCGCCAGCCATCAGACTTTTTGGCGCGAGGGCCATCTTCGACATCGTGCCACATCAGGGCCTTGGGGTCGCACCACACCTGCCAGCCCGCCGCTTTCATACGCAGGCAGAGATCCATATCTTCGTAATACATGAAGAAGCCAGGATCAAATAGCCCTACCTCCTGCAAAGCGGCCGTTCGCAATAACATTCCATGTCCCCACACATAGTCTACCTCAAACGGTTGTGTGGCCTGGCCGCGATCCGCTCTACCAATTCCTGGAATCTTCTGCCAGAGCGGCAAGCATCGTTTCCAGGCGCCCGCGTACAAAAGCCGTGGTGAACCGTCGGGCATCGGCTGGGTCGAAAGCGTTTTGGCTCCAATCACGCCGGCACGTGGTGTTTCCTTGGCGAATGCGATCAAGCGCTCGATCAGGTCGGGTGCCGCCAGCGTGTCTTGATTGATCAGCAGCACGAATTCGTCGCCCCGCTCCAGGGCGCGCTCAATCCCTTGGTTGCAAGCCGAGCCAAAACCGACATTTCGCGAATTGCGGAGAAACTCCATCGAGCCGAAGTGTGCCTGCGCGACGTCGATCGAACCATCTGTCGAGGCATTATCCACGACCAGAATGTGTGTGTCGGCCGAGACACAGAATTCCAGAGAACCCAGGCAACTGAGCAACTCGCGACCACCATGATAGGACGGGATCACCACCGTCAGGCCGCTGTGGGTCGAATTCGCAATCGGTGTTGCCCTGGAATGCACCAAGTTTTCCATGGCGACATCGATACTCATCACAAATCACTCAATGAGAAGGGTAGAAACAGAGCCATACGGAACTGGAGCTTCTCTCGATCTTGACACCCTACTGATGACGCGCTGCATTGTAGCATTCCGCGTGGTGGGGTCACACAATGCCCAGGGAGTTTCGTTGTCGATATTCGACATGGTTCAGGCACGACGTTGCTTGCTGGAGATTGGCAGGCCTATGGATCTTGGCTGGCTGCCAGACGTTTTCAGTTCGGGGCCTGGGGCCGCTCCCCTGTTCAGCAGAGCGAGCGAGGTAATGCTGCTCCGTGGGGAAAACGCAACGTGGTCCCCGGCGATGTGTTGAAAAAGCGGGGCTTCCGGAGGTGTAGGTTCGCATATTTGGCAGAATTGTCACGCCCGTGCCCAGATCCTTATCGGGCTGAACCACAGGGAGCCCAATTGTAGGGTACAAGTTGAGGATGCATCCGGCGAAAAACTCAGAGATCGTGGAATTCACAGACTTGCGACGGAGTTTGGTATGTCAGCCCAGGGTTCAGGCGTTTCGGGAAATCCAGGTCCGCTCAAGCAGGCAGTGCGCCGCGTTCGAAAAACCGTGAAGCGCGGCTGGAAGGGATTCCAGGACCGACTCTCGCTTCCTTATCTGAATCGGATGAACAGTTCCGAACGCGTGGGAATTGTCTACCGCGTGCCGAGTGAAATGAGCATCGAGGAGCGGCTCTTCCTGTTTGCACTGATCCGTGGAATCCGTCCCCAGCGGGTCCTGGAAATCGGGTCTCGGCATGGGGGCTCGGCGGCCATCATCTCGTGCGCGATGGAAGATAATGGTCGCGGGCGGGTGATTGGCATTGATCCGGGGCCAGAGATCACAGTCAGGAAATCCTTCTTTCATGGCCGGTTCCACCTTATCACCAGGCCGTCGCCCGAGGCGATTGCCGAAGCCTATGAGGTGGCCCAGGGTCAGTTCGACGTGCTTTTTATTGACGGGCTGCATACCCACCGCCAGTGCGCGGCCGACCTTGCGGGCGCTTTACCATACCTGGCCGAGGGGGCCTATGTGCTGTTTCACGACGCTTTTCACTTTGGCGTCAGCGAGGCGGTCCGTGAAGCCCTGGAGGCCAATCCCAGGCTCCATGACTGTGGCTACATGTGCGTCAGGCCCTATACGGATGAGCCCCTACTCAGTTACCGAGGGCTGCGGATGTTACGATACGCCACCAACCCCGTGGCCGATCCACAGCCTTTGATCGTTGAGGGGTATCAAGAAGTCGGCCTGACTCCGCCTGTCCCCCATCCCGACCTGCTCGACCATGATGGCTGGTACTGCCGCCACTTCGAGCCTTGCCCCTACTGCCGGGCCCAGAGCCAGAAGGCCGGTACCAGCCGCTGAGGCTTGGCCCCTTTGGGCGGTACGGTTCAAGTTCGAGTCCCTCGCCTGGGTCGGTTTGGGTATGATACGGGCAGTCGCACAGGGTGGTGTGGCTCAAGGGTCCGCTTGGGCCGTGACGGTGGAAGATCCAAAGGGTGGGCGAGCCTCCAGATGATCCTGACACACCCGGCCGTCTGGCTCTTGCTGGTTTTCGCCTGTGTGGCGGACGATTCGGGGATCGGAGCCCGGCTTCCAAGCCGGCCGGGTCCCCTGTCTGAACGGCAATTCTTCGAAGGTTTGCTTCTGCAGTACCATCGCCGGTCATTCGAGGCGCACCAGGCCGGCAACGCCGATGTCGACCCGTTTCGACCTGGGGAACCGGTGAATGCCCGCGATGCTCAGCACCGGCGGTCGATTCCGGAACCGGTCCTCACGGCGGTCGACTTCTATTTTGAGCGAGTGGAACGGCCCGACTGGGGTTCGGCCCGGCTGTATCGGGTCAACTCCGCCAGTCTTCGGCGGCCACTCTGGATAGTCTGGGTGCGGACCGATGGCGATGATGGTTGGGTCGAGCTGTTCGATGCTTCGGGCCTGCCCGTGGGGGCCGGCCGGACGTTTCTGGAACTTGTGGCCTGGGGCCAGACCGACGAGATCCGCGCCTGGGTCGCGACCAGCGGCTATCCAGAATCGCTCAAGGATCGGGCCAGCCGCACCCTTTGGGCCAAACCGCCCCACTGAGCAAGCGGACCAGGTATAGTTCACACGTACACTGAAGGATGAGAAAGGACGCTCACATGAATCACGCTTCATCACCCTCCGGCGACTGGCCGCTGCTCCAGGTTCGGTGCATTCATGAGCTGCGCGGGCCGAACCTCTGGACCAACCATCCCGCGCTCGAAGTTTGGGTTGATCTGGGCTCGCTGGTCGAAACGGCGTCGACCGATGTCCCCGGCTTCAATGACCGCTTGATGGCCTGGCTGCCCGCCATGGTCGAGCATCGGTGCTCGATCGGCGAGCGCGGCGGGTTCTTTCAGCGCCTTCTCCACGGCACCTATCCCGCGCACATTCTGGAGCACGTCTCGCTGGAGCTTCAGGACCTGGCCGGCACCAACGTGGGCTACGGCCGAGCCCGGGCCATGCACCACGAGGCCGGGGTCTACCGGGTGGTGATCCGGTGCGACGATCACCAGTTGGCCCGCGCCGCCGTGAACGAGGCGCTGGTCTTGATTCAGGCGGCCTACGCGGGGACCAGTTTCGACGTGGATGCGGCCGTGGCGCGGGTCCGGGCCGCCGCCGGCAGCGCCGCCGTGCTCGATCCCACCACCAGGGCCTTGCAGGCGGCCGCGCGGGCGCGGGGAATTCCCTGCGTGCGGATGGGGGAGCTGGGCCTGTTGATGATGGGGCATGGCAAGCACCTGCGGCGCATCCACGGCACGGCCACCGACGCCACGCCCGCCGTGGCCGAGGAAATGGCCGACGACCGCGAGATCTACCGCCCCTTGCTCGAATCGCTGGGCGTGCCCGTGCCCCAGGGAGCGCGCGTCAGGTCGGCGCTGCATGCCTGGGAAGAGGCTGAATCACTGGGCCTGCCGGTGATCGTCAAGCCGCTGTATCGCGACCAAGGGCTGGGTATCAGTGGGCCGCTCTCCACCCGCGAAGAGGTCGAGAAAGCCTTCACGCTGGCCGTCACGGTCAGTGCTTATGTCGCCGTGGAGCAGGTTCTGGAAGGGGACCGGTTCGAAATCTTGATGATGGACGGCCAGCTCGTGGCCGCGGCCGCCGTGGCCGACCCCGCCACGCCCGACCTTCCCGCCTTGGATGTCACAGACAAGGTCGCGGCCGAATCGATCCAGCAAGCGGCCGACGCGGTGCGGCTGGTGGGCCTTAGCGTGGCCACCGTCGTTGTGATCGCCCGGGCGATCGATCGGCCGCTCAAAGAGCAGGGGGGCGTGGTTCGGTCGATCGAGGGCCGGCCCAACCTCTCGGCCTTCCTTGCGCCCAGGAATAACCACCCCAGGCCCGTCGTGGAGCGGTTGCTGGACCGCGTGTTCCCCGCCGGCGATCAGGGCCGGGTACCGCTGTTGGCCGTGGCCGGCGGCCCCGAACGGTTCAAGGTCGGCCG
>Ga0007796_10000969_pt1 | contig 10297 bp, 6 predicted proteins | sample CryBogmetaGMA0M_FD_60373 | JGI IMG/M metagenome (GOLD analysis project Ga0007796, IMG submission 60373) | Freshwater microbial communities from Crystal Bog, Wisconsin, USA - MA0M | ecosystem: Environmental > Aquatic > Freshwater > Lake | place: Crystal Bog, Wisconsin, USA | collected 2009-07-06 | reverse complement strand
CGCCTACAAGGCCGCCATCGACTGCCTCCGGCCCGGCGATATCGCGATCTGCGCGACGCCGGTCGGCTTCCGTGCGGCACACTTCGCCTATGCCATCGAGAAGGGCGTGCACGCGTTTCTGGAAAAGCCGATTTCCATCGACGGGCCGAGCACCAAGCGGATCATCGAACTGGCTGCCAAGGCCGACGCCAAGAACCTCAAGGTCGGCGTGGGGCTGATGTGCCGCCACAACGAGGCCCGTCAAGAACTCTTCGACCGGCTGCAGAACGGCGAGGCTGGCGATCTGATCGCCTTCCACGGGTACCGCGAGCATGGACCGGTGCAGCCGATGGACCTCCATCCCGGCCCGCCCGAGGGCATGAGCGAACTCTTCTGGCAGGCCAAGCGGTTCCACGGATTTCTCTGGGCCAGCGGCGGCGTGTTCAGCGACTTCTACGTGCACCACGTCGACGAGGTCTGCTGGATGAAAAACGCCTGGCCGGTGAAGGCCGAGGCGATCGGCGGCCGGCATTTTCGCGGCAGGCTCGACGACCAGAACTTCGACAGCTACGGCGTTGAATACACCTTCGCCGACGGCACGAAGTTCTTCTATTCCGGCCGGACGATGAAAGACTGCGAGCAGAAGTTCGGCGTCTTCGGCCAGGGGTCGAAGCGAGCGTTCACGATCTCCGTCAGCGGCCACGCGCCCGCCAAGTCGACGATCTACAAGAGCCAGCAGATGACCGACGACAACATTCTCTGGGCCGCCCAGCAGCCGGAGACGAATCCCTACCGCGTGGAGTGGGAACACCTCATGGCGGCGATCCACTCCGGAGAGCGCTACAGCGAGGCGGTCCGCGGCGCCGAGGCGAGCCTCGTCACGGCCATGGGCCGCGTCGCGGCGCACACCGGCCGGACGGTCACGTTCGAAGAATGTTTGACCAGCCCCGACGACCTCACCGCCGGCGTGGCCGAACTGACCGATGATTCCCCCGCACCGTTGCAGCGGGGTGCCGACGGCCTCTACCCCGTGCCGATGCCGGGCAGGCACGCGTTCGAGTTCCGCGGGTGATGCCGCACATCCGGTTCGTCGACCCTGTCGGGTGTTTTCCCAGAATCCGCGTCGCATCATGACCGTGATGCGGGCGGTCGAAGCACGCCCGGATGACGATCACGAAGCGGCCAGGAACGCCATGGTCTTGTTCTGGATCGCCTCGAGGGTCTCGTCCACGCCCTGCTTGCCGGTCGTCATTCTGCCGAGTTCGGCGGCGTTGATCTCCGCGGCGATCGTCACCCAGGCGGGCAGGTGCGGCGACGTGCCCATGCGGTTTTCGATGGCCCGACGCGTCACGTCGAAGTGGCGGGTCGTTCCCCGCACCGCCCGTTTCTTGGCCAGCACGCGGGAGTCGGCGTAGTTGCTGCGGCGAACGGGCGTGTCGGCACCGTCGGCATTGGCCCGCGCGGTGACGTCGGCGCTGGTGGCCCACTGCATGAACACCCAGGCCGCGTCGGCGCGGGGAGCGTGTTTGCTCAGCGCCAGGCACGACCCGCCCTGGCGGCTGATCCCCGGCGTCTCGTGGAAGCCGCACTGGTCGCGCGACAGTCGCGCATCCTCCAGCGGACAGTCGGCCGCTTCCACGAGACCGACGACGCGGCTCTTGTCGGGGTCGTCGCAGGCCGGAAAGAACTCGCTCCAGGAGATGACGATCCCGGCCCGGCCCTGGTTGAGCGCGGCGGCCTGCCCTTCCCAGTCCCATTCGCGGACATCCGGGCTCATGTGCCTGCCCAGCTCCAGCATGTAGCGCAGCCCCTTCGCATTGCCTTCCGTGAGATAGTCGGGACGATTCTCGGCGTTGAAGTGGTGGCCGCCATGCGCCCAGATCCACGCCGACGCCTCGCACTGCAGGGAAAAGTGGCCGGTCTTCCACTGGCCGACGGTGCCATGGATCCCCTGGCCTCGTTTGGCCTCGTCGATGGCCCGGACCGTGGCGAGATAGTCGCCCATGGTCTTCGGCACCGCCAGGCGGAGTTCATCGAGGATGTCCTTGCGGTACATCATGATGAAGATCGGAATGTCGAACGGCACCCCGACGATCCGGCCGCCGTGGCTCGCGACTCCCTCCACCAGTTGCGGGAGAAAGTCGCCGAAATCGTAGCCGGGGTAGGCCAGTTCCTTGCGGTCAAGCAGTTCCTCGACGCCGATGCTCTCGTTCGCGAATCGCGCGAGCCAGGCCTGGTCCCAATAGAAGATGTCGTACTGGCCCTTCGTGCCGTCGGCGCCGGCGATCGTGTCCTGCACGGTCCTGGCGAGCACCTGGTCGAGCGGCACCATCGGCCAGTCGACCTCGATGCCGGTCAGCGGCGTGAACTCCTCGCGGATCATCCGGCCGATCGAGAGGCCCGGCGGCGTGTTCTCCGAGACGACCTTGATCCGGGTTCCCTGGAACCGTCGTCGTGCGTCGGCGAGGAACTGCCGCTGCTCATTGGTCATGCCGCTCTCGGCGACCGCCGGCTCCGCGGCATGGAGCCGAGCTCCGGCCGGGGTCGGGCCCGCGAGATACCGCGGCGAGGCGAAGCCGAAGCCCGCGCCGGCGGCGGCGCGGAGAAACGCCCGGCGGCCGATGCCGCCCAGCCGCACCTTCTCGGCCATGGAGGCGACAAAGAGTCGCTGCTGACGATCACGCTCGTTCATCGGTTCGCTCCCTCGGTTGCACGACCTCGCGCACCGTGCGACCGCCGAGGCGATGATCCCGGGCGAGGTCGATCGGTCACCGCATGGCCGTTCCTCCGGGTCAGAGCACCTGATCTCGCGACCGCCGGGTGCGCTGCGTCCGTCGACGGCGAACCGCCGCCGCCGCGGGCACCAGGCACGCGACGACGAGGAAGCAGGTCGAGGGCTCGGGCACGACCGCGGCGTACATCCGCTGGGCGAGGATGGCATGCCCGGCCGCGGTCGGATGGATGCCGTCCCAGAACAAATACTGCGACGGATCCGCCCCCGGAATCGCCCCCGAGGCATCGCTCGCGTTGATGAAGCCGTAGGCGCCGGGATTCGCATTGATCGACGTCGTCAGGCCGAACAGGTCGAAGACGAGAACGCCCGTCTCGCTGGCAAGTCGGTTTCCCAGGGCACTGTTCATCGCCTGCGCCAGCGTGGTCCCGAGAAAGGCCGCCCCAGGCCCATTGACGGAGATGGCGGGCGCGAGGCCCACGTTGGGGACGTCCCACACGACGATTTTCTCCGCGCCCTTGCCCTGTAAGGCGTCGACGATGCCACCGATGTCCGCCGCAAACTGCAGCGACGCCGCGGTGATGGTCGCCGTGGGATCGGCACCGCCGGCGATCGCCGCCAGGGCCTCGCGGGCGTTGTTGCCACCCCCCGCCACCACGTAGAGGGTGTCTGCCGGAGCCGGAGCCGATCCCAGGGACGAGATGAAGGCCGCCGTCTGCGTGAGCATGCTCGGGGGAAAGCCGCTGTTGTTCAACGGCCCCGTGGTCGCGCCGCCGTAGGCGTAGTTCGCCCCGACTCCTCCACCGAGCACGGGGCCTGCCACCTGGGAAGGCAATCCCAGCGTGGTCGCGAACTGATACGCCCAGACGCTGCCGTTGCTGTACTGGTACGACGTGGCGTAGGGATACGTCGGGATGAACGCGTTGGACGTGATGTCGCTCCGCAGGGTGACATTGAAGGGCGGCGACGCCGTCGATCCCATCGCGATCGCGTTGTTTCCAGAATCCGAAAGACTGTCGCCCACGATGACGAGCCCGTTGATCGGGGCGGCGTCGACCGGCGCGACGTGGGTCGTGGACGCGACGACGAGCAACCAGACGATCGCGGCAACACGGAGATTCATCCGACAGGCCTCCTCGGGGGGTTGGGCAGGAGGCCAAAAGATAGTTTGGTCGCCGGCATTGCTGCAAGCGCGTGAACGGAGTGTCCACCTCCGCGGGCGGTGTGATGAGCACCTGATTCCGCGATCGTGAAGCCGAACCGCTTGCCCGCGACGTCGCCCGGCCGAAGAGTGAATCGGCGTGTCTGGCCGTCGTGAGCGATCCCCGCTCAACCGACCGAACCGCTCCCGCCTCTCGGAAAACGAGCCCCCTGGTCCCCGCGACATGCGGAGTGCCACGCGGAGCGTAGGCCGACCGCTGCGATCTGCAGCAGAGTTGCCTTTCCTCGTTTTCAGGAGCCTCCCCATGTCGCACGTCGTGCGCGCGCTCGTCCTCCTCGTGATCGGCCTGACCCTGCCGCACCGTCTCGCGGCGGGCGGATTGCTCAGCCTCTCGGACTACAACCATCAGGGTGTCACCGGCTGGTTCGACGGAGTCCTCACCACGGAATACGGCGGCCGCATCACGGCGACCTTCGATGGCAAGGCTCTCCCGCACGTCTTCTGCGTGGAGGCGTTCAACGACATCGGCTTGTCGACCTACGAGAGCACGATCGACGGCGGCGGCAGCATCCACGGCCACCTGGTGCCGCACGCAGGCGAGATCGCCTGGCTGATGACCATGATCGCGCCGAGCGTCGGCGCCGATCCGGACAAGCTCAACGGCCTGCAGGGCGCGCTGTGGAATCTCTCCGCGCCGACGGGCCACTCCTTTGCGATGTCGCCCTCGGTGAACCCCGACGCCTTCGCCTGGTACAGCAGCTACCTCGCCGCGGGAGCCGGGCAATCGGCCCCGCTCGGCAGCCTCAGTTGGATCAGCGCGGTCAAATCAGACCTCAGCGACGCCCAGGGGCTCGTCTCGCTCAACACCTTCGTCCCGGTACCCGAGGGCCCGGTCGGAATCGCTGCGGCGCTCCTGCTCGGCGGCCTGGCGATGCTTCGTGGCCGTCGCCCGCGCTCGCCGCTGGCGTCAGACCTACATCCCGACGAAGGCCCCCATGGGCCCCACGCCGATCGAGAGGCGACGCGGAGGTACGTCGGAGAACGGAGGACTGCCGCCGCCGGTGCGGTAGGGGGAGTGCGCGGGTCCGGACGGCCGGCGGGCGGCCGCGGCCTGCGAAGCCGCCGCGGTGGCCCGACGGGCGGCGTCGGCACGATCCGCCTGGACGCCCTGCCGCTGCTCGACACCCTGCTGACGCCGCTGGAGGGCGTCACGCGTTCGATCGATGCGGACGATCTCGTCCCAGAGTTCCGCCGCGGTCATGTCGAGAATGTTCGGCACGCCGCGCAATGCCTCGGCCCGCCGGGCGTTGGACATTGCCGACAGATACTCGCCCAGCCACGCCTTCGCGTCGCGGCCCTGCGGCGTGTCGAGCAGCCGGAGCTTCGAGTCGAGCGAGTCGAGGAGGTACTCGAGTTCGTAGGACGACATCTCCGCGACCCGCGCGTTGAACTCCGACTTGATCCGCCTCACCTGGGCCGGCGGGTAGACCCGCTGCACCGCAAGCCACTCGCGGAGACCGGAGACGGCCATCTCCCAGCGATCGCCGTGCATGATGTCGGCCTTCCTGGCGAGATCGCCCTCGTAGGCATCGAATGCAGCCCGACCGGCCGCCGGCTCGGCGACGGCGGCGGTCATGCGGGCGAGGCCCACTGCCCACGCGACGGCGAGCGCCGCCACGAGGCCTGCCGCACCGCCCCGGGGCGAGTTCCACCGCGGCGGGCGTCGTGGGGCGTGTCGGTCGCTCATCGCTGCTCCTCACCCGCCGTCGTGCGCACCCAGGTGACGGGCTCCTGCGACTGCTCGGCGCCGGTCGCGTCGGGCAGCGTGCGCCACGTGAAGTGATCCTTGCCGTCGTAGGTGTAAATGTTCGTGGCCGCCTTCTGAACGCCGTCGGGCAGCGACATCACGCCGCGGGCAACCCACGACCCGCCGTCGCGTGTCCACGTCGCCTCGCCGATGGCGCCGTCGGTCGAAAACGTCCACGAACGGATCCGCTTGAGCACCGGATCCCATCCGACGCGCTGGTGGACCAGCACCTCGGCCGGCACATCGTCGACCATCGTCGGGAGGCGCAGGTCCCGAAGGAGGAACGCCCGTCCCGCATCCCAGGCCACGCTCATGCGGACGGCGGGAGCACCGGGGTCGGCGTCGCCCGCGGCGACGAGTTCCCAGTCACCCACCATCCAGCCGAGGTCGTCGATCGACTGCGGGCCGTCCACGACCGGCCGCTCCGCCTCGCGGAGCCCGGCGAGCTTCCACGCCGCCCCCTGGCGAACCCAGATGGCCGAGAACTGCCCTTCGACCGGATGGACGGCGCCCGGGGGCGTGACGTCGACTCTCCCGTCCTCGATCGCGACATCCGGCGTTACGAACCGCAACGTGGTGGGACCGAGCGTGACCTGCGGCCGCGGCCCCGCCGCCGGCCCGCCCCCGAACGCCGCGGGAGCCGACGCCGCAACGACGGCTCCCAGTCCGTCGACGATGTCGGCATCGGCTGTCCACATCTCCGCCACCGCGGCTGCGTCCCCCTTCGCCAGCGCGTCGCGATAGGCCTTGGCCGTCGCCCGGATCGCCTCCTCGTCGCCGGCGCGACGATCCGTGTCTGCGGCCCGCGCCGCAGGCCGGGGCTCGCCCATCGGGATGCCGAGCACCGTCAGGCCACAGAGCAGGGCGACGGCCACCACGCCGACGGGGCGAGGCGGTGACGGCGGACGAGCGGTCGAGGACGAAGCCACGGATTCCTCGCCTCCGGGGATGGGCGCGTTCGGAACGGAGACAAAAGAATAGATCAACGGGGCCCAGGCCGCAAAGCCGCCGCGGTACGCCCCGGATAGGCTGCAGGCACTTCGGAGGCAGGTCTCCATGGCGTTCGCTCAGGTTCAGGGATCGACATGCTCGCCGACGTGATCGCCGGCGCCGGCGCGGTGCCGCTCCAGGCGGATGACGACGCCGGTCGCGCCGCCAACGGCGAATGGCGCGCGTACCTCATCGACAACGTCGTCGCCAGCGAGACCATCCGCGGGATGCGCGACGCCATCCGCCTCTTCCAGAGCTACGCGCCGCGGGTGCTCGTCAGCAAATGCATCGACGGCCGCGTCCACGGCAGCGATGCGAAGGGATATCCGCCCACCACGGTCACGTTTTCGCGGACCGACGGCAATCGCGTCGCCCTCACCCCCGAGAACACCTATTTCTGGAACCGCGTCAACGGCGTGATGCTCAGCGCCCGCCGGCACACGCCCGACTGCCCCGCGCTCTTCATCGCCCTCGGACATTTCGCGGAACTCGGCACGGGGTGCGCGGCGCACGGCCAGGACCGCGCCGCCGCCCTCGCGGAGGTGGCCGAGCAGGCGCGCCGGCTGCGGGCCCGCTACCGTCCCGAGGACCTCTTCGTCCTGCACGGCATGACCAACACCGACGACGGTGCCGAGATGCTCGTGTTCCCCGACGGACGGACGCTCGACACCGCGGCGATCGTCGCGACGCTCGACACCTCGACCAGCCCGCTGCGGTCGCCGGCCGACGTCTTCGCCGCGGAGTTCCTCGCCCACCCGCTCGACGATCCGCCGACCGACCGCGCCGTCGGCCGCCGCGCCCCGGGGGAGCTGCTGGCCGACGGCTCGCTGTTCGACGACCTCCAGACCCGGATCGCGATGGAGGACTACCTCCTCCGCGAGGTCACGCAGATCGTGAGGAACCGGTCACGCAACAACGTGGTCTTCGCCCCCCGCGTCTTCACCGCCGTCCGCCGCATCCTCGAGTGCGTGCGCGGCCTCCCCGACCTGCTGCAGGCGCCGCTCACGTACCAGACGCTCTGGAACGTCGCGTGGACCCTTCACGAGCGGTGCCGGCTGCCCCTGTTGACGGATGCGGAACGTGTCGACCGGCTCCAGCACTGCGAGAGCAAGGTCGGCTACGGCGAGGGCTTCGAGATCGAACGGCGGAATCGCCTCGTGCTCGCCAAGCCCGGACGCGGCGACGATCAGAAGGCGCTCACCGTCGCCCGCGACGTGCTCGCCGCGAACCGCCGCCGACTGCCGCGGCCGTACCCGCCGCTCGTGCACATCAACCTCGAGCTCGCGGGCGACGTCGACAGCTGGGACGCCTTCGACCACGACGTGCTCGCCCAGTTGCAGACGCGCATCGACAACGTCGAGGAGGTGTTCGGGGCCGACTGCCGCATCCTGACCACCTACTCGCGGGCCGTCGAGAAGTGCTTCTACCCGATCTCGGCCGATGCCGGCATCCGGGGCTTCGCGGCCGGGCGGGATTCGCGACTGAGCTTTCCCGTCGACGTGACGCGGGGCCTCAGCGACGCCGAGTTCACCCGCGAGCAGCTCTTTCTGCGCGAGCAGATCTACCGGCAGATGATGCTCATGGAACGCGACCGCGGCGACATCGCCGCGCTCACTCGGTGACGGTGTCGGCCTTCTCCGCCGCCACCTCGGCCACCGGCTCCGCGTCGGCCTCGTCCCCGGCGGCGTCGGCCGCGTCGGAAACCGCATCGACGGCCCGATCCGACGCCGCCTCCTCCACCGCATCGAGGGTGGCCTGCTCGGCGGGCGACTCCGCGGCGAGCTCAGCCTCGATCGCGGCGTCGGAGCCGGTCACCGGCTCGACGATCGTGGGGGACGCGGGGTCGAGATCGCGGGTCGCAGCCTCGAGGGCGACCGTCGCCTCCCCCTCGGCGATCTCCACCTTCAGCCCGTCGAGGATCTGCCGCAGCCCCTCGAGCTGGGCGGCCACGGCCTGCGTCGCCTCGCCGAGCATCCGCTGCTGCGTGTGCCGCATCCGCGCGGCCGACGCATCGACCTGCTGCCGCTGCGACCGGAGTTCCTCCGCCTGGCGGAGGAGGCCCGACTCCACGCGGCCGATCGACGAGGTCACCGCCTCGAGCATCTCGCCGCGGCCGGCGACGAAAGCGTCGTGGTGCCGCTCGAGCCGGGCATCGAGTTCGCGGCGGAGCGTCGAGAGCTCGATGGCCGTGTCGGTGAGCTGGCGGCCGATCAGGCCCGTCGCCTCGGCGGCGTGGTCTGCATCCCGGTCGAGAGCGGCGAGCGCTTCCTGCATCCGGCGGCCCGTCACCTCCACGCTCGCGATCGCGGCGGCGAGCTTCTCGGCCGCGACGCCCTGCGTGGCGAGCGTGGCGTCGATCTTCGTGAACGCCACCTCCGTCGCGCCTGCCGATCGCTTCATCAGGGCGGCCACGGAGCGGATCGCGGAATCGATCTCCGCGGCGCGGTGACTCACCTGCCACGTCAGGCTGGTGGTGAGAAAGCCGAGCAGCGCCGCGATGCCGGCGAGCCACGCGAGCGACCGCGTCACCCCCTGGCCGCAGTTGATCTCATCCTCGACGCGGGCGACGCGGACGATGAGTTGCGCGACCTCGAGGCGGCTCTTTTCGATCGCGTCGCGCACCTGCGCCGACGTCTCCCTGATGAGTTGCGACACGCCGGGCTCGCCGGCCGGGCGCGGGTCGCGGGCGACGGTCTCGTGCGGATCGAGGGGCATGCGCGGGACTCCTGGTCGGGACGATCGTGGCGGCCGCGTCCCGGGGACCACGGCCCACCACCACGTCTGGTCCATCGGTGGGTGGTGCGGGGCGGCTTTACTCGGACGCCCGCGTGACGTGCGGGCTTGACGGAACGGTTCACGCAGCCGGCACGGGCGCCGGGGCCGCCCCAAACTCCCGAGGCCGCAGCCCCGCCGCGGTCTGCCCCGTCGGGACCGGGATCGGACCAAGCAAAACGTCAAGAGCCGATCCCCACCGTCGGTTTTCGCGGTCGCTCGGGCGGCAGAGCCATCAGCCGCCGGGCGTCGTGAACGTCGCCACGTCGCTGTAGACGATCCCGCGGCTCGTTCTGGCGAACGCCCGGAACCGGTAGCTCGTCGAGGCCGGGAGGCCCGTCGCGTTCACCGTGAACGTGCCCGTGCCCGCGGCCGCCGCGAGGAGCGTGATCGTCGCCGGATCGGTGACGTCGGGCGTGCCCGTGTTGCCCGCCAGGATCACCACGCCCCGCTCCAGCACCGGCTCGCCGCCGTCGTTCGTCACGTTGCCGCCGAGCGTCGCCGCCAAACCCGTCACGCCCGCGAACGTCGGCGTCGCCGCGATCGTCGCACCCGTGGCGGCCGCCTTGAAGAGGTTCTTGGTGGACCGCGCCTGGACCGGGGCCGAGGGGGCCGGCAGCGAGGTGAGCGACGTGCCGAGCACGGCGGTGAGCGCGCCCCTGGCCTGCGCCACGTCGGCGCTGTTGATCAGGTTGTTGCCATTGATGTCGTAGCGGTAGGTCGATGCCGACGGGACCACGCCCAGGGCGGCGGTGATCTGGCCGCGCTGATTCGACACGTCGGCGGAGTTCGCGGTGCCGTTGGCGTTCATGTCGCCCACGAGCACGTTGAACAGGAAGTTGAAGATCCCGCCGGC
>Ga0007796_10000965_pt1 | contig 10310 bp, 15 predicted proteins | sample CryBogmetaGMA0M_FD_60373 | JGI IMG/M metagenome (GOLD analysis project Ga0007796, IMG submission 60373) | Freshwater microbial communities from Crystal Bog, Wisconsin, USA - MA0M | ecosystem: Environmental > Aquatic > Freshwater > Lake | place: Crystal Bog, Wisconsin, USA | collected 2009-07-06 | reverse complement strand
CCTCTAAATAATAGTTATTTTAGACATTTATTTTGGTTGACAATAATTTGTGCGTCTTGATATTGTTTAGAGGTGGATAGACCACATAACTTAATGGAGACACAAACATGTCAGTACAGATGATTGAATTAGAAGAAGTAATGATGGAAGTAAGCGATGATGCTTTGGAGGCGATAGTAACAGCGGCCGTTGGGGGGTATCCAAGCAATATTTTTGTTGCTACTGACTGCTGTTAATTGCTTCCTGCTGGGTGATATCACCCAGCTATTTAACTTAATGGAGATACAAACATGCTCGTACAAATGATTGAATTAGAAGAAGTAATGATGGAAGTAAGCGATGATGCTTTGGAGGCTACAGTAACTGCAACTGCGGGACTGTTTAATAGCATACAAGCCATAGTAGCGCCTTGTTAAGCTGTTAGCCTATCTAAATTTTTAATTTAATGGAGATTTAACATGTTGGTACAAACAATTGAACTAGAAGAAGTACAGATGTTAGAAGTGAGTGATGAAAAATTGGAAGCTGGCGCAATATGTGCCGGAGGCACGGTCCCCTTTGCAACTCTAAGCGACTGTACTATTTATCAATAGTAATAGAATACTTTTAGTACAAGGTATTATCTAAAGCCACTCTACGGAGTGGTTTTTCATGCCCCAAAATGGTTCATTTCCTGTCATAAATCTTCTTATTTTTATGCTAAATTATTTGAGTGGATAGTCCACTTCAATAGGAGAACCAGAATGCCAGTACAAATGATTGAATTAGAAGAAGTAATAATGATTGAGTTGAGCGATGATGTTTTGGAAGCTACCCTTGCGCTTGTATTTACCATTGATGTCACGGTAAATAAGCCTATCTGTTCTTCTTGTTAAGTGATTAGATCTTAAGCAAGAGCCTACATTTTTTTGAATTTGATGTTGGAATAAACACTCGTTTATTTTAAGAATTTAATTTTCAAACAGAGTTTTTAGATGTTATCAGATGAGCAAAAAAAAATAATTGAAGCCGAGGAGCGTCATCGCCATGAGTTCAAAAAAACTCTAGAAGAAACTGCTGCCTCTATATCTAAAACAGTCGATAAGGTAGCATCAGAAGTCAAGGCGGAGGAAGCTAAGCTAGGTTCACAGGTAATGGCCTTTCTCAATAGCTCAGTAGGGACCTTGCTCCTTTCTTCTGTTGTCATTACTGGTGGAGCAGGCTTAATTCAGCAAATTCAGCATAATTACGATATTAAGCAAAAAAAGCATGAGCAATTATTGATCTATAAGTTTGAGATTGAAAACCGACTTGATAATATGGAATTTGCCTTGCGTCGCGCTCAAACAGTAGGCGATGCCAAAGATGCGCTCAACAGACTGTTTAAAAGTAAGTTTCCATTGAGCCCCGAATTGCAAAACAGAAGTTTGGCTTCTCTTTATTTGAATATCTATGAGCTAGTTCCTGGAACTGAGAAGCAAAAAGCGCAGGCTGCGATTGATTTCATACGCGAATTAGAAGATGCTGAATATTTATTAAATTCCCAAACTAATGATGCCAAACCAATAGATCAACAAGACAAAGCTCAGTTTAGCAAGCTCATTCAGTCTATAAAAGCTTTAAAACTCAATACTTCTTAATATCAACTTTTATCTCTTGATGATTTCCTCAAAATAGTTGGCTTACACAGATCAGTCTTCAAATACTTGTGCTAGTATTTTTCTGTGGATATTCCACATAACATATAGGAGATAGAAACATGCCCGTACTACAGATAGAATTAGAGGAAGTGCAGATCAACGAAGTAAGTGATGATTCCCTGGAAGTGATGAGTGGTGTGGTGAAGGCAGGGGCCTCTACTGATCCATATGGTGGTGGTTACACTTGTGGGATCTGTTAGTCAAATTTGCTGCAGCTTGAGATGAGCTCAATCCTCAAAGATCTCCTGATAGGCTAACTTGTCCAATATCAAACCACTCTCCGGGGTGGTTTTTTATTGCCCAAATCTAGTGCAAAAGCTACTCAAAACCTTCAAATACTTATGATAGGATTTATGTGTGGATATTCCACTCTAGGAGACTAAGAATGCCAATACAACAGATCGAATTAGAAGAAGTAAGCATGGGTATGAGTGATGAAGCTTTTGATGGCTTAATGTCAGATACAGCGCTTGTACGTATGACATGGGCGGGTCAGTTCCCTGGAAATCCAAGTCCTTGCCCTGCATCAATTTGAATGACTCATTACCAAGCAGCTTTTAACTTCATGGAGAAATGAACATGCCAGTACAAATGATTGAATTAGAAGAAGTACAAACATTAGAAGTAAGAGATGTAGATTTGGAGCAGAGTAGTGGGGTAAACGCTGCCGGAGGGACTTACACTCCTGCTTCCTATTGCGTTGGTGGTGGCTGGTGTTAGAGCTAAGTTAGTGCAATACCCACTCTAAATCCTCAAACACTTATGCTAGGATTTGTATGTGGCTAATCCACAACCTATAGGAGATTAAGAATGCCAGTAGAAATGATTGAATTAGAAGAAATGCCAATGGCTGATTTGAATGATGATGCTTTGGAGCTGGGTAGTGGTATAAATGCTATAGCAGGGACTTTAGATTACTCGATCAATGTATGCGGTCCAGGTTGTATAAGCTGACCGAGAGACTTATCCTAAACCACTCTGCGGAGTGGTTTTTTATTAACCAAATGAGCCCAAGTCTTCCCAGAATCGATTCAATCATGATGGCAGGGTTTGTATATAGGGGCATTTGAGTCCTGCGCTACTATTCGGTAGTAAATCTATCCATATTATGAAAAAATGGCGCAAGCACAAATCACTCTAAACACTTTACAAAATTGGAAAGCCATCTTTGTTTAAATCCTTTTTTCTTTCTAAAAAAAACCTGCTGTGGGCATGGGGCGGAAGCATTTTTATCCTCATTGGATCCTGGATGCAGGTCACTATCGATGTCCGGATCAATGAGTGGTTTGGTCAGTTTTATAACGTCATTCAAAAAGCTCTTGGAGCACCTAATAGCATAGCAATCAGTACGTATTACGAGCTTTTGCTAGAGGTTTTTATTCTTGTGGGTCAGTTTGTATTTATAGCGGTAGTGCTCAGTTTTTTCTCCAAACATTGGGTGTTTAGATGGCGCCAAGCGATGACTATTTACTTTTTAGAAAATTGGCAGCAGCTTAGACACATTGAGGGCGCTAGCCAGCGCGTCCAAGAGGATACAAAGCGCTTCGCAACCATTATGGAGTCTCTTGGAGCTAATCTAGTTGAGTCAATTATGGTCTTAATTGCCTTCATTCCCATCCTTTGGGAATTATCTAAAAACGTCAATACTATTCCGGTGGTGGGGCACCTAGATCATGCTCCTGTGTATGTGACGATTGCATTTGCGATGATTGGCACGGTAGCGCTTGGCCTCATAGGGTTCAAGCTACCAGGGCTTGAATTTAATAATCAGCGGGTTGAGGCGGCATTTAGAAAGGAGCTCGTGATTGCAGAGGACAACCAAGAGAGAGGCACTTTTAATTTAATGATCGATCTTTTTGCCCAAGTCAGAAAAAATTACTTTAAATTGTTCTTTCACTATTTCTACTTTGATGTTGCAAAATTTACTTATTTACAAGCAGGAGTGGTTATTCCCTACATATTGCTAGCACCTTCCATTGTGGGTGGTTTGATTACTCTGGGAATCATGCAGCAAATTATTCGAGCATTTTATAGAGTATTGGATTCCTTCCAATTTTTAGTCAAAAGTTGGCCAACAATTGTCGAGCTCATTTCAGTTTATAAACGTCTGAGAGTATTTGAAAAAACCTTAAAGGCTTAATTGTTTAAACTTTTTAAGATAATTTCTCTCACGTTAGATGAAAGATTGTTATCGGCTAATATTTCATTCATTTTGCTTGATATCAATTTTTGATGAATTGGAGTATATTTTTTCCAATTCAAATTTGCTCTAGCAAGTGAAGCTGCGACATGCGGATTGATCTTATCGAGCTCCAATACCTTTTGGCACCATAAATCATATCCAGTTCCATCGATTTGACGATGGCCTAGGGTATTGCCATAAAAGAATGCCATATAGAGGCTGCCAACACGATTGGGATTGGTTGCGCTAAAGGCGGAATGCTTAGAGAGTCTTTCTATTTCATCAGTGATTGAAAAGTCTACTGTAGGTTTCTTCATAGCCTGTAGAGAAAACCAGGTATCGACGATTGAATTCGTGCTTTGATTTTTTTCATAAAAATCCTTCAAACACTTACTAGCTGAGGGAGCTGAGTACATTGCTAATGCAGAAAGGGCTGCCAAACGATCTGTTAAATTGTTGGCAGATTCATATTGGAGTCTTGCTAAGGAATCGTATTTAATAGGATCTGCATTGACGAGATTATTTAGACACAGATTCTTGAGGGACCGCATGCTAATTTCTTTAGCCTCAAGATTATATGGGCCATCATTTTTCATCAAATGGTACTGCTCAAGCCACTCAGATTCAAATGCCTTAGCAAAATGCTGAACATATTCATAGCGATCAGTTGATAGTTTTACCGGGTCAAATATTTTGAGGGATTCAGATAAGTAGGATTCCCCTGGAATCGAGAAAATAAAGCTCCGGTAACTCGGGTTCAAATTCTCATTGCAGAGAATTTCTTTATACGTGCTCATCAGCTGCTCGCTTGGAATCTCACCTTTTAAGATCAAATCTGCAGTAATCTTTTGAGCTGCATCCCATCGGTTAAGGGCATCATCATCATTTTGTAGTTGATCTACTAAATCTTCTTGGGATCTTTCAATATCAACGATGATGGGCGCACTAAATTCACGATTGATGGATAGATAAGGTTTCGAATCAACATTATCAAAAGTTAAAGTTTCACTCTCTTTTTTTAATTGATGTAAAAAAGCATCTGAGTATTTTGAATTGAGAGGAACATCACTTTTAGATATCAACTTCATTGATAAAGGAATGTGAAAAGCCTCTTTTTTATCCTGTCCTGGTGTGGGATTACAGCTTTGTTGAAGTTGGATAGTGTATTTCTTGGCATCTACATCATAAGTTTCACTTATCTTTACTCGAGGTGTACCAGACTGCGAATACCATAGCTTGAACTGGCTAAGATCAAAGTGATTTGCATCAGACATGGCGGCAACAAAATCATCGCAGGTCACTGCGCCACCATCATGACGTTCAAAATATAAGGCCATCCCTTTTTGAAATCCTTCCTCTCCCAATAGGGTATGAATCATTCGGATGACTTCAGCGCCTTTGCTATAGACCGTAGCAGTATAGAAATTATCAATCGACTCATATGAGTCTGGTCTTACTGGATGTGCCATTGGCCCTGAATCTTCTGGAAATTGCCCAGAACGTAGTCCATTTACAGTTTGGATACGACGAAGTGCTCGGCCAGTTACATCACCAATGCGATCTAAGGAGAATTGCTGATCTCTAAACACTGTCAGCCCCTCTTTAAGGGATAGTTGAAACCAATCGCGGCAGGTAACCCGATTTCCCGTCCAATTATGAAAATATTCATGCGCCACAATACTTTCAATCGCTAAATATTTTTGATCTGTGGCCACATCAGGGTTGGCTGAAATGAGGTGCGAATGAAAAATATTTAAGCCTTTATTTTCCATGCCGCCGAAGTTGAAATCATCAACCGCCACAATCATATAGCGCTCAAGATCAAGCTCTAAATTAAAGCGATCTTCATCCCATTTAATCGCATGAACCAAGCAATTTAATGCATGTTCTGTATTATTGGCTTCAGCAGGTTGAGACCATATTTGTAATAACTTTTTTTGACCACTCTTTGTAATAAAAACCTTTTCGTTGCTCGCTAATTTTCCTGCTACTAGAGCAAAAAGATAGCTTGGCTTAGGGTAGGGGTCTTCCCAGACCGCTTGATGGTAGCCATCATCTAAGTCTGATTCACTCAGTAAATTTCCATTGGACAAGAGAACCGGATAAAGATCCTTTTTAGCCTCAAGGGTGACAACATAAGTGGCCATAATATCTGGCCTATCCAAAAAATAGGTGATTCTGCGAAACCCTTCTGGTTCGCAATGGGTTACTAGAAGACCATTAGAAGCATAAAGACCAAAGAGCTTGGTATTGGTTTTGGGGTGACAGATTGTTTCAATTTCTAGAGTAAAGCCTTGTTTTCCCTCGAAGGGTAGGTCTGCAATCAAGATGGAGTGAGGATTTACAGTAAAGCTAGTATGCTTTTGACCGTTAATACTTAAATTGACGAGTTCTAGATCCTCTCCCTGAAGCTCTAAAGACTGGTGTGTATCACTATTTAAGTTAGGCTTGACAGAAATTTTGCTTCGAACGCGAGTAGATTCAGCATCAAGCCGAAAATGAAGGGCAACATTCTCAAAAAGAAAGTGAGATTCTTTGTAATCTTTACGATAAATTGTTTTGTTTGTGGTCATATAGCGTTAATGCTCAATGAATTGAATTAAATAGAATAAAAACGATTTTCGGCAATCTTTGCGATAGTCAGTTTGCCACCTGTATTAATAAAACCAGCACCAGTATCGATATAAATTTGTGAGCCAATTTTCAGAGGTTTTTCTACGACAGAATGACCGCAATAGGTTTTTGAGAGTTGAGAAAGACTTCGGTACTTACTAGGCTCAGTAATTAACTGTCTGCCCCATAGTAGTTGCTGTGTAACCTTGGGGGAGTAATTACTGGCATCTAAGTCTTGATCAGTGCCAAAAAATTCAGCGTGCAATAAGTTCACTCTATCGCTTCCAGACCCAATGGTGATCACCAATGGTAATTCTGATGCAACCTCATGATATTGGGCTAGTTTTTCGTGAGGAAGCTTGCTATCCCATCCTCCGCCATTGGCGATCCAAATGGGTCTCTTGGTTTCATCAAGAAAAGTTTTGCTCAGCATATCCTCGTGATTGCCTTTGATGGAGTAAAACCAAGGCTCGTTCAGAAGCTCTAGACATTTTTCGGAGTCGGGGCCCCGGTCAATTAAATCGCCAAGGGCAAAGAGCCTGTCTTTTTGATAGTCAAATTGAAGCTTTGACAGCAGAATCATGAGGCGTTCATATTGCCCATGTAGATCACCTAATACATAGTCAGAACCTAGAGAGTTCGATTCAAACTTAGAAATCACAATGAAAGAGCGCATTCATCGATATTTTTTCTAGGATAGTTTTTGTGAAATGAGGAAACATCGATGGAATCAAGGAGGATTTAAAAAAAGTGCTAATACAAGAGCGCTGCTACAAGAGTACTACTCTAGCCGTTTAGATTCTAAATAGATCCCGTGATTACTTCACTAGCACTGCCGGCGAAGGGGGAATCGATCCAGGAATTTTATTCAGATTGAGGAATTGAGAGAGGATATCTAGGACCATTGCACTATAGCCGCTATTTTCAGCAGGAATACTATAGATTGCTCCGTCATACTCAATAGAAGCAAGCGCTTTACTAGATAGGTCTGGATTTTTTTGGATTACTAACAAAGGAATTTGTTCGGCCTTTATTGTATCTTTTGTATTATTGAGTTTTACAGGTGTGGTCAAGAATTCCATTCTTGGGTCACCTTGACTTTGAGCAATATAGACTTCACCTAAATAACGGTAAACATCCTTATTGGAGCGTAGGACTAATGCGATCGACTGTTTAGATTTATTGTTTGATGCTGTTCCAGTAATGCCAATATTCTCTATTTTTTGCTTAGAATTACTAAATGATGATTGGCAAAACATTGTTTCACCAAATTCTCGCTCAACATTCTTATATTCAACAGTCGGGTCAAAGCAGAAGCGAGGAACTTCCTTTTCTTGGGTGATTTGATAGGCTTTAGAATTTTTATCTGATACTGGTTTAAAGTTCAATTTATCTTTATCTTTGGCCCCGACATATTGCATCACTATCTGTCCTAACATTGGCTCCATTTTGGCGATGTCTAAGGGAGGGCCCATCGGGGCATCGACCTTCAGAATTTCAGTGGTCAATCCGTAAGCCACCAGTTTTTTTAGAATTGACTGGAATTCAGAAAAGTTACCAACAGTTGGGTTGTTGTAATACAGTTTTGTCGTTCCATCTGGATTTTTAATGATGATTTGATCGATAGCGAGCGTGAAGATAAATTCGCGAGGCGTATGACGTTTATTAAAATAGTGAATGGTTTGAATCGGAATGGTCGATAAAAATTCATTAGAAAATTGGGCATTTTCCAATGAGGATTGGGTAAAGTTAAAAGACCTGCCTAGAGTTAAGCTCACAGAGGGTTGGTAATAACTCGCAATGTAACCGCCCGCTCCACCAGCTGCCGTGAATAGTCCCGATAAACCGCTGCCCGGCGAAGCTGAGTAAATCAGAGCTGATAGTCCGGCCGTTTCAGACACGTTACCAGTACCAATCACGCTTGGGATATCGATAAAACTCAATGGCATGTTTTTAGAGCTACGAACAATATTGAGCAATAGGTTGTTGTTTTGATATTTTTCAATAGTCCTCTGATATGTTTGTGACATATCAGAGAAATCAGGCGCTATCGAAGTACAGCCAAAAAGACTTAAAGAGAAAATAACTTCAATCGCTAGTGCGAGTTTAAATTTTGTACGCATACTTTGCTTTAGAAGCCAATCAATAATTTAAGGTTGACGTAGGGAATGTAGAGGAATCCTGAACAATAAAAGCTGACTTTAGAAGGGGGCTTATGAATAGCACCCGCACATGGTAACGCTGGCACAGGTCCAATCGGTTAAAAGCGATAAGCTTGCCCCTAAAGTTTCCAGTTGATCGTCTGCAATTTGGTTTACAAAGACTTCATCAAGTTCAATTTGGCTAATTAACATAATATGTTTATTTAAGTAAGGTTATAAATCAAGAAATGGCATGGCTCTGCAATGGCTCAATGATCCCATTAGAGAATGCGCATCACAAGCCAAATGCCCGCAATCGCTAGAATTCCGATAAAGAAGAGCTGAACTAGGCCAAGAGCTGCGAATAGAATGCCGCCAGCGGCGCCTTCACCAAAAGACTCTTTTGTTTTTCCGTTAAATAGAAAGCCATATGCGGCGCCCAATAATGCAAATAGCAATAAAAATTTAATCACAAATCCCATATATCCTCCAATAGTCAATGATGTAAAAAGTTTTAGACATACGACAACTTACAGAATTACTCTGAGAATTACAAACGGTATCACTAATAATCCCATCACAATAAAACAGGTAAAAATAAACTTAGTCATCATTTTCAAAGACGCAATGATTTTGCTGGGAGTTTTTTTTGGGGTCGCTTCACCCAGACTATTCAAACTCTCTTCGGTAGTATCTATTTTTTCGGAATTATTTCTTCCCGAGATTAGTGCAAAAATAAGACCTCCAAATAAAGCCCCAACTAACACTGCCTTGAAAACCACGAATAAAATCATACTAAAGTTTCCCTTAAAAATTGGATTCCTGCTTGAAGCTTGCCGTGCCCTATTCTTATGTTTTACCTATTTGATTTTATACTTAGAAATGTTACAGTGGTGTACGGTATAAATGAAGCTTATTCTTGGGCTTGTTCGATAAATCCGTTTTTTAAGATCCCAAACCCCTTTTTGTAAGACCAAGCTTTAATACAGTTTAAAATCTGACCTATCTATTATGAATACAGATCAACGCCGGCATTTAAAATATTCACTAAAACAGGGCATAAGCTCAATTTTAGGCGTTTCACTGTTTTCCTTTGGCGCCGTTTTGTTTGCTCAGGACCTAGCACCAGGGGCTGCAAGCGCCCCTCAAGCAAGTCAAAGAGAGAGCCAAAAATCGTCTAGCTCAGCGCCTATAGCAGCTTCGCCAGCTCCTACGGAAACAGTTGGTAAATTTAATCCTAGTTATGGCGCTCGATTTTGTATGTTTGCTGCCCTCCGGCCAAGATTAACTTATTACGAAGTATCAATATTTACATCATTTAGATCTAGTGATTGCTCTGAAGAAGAGTATGACAGATTGTCTGAGGCGTCGATCTCGGCGCAATTAAAGACTTTGTTGGATCCCCAAAGAATTATAAAGTTAGGTTTTCACACAAATGTAGCAAGTGAGAATCTCACCCCAAGAGTGTTGCCTTATATTGCCGTTGGGTCATCTAGGTTTGATTATGGAGCAACGATAAAAGTAAATTATTTAGAGTACATCTATAAATTTGCAACTAGTGAGCGTTTTAGATTAGGAATTGCCAGGGCTTCATACACTCCCATGGGTAATACGGCACCCATTCATTTTATTTATAACCCTGGATCGACTGTATATGAATTGATATCTCCGGAGGGGAGTGTTTTTATCATGAGC
>Ga0007796_10000964_pt1 | contig 10311 bp, 7 predicted proteins | sample CryBogmetaGMA0M_FD_60373 | JGI IMG/M metagenome (GOLD analysis project Ga0007796, IMG submission 60373) | Freshwater microbial communities from Crystal Bog, Wisconsin, USA - MA0M | ecosystem: Environmental > Aquatic > Freshwater > Lake | place: Crystal Bog, Wisconsin, USA | collected 2009-07-06 | reverse complement strand
ACGCCCTTGCCGACGTGGGTCTCAGCGATGCGGAGTGTGCGGTCGAGGGAAACAGATTCGGACTCGAGAGTCCTGGTGTGGTCAGCAGGCATCGGATGGGAAGCCAAGGCGTGATCGGCGGGGCGGAGAGAGCGAACTCTAGCGAGCGACCGGCAAGACCGTCAACGGTTCCATGCCGCTGGTTAAACCCTGCGGCTACGGACCTCCGGTCGCCCCCCCGTCGCCATAGGCTTCCGACCTGTGCCGCAGCGACAGCCGGCGGTTGATTCACGCCAGTTCGTCGCGGACCTTCTCGAGGAGCTTCTTGGTGGCGAGGATGCCCTCCGGCTCCGGCAGTTCCTTGCCTTCGTACTCGACACCCACCCAGCCGTGGTATCCGGCATCGAGCACAACCTTCATCATCTTGCGGTAGTCGGTGCGAACCTCGTTGCCATCGGCGTCGAACTCGTGGCTCTTGGCGCTCACGCCCTTCGCGAAGGGCATCAGTTCCTCGACGCCGCGGTAGCGGTCGTAGTCGTAGAAGTTGCCAAAGTCAGGGAGCGTGCCGCAGTTCGGCTTGCCAACCATTTTCATCACGCCCGCGAGCCATTCGCCGTTGCTCGACAGGCCGCCGTGGTTCTCGACGATCACGTTCATGCCGAGCTGCGAGGCGTATTCCGAGAGTCGCGCGAGGCCGTCGGCCGCGAGCTTCTGCTGCTCCTCGAACGAGCCCTTGCTCGCGGCGTTGACGCGGATCGAGTGGCAGCCGAGTCGCTTCGCCGCCTCGACCCACGGGTAGTGGTTCTCCACCGCCTGCGTGCGGGCCTTGTCGTCCGGGGCACCGAGGTCGCCGAGGCCGTCACACATGATCAAGACGTTGGTCACGCCTTCGTCGGCCGCCCGCTTGGCGAGTTCGGCGATGTAGTCCTCGTCGCGAGCCTTGTCCTTGAAAAACTGATTGACGTATTCCACCGCCTCGATCCCGAACTGCTGCTTCGCGGCCCGCGGGAAGTCGAGGTTGTCGAGCTTGCCGGAGAAGAGCGTGTTGTGGAGCGACCACTGCGCGAGCGAGATCGTGTAGAGCGGTTCCTTCGCGGCGGCTGGGGCAGGGTCGGCGGCGATGCCCCGCAGGGGCACGGCGGCCAGCGCGGTGGCACCCGCGGCGAGGAAGGTGCGGCGGGACGGCAGGGAGTTGATCGCGGCATTCATGGGGGGCCTCGTGCTGGTCGCTGGGTCAGTGGGATCGGGGGGCCGGATCGTCGGCCTCCGGCTGAAGGTACTCACGGGAACGGTAGAGCAAGACTACCGGAACGAGCAGCAGTGTCGCCACCGTCATGCAGCCGGTAAAGAACCAGTAGTAGGAAGCGCCCGAGAGGGTCGAGTTGCCCGAGCCGTCGCGGGTGGCCATGTTCACTGCGGCCGTAAACAGGTTGCCGAGTGAAACACTCAAGAGGTAGAGGCTCATGACGAACGACTTCATCTGGGGCGGGGCCTGCGTGTAGCTGAACTCCAGGCAGGTGATGGAGACGAGGATTTCGGCCGCTGTGATCACCACGTAGGCGGCCAACTGCCAGACCACCGACGGCCAGCGGGCCGCCTCCGGGCCCAGCCCCGCCGCCGCCAGCCGGGCCGACTCGGCGTCGATCAGGCCCTGTGCCCGGGCCGAGATCGCGAAGGCCGCGATGGCCAGCACGAAGCCGACGAGGATCCGGCGGAGCGGCGTGAAGTCGAACAGGCGGCCGACCGCGGGATAGATGACGACTCCGAACAGCGGGATGAAGAGGAGCACGAGAAGTGGGTTGATCGCCTGGATCTGGCTCTCGAGCCAGTCGATGCCGAGGAAGCGACGGTCCATCTGCTGGGCCTGCTGAACCCAGGCGCCGCCGGTCTGGTCGTAGAGGGACCAGAAGACCGCCACGAGCAGGTAGAGCGGCACGAGCTTGGCGATCGCGGCGAGCCCCTGCGGGCCGAAGGTCTCGGCGAAGTAGGCCGACCCCCGCGGGGGCACGTGCACGAAGCGGTTGCGGCCCAGCCAGAACATGAGCGTGGCGATCGCCATCAGGATGCCCGGCACGCCGAAGGCCCAGCCGGCGCCGTAGTGTTCGAGCAGCCAGGGCGTGAGCAGCGTGGAGAAAAACGATCCGAAGTTGATCGCGAAGTAGAACCAGCCGAACACCCGCTCGAGGAGGTGGCTGTTCGACCTGCCGAACTGATCTCCCACGTGTGCCGACACGCAGGGCTTGATGCCCCCCGAGCCGATCGCCACGAGCGCCAGGCCGGCGATCAGCCAGCCGCGGGGCTCGAGCGTGGCCGCGAGGAAGGGCTCGGGCATGTCCATCAGCGCCAGGCAGAGGTGGCCCACGCAGTAGACGATCGAGAGCAGGAGGATCGTCAGGTATTTGCCGAGGAAGGCGTCGGCCACGATTCCGCCGATGACCGGGAAGAAGTAGGCGCTCGCCACAAAGAGGTGCATCCACTCCCGCGACTCTGTCTCGGTCATGAAGTCGGGCCGGCCCGCGCTCGACAGCAGATACTGCGTCATGAACACGACCAGGATCGACTTCATCCCGTAGAACGAAAACCGCTCGGCGGCCTCATTCCCGACGATGTAGGGAATGCCCGGGGGCATGCCGCTGGTGCCGGTGGGCTGCGTGCGATAGCCGTGGGTGTTCGTGGCCATGAAACCCCGTTGGTACGATCCAGAAAGATGGCGACAGCATCGCTGACCACGCCCCGCTGACGCAAACCCACGATCCGGCCGTTCCCACCCCACGCCATCGCATGCACGACCCACTCCTCGTCGTCACGATCGATCGGCTCCCCGCCTGGATTCTTCCGGCCTATGGGGCGACGTGGGTGGCGGCCCCCACGATCGACCGGCTGGCGGCACGGGGAGTCGTGTTCGACGGCGTGGTCGCCACGTCTGACGATCCCAGGGATGCGGCGCGGGGCCTGCTCGCTCGGGTGGCGGAGCGGCAGTCGGCGGCCATCGTCACGGACGACCCCCGGCTTACCGACGGGGTGTGCTACGGCGACGTGACCGTCGTGCCTGTTGCGTCGCCACCGCGGCAGGCCACCGACGAACCGTCGTCGAATCTTGCCCGACTGTTTGCGGCCGCGGCGGCCGTCGTGGCCGAGCAGCGATACGACCTGGTCTGGTGCCACGCCGGCAGCCTCGGCACTTCGTGGGACGCGCCCGACGAGTTTCGCGAGGCGTATGTGGACCCCGACGACCCGCCGCCGCCGGCCGGTGCCGCGGTGCCCGATCTGGCCGTCACGGCCGACACCGATCCCGACCTCGTCACCGGCCTGCGGCACGTGTTCGCCGGCCAGGTCACGCTCCTCGACCGCTGCCTCGCCCGCGTCGTCGATGCGGCGGGCGACCGCTGCACGATCCTCGTCGCCGGCATTTGTGGCATGCCGCTGGGGCTGCACGGTCGCCTCGGCCCCGGGTCGCTGCCGCCCTACAACGAGGTGGTGCGTCTACCCGTGATCCTCGTGGATCGTGCTGCGCGGATGGCGGGCCAGCGCTACGGCGGCCTGGTGACGCCCGCCGACCTCGGGGAGACGCTGGCCGAGTCGCTGGCCGAGTCGCTGGCCGGTGGGGTCGTGTCGCCGCACGAGCCGTGGCAGGGTCGCACGCTCGCATCCCTCTTCGCCGACTGGAGCGTCGCTGCCCGGGATCGCGTGATCGTCACCGGAGCGGAGGGGGTGGCCGTGGTCACGCCGGCATGGCATCTCATCAGGCTGCCGCATCACGAGGAGGCGGTGCTGCGGCTGTTCGCCAAGCCCGACGACTGGTTTGACCTCTGCGATGTGGCCAACCGCTGTCCAACGGTGGTTGAAGACCTTCGGCCACTGGCCGAAGCGGCCGCGACCGGCGATCGTCTGCAAGCCTGGACGGCGCCGCTCGGGGCCGGGATGCATCCTGCCGAGTGACGGTTTTCTGCGGGTTTTCCCCGGCAAACCCGCGTGGCCCGGCCTGGGGGCGGCCGCTACCATCCGCCCTCCCCGCAGACCGCCCCGTTTCACCATGGAAAGCCCGATGGTCGTCGTCCGCGCGCTCGCAATCGCCGCCGCGGTGCTGGTCGCGCTCGTCGCCGAGGCGCGGCCGGTGGTGCTCCGCGTGCAGTGGGGGGGCGGCACGCCTCAGGCCTGGAGCGGCACGGTGGAGATCGTCACTGCCGGCGGCGCCGCGGCGCCGCGACCACCGCTATCGTGGCGAACGCTCTCGACCGATGCCGACGCCGCCGCGCACGCGCACGACTCGGCCCACACGGTGCACGTCCATCAGCCGCGGGCGATCGCGAGCGATGGCATCGAGATCACGGTGGACGATTGGAAGGCGGCACGGCTCGTGGCGCGGCTCGCCGCCTCGGACGGAGGCAAGCCAACCACGCTCGATGTCCCGATCATCGATCTTGTGACGGCGCCGGCGCAGCAGCCGCTCGACGCCCTCGGCAACCGGCTCACGGCGCGGATTCCGGCGGATGACGCGCTCTACGTCGAGGCGGCATCGGACGATGCCGCCGATCGCTTCTCGGTTGAGACGCTCGGGCTCGTCCGTAGGCCCGGAGACCGGCTCCGAGTGAGCGTCGATCCGATTCTTGCCACGCGGCTTCAGGGCGGCCACTCGGTCGAGCTGCGGATGCGGCTGAAATCGCCGCAGGGCATCGAGGTCGCCGCGCAGGCGGTGCCATTGTCGCCGCTCGCGGATGACGCCGTGGCGGTGGCGGGCCGCGGATTCACCGAGTTTGCCCCGGTCATGTTTGACGTGTCGCTGCCGGCGGACGACGGAGTCTCGGTGGTCGAACTCGAGGCCTTCGAGCGGGGTGGACTCCGCTGGTCGCGTTCGCTGTCATCGCGAGCGATCGAAATCGTCGCCCTCGGCGAGGGACCGGTTGAGCCGGCGGGCGCCGAGCCGTGGAAGTCCGTCTACGAACTCGATCCGGGAAGCCCACGGCTGCTCGAACGGCTGCGGCGGCTTCCCGGGGTGAGTCTCCCCAGCATGCCGCTTCCGGAGATGCCGCTCCCGAGCCTGTCGATGGCCTCGGTGCCGCTGCCGAAGCTCCCGAGCGTGCCACTCCCCGCCGTGCCGCTGCCCAACGTGTCGGCGATGGTTCCCCGGCTCAGCGGGCTGCTCTCCCACGGCCATTCGACGCTGGTCACGCACTCGCTCGGTCCGATGCTCCGGCTTCCGCCCGCCGAACGATCCGGAAGCCCGGCCTGGGAGGGGCTTGTGCTGGCCGGTGTGCAGCCGGGCCTGCCGCATGCGGTCGAGATCGAATACCCGACCGATCAGGATGCCACGGTTGGCGTTGCCGTGCTCGAGGCCGACGCCGCGGGAGTGGTCGTGCAGACGCGGCACTCGGGAGGCTTCACGGTGGCGCGGCCGCCGGTCGCCGCACCTTCTCCGGCGATCGCCGTGCACCGCTTCATTTTCTGGCCCACCACGAAGCAGCCGCTCGTACTGATTGCGAACGCGTCGACTCGCCATACGGCGACGATCGGTCGCATGCGAGTGTCGGCCGGTCCGGCCCGGCTGCCGCCGGAGTCGCCGCGCCCGCCCGCCGCGCTCTTGGTCCGCTCAGCCGTTGCCGCCCGGCGCGTGCAGGCATTCGCCGACGTGCCTGATCTCGCTCGCGCCTTCGGCGGTGCGACGAGGTTTGCCCCGCATGAAGGCCGGCTCATCGTCGACTGGGCGGCGCACGTGGCGGGATCGCGGCACCTGGCCGAACTCGTCGCGGCCCAGGGAGGGGGCGGCACGATGCTCACGGCCTATGCCGAAGGAGCCGCGACCTGGCCTTCCACCGCCACGCGGCAGGCGCCGCGGTGGGACGCGGGCAACGGCGGTTTCAGTCGAGACCTGCTTGCCGCCACCGCCCGGCTTCACGCGCGGCATGGTCTGACGATGATTCCTGCGGCCCGGTTCGACGCGCCGCTGCCTGCGGTGGAAGCGGCGCTTGCCGAGGGAGCTGCCGGCCCCGGCATCGCCTGCATTGGCCGCGACGGCAAGCCGCGTCGGCTCCAGGCAGGCGGCGTGCACTACAACATGCTTCATCCGACGGTCCAGAAGGCGGTCGAGGAGGTGGTCGTGGAGATGGCTGGGCGGCTCCGCGGTTCCGCGGCGGTTGCCGGAGTGGCGGTTGTGATCCCGCACGATGGCTGGCTCCATCTCCCGGGCCTCGCCTGGTCGCTCGACGACGACACGTTCACCCGCTTTGCCGCCACGCTCCCGTCGCCGCCCGTGACCGAGGGCGAGGGCAGGTTTGCCGAGCGGGCGCGACTCGTCGAGGGGCCGTTTCGCGATGCCTGGATCGCGTGGAGGTGCGCCGAGGTGGCCCGGTTCCACGCCCGGCTTGCCGCGGCGGTGGCCGCGGTCGATTCGCGGTGGCCGCTGCACATCGTGCCCACCACGCTCTTTGCCGTCGGCGATCCTGCCACGACCAGCCTGGCTACCGACAGTGAAGCAGCTGACGACCGCGTGCGGCTCGCCGGGTACGACCCCACGGCGATGCACGCCCTGCCGGGAGCCGATCGCGTGGTCTACGTCTGGCCCCGCGTGCACGCGCCGGCCGACGGCGTGCGGGGACGGGCCGTGCTGGAGACCGCCAATCGATCGGCCGCAGTCGCGCGGGCGGCTGCGGCGTCTCGCCGCAGGGCCACGGTGCTGGTCGAGGGGGCATCTGGCATCGACGTGGAAGACGCCCTGCCGCACGGTCCGTTTGGGGCGGCGACGGCTCGGGAGCAGGTGATCGTGATGCCGGCGGAGGCCGGATCTCGCGGCCTCGCGGAGGCCGTCGGCCTCGTTGATGCGGAGGCGATTTTCGATGCGACGCTGCTCTGCGCGGCGGCACCTCGATCACCTCCGAGGACGGCGTTCGAATCAATGCCGATGATGACGGCCTCCGTTGTTCAGGCTGACCAGCCGCTCGTCGTCCGCGCGTGTCGCCAGCAAGGGCTGGCATGGGCGCTCGTATCGAATCTCGCTGCGGTGCCGGTCACGGCACGGCTGGCGGTGACCGGCCGGCCCTCCACGGCCGTCGATGCGGTGGACGGCTCTCCGCTGGCCACTGCGGGAGAATCCGAGGTGATCGTGCCGCTGGCTGCCTGGGGCGTGCGGTGCGTGGTCCTCGAGGGCGACTGCAGCGTGAGGGTGGCCAAGGCGGACTATGCCGATGATGTCCGCCGCGATCTCGCGGACCGCGTCGAGCGGTTGCGGCAGCGGCGGAATGTGCTCGAGACTCCGGTGCCCCTCGACGTGCTCGACAACCCGGCGTTCGAACTCGGCATGGGGCCGACAGACGGCAAGCCGGCCGCGTCGATCGCGGGCTGGGAGGTGGTGGAGTCGCGACGGGGCGGTGTGGCGCTCGTTCCGGGCGCCGGCGGACCCGACCAGCCCGGCCGCGGGCTCGAGTTTTCCTCGTTCAACGGGCTGGCAACGCTGCGGAGCAACCCGTTTCCGGCGCCAGCCTCGGGGCGGATCAGCGTGGCCGCCTGGCTGAGGGTGAGCGACGCGGCGGTGCAGCCCCCGCTGCGAATCGCGATTGAGGGCGTGCAGGGCGACCGCGAGTACTACCGGTTTGCGGCGATCGGAGGACTCAGCGGAGGGCGGCCACTCACTGGCCAGTGGTCGCAGTTTGTCCTGCAAGTCGACGACCTCCCGGCCGAGCCTGTGGAGTCGCTGCGGGTGAGGCTCGACCTGCTCGGTCCGGGCCGCGTGCAGATCGACGACGTGCGTGTCTTCGATCTCGCGTTCGACGACTCGCAGCGGGCGCGAATCACCACTGCCGTGAGTCTGCTGGAGCACCAGCGGTCGAGCGGGGATCTGGGAAGCTGCCTCGTCGGTCTGGAAGGCTACTGGCCGATGTTTCTCGAGGCCTTCGTGTCAGACGCTGCCGTGGCGGCCGCGGAGATTGTCTCCGAGCCGCCGCCAACCGCGGCTCCGCCCGTCGCGCCGCAGCCCGCCGAGCGGCAGGCCGGCGGGATGCTCGACCGGTTCAAGAGCTGGTGGCAGTGAGCCACTCAGGAGGCACCAGCGTGGTAGCGATGGGCGGCCTTCAGCCCGGGGGCCAGCCGAGGGCCCGGCCGCCGAGCAGGTGGACGTGCAGGTGATCGACCGACTGCCCGCCGTCGCGGCCGCAGTTGACGACGAGCCGGTAGCCGTCGGCGAGCCCAAGCTTCCGCGCGAGCTGCGTCGCGACGAAGACGAGATGGCCGAGCAGGGGCTCATCCCCCGTCTCTGCTTCGGCGAGCGACGGGATCGGCTTCTTTGGGATCACGAGCACATGGATCGGCGCCTGCGGCGCCACGTCGTGGAACGCCATGCAGAGGTCGTCTTCATGCTCGATCCGGGCCGGGATCTCCTTGCGGATGATCCTGCCGAAGATCGTGTCAGCCATCGGTGGTGTCTACCGGTGCGGCCTGCTGCTGGGCCTTGCGGCTGCGGCGGCGGGGCGCCTTGGGGGCTGCCCACTCCTTGGTGAGCGCCTCGAACACCTCGGGCGTCTCATAGCGGACGACATTGCGACCCTCCGGCATCGGGCCGATGAGCGTGCGGAAGATCGGCGCGCCACGGAGGTCGAGGTCGGTGCTGCAGTCGTCGGCCCCGATCGGCAGGTGAGTCCGGAGAATCCCCTCCGCCGAGTCGAAGTCGTGGATCACGAGTTCGCCGTCGGTGCCACGGGTGACGAGTCGCCAGGTGTCTTTTGCCATCGCGAGCGCTCCATGCGGGTGGGCGGCCGGCCAGGCGCCCGCTGCCCGCGGTACTTGGGAGATATCGGCAGGAAGCGGCCGTGCGGCGACCGGCGGCTCCCCGGGCCGGCATGGCCCTCACGCTGCGTGCGGTCGGCATGCCCGGCCTTTCCGGAACGGGCGGCGTAAGCGGCCCGTCGCGGCCGAGTCTCAAACCCAAAAAAATATCCGCGACACACTTGACACTACAGCCATAGCCGGATAAAAAGCCTCCGAATCGACAGGTTTCTTTTACCAAGAAGCTACTGCAAGCACCCATCACCGTCGCGACGAGAAATCGCTCGCCGACGGCAATCTGACCGGCTCATCTGTCCAGGCTACGTGCCTGTGATCTTCTGCCGGCGGTGCTGCAAAGTATTGGCCCGTTTTCTGATTCCGGGGCCAATTTCCTAGCTCACGCTTACGGATTGTCCTTCGGTTTTTGTGATTCGTCGCGGTGGTGGTGGGTGCTTCCGGGCCGCAACCACACTGCCAGGAGACGAATCATGATGACGTTTTCCACCTGTGATGTCGCCGACCGCCGCGCTTTCCTCCTTGTGTCGAAACTCGCCGTCTTGGCGGCAGCCATCCTGCCCGTAGCCGCCCGCGGCGGCTTGGTTGACGCGTGCGGAGTCGAAGGCACGGTTGCCGCCGGCCGCTCGGTGGCAAAGCGTTCCAGTGGCTCCGATTTCGATTCCTGCAGGTCCGGCGAGATGTCTTGCTCGAGCAATCCCCTCGCCGCGATCATCGCCGAGGTCAGCGTGCCGAGCGGACTTGTATCCCAGGCTTTGCCCGAGCAGGCGGGCGGATGGCAGGCCGAACTCCGGGCTGCTGGCTACGCGGCGGATCCTGCGTTTCGAGAGGATTGGAAGCAGGTTGCGGCGACGGACGGCGAGAGTTTCGCGCAAGGCGGAAGCAACGCATCGGCCATGCGGGGCCAGGGTGGGGCGGGCTACGGTTTGCACCTGGGGAGCGGAAGCGATCCGAATGCCATGCCCAACTGGTTGCGGCAGGTCCGCCAGGGCATTCGCACCGCCGCATTCACGTTTTATCTGTCGCCTTCGATTCCGGGTGTGAGCCACGGGGCTGCATACTGAAGGAGGGCCATCACTCGCCATCCGCTTTCGGTTCCTGCGGATCAGTTCCGCCCGAGTGATTCCGGTTCGCCCCGGCACCTGAGGCACGAAGCCGACCGCCGTGATGGTCCAGGAATCGCGGTTTCTCCCGGGAAATATCAGCCGCCGTGGCCTGCCGAAACGCGATCCGGTAAACAAACACCGGAGGGTAAGCGAACGGCTAGCGGTCTGACTCGAAATCAGATGCCGAGAAATCGGTTGCGGGTTCGAATCCCGTGCCCTCCGCTTTACGGCTGCAACGCCATCGTGGCCGTTGCAGCCTTTCGGCGAGCCGGCCATCCAGGCCGGCGGCGCGTGGTGCTGCAACGCAGTTCTGGCCGTTGCAGCCTGACGGTGGGCCGGCCATCCGGGCCGGCGGCGGTGCATGAAACGGTGCCATTGTGTGTGGCAGCCGGATGAGCGTTGGCCTTTTGCCACCGCCGTACCGCGACGAGGGAGCGAGGGGCTGCCCGTGCCCCGGGAG
>Ga0007796_10000961_pt1 | contig 10322 bp, 9 predicted proteins | sample CryBogmetaGMA0M_FD_60373 | JGI IMG/M metagenome (GOLD analysis project Ga0007796, IMG submission 60373) | Freshwater microbial communities from Crystal Bog, Wisconsin, USA - MA0M | ecosystem: Environmental > Aquatic > Freshwater > Lake | place: Crystal Bog, Wisconsin, USA | collected 2009-07-06 | reverse complement strand
CAGCAGGTAAAACTAAACGCACGCCTGCAAAAGCTTTTGAAAGAGCTTCACGACGTGCAACGCAATATGAAAGCGGCGGAGTTGGCTCAATGCCTTCAAGCGGAGTTGGTATCCATCCGGCCTTCATTAACTCGGCAAAGGCTGCCGGAGTTGGAACATCGTGCGGGCGGCGCTTAGTGGTCTCTTCGCTCATTAGGTCAGCCTAACAAGGTGACTAGGTTCAGTAAACGTTTGCCTTCATTTAACTTGGCTGCAATTGAGTATTAATTTAAAATTCGTCACAATTTTTTCTAGATTCCAACTACCTCCGATAATTTTTAACTACTTATCTAGAAAGGGAAGCGCCATGTGCGACGGACATTCACACGATCACTCTTCAAAAGAGAACGATTTATCGCAAAATATTTGGGACGACACAGATCGTCCAGCAGATGATTTGACCGTAAGCCGTCGAGGACTTATGGCGGCGCTAGGCGCAACCGCAGCCGCTGCATCTCTTGCACCACTTGGGGCAGCTCCTGCTGGCGCGACAACTCGCGTTGAGGCACACATGCGAACTGTAAATCCATGGAAGCCATATCGTTACCATTTATCTGGCGACCATCACATTCACACTCAGTATTCGCGCGATGCAATGCATACCGTGGCTAAGCAAGTTAGCAAAGGAGCCGAATACGGTCTCGACTGGATGGTTATTACAGATCACGGCGGAACTGCACATCAAAAATATTCAGTCGATTTGATTACATCTGACATAAAGGCTGCTCGTCGCCTTTATCGAAATACAGCAATTTTTCAGGGTCTGGAGTGGAACATTCCGGGCGCAGAGCATGGAACAGTTATTTTGCCACCGCATAGCCAGACACCAAGCGTTCTAAAACAATTTGAATTACTTTTTGACGGAACCGTTCTAGCTGATGCAAAGAAAATCACAAATGCAAATGGTTCAGATGGCGAACCGTATGCAGTCGCTGGATTGAAGTGGCTTGCAGATCAAGTTTCAACTGGCGTTGTTCCAATGGCGCTAATGTTTGCGAATCACCCAACTCGTAAAGGTCTTGACTCTCCTGCCGAAGTACGAGGGTGGCGTGATGCAGCTCCAGGAATTGCTATGGGTTGGGAAGGTGCACCAGGACACCAAGCTGCAGGCATCTCTGCAAAGAGTGGTGGTCCAGGATCGGGTCGCGGCTATTACGACAATGCATTTGACGAGAAGTACTCTTACGCAGGTTACCGAGCAACAGCAACAGAGAATCCACTTCGCACATATGGTGGATTCGACTGGGCAACAGCTCGCGTCGGTGGACTTTGGGATTCATTATTGGCAGAAGGAAAACCTTGGTGGATTACAGTTAACTCTGACTCACACCAAATGTTCCAAGAAACTTTTGTCGGTGGAAATCTAACTTCGGCTGGCGCTCTTGATACAAATGCATACAACTTAACTGGAAAGTATGCGAATCCCGTTGATAAAGGTGTACCAGTTACTTCTTATGGAGATTATTGGCCAGGCTATTACTCGCGCACAATTGTGAGTGCAAGTGATAAGTCTTACCTAACACTAATGAATGCACTTAAAGCAGGATTGATTTTGACAACCCACGGCGGCCTTATTGATGGTGCCGATATACGGGTGACTACAACTGATGACGTTGTTGGCGTAACAACCGGTGGACGCACATTCGTTAAAAAAGGCGGAACCGTTACAGCAACAATCACAATCGACCTAGCTTCACGTGCAAATTACGCAGGCTTCATTCCACTTCTAAAGAAAGTTGATCTTATCTCTGGCCCAATCACTGGCCCAGTAAAAGATCAACAAACAATGTTTGCACCAAATACAACAGTGCAAAAAACTTTTGAAGTTTCACAAACTACTGGGAAAGTTCAATTTACATACACCTACAAAAATGTCGGCGACTCTTTCTATCTTCGCTATCGCGGAAGCGACGGAAAGATACTGGCAGCCAATGGTGTAGATCCTGCCATGGATGTTGTTGGCGATTCAGATCCATGGAAAGATCTATGGTTCTACACCAACCCAGTATTCATTGACGCAATCTAATAGTTAGCTAAGATATCTAGACATAATGTCTAATTTAATGGCAAGTAGTAAGTCCTGGGTCGCTTTCGACTCAGGGCTTACTACTGTTTCACGAAAACATCTTGAAGAAACCATAATTAACCACGCATCGAAACTTGGCATAAAAATAGATTGGCTTATTAGTCATCAGTTGATAAAAGGTTCAAGAAGAATTGCCTTCACGATTTCTGCATCGGATGTGCAGAAATTGAATACGTTACTTACGGATCTAAATAAACATTTCCCTAACTTTGCTGGAGACGGTGAGCTAAACGAACTTATTGAATTAAGCGCAGCTAAAACTTCAGGTCGAGCAGTAGTAATGCCACTCGAGATAGATGTTTCTTCTACAGTGAGCGCTAAAACGTTAGTAGCGAATTCAGCAATAGACAAAATTATTGCAGTCGGGGAAGAGTTACCATTACAGGCTGAAATATTGTTGAATAATTATCTGCGCCCAACTTTCGAAGAAGGAACCTTAGAGCTTTACGTAGAACGAGTCGCGGGCGGCTATTTTGCTCCAGTAGAGCGCGAATCCCCGCATGAATGCTGCGGTGGGCATGATGATGAGGCGCCAATCTCCTTGTAGAATAATCCTGTACTTGGAGACGTCGCATAGCCCGGTCGAGTGCGCCTCGCCGCTAGCTGAATGTAAGAAAATTTTGGTCTTGAATTCAATCTTCCCTTGGGCGAAGCTGGTAAGTAAATATTTATTAATTCGCTAGGAGCAATGTTGACTAAATACGGACTTGTTACAGGTTCGGCTGGATTGATCGGATCTGAATCCGTACACAGACTGATAGCCGAGGGCTTTGTTGTCTACGGAATCGACAACGATATGCGTTCATATTTTTTTGGACCAGAGGCCTCGACAAAACGATACCAGAACAATCTAATCGAAATTTGCCAAGATAACTATATTCACCTAAATATTGATATCCGAGACAGCAAAAAATTGGAAGAAGTATTTCAACAAATTCAATTCGATATTATTATTCATACAGCTGCACAGCCTTCTCACGATTGGGCGGCCCGAGAGCCACAGACCGATTTTACAATTAACGCGGTAGGAACCTTAAATCTACTTGAATTAACTAGAAAATTTTCTCCAGATGCAAGTTTCATCTTTACTTCAACAAATAAAGTTTACGGAGACAACCCCAACAAGCTTCCCTTGATCGAATTGCCAACTAGGTATGACCTTCCAACAACTCATCCTGAATGGAATGGCATTGCCGAAAATATGTCGATCGATGCGTGTACTCATAGTTTATTTGGAGTTTCAAAAACTTCTGCAGATTTGCTAACACAAGAATATGCTCGATATTTTGGTTTAAAGACTGCCGTCTTCCGCGGAGGATGCCTAACAGGTCCCATGCATAGCGGCGCAGAACTTCATGGATTCTTGGCATATTTGGTAAAGTGCATTATCACCGGTAAGAAATACACGATATTTGGTTATAAAGGTAAGCAGGTACGCGACAATATTCACGCACATGATTTAACAAGCATGTTCATGCTTTTCCATTACAACCCTAGAGAAAATGCGGTTTACAACGCCGGAGGAGGGCGCGAAAACAGCATTTCAATTATTGAGGCAATTGAAAAGATTGCACAATTATCCAAAAAAGCCCCTGATATAGCCTTTGAGAAAGCCAATCGAGTTGGGGACCACCAGTGGTATATAACCGATAACTCTAAATTCAAGCAAGATTACCCAAGCTGGGATCTAACCTATTCGATTGACGACTTATTAGAAGAAATGGTCAAAAAAGCCATTACCCGGTGACTTTAGGATGGCCATGCAATTGGCAAAACGGATGAATTTTTGCGAGCATCGGAATACTGCTCGACCAATTTTTCTTCGCCAAGAAAATACTGAACGGCATAACCCTTTTTTCGATCCGCCTCAGTTATCCGTTTGGCATTTCTTTTATATCTTTCAACAACAAATTCTAGAGATAACCATCTAAAGTGGTAAAGGTTTCTCCGTAAATATTCTTCACTAACGTGTCCTTGCGCAAATGTAGGCTTACAGGTATGGGCACCTGGCGAGTAATTAATTTCCAAAACCTTATCACGTTTGAAAAGTAAACACTTATCATAAAAAGGGTCACGAACCCCTTTACAAATATTCTCATAGTCAGTTTCCCCATCTCCAACCATGTGGTACCCGATTCCTTGAACAATTGTTGGCTGATATTCCAAAAGGTCGCTGTCAGAGACGTCAAGCAATTCATCGATATCACAGATGAGGGTATATTCCGACTGACTAATCTCGAGACATTTATGTTTCAATTCAATAAATTTCTCTATGCCGACAGATTCTGAGCCACCATGCGAAACTATGGTGCAACCAAGCGATTTAGCCTTTGCAACGGTGTCATCGGTAGATTCATTGTCAAAAACTGTTATCTTCAAATTTTTAAATCTCGCAGAGTACCATCTGATCAAATGTTCTATATGGGCTGAGTCATTATAGGTAAAGGTGTAAACCTCAACTGATGGTATCTGGACCACGCGGCTTCCTCATCTCTTGTATCTGCAAACCCAATTCTATGGAATCCATTGTCATAACCCACCAAGGATGCGTTAATGGAAGTCGTTATTGGAACTCTACGATAAAATAGAACATGGCTTCTGGCGTTTATAAGATTACTGAAGATTTTGAGAAACTGCTTTGTGAATATACCGGAGCAAAATATGCAGTAGCTGTTGACAATCAGAGTAATGCAGTTTTTTTATCTTTAATGTATGAAGGTATCAAAGGAATTACGGTGACGATTCCATCCAGAACCTACCCTTCGATACCCTGCGAAATAATTCACGCGGGCGGAAAGGTGGCCTTCGAAGTAGTTGAGGGGACAACTCTTACGGGTGCTTATCAGTTGAAACCTACTCGTACTTGGGACTCCGCTCTTCGTTTCACCGCAGATATGTATATCGAAGACACTTTTATGTGCCTTTCTTTTACTGGACCATACAAACACTTGAAACTCTCAAAGGCTGGCGCGATTCTCACAGACGACAAGGAAGCTTACGAATGGTTCAAAAGGGCACGCTTTAGTGGCCGACGAGAGATGAGTTATCATGACGATGATTTCGATATGTTGGGGTGGAATTTTTATCTTTTGCCTGAGATTTCAACACGTGGATTGCTCTTGATGAGCCAATTTTTCAACTCGGATGGGACAAAGAAATCTAATCCAGATATAACTTTGCCATATCCAGATCTCTCACAATTTGAAATTTATTCGAGATGAGTAAGCTCGCAATTTTTGGTGCAGGTGGAGCGGCTCGAGAAGTCGCACAATGGGCAATTGAATGTGGGTATAAAAAGATTACATTTACTGTAGATGATGATTACTTTAAGGAATCAGAAGTCGACGGATTTTCAATAGTCCCCATGTCTCAAATTGATACTTCAAACTTCGCTTGGATTGTCGCTGTAGGTAACTCATCTCTAAGGGAAATCGTGGTTAAGAAAGTGGAAGGCAAAGCCAAATTTGCAACCCTGATTCACCCAACAGCAAGGGTGCTAGCAAGCAGTGAGATAGCAGAGGGCGTCATCGTCGCACCCGGTGCTGGAATATCGATAAATACAAAAATAGGTAGGCACTCAATTATCAATGCTCAAGGCATCATCGGACACGATTGTGAAATAGGAGAATACGCAACCATATCTCCAGGTGTGGTGGTGTCTGGAAACTGTAAAATCGGAAGACACGTATTTTTAGGTGCCAATTCGAGCATTAGAGAGAAGACATCAATCTCGGAAGAGACAATAGTTGGAATGGGAGCAGTGGTCGTAAATGACCTAAGCAAAGGTACTTATGTAGGGAGCCCTGCCAGAAAGATCAAATGAGGTTTCTCGGTTATTTCTAATCATGTAAACTAATCCTGTACTTGGAGACGTCGCATAGCCCGGTCGAGTGCGCCTCACTGCTAACGAGGTAAGGTGTTAAAGCCTTCAGGAGTTCAAATCTCCTCGTCTCCGCTCTTTTAGCATTTTGCTTTCCCTTCAATTAAAAATAAGTGATCCTTAGTCAATAAAATCAGGTTCCTAATTTGGGTGGAAGGATTCATATATGGACTTTTCCTTGTTTGAAAAAGAAGGTTGGCCATGGTGGTCGAGTACTTTTAACGGTCAAAGTCGCCGCCTATACAATCTTTGCGTTCTCTCTCATTACTTTAAGCCAAAGATAGCAATCGAAACTGGGACTTTTGTTGGTTCATCCACACATTTATTTAATGGCTTAGGTGTTGAAAAAACTTATTCCTTCGAAATTGTTAAAGAGTACGCTTCTGTGGCGCGTAGTCGCCATAAATCACTTATAGAACAAGGTTTATTGGAGATAATTTTGGGATCTTCTGTAGATAACCTGCCAGCGGTTTTGAGTGGAATCTCTAAAGAACAATCCGTGGTGGCATACCTAGACGCTCATTGGAATAGTTATTTACCTACTACGAGCGAGTTAAATCTTTTAATTGAATGGGGCGGACCATTCATTGCCGTCATTGATGATTTTCAAGTACCAGATTTTGCCGGATATGGATTCGACAAATACGGTGAGATGGTCGTAGGGCCTGCTTTGGTTCCAGCCCACCCCCACATATCTTTGTGGCTGCCAAATGAAAACGAAATAAGAGAAACGGGAGCCAGGCGTGGGACTGGCTACGTAATCTCTACAGATGCCTTGGCTACAATTCCGCGCTCGGTCTTAGACGTATTAAAGCTTTCAGAATTCAATATCTAAAATAGAAAGTGGTATCTCCCCAATTAGTCAAGGAAGCTTAAATGCAATACAGCACAGCTCTTAATTATTTATAGCCAACAAGTCAAGATATCCAAGTGGGCTTGAGTTAAAATCATGCAGTCTTTGCCCACATTGAATGGAATTCATATGCTACGAAATGAGAGATCTTTGGAAGTAGTTGGTGAGGCACCTCCTTTTCTTGAAATAATATGCGTCACCTATTTACGGTTAAATCCACTCCGATGTTTAGTGGCGTCTTTAGCATGTCAAACAAATCTTCAATTTTTAATTAAAATCATCCACGACGGGCCAAGTTTAGAAACACGCGAATGCGTAATGGAATTAAAGCGGATTTATCCAAACTTGAATATTGTTTACCAAGAAACTGAATTTAGATATAACGATTATGGCCACACGTTGAGATCAATAGGTCTTATGGATTCGCAGCAAGAATATGTTTTACTCACGAATGATGACAATTACTACGCACCCGTCTTCATAGAAGAGATTCACAAGGTATTAAAGCGCGAGAGAATTGACATTGTTTTTTGTGACATGGTACATAATTACGCACTAGGACACCAAGCGGAGCCGATGCCATATCAGACTTTAATTACAGAGCCATTTATAGAGAGAATTGATATAGGTTGTTTTGTATTTCGAACCGAACTTGGGAAATCTATAGGGTTTAAGGATCGCACGCACCATGCAGATGGCGTTTTCTTTGAAGCCATGAAAGCCGCCGGAGCAAGCATTATAAAAATTCCAAAGGTTCTGTTTGTGCACAATTGATGAGACTTCCTCCAGAATACCGGACTAAATAGGGCGACTCTCAATGCTTACGAGGTAAGGTCAAATTTACGCGAAAAGTGAACTCCCTGTATTAGCTCAATTTTAAATTTTAATTTTGAATTATTGCCTTCTCGGTCGCGATCGTGATCGCATCTAATACTTGTTGATTCTTATTCGCGAATTTTATTTCTGAGAATACTTTTTTCATTCTCAAACCGATTGGGTTTTGATTTGTGAGAGTCTCGAAGTACTCTCTAGAACTCTTAATTAGGTTGGAACGAAAATTTTGGTTCGAAATAATTTGCGAGATTGCTTGCGCAAGCCCAAATTCATCGCCCGGCACATAAGGCACGCCCGTAATCTCAGGCTTCATATATTCACCAATACCAGCGGAATTCGCGTATACGACCGCCACCCCAAAGATAGATGCCTCAATAGGAGTTCTACCGAATGCTTCATTTCTGGAAGTCACAACTAACAAATCAATTTCAGAATACATTTTACTTCGGTCATCTTCGAATCCTGCAAAATAAACTTGCTCACTTAGTCCATAGATTTTGATTTTGTATTCAAGGGTCGACTTGTACTCATACCCATTCACTCCTAGGTTCCCGTATAAAAATAATTTGGCTTTCACCCCGTTAGATTTCAGGATTAAGAGAGCATTAATTACATCCTCCTGTCCTTTTCCAGGGGAGATGGTTCCCGCCACACCTATTGTGAATTCGCGCTCGGCACTCTTTGCTGGTGCTGACCTCATATTTGGTTGCGGATGGACAACTAGAACATTTTCTTCCGACTTCGCAAAGTAATGAAATTTAACTGCATTCGAGACACAAAGAACTCTGTCAGAAAGACTATAAATTAGTTTGCCAAACCGAATAGGTGGAAGATAAAGACTCAATCCGTGGTCGATATCGCCAAACTCTTGAAGCCACCAGATATGTGGTTTTAAAAGAAGTGCAGCCGAAATAGCTCCTTGGGGTATAACCACGCTTGTTGAAAGTACTAAATCAGAATTGGCCACTTGCAATGCTCTCGTAATTGGGTGGGATATAAATCTTTCCCAGAAAGTAGGCTCGCGCTCATTTTGAGTTTTTTGATCCCAAACATTTACCCACCAGTGAAGGCGGTCTATAAAAGTTACTGATGAACCTACTGCGGAAAGTTCTTTTCCAAGACCTTGATCTGGAAGTGGAAGAATTGAGTGAACCATAAACTTTAAAGCAACTAGGCTTTCGACAAGTTCAAGATAATCTCTTTCGCCTCCAGCTAAACCAGATGAATGAACGACTCCCGACAGAGTTACATTTCCTGAAGATTTGATCGATACGACATTTACGTAACCCATATGGTTAATTAAGGTCAAATCATCGTAATTTTTCGTAGTAATTTCAGTCCAACTCTTTTGATAATCGCAGATAGCAAAAAGTCGAAAACCGAGTTCAGATAGTTTCTCGAATAATAAATATGGTGAAGAAATCTGTCTTTTCAATGCTTCGGGGTTGTACTCGATAATTAGAGTAATATCCGTACATTTTCTTATGAAATCCTCAAGGCTTAAAATTGCGCTGTACTCAAAACCCTCTATATCGATTTTGACTAATACTTTTTTATCAAATTCAATTGTTAATTGTTCGAAAATTAAATTTTCGACCAGAATAGTTTTAATAGTTGGAGAGTTTTGATGTCCACCAACGGCACAGTTATCAGACGCTTCCGTGAGGCTAAATTCAGTGAATCCTAAGCGATCAGAAAAAACATTGTTGAACACTTCTACATCGAATTTGTTAATTGACAAGTTTTTCCTGAGAACTTCTGAATTCTCCGGTGATGCCTCAATCGCGATAATCCTAGCTTTTGAGTTATTTTGTGCCGCAAGTAATGAGTAATAACCAATGTGTGCGCCGATATCAACGATTACATCACTTGAAGTGCAAAACTGTTTAAATAAAGTACTTGTGTAAGGTTCATATCCGGTGAGGTACCAGCTTAAGTTTCGCGTGGGGACGTACAGGCTGCATTCCCAGCCAAGAGGGTTTACGCGCGACAAATCTTCCACTTAATTAGTTTAGAGCTTGGCACCAAGATGCTAGCAAATCCAGGCTAAGACTTATATCTCACCAAGTTTGGCAAGCGAGTATGAGTCCTTCTTAAGCACGATCCCTAGAAAATTTAGCGATTCCACATTTAATTCATTAAAGTGGACTACTAAGGTAATCAATAAAATTGAACGAGCCAGATTTAGGGAGCCAAATCTTGACTGGTACAGCGTTAGATCGCTTACGTAATGGATTGATTGTTTCTTGCCAAGCGGCGCCCGGCAGCCCTTTAGCTAACCGCGGCTTAATGTCTTATATGGCAGAAGCTGCCGAAGCAGGTGGCGCAGTAGCAATTAGAGCCGAAGGTTTACGAGATATTGCAGCGATAAAAGAAGCAGTTTCAATTCCAATCGTGGGCCTAATCAAATTGAAAAGCGAAGCTACTCCTGTAGTAATTACACCTTTACTGGAAAACGTTTACGAACTTTTGGAAGCGGGTGTTGATTTAATTGCAGTAGATGCAACGCTGCGCAAAAGAATTGATGGTGTGCTCGGGAATGATTTTGTTGCTCAAGCCAAAGCTGTTGGCGCTCAAGTAGTTGCAGATATCGATAATCTCGAGTCTGCAATTGCAGCAGAAAAGAGTGG
>Ga0007796_10000960_pt1 | contig 10322 bp, 8 predicted proteins | sample CryBogmetaGMA0M_FD_60373 | JGI IMG/M metagenome (GOLD analysis project Ga0007796, IMG submission 60373) | Freshwater microbial communities from Crystal Bog, Wisconsin, USA - MA0M | ecosystem: Environmental > Aquatic > Freshwater > Lake | place: Crystal Bog, Wisconsin, USA | collected 2009-07-06 | reverse complement strand
GGAATTCCGATCGAGCAACATAATGGCCCAATGAGTAACGTAGCACCAGGTTGGAAATTACGTGTATTGCTTGCCCAAGCATTGTTCTCTGATCCAGATGTCTTGTTACTCGATGAGCCAACCAATAACTTAGATATCCATTCCATTCATTGGCTTGAAGATATTCTCAATGATATTAAGAGCACCATCGTCATCATTTCTCATGATCGCCACTTCCTTAACGAAGTTTGTACACATATGGCTGATATGGACTACGGCACTCTCAAGGTCTATCCAGGTAACTATGACTCCTATATGTTGGCATCTGTTCAGGCCCGAACACAACAACTGAGTTCTAACGTTAAAGCTAAAGAAAAAATTGCTGAATTGCAGGCTTTCGTGGCCCGTTTCTCTGCGAATGCCTCTAAGGCGCGCCAAGCCACATCACGTCAGCGTCAATTAGAAAAAATTGAGATTGTAGAAGTCAAGCCCTCTTCACGACAAAACCCATTTATTCGTTTTGATACTGAGAAAAAACTGCACAACATGGCCGTAGAGTGCAATGGATTAACTAAAACCTATGACCGAACCATCTTTAAAAACTTTAAACTCGGTGTTCGTGCTGGTGAAAAGATTGCCATCATTGGCCAAAACGGTGCTGGTAAAACGACACTGCTTAACTCAATCCTCAGTAAACGTTTCGATGGGATTGCTGTTGATAGTGGGGATGTGAAGTGGGCTGAGAATGCTAAGGTTGGCGTTATGCCCCAAGACAATACTGAGATGTTCGCCAAAGACGAATTACTTATGGACTGGATGAATTGGTGGCGCAATACTGGCGATGACGATCAAGTGATTCGCGGTACCTTAGGTCGTTTATTGTTCTCTGGTGATGACATTGGCAAGTCTGTCAAAGTTCTCTCTGGTGGTGAAAAAGGCAGAATGATTTGGGGCAAACTCATGCTCCAAAAATATAATGTGCTCGCCATGGATGAGCCCACCAATCACATGGATATGGAATCTATTGAAAGTTTACAGATTGCCTTAGAGAAATTTGATGGCACTCTATTATTTGTGTCTCATGACCGAGAATTTGTATCTGCATTGGCTAATCGCATCTTAGAGGTGAAGATGGATGGTACGGTTGTCGATTACTCAGGCACTTACGAAGAGTATTTACGGAGCCAAGCATTAGCTGGATAAATTGAGCAGTATGCGTACTCACTACACAGGTTGATTACGCAGACTTATTTTCCTTAGCCTGCCTCTGAAAACGCATTGCAGTGCCATCTTCACGAACGCGCTTCCATACCGAGGCCTTCTCTTCATCAGAGAGAAATACCCAATTACTGACTTCGCTCAATGTGCGACCGCAGCCTTGGCAGATTTCGTCATAGAGAGTGGTACAGACCCCTATGCAAGGAGAGTCAGATTCATCATCTCCAGTAGAGAGTGAATATGAGCCGTCTTGAGCTTGTGGTTTAGAGCTGTCAGAATTCATAGCTGTACTTTAGTCGATTTCAGCGGACTATGTTCAGCAAGCTCATCAACATAGGCTGCCATTCCTTGATGCTCACGATCTAAAAAGTGTTTTACTGCTCTTGAAAATGCAGGATCAGCGATGAAGTGAGCTGACTGAAGAGTGGTTGGCAAAAATCCCCGCGCCATTTTGTGCTCGCCTTGAGCGCCACCTTCAAATGTTTGAATCCCATGTTCAATGCAGTATTCAATCGCTTGGTAGTAGGCAGTTTCAAAATGTAGACAGGGGATATATTCGATAGCACCCCAATATCTTCCATAGGCTTTTGAAGAGGATTTATCCACTACCAATAGTGAGGCAGCAATAGGGATTTGATTACGCTGCGCAATAATGAGATGTAAGTTTTCTGGCATACGCTGTGCCCATAACTTAAAAAAGGCTTCATTTAAGTAGGGGCTAGATAGATGCTCTACATAGGTATTTTGATAGCAGCGATAAAAGAATTCCCAGTCAAGATCTGTCGCTTGCTCACCAGATACATGTCGGAAGGTAACTAATTCTTTATTGACCTGTTCACGTTCACGCCGAATGTTTTTGCGACGCTTCATTGTGAGGGTAGATAAGAATTGTTCGAAGTTCTGGAAATCTTGGTTATGCCAATGAAACTGCACTGAATCACGCAGCATAAAGCCCTGAGCTTTTAGTTCATTAACTTCAGATTCTTGAGCAAATAAAACATGTGCTGAGGAGAGCTGGTTTTGAATCACGATGCTCTTTAGCCCTGCGATTAAAGTGGACTCAATTTGTTGCCTATTTAAGCCAGGAGCACTTAATATCCTTGAGCCCTGCACAGGCGTAAAGGGGATAGCACATAGGGCTTTAGGGAAGTACTGAAGACCTTGCTGCTCGTAAGCCTGCGCCCAAGACCAGTCAAATACAAATTCACCATAAGAATGTTGCTTTAAGTACAAGGGCATTGCCCCGATAAGTTTATCGTGATCTTTTAAGCCAAGATGGGCAATCTGCCAGCCAGTTTTTCCACCTACGCACATCGTTTCTTCGAGGGTAGATAAAAATGCATGATTCAAAAAAGGCCCTGCATCTTTAGGTAAAAGTACATTCCACTCAGATGCGGGTATTTCAGCTAGACTGTGAATAATTTCTAGCTGATATTGCTCAGTGCTTGTTGCCATTAACGCTGGATGAGTTCTATCTTATAACCATCGGGATCAGTGACAAAGGCGATGATCGTATCGCCACCAGCAACGGGGCCAGCCTCACGGGTGACGTTACCACCCGCATCTTTAATCTTTTGGCAAGCAGCGTAAGCATCTGGCACACCAATAGCAATATGCCCATAAGCGGTCCCTAAGTCATAAGAAGAGACCCCATGGTTATAAGTAAGCTCGATTTCGGATTGACCATCTGCATTACCTTTGCCGTAAGCAACAAAGGCTAAGGAGTATTTCTGCGTGGGACGTTCAGTAGTGCGTAGTAAATTCATACCCAGAACTTTGGTATAAAAATCAATCGAGCGATTCAAATCGCCGACGCGAAGCATGGTGTGAAGCATCATCATAATTACATTCCTGCGTAGTTAGGGCCACCACCACCTTCTGGTGTAATCCAGATGATGTTTTGGCCAGGGTCTTTAATGTCGCACGTTTTGCAATGAACGCAGTTTTGCGCATTAATTTGCAAACGCGGTTTTCCATCGGTTTCTATATATTCATATACGCCCGCTGGGCAGTAGCGTTGCTCTGGACCTGCATAAGTCTTGAGATTGATATCTACTGGTACCGAATCATTTTTCAGGGTTAAATGCACCGGCTGGTTCTCAGCATGGTTGGTATTGGAAATAAATACTGAAGAGAGGCGATCAAAGGTAATTTTGCCGTCTGGTTTTGGGTAGTCTATTGGCTGATGTTGTGCTGCAGGCTCTAGGCACTCATGATCAGCATGTTTGATGTGGACTGTCCATGGCATATTGCCGCCCATGAGTTTTTGCTCTAAGCCAACCATCAGAGTGCCAAGGTAGAGCCCCTTTGACATCCAAGGCTTGAAGTTACGGGCTTGATTGAGTTCAGTGTGTAGCCAGCTATTTTGGAATGCTGTTGGATATGCCGATAGAACATCGGCGGAGCGATTTTCATGAATAGCAGCTACCGCCGCTTCTGCTGCCAACATACCTGTTTTAATTGCAGCATGACTACCCTTAATGCGTGAGGCATTGAGAAAGCCTGCATCACAGCCAATCAAAGCGCCACCAGGAAACACGGTTTTAGGTAGGCTATTTAATCCACCAGCTGTCAGAGCGCGTGCGCCATAAGCAATGCGTTTACCACCTTCAAATGTTCGACGAATCTTAGGATGTAATTTATAGCGTTGGAACTCCTCAAAAGGAGAGAGGTATGGGTTCTTATAAGAAAGCCCAACTACTAAGCCAACAGCAACCTTGTTATCCCCTAAGTGATAGAGAAAGGAGCCACCATAAGTATCACTCTCCAATGGCCAGCCAGCGGTGTGCACCACGAGACCGGGCTTACTTTGAGAAGGTTCAACCTCCCATAGCTCTTTAATGCCAATACCATAACTTTGTGGGTCGGCGTCTTTATCCAAGGCAAATTGAGAAATGAGTTGCTTGCCAAGATGCCCGCGAGAGCCTTCAGCAAAAAGAGTGTACTTGGCGCGCAATTCCATGCCAAGCTGGAACTGATCAGTTGGCTTACTTTCTTTATCGAGGCCCATTGAGCCAGTAATGACTCCACATACTGCGCCTTGCTCGTTGTACAAAATTTCTGCCGCAGGAAATCCAGGGAAAATTTCTACACCAAGGTTTTCAGCTTGTTGACCTAGCCAGCGAGTGACATTGGCCAAACTCACAATGTAGTTACCTTCATTCTTAAAGCAGTGGGGCAGCATCCAATTGGGAACTTGATAAGAGTTATCGGAGGTGAGGAATAGAAATTGATCTTGAGTCACTGCAGTTTCCAGTGGGGCACCCATTTCCTTCCAGTTAGGAAAGAGTTCAGTAAGGGCTTTAGGATCCATTACTGCGCCAGACAAAATGTGGGCGCCAATTTCAGAGCCTTTTTCGAGAACGCATACACTGATCTCCTTACCGGAGGAGTTCGCCAATTGTTTGGCCTTAATTGCTGCTGAGAGACCAGCGGGGCCGCCACCAACGATGACTAGGTCATAGTCCATAGACTCCCTGGGCCCAAATTGCTCGACGAGCTCTGCAGCATTCATTCCAATTCCTCAAAAATAGGCTTTATAGCCCCACTAGTTTAGTGCGAATAGCCAAAAACCAACTTGCTGCCTACGTAGTGCCTGAGTAGTACCTAAGTAGTGCTTAAGACACCCTGGCTTGGGAGCCAGAGGCGTTATGATTGCGTTTTTACCCATTTTGGCAATATTAGGACAAATGTTATGAATAAAACCTACCCATCGGCAGCAGATGCCCTAAGGGATATCTTAAAAGACGGACAAAAACTTGGTGTTGGTGGTTTTGGTCTGTGCGGCATACCTGAAGCTTTAATTGAAGCAGTGAAAGAACTTGGCGCGCAAAATTTGACCGCTGTATCGAATAACGCTGGCGTGGATGGTTTCGGCTTAGGTATTTTGTTGAACTCCCGTCAAGTAAAAAAGATGGTGGCATCTTATGTGGGCGAGAACAAGGAATTTGAACGACAGTATCTTGCGGGTGAGTTGGAATTAGAGTTCACCCCACAAGGCACCCTGGCAGAAAAATTACGCGCTGGAGGCTGTGGTATTCCCGCTTTTTACACAAAGACTGGGGTTGGTACTTTAGTCGCTGAAGGTAAAGAGGTGAAAGAGTTTGACGGCGAAAAATACATCATGGAGCGCTCGATAGTTACCGATATTTCTTTAGTTAAGGCGTGGAAAGCAGATCGTTCTGGTAATTTAGTCTATCGACATACTGCCCGTAATTTCAACCCAGTGGTTGCTATGGCGGGAAAGATTACGGTTGCTGAAGTAGAAGAGATTGTTGAAAACGGCGCTTTAGATCCTGCTGAGATACATACCCCAAGTATCTACGTGCACCGCCTTGTGATTAATAGCAACCCTGAGAAGCGCATTGAACAGCGCACTATCTCGGCCGCTCGCTAATTGCCCCAAACAACACTTAAAAGAATTTAGGAAGATCAAAATGCCTTGGACAAGAGATGAAATGGCAGCACGTGCTGCTAAAGAATTAAAAGACGGTTATTACGTAAATTTAGGAATCGGTATTCCGACCCTAGTGGCCAATCATGTACCTGCAGGTATAGAAGTATGGCTGCAGTCTGAAAATGGTTTGCTAGGTATTGGACCATTTCCAACAGAAGATCAGATTGATGCTGATTTGATCAATGCCGGAAAACAAACCATTACGACTTTGCCGGGTTCTTCCATTTTTTCATCAGCGGACGCGTTCGGCATGATTCGTGGTGGAAAAATTAACATCGCATTTTTAGGCGCAATGCAAGTAAGCGAGCATGGTGATATCGCCAATTGGATGATTCCTGGCAAGATGGTCAAAGGCATGGGCGGTGCAATGGATTTGGTTGCAGGCGTAAAACACGTGGTGGTCTTGATGGAGCATGTAGCCAAAAAGAAAGATGGTTCAGAAGAGCTCAAGATTCTGCCGAAATGCACATTGCCATTAACGGGTGTAGGTGTAATTAGTCAGATCATTACCGATCTTTGTGTTTTAGATGTCACTCCCTCTGGTTTGAACTTGGTTGAATTAGCCCCGGGAGTCACCAAAGAAGAGGTCATCGCTAAAACGGGCGCCCCTGTCGATACAAGCGGTTTTTAACCCTTTTCATCGTTTAATGAAATAATGGGATCACCATGTCGGGATCCCATTCTTCACCTTCAGCAAAGCCTACGGCTCAAATGAGCTCTGATCTAGATCCTTCTTTGCACGCTCATAAAAAGGGTGATGCTCAACATACCCATAGCAAGCAAGTTTCAAATCAAAATTTACTCTTAATTGCCCTCGTGCTGACTCTTGGTTTTGCAGGAGTGGAGGGCGCCGCTGCTTATTTTGCCAATTCATTAGCCCTGATCTCCGATGCAGGTCACATGGTGACAGATGCTGCTGCTCTAGGTTTGGCGCTCTTAGCACAAATCATTTCTCGTCGCCCCCCTTCACCAAAGCACTCTTTTGGTTTTGGTAGGGCAGAAGCGCTGGCTGCTTTTGTGAATAGCATCGTGATGCTAGCTTTAGTTGTGTGGATTGTGTTTGAGGCAATCAGTCGCTTCTATGATCCCCATAAAGTTGATGGCTTGACAGTGACTGTCGTAGCTAGCATTGGCCTAGTCATGAATATTGTGGTTGCTTGGGTTTTGTCACGTGATAAGAAAAGCGTGAATACCCGTGCAGCTCTAGTTCATGTGATGGGCGACTTGCTCGGATCAATTGCTGCCCTGATTGCTGGTGTTGTCATTCAGCTGACTGGATGGATGCCAATTGATGCGATTCTTTCTATCTTGGTTTCTCTATTAATTCTTAAATCCACTATCTCAATTCTTAATGAGTCTTATCACTTCCTCATGGAGGGCGTGCCATTACATATCGATTATTTAAAGGTTGGTAGAGATCTCAAAAGTGTGCCAGGCGTTTTAGCAGTCCACGATCTTCATGTGTGGGAAATGACTCCTAGCTTTCCAGCATTAATTGGTCATATTGAAATTGCAAACATGCAAGAGTGGCCGCAAATCATGTCTCGCATCAACACCATGCTCTTAGATAAACACGGTATTGATCATGTGACTTTACAGCCCGAGGAATTGGGTGGTGCAGATGAACATACTCATGATGAGAACTTACAGGATGATGTTCACTCAGCACCAGTCAGTCATCAGGGTGATACTTTTTATGTACAGTGTAATGCTGGTGATAGCACCCATCGTATGGCTTATCACGCTTGGGGCAACCCCAGAAATCCAAGAGTGTTGCTGTGTGTACATGGACTGACAAGGCGTGGCAGTGACTTTAAGACTCTTGCTGAGTCGATGTCTAATGACTATTACGTAGTTTGTCCCGATGTAGTGGGCAGGGGTGAATCTGATCGTTTAAGTAACGCGATGCAATATGCTGTTCCACAGTACGTTTCTGATATCGCCCAACTTGTAAAAACGCTTGGTGTGTCACAAGTCGATTGGTTAGGAACTTCAATGGGCGGTCTGATTGGCATGGTTTATGCAGCAATGCCAAACTCCCCAATTCGGAGAATGTTGATTAATGATGTAGGTCCAAAAATTGAACCTGAAGCGATTAAGCGCTTAGGCTCTTATGTAGGTCAGCCATTTTCATTTGCCAGTAGAGCTGATGCACTCGAACGCTTAAATCAAATTTGCGCGTCCTTTGGAGAGCACACTCCTGATGAGTGGGAAACCTACAACGGGCCCATGTTAGTTGAGCGCAATGGTTTATGGAACATGCATTACGATCCAGATATTGCTGTGCCGTTTGCTTCTGTCAATCCCATCATGGCCAAGGCAGGTGAGATGGCAATGTGGCATGCCTTTAAGCAAATTCATATTCCAATGTTGATTGTCCGTGGCGCCCAATCTGATTTACTCTCCGCCGCTACAGTTGCTGAGATGTGCAAAGTGAATCCTTATGCACGCAGTATTGAGATTCCGAAGGTTGGTCATGCGCCTGCATTTGTGAAAAAAGAACAAATTGCTCTAGCAAAAGAATTCTTCAGCTAAGGCTTAGCTGCCAATGGCAAATGTTTCCAACAAACCCATATTCATTGATGCTTGGTATGGTGAGCCAGCAGAAACTCATGCTGCTGGTGTCTTGCAAATACTCCAAGGCCTCAATTTAGATGAGGCAACCTTAACTGCTGCCAGTAACATTGCGCGCACGCATGGCAGAGAAGCACTTACTAAACTGATCGGTGAAGAATCCACCAAGCTCTTGATAGGTTATCGAGGCTTACGTCAAGCTCAGGCAAAATTAGTACGTAACGATGGTGGTTTAAGTGTTACAGGCCAAGAAGAGATGCTGCGTAAGATGCTGCTTGCGTTTGGCGATGATCTGCGGGTGGTCCTGATCTATTTAGCTTCTCGTCTGCAAACGCTACGTTGGGTTACGCAAGAAAAAATGGCTATGTCTGTTTCTTGGGCGCAAGAGATTCTGAATATCGACGCCTCATTGGCTAATCGACTGGGTATTTGGCAAATGAAGTGGGAGATGGAAGACTTGGCATTTAGAGCTAAGTCGCCAGATACCTATCGCGACATTGTAAAGATGCTTGATGCCAAAAGAATTGAGAGGCAGTCATTTATTGATCACATTGTTCTGCAACTCCAAGAAGAGTTAAAAGCAGCGCAGATTGCTGGAGAGGTTCTGGGTAGGCCAAAACATATCTATAGCATCTGGAAGAAGATGCAAGGAAAGTCACTGGACTTTGCTGATCTCTATGATGTAAGGGCATTTAGGGTCTTGGTTGCAGATGTCAAATCCTGTTATGCAGTCTTAGGTATTGTGCATAACATCTGGCAGCCAGTACCGCGTGAGTTCGACGATTACATTGCAAGGCCAAAACCAAATGGCTATCAATCACTGCATACAGTGGTAATGAATGAAGATGGTGCTGCTTTTGAGATTCAGGTACGCACCCAAGATATGCATCAGCAAGCTGAGTTTGGTTTAGCAGCGCATTGGCGTTACAAAGAGGGTGCTTATGCGGGAATGGCGACACCATCTAAATCCACCAAGACAAATAAGCCTAATGTTCTTCATCAGCAAGGTACTCATAGCGCAGAGGTCGCATATGAAAGGCAGATTGCCTGGGCAAGACAATTAATTTCTTGGAAGGAAGATGCGTGGGAGCAACTCAAGCATCATGAAATAGACGATCACATTTATGTGCTCACGCCATTGGGTAAAGTGATCTCCCTTGAAAAGGGTTCTACCCCGATTGATTTTGCTTATGCGGTTCATACCAATTTAGGTCATCGCTGTCGTGGCGCACGTGTTGATGGTGCAATGGTCCCTTTAGAGACTGCATTACAAAATGGTCAAACCATTGAAATCATTGCAGTCAAGCATGGTGGTCCTTCACGAGATTGGATTAGTCCAGATAAACACTACTTACGATCACACAGAGCCCGCTCTAGAGTGCGTGCTTGGTTTAATGCACTCGATGACGAAGAGGCTGGTCTTGCCGCAAAGCCCGCAGAGCCGAAGCTTGAAGGAAGCCCAGAAGTAAAAGTTCCCGCCCCAGAAATTGTTCTACGTCATAGCACTCGTAAAACTGGACAGAGTGGTGACGTCCTAGTAGTTGGGGTAGATTCTTTGCTAACGCAATTAGCACGTTGTTGCCGACCAGTTCCACCGGATGTGATTGCAGGATTTGTGACTCAGGGTAGAGGCGTCTCAATTCATCGACGTTCATGTAAAACCTTTAGAGGGCTTTTAGAAAGAGCTCCTGAACGCGTTATTCAAACAGCTTGGACTGCTAAGATCAACTCAAGTTCAGAGAATGATCCAAAGAGGGTCTTCCCGGCTGATTTAGTAGTGAGTGGGGTAGATCGTCAAGATCTGATGCGCGAGCTCTTTGAGCTGTTGACTCGGCAGGGAGTTCATGTGATTGATCTGCGTAAATCAGCTAAAAAAGGCCTAGCCCAGATCCTTTTAACGGTTGAGGTAAAGGATTCTGAAGTATTGCGTTTAGTTCAAAATAGCCTAGAGGAGGTCAAAGGGGTCACCCAAGTGCGTCGCCGGTGATAAACTCTATGGCTGTATAGGCTCGTAGCTCAGCTGGTTAGAGCACCACCTTGACATGGTGGGGGTCGTTGGTTCGAGTCCAATCGAGCCTACCAACGAATAAGACCC
>Ga0007796_10000959_pt1 | contig 10325 bp, 10 predicted proteins | sample CryBogmetaGMA0M_FD_60373 | JGI IMG/M metagenome (GOLD analysis project Ga0007796, IMG submission 60373) | Freshwater microbial communities from Crystal Bog, Wisconsin, USA - MA0M | ecosystem: Environmental > Aquatic > Freshwater > Lake | place: Crystal Bog, Wisconsin, USA | collected 2009-07-06 | reverse complement strand
GCTCTTTCGTTGCGGCGTCACCGATTCGTACTGAAAACGTCTCGCAATGAAATTGTGATCTCAATCCGAGCCCAGTTGGCAGGATTTCTCGTGCTCAGTGTATTGGCTTCTATGGAATTATTTTTTCTATGGTTCAATAATGAATTCCTCTTTTGGCGCCCATTGTTCTTCTCCTCGAGGAGGTCTTGGTTGCCCGCCAATTCTCTCGAGGTGTGGTCGCGGGCATGCACGTTCTGCCGGGCACTTCAAAGAAGCCCGGTTAGAGGGTTTAGGTGCTTTTGTTTAATGCCGCTTTGCTCCAATCGGCCGCCGGCTCTGGTTTGTTGCTGTCCTTGAGGGCTTCCAGGGGCTCTGTCCAAAACTTTGCCTTGCCTAAATCCACAACATCAGACTGCTTTCGAACACGATGTTACTGACTCAGCTAGCCAGGCCCCCGAAGAGGAAAGCAAACATACTCTTGAGTCCTTTGATTCCTGTTTTGGACTGAAGTTCTTTATCGGCAGCTGATTCTAGTTCCTGAACCTGCTGCTCATCCAAGCCAAGGGCATCAACCAGGTAGCCGTAAGCATTCTTTTCCTCAAGATTGATGGGAGAATGATCACATGGATTTTGGTCGCAAGAGGCCACCATATAGGCAAATTTCACAGCTAAAAGTCGATCTTCCATCGTAGTTAGTCTTGGAATAACCTCATCTAAAACGGAGAGGTCTGTGAACCAAGTGGCTAACTGGCTTGCGGATTGTTGAAGGCTTAGATCTACAGTCTCTTGGGAGAAATGGCTGTGAATGAGTTCCTCAAGTAAACCCGTTTCGTCTGGGGATACGTTGCCATCGGACCATGCGACACAACAGGCAATTTTGAAGAGGTCAAGGGGCCTTTGCAGGTCTTGATCGGCTTGGTCTGCCATGGCTTGCTGGCCGAAAGCTTGGCCTAATTTGGTACACAATAGGAAATTAAGGGATAAGTCCCTGCTGGCGATGGCCGCCATTGGGTCCCGCGGTAGACCCCTCAGTGAATTGGTGAACCCCAGTACTGGCTAGGGTTTTCTTACCCGCAGCCGTTGTTTTAGCTTGCGTTCGGCTGCGGATCACGACCGTAACGCCGCTGTAACACTTCGAAGCAATCCTGCTGCATTGCACTGGCGAGCGCGCCTGATACCCCGTCGTTTTTGGTGGGTCGGCTAGCTACGAACTCCCGACCCATGACCCTCCAACCATTGATTGAACTGATGACCTCATTTTCGAGGCCTGTGGCGGCCCCACCAACGCCTGCTGGAGCGCTCTGACTATGGGGGCAGGAGCATGGGCAACCTCTGCTGTCCATTCTGGAGGTTGGGGCTGAATAGCCCTTTAGCCAACCAACTGAACAGGGAATTCACTATGCATCATCGGAGATGCGGCTGCTAGACGTTTCAGCAGTTGGCCTAAATTTATCTTTGCGTTGAAATTTTCGTTATGTACTCAGCGCCGCATGGCTGGCGGTATGGCGGCATAGGTCTCAAAGGGAAGAGCGTTTGAATTGTTGGATTAGGCCCATCGCTGATTGATTGCTAGCCTCCAGTAATCGCTGCATTTTCTGGTCCAACTATCGAGAAGGTATAGCGGAATCATTGCAGCAGATGATTTTTTAGAGGCTCTTGGCTTTGATGCGGAGCATTGTCTTGTTGCCTCCACTCAGGCAGCGGAGGCGGTTGTCATGGCAAAACTTTAACAACGTTGGTCTGACTATGTTTTGGTTGGTGCGGGTGTCAGATGCGTCTCGAGCATTTCATTCTTTTCGAGAAGCTGATTTATGTTATTCACGAGCACGCACCCAAAGCCAAGATTTGCTTTAGCGCAAATCAATCAGTCACCCATTAAGCATTGCTGAGTTGGATTTGATTTGTCTGACCCTCTCTAGTTTCATAATGCCTTGGATCGTCAATGCCTTGGATCGTCGCTGGGCGGTCGAGAGTCGCGGGCCAATTTTGAACGGGGATTGATCGAAAGAATCGCAAAGCTCCTTGGCCAGGGATCCATGGTCCGATATTGGGTGCCCTGATCCGAGTGGATCAGGAGTTGCTCGGGTTCGATCTGACGGTGACCGAGGACTCCGTTGAGAGCCTCCAGGGCCAACCTGGCCTCCATCGTGGCGCTCATCGTCCAGTCGACCACACAGCCAAAAACCGCCATCCAGATGAACTTCAAGGTAGGACCAAGTAGCTCCCTGGTTCCCTTCCGTTAAGTTCCCCCCCATAGGTACGGGGCTGCGGATGAACGCCTGGATACAGCTCACCATCTTGACCATTCTCTTTTTGGGCCTATCTCCCCTACTGGGGCGGTACCTCTGGCAGGTGTTCGACGACCAGCCCCAGCCTTGGCTGGATGGCTGGGTGACCCCCATGGAGCATCGCCTCTTGTTGTGGGTGGGAGACACTGGCCGCCCGACCGATAAGGCCTGGGATTACCTGCGCCCCCTGCTGATCAGCAATCTGTTCTTTGGGGCACTGGCCTTTTTGCTGCTTTTGTTTCAACCCCCTTTTCTCAACCCCCTGGGCCTGTCGGGCGTGCGCTGGGATACGGCCCTGCACACTGCCATCTCTTTTCTTACCAATACCGACCAACAGCACTACACCCCTGAGCAGACCCTCAGCGATTTCACCCAGCTGGGGGCGTTGCAGTTCTTGTTTTTCCTTTCGGCCGCCACGGGCCTGGCGGCGGGCTTCGCCTTCATCCGCGGCATCTGCGGCCGGCCCCTGGGCAACTTCTACAGCGACCTCATTCGCTCGATCACCAGGGTATTGATCCCCCTAAGCCTGGTGTTCGGCCTGATCCTGCTGATCAATGGCTCGCCCATGACCCTGGGCGGCCCGCTCACCATCCCCACCCTGGGAGGGGCCACCCAGATCCTCGTGCGGGGTCCGGTGGCTGGTTTCGAGGCGATCAAACAGCTGGGGGAAAACGGCGGCGGCTTCTTTGGCGCCAATTCCGCACACCCCTTTGAGAACCCCAATCCATTCACGAACCTGCTGGAAATGGTGGCCATGTTTGCCATTCCCGCTGCCACCATCGACGCCTTTGGACGCTTTCTCGGTAATCGACGTCAAAGCAGGTACTTGCTGCTGCTGGTGACGGCAGTCTTTCTGGTGCTAGCTGTCGTGGCGATGACCGCCGAACAGGCGGGCAACCCCCTGCTAGCCCCCTGGCTTAGCGGTCCCAACCTGGAGGGAAAGGAGGTGCGCTTCGGGGCCTCCGTTACGGCGTTGTTCGCCACCATGACCACCGGTTCGATGACCGGTGCAGTCAATGGCGCCATGGATTCGCTGATGCCCCTGGGGGGGCTGGTACCCCTGTTCAACATGTTCCTGCAGGTGGTTTTCGGTGGCCAGGGCACGGGCGTGGCCTACCTGCTGGTGTTCCTGATCCTTACGGTGTTCCTCACGGGGCTGATGGTGGGACGCACGCCTGAGTTGTTTGGCCGCAAGGTGGAGAAGGCAGAAGTGGTCTTCAGCAGCCTGATCCTGCTGATCCACCCGGTGTTAATGCTCGTGCCAGCGGCCATAACGATTGCCTTCCCGGCACTCTCGGGCATTAGCAACCCCGGCTTCCATGGCGTTACCCAAGTGTTCTACGAATACGCCTCGGCGGCTGCCAACAACGGCAGTGGTTTTGAGGGTCTGGGGGACGGCACCGTTTGGTGGAACCTCAGCGCCATCGTCAGCCTGATTGGGGGGCGTTACCTGCCGATCATTGCCCTGCTGTTGCTTGCGGCCGGCTTTGCACGCAAGCAATCGTTGCCCCCTAGCCCCGGCACCCTGGCCACCGATACGCCCCTGTTCACCGTGGTGACCGCCGTGGTGATCGTCATTCTTGGCGCCCTCACCTTTTTCCCGGTGCTGGCCCTAGGGCCGATCGCTGAAGCCTTCTCGCTCCCCCGCTGACCCCACCGCGCTTCCGATGAAATCCCTTCAGCAACCATTTTTTTCCCGCATGCCTCGCGGCCGCCGCGACCAACGGGGCAATAACGAACGCCCCCAGATCCAGGGGCTTTTGGGTCGTGCCATCGTCGAATCGTTCCGAAAGCTGGATCCACGCATCACCGTGCGTAATCCGGTGATGTTCGTGGTCTGGTGCGGCACGGTCGTCACCTTGATCGCGACGGTGAGCCCCGAGCTGTTCGGCATCAGCCCGGACGCTCCGGGGCGTGGCTTCAACGCTGAGCTTGCCGCAATCCTGGTAGCCACCCTGCTGTTCGCCAACCTGGCAGAAGCCTTGGCGGAAGGTCGCGGCAAGGCCCAGGCCGATGCCCTTAGACGCACCCAGGCCCGCACCCAGGCGCGGCGTCTTTTGCCCGATGGCGGCGAGGCGTTGGTGGATTCCAGCAGCCTGCGCAAAGGCGACCAGGTGCTCGTGGGCAGTGGCGAGCTGATTCCCGCCGATGGTGAGGTGGTGGACGGCGTGGCGGCGGTGGATGAATCCGCGATCACCGGTGAATCCGCCCCCGTGCTCAAGGAGGCCGGTTCTGATGTGGCCAGCTCGGTCACGGGCGGCACCTTGGTGGTGTCGGATCAACTCACGATCCGGATCACGGCCGATCCGGGACAGGGCTTCATCGACCGCATGATCGCCCTGGTGGAGGGGGCCGAGCGCACCCGCACCCCCAACGAAATCGCCCTCACCGTGCTGCTCGCAGTGCTCACCCAGGTGTTCCTGATCGCGGTCGCCACCCTGCCACCTGTGGCGGCCTACATCGGAGGCCCTACCCCGGTGGTGATCCTGGTGGCCCTGCTGGTGGCCCTGATACCCACGACCATCGGTGGTCTACTCAGTGCCATCGGCATCGCTGGCATGGACCGGGTGGCCCAGTTCAATGTCATCGCCACCTCAGGCCGCGCCGTAGAAGCCTGCGGAGACATCAACACTCTGGTGCTCGACAAGACCGGCACCATCACCCTGGGCAATCGCCTCGCCGAGGAGTTCCTGCCAGTGGGGGGCCACAGCGAAGACGATCTGGCCGCAGTCGCCCTGGGTGCCAGCGGTTTTGACCAAACCCCCGAGGGCAAGTCGATTGTGCGGTTGGCCGAGAAACTTGGGGTCAGCTCCCGCTTTGAACAGGCCGGTGCCTCCGGGCTCGATTTCTCGGCGCGCACCCGCATGAGCGGCACCGACCTGGCTGATGGGACCGAGCTGCGTAAGGGGGCTGTGGATGCCATCAAAGGCTTCGTGCGATCCCGGGGCGGCCAAGTGCCCGATGGGCTCGACCAGGCTTTTGAGCAGGTGTCGCGGTTGGGTGGCACTCCCCTGGCGGTGAGCCAGGGAGCCGAGATCTATGGCGTGATCTACCTCAAGGACATCATCAAGCCCGGCATGCGCGAGCGCTTTGACCAATTGCGGCGCATGGGAATCCGCAGCGTCATGCTTACAGGCGACAACCCGATCACTGCCGGGGTAATCGCCCGTGAAGCGGGGGTTGATGATTTCATCGCCGAGGCCACCCCTGAAGACAAGATCGCTGTGATCCAGGCGGAACAACGCCTCGGCAAACTTGTTGCCATGACAGGTGACGGAACGAATGACGCTCCAGCCCTTGCCCAGGCCAATGTGGGGGTGGCCATGAACTCCGGTACCCAGGCCGCCAAGGAGGCGGCAAACATGGTGGACCTCGACAGCGATCCCACCAAGTTGATCGACATCGTCACCATCGGCAAACAGTTGCTGATTACTCGCGGCGCCCTCACCACCTTCTCAATCGCCAACGACGTGGCGAAATACTTCGCGATCTTGCCAGCGTTGTTTGGTGGCGTTGGCCTCGGAGCCCTCAACCTCATGCACCTGCAGAGCCCCCATTCCGCCATCCTCTCGGCGATGGTGTTTAACGCTTTGATCATTCCCGCCCTGGTGCCCCTGGCCCTGAAGGGAGTGAAGTTCCGCCCCGATTCGGCGGAGCAATTGCTCAAGCGCAACCTGCTCGTCTACGGCCTCGGCGGCCTGGTGGTGCCGTTTGTAGGCATCAAGGCGATCGACCTTGTCATCAACTCCCTTCACCTCGTCTGAGGTTCCCACCATGTTCCTAACCAAGCCCTTCTTCTGGATCCCCCTGCTTCTTGCAGGCGGAGCTGTGGCTGCTTCGGCCCCCTTGCGTCTCTTTAATCCGCCTCTACAAACAGGAGCCCTCTCGGTACTGCTGAGCGTCACCGTGGCGATCTCCATCTACCTGTTCGCCGTCATGGTCCAACCGGAGAAGTTCTGATGAGCCTGATTCGCGATGCAATCCGTGCCCTCAAGTTGACGGTGGTGCTGTGGCTGATCACCGTGGTGGTTTACACGTTTCCTCTTCTAGCCATCGGCAATCTGTTGTTGCCGTTCCAGGCCAACGGCTCCCTGTTGAAGGTCGATGGAGAGGTTGTGGGTTCAGCCCTGATCGGCCAGCCCTTCGCCAGTGATCGCTACTTCCGGAGCCGCCCTAGTGCGGTCGACTACAGCACGGGAAAGACGGCCCCCACATCCGCCCCCAGCAACCTCGGCCCCACTAATCCTGATCTGGTGAAACGGATCAGCATGGATGCCAAGGCTCTGGCCCAGGCCGGCCTCAACCAACCTGCTCCCGATCTGCTCTACAGCTCTGGTTCGGGCCTTGATCCCCATATTTCGCCACAGGCGGCCGAACAACAGATTGCCCTGGTGGCCTTAGCCCGCCAGCTTCCCTCCGAGCGAATTCGGCAATTGGTGAAGCAGTCCACCGAAGGCCGTGATCTGGGGGTATTCGGCGAAGCGAGGGTGAACGTGCTGAAGCTCAACTTAGCGTTGGACGCCTTAACTGCGAAACCGGCCCGATGAGGAGGCGAAACGGTTGATCCGATCACTGAAGGGACAGGGCCGCCACAAGCTATTCATTGGCATGGCTCCGGGGGTGGGCAAGACCTACCGCATGCTCCAGGAGGGCCAGGAGCTCCGCCGTGCCGGCACTGATGTGGTGATCGGGGTGCTGGAGACCCATGGCCGCGTCGACACCGCCGCCCAGGCCGAGGGCCTTGAACGGGTGCCAATGCGTCGCTTTCAGCACCAGGGAATCTGGCTGGAGGAGCTCGATGTGGCGGCTGTGCTGGCGCGCCGCCCCCAGCTGGTGCTGGTTGACGAGCTGGCCCATACCAATGCCCCCGGCAGTGATCGCGCCAAGCGCTGGCAGGACGTGGAACATTTGCTGAATGCCGGGGTGGACGTCTACTCCACGCTCAACATCCAGCACTTGGAGAGCCTTAACGATCTGGTGGCCCAGCTCACCGGCGTGGTGGTGCGTGAGCGGTTGCCCAACCTGGTGCTCGGGCAGGCCGATGAGGTGATGCTGGTGGATGTCACACCCGAAACCCTTCAGGTGCGGCTCCGCGATGGCAAGGTGTACGCCAGCGAGAAGGTCGGCCAGGCCCTTGCGAACTTCTTCCAGCGCCGCAACCTGGTGGCCCTGCGGGAGCTCGCCCTGCGGGAAGTCGCTGATCGTGTCGATGATGAAACCACCCCCGAATGTTCTTTCCGGGAACGGGTGATGGTGTGCCTGTCCACCTATCCAGACGCGAAGCCATTGATGCGTCGCGCCGCCCGCTTGGCGGGGTTTATGGATGCGCCCTTAATCGTGGTGATTGTGCTGAATCCCCAGACCTTTCTGTCCAGTGAAGAAGGAATTATTTTGGAGGAATACAGTCGGCTATGCGAAGATTTCGGAGGCGATTTTCTCCGGATTGACAGCGAGGATGTACTCGGATCGATAGCCCAGGTGGCTGTCGAGAGGTGCATCACCCAGATTGTTATGGGTCAGTCGACCCGCACTCGGGGTCAATCCCTGTTCGGTCGCTCCCTCTCGGAGAAATTGCAGGAGCGGTTGAAGGGTCGCCACATTGATCTACACCTGATCTCCAATGACCCTGTCACCGATGGTTGATTGGCAATTCAATTAATCAGTTGGCCAATAGGTTTGCAAAGGTTAGCAAGTCCCAAAAATGTTGATTTCTTGGTTGCCTTGTTTTTGGTGGATGGATTCACCCTTTTGTTTGCTCTTTCGTTGCGGCGTCACCGATTTGTACTGAAAAAGTTCCGCAATGACATTGGGGTCTCGATACGAGCGTAGTTGGCAGGTATCCTCTGGCTCTTTGTATTGGCATCTTTGGAAATATTTTTACCCTGGTTCAATAATGAATTCGTCATCATTGTCCCCATTGTCCTTATTCTCGAGGAGGCTTTGGTTGCCCGCCAATTCTCTCGATGCCTTGGGGCATGATCGCGCTATCTGACTTGCACCGCAAGGGAGCCAGGCTTGGTTTCGTTGGGCGCCTTTGCCTAGGCCCCTTTGCTCCAATCGGCCGCCGGCTCTGGTTTGTCGCTGTCCTTGAGGGAGGGGAAGGTGCTGCGGATGAAGTTCACCATCTCCTGGCGCACCTTGGCGCGGAAGGCAGCAGCGGCCCCAGCTTCCAGCACGGGGTAGGCCTTGGGGTTGGCGGCGTCTTCGGCGCGCAGGGGTTTCCAGTTGGTGGTTTGGGTGGCCTTGAGGGCTTCCAGGGGCGCGATGAAGTCGAACTCCAGGGTGCGGCCGCCAGCTTCGGTGGTCCACTGCTCGCGCAGGGGCATGAGCAGCTTGGCCTTGAGGGTGTCGGGTAGGCCCAGCACCGGTTGGTAGTAATCGAGGGCCCGCTGCTCCTCTTCGATCAGGATCGCCCAAGCGGCCTCCTCGTCAGCCGCTAGCCCCAGCTCTGCCGCTGCGCCCAGCATCGCCTCCCGGTAGAAGCTCAGCCACTGGTAATAGGCCTTGTCTTGGATGGCTTTTTTTGTGGAGCCCTTGCCGGATACCCGTTTGGGCAGAAGCCCTTCGGCCTTGCGCAGTACCTGGCGATCTTCGGGCTCCAGGTTGATCGCACCCCAGCGCTGGCGGTACTCCCAAAGCTCCTCGTATTTGCGCACCTCTTCGGCGGTCCAGCCCAGGGCTAGGAGTTCTGCGCCCCGGCTTGTTTCGTCCTTTGCCACCTGTTGCATTGCTCCAGTACGGGGCAGCGTAGTGGTCAGCCCAGGGCTTGCTTGAGCGAAACCAGGCCAAAGACCAGAAATAATCCTCCGCTCAGCCGGTAGAGCAAGGGTTCATTGACCCGCTTGCCGATCCACTGGCCCGCCCCCACGGCAAGGGCTGTGACCAATCCATGGCCGAGCAGGGAGCCCGCCAGCAGCCCGGCAAAGGTGAATCCCGGGGCGGTAGCCAAAAAGATGCTGGCGAATTGGGTGCGATCCCCCAGCTCCGCGATGAACACCAGCCCAAAGGCTTCCCAGATCACGCTCCAGGCCGTCGGGTAGCTCTGGCCCCTTTCGGCCCGATCGATGGCGGTTTCGGCGTCCTGGGCTTCGTCATCGGCGGCATTGGTAGCCATGCCCTGGGCGTCGAGCAGCAGCTTCAGGCCAAAGCCCAGAAATAGGGCGGCGGCGATCCAGGGCACCACCCCTTGGGGCAGCAATTCCTTCAGGCCATACCCCAGGCCCAGGGAGATCAAGGTGACGGCCGCCAGGGCGCTAAAAGCCCCCACAAATACCCAGCGGGGCCGATGGCGCACCGCCAGGATCAGGGCCATGAAGAAGGTCTTGTCACCCAGTTCCGCCAGGGTGATGGCCGTGAGGCTGGAACCAAAGGCTGTGAGGCCGGGATCGTGGGCGACAGCCAAGGGGGTGATTCAGCGCAGGGAAAACCCTAGGGCCCTCCGCCCAGGGGGTTGGGCTAAGCCTTGGTCCCTTTCCAGCCCGCCAGGTGGGAGGCGGCCCTGGATCGCACCAGCGCCCGGGCCGCAGGCATGGCCGGTTCGAGGTGTTCGGAGCTAAAGGGGGGCAGGGCCCGACTGCGCAACCAGGCCCCCCAGCGGAACTCATGGAAGGGGATCAGGGGGGCAGCTTCGATCACCTTTTCCTTTTTGAGCTTCCACACGAGGCTGCGGTAGGGATCGTCCTGGAGGCCCGTGAGCTGGTGGGGCATGGCTGCCGGATTCAAGGGACCCAGCCCGCGGCCGTCGTAGAGATACATCCAGCCCCGGCGCTGTAATTCAGCCAGCACCGTGTCCCGATCGTCGGTGTCGAGTTGGAGGGCCACATAGCCGAACGCATGGGCCTGGGGATCCATCTCCATCAGCGCCCGCAGCCGGTGGTGGCGGTCCACCATCCACACGGCACCGCCTTTGCTGCGCACTAAAGGAACCGGCTTGCTGCCCAGGTAGGTGCGTCTCTCCTTGGCGTCTTCGTGGGAAAAGTCTTTCTGCCTGCTTTGCACCTCAGCCATACCCACGCACAGTTGGGTTGGCTGGAGGCTGGCAATCGGCACTTCCAGCAG
>Ga0007796_10000958_pt1 | contig 10330 bp, 13 predicted proteins | sample CryBogmetaGMA0M_FD_60373 | JGI IMG/M metagenome (GOLD analysis project Ga0007796, IMG submission 60373) | Freshwater microbial communities from Crystal Bog, Wisconsin, USA - MA0M | ecosystem: Environmental > Aquatic > Freshwater > Lake | place: Crystal Bog, Wisconsin, USA | collected 2009-07-06 | reverse complement strand
GCACTATGCTAACAAGTTGGGATTAAAGTTTAATCTTGGAAGTATTGTTGACGGGTTTAATCGTGAACATGCCGAATTCCTTAAAAATTATTTTATTGAACTCAACAACGATTGCCGACCTTATTATATGGATACCATCTCCTACAAAAAGAACACAGACATATTTGAAGAAAGCCAACAACTAGTGCTTTGCCAAGATTTACTATCGGCTGGCTATACAGTATACGTAGAACCAAATGCACTTATTCCGCAGGCAGTTATTAATAATCTAGTTGATCGTTTCAAAGATCGTGTAAAATTTGTTTCTTTAGATCAAATAAATGAACCTACTGTACATATTGATCTATGACAAAACCTTATCTTTCTGCTGTTATTGTAGGGCGCAACGATAACTACGGCGTTAATTTTTTAGACAGACTAAACACGTTCATCCGTAGTCTCGATCATCAAGTTCGAAACTATCCAGATTTAATGGAGCTCATTCTTGTAGAATGGAATCCTCTCAGTGACCGGTTGCCCTTGAAAGATGTAGTTTTTAAAACTAATAATTTAGATCTTAGAATTATAACAGTTCCTTCCGAAATACATGATACGATAGGGCACCCAAATCCAGTACTAGAATTTTATGGCAAAAACGTTGGCATCCGTCGAGCCCGTGGAGAATTCGTTCTTGCTACCAATCCTGATATATTGTTTAGCGACGAGTTAATTGCGTGGTTGGCTCAAAGACCACTTAGACTAGATTCTTATTATCGTACTGACAGACATGATTTTCACGGGGAAGGTATTGACCAAGTGCCTGTTGAAGAATTAATTCCATTTGCTTGTTCTAAAACGTTTGTAAGTCATATTGATTCAGGCAGTGTCAACGTTGATGCTCCAGTCAATCTTAAAGACTTGCCATCATCAATAACCCCAAGTAATATTTTACATACCAACGGCTGTGGTGATTTTATTCTTGCTAGTCGGGAAGCATTTTTTAGTGCTAGAGGATTGTTTGAAAGCAACACACATCGGTATCATCTAGATAGCTACTCTTTGTTTCGTTTAAATGCTCGCGCACTAGCTCAAGTAATTTTAACCGCTCCGTTGTGTATATTCCATCAGGACCACGAAAGAAAACCGGTTGATGCATGGAATGCTGTTGAAGCTGAAAAAATAGGAAGACCCCAGGGCTTGACCAATTGGGGATTACAGAATATAAATTTAACAGAATGGATTAATAAAAAAATGGACCAATTTCAAGTAAAAACAAACTCAGCTGATTTAAACCACTTGATAGCAAAAACCAAGTATGGAAACGATACCACGGATAAGCATCAACTGACTTTCTTCGCCCTGGCTATGAGCATTGGTGCTCGACGCATATTAGAGTTGGGAGTAAGAGATGGCAACTCAACGGCTCCGTGGATCATGGCCGCTATGGAACTAGACGGATTTGTTGACAGTGTAGATTTAGAGCCTACCCGGTGGCAGTGCCCGGAAGCAGGCCGACCTTATTGGAAATTTACACAGTCTGATGCCATTAAGTTTTTAGAAGACTGTGTGGCAAACAACACACAGTACGATTTGATCTACGTGGACGATTGGCATTCATATGCCCACGTCAAGCGCGAACTTGAGATAATCGAACACATGATAACCCCTAGCGGTATTATACTATTGCACGATTTAATGTATAATAATAGCCAGCCCGATTATCATATGGAGTTAAATGCAGCCGATCCACAGTGGGCCGAAGGCGGACCATATCGTGCGGTCAAAGAGTTAGATCCTGAAATATGGGAGTGGGCAACTATTCCATCAAATCACGGAATGACTTTGTTGCGTAAGAAAAGCCAAACTATAAGGACTGTATTTTGAAATATCTTGTATTAGGATCAGCTGGACAACTTGGATTAGCCCTGTGTGATTACTTGGGCAAGCAAGGTCACGAGGTACTAACCTATGATATTGCCGACAACGAAAATCAAGACTTACGCATACCTAATCATCCAGTATTAGATCAACTGGTGCGTGATTGTGATTTTGTATTTTTTCTAGCTTGGGACGTAGGCGGAAGTGTATATCTTGCTCGGTACCAGGATACTTTTGAGTTTATACAGAACAATCTTAAAATAACTACAAGCACGTTTGAAATTTTGCATCGTCAAAATAAACCGTTTATATTTGCATCAAGTCAAATGGCTAATATGAGTTACAGCAGTTATGGATTAACTAAAAGTATAGCTGAAAAAGTAACATCGGTTCTTGGAGGAATTACTGTAAAGTTTTGGAATGTCTACGGCGTAGAGCACGACCCAGAAAAAACACACGCTATTACAGACTTTATTAACAAGGCAAAAAATACCGGAGTAATCAACATGCTCACAGACGGTACCGAAGCTCGCCAAATGTTGCATGCCACAGATTGCTCCGAGTGTTTATATATTCTCAGTACTAAATATTCAGAACTTCCCAGAGATCAAGAGTATCATATTACCAGTTTTGAATGGACCACAATGTTAGACATTGCCAATATGATTGCTGGACATTTTCCTGGCACAGTTGTTGAACCGGCACAGGCAAAAGATATGGTACAAAAAGACAAACGCAACGAAGCTGATACTAGTATACTTGAATATTGGCAACCAAAGATATCTCTCGCCGAAGGTATCAAAAACATAATAGATGAAATGAGCAAATAGTGGCCATAGGTAAAGATTTCTGGGAAGGACAACATAGAGAAAACTCAGGTTGGCTCACAGGAACTAGATTTGATAGTTTACTCAACCAATTTGGATTAACTACTAACGACATAAAAGATAAACGAGTATTAGAAATTGGCGTTGGACAAGGGTATTGCGCCGAATCTTTGAAAGAACTTGCCAGCGAATTATATTACTGTGATATTTCTGAAGTTGCACTAGACAAAGTAAGAGATGTAGCCAAAGCAGTATATCTGTCCGTTGATGTCTCAACGGTGCCACCTGTGGACTTGGCCGTATCTCAGTTGGTTTTTGTACACTGTACTGACGAAGAAATGCTAAGAATTATCAACGGAGTAACCCTTGCCGAGGGTGGCCGTTTTATGTTTCAAGTCTCTGGATTAAAAGACGGTATTTTAACTGCTCGAGCAAAAGAAAAACTTGTCGATGACGGCAGCCATTTTTTCAGAAGCATAGACGAAACCAAAGCCATTATCGACCGTAGCAATAAACAATTTGTTTCAATAATTGGCCCTAATGCCATTAATCACGCAGGGTGGTTTGATCATGAGTGGTACTATATAACTGTACAAAACAAAATATAATCCGCCACCGCAAATAAGCATATATACAGAATAAAATTTTAAAGGATTTTTAACAATGAAAAAAGTATTAGTTTGCGGTGCCGGCGGCTTTATCGGTGGACATTTGGTTACTAGCCTTAAAGAAAAAGGTTATTATGTTATTGGTGCAGATATTAAACAACACGAATATAAAACAACCGATGCTGATGAATTTTATCAGTATGACCTGCGTGAACAAGACCTAGTTCGTAAACTTGTAACCGCAGACATTGATACTATCTATCAATTGGCCGCAGATATGGGTGGCGCCGGCTATGTATTCACTGGTGATAACGATGCTAACATCATGCATAACTCTGCCTTAATTAATCTCAACATTTTAGAAGCCATGGTTAAAACTGGTGTTAAGAATGTTTTTTATTCTAGTAGTGCTTGTATGTACCCTAGTCATAATCAAGAAGATCCTAACAATCCTTTGTTAAGTGAAGACAGTGCTTATCCTGCTAATCCAGATTCAGAGTATGGTTGGGAGAAATTATTCAGTGAGCGTGTGTTCCTTGCCTTTGCTAAAAACTATGGCATTCGTGCTCGGGTTGCTCGTTTCCACAATATCTTTGGACCGTTGGGTAGTTGGAAAGATGGCAGAGAAAAAGCTCCGGCCGCGTTGTGCCGTAAGGTTGCCATGAGCGACGGTGAAGTCGAAGTATGGGGACCCGGTGTCCAGACTCGTAGCTTCTTGTTTATTGAAGAGTGTGTTGAAGGTATCCATCGTATCATGGAAAGTGATTGTGATTTTCCAATCAACTTGGGCAGTGAGCGCATGATCAGTATTAATGATCTTGCTCAACTAGTGGCCCAAATTGCCGGTAAAGATATTGTTATCAAAAACATTCCAGGCCCAATGGGCGTTATGGGTCGTAATAGCCATAACAAACTCATCAAAGAAACCATTGGCTGGGCGCCGGGCGATAATTTGGAATATGGTTTAGAGAAAACCTACGCCTGGATTAGCGAACAATTAAAAAAGTAACTATTGACAAACCGTGTTAAAACTAGTATAATATATAGATGAAGAAGATATATTATACTTGGCAGGATGTTGAACGTCAAACCCAAGAAATTTTGCGCCAGATTCAGCGAGATGCTTGGGTTCCGGACTATGTAGTTGGGCTTACTCGAGGTGGCCTGGTCCCGGCTAATTTGATTAGTCAATACCTAGAAGTTCCTATGGAATGTCTTAAAGTAAGTCTACGTGATGATCATTCACAACCTGAATCAAACTTGTGGATGGCCGAAGATGCGTTTGAACAACGTCGTATTCTTATTGTAGACGATATCAATGATTCGGGTGCTACATTAAACTGGATCCGAGAAGACTGGATGAGTAGTGCTTTACCAGATAATCCAAAATGGACGGAGATTTGGGGCGATACAGTTCGTGTTGCTACGCTGGTAGATAACGAAGCAAGTGCCAGTGAATTAACGGTTAGCTATACAGCCGTCGGCCTAAATAAAGCCGAAGAAGATGTCTGGATTGTGTTTCCTTGGGAGGCGTGGTGGCGATGAAAATACATTATAGAAAACCCACTGTGTTAGAACAAATGGCAGATGCTATTCGTGATAGTAAAAAACCTATTGACTTTTTTGAACTAACCGGTGAAGAACTTAACGCTAATTACAGTAATTTTGATAGAACTACAAACAAAGACAGTACAATCACATATTCATACAAAGGCATTTTAGTAAAGGTTAAACAATGAAGATTAAAGTAAGCGAACTATTTTATAGTTTACAAGGCGAAGGTCGTTTTGTGGGTGTGCCCAGTGTGTTCTTACGCACCTATGGTTGCAACTTTACCTGTAGTGGCTTTGGGTGTAAACCCGGAGAAAAGAGCACAGGTGCAGACGATGTAGCCGAAGTTGTCCATTTGTACAATAATTTCTTAGAGTTACCGCTAGTGGAAACAGGTTGCGACAGCTATGCGTCTTGGCATCCAGCATTTAAACACTTATCGCCCACTGTTACTACGGTAGATCTTGTAGATCAGATGCTGGCACTAACTCCTAACGGTATGTGGTTACAGAATAACGGCAATGATGTTCACTTGGTTATTACAGGAGGTGAGCCATTGCTAGGCTGGCAACGTGCTTACGAGGAATTGCTAAGTCATGCACGTATGAAAGATCTAAAAAACATTACATTTGAAACTAATGGTACTCAAGAATTACACGATACTTTCAGTGACTACTTGTTAAAGTGGGCAAAGGAAAAGCCAGGACGCGAAGTCACATTCAGCGTCAGTGCCAAGTTGAGTGCCAGTGGCGAGGCTGCCGAAGATGCCATTTGTCCAGAGATTGTTAATAGCTACCAAACATACGGACATACATACCTTAAGTTTGTAGTAGAAACTGAAGATCATGTCAACGAAGCTGTCCGGGCCGTGGATGCTTTCCGTCAAGGCGGATTTAAAGGAACAGTATATTTGATGCCGGTTGGAGGAACACTAAACCCATATGATGCTAATACACAATTAATAGCAAAAGAATGTATTACTAGAGGATTTAATTTTAGCCCAAGACTTCATATTTCGCTTTTTGGTAATTCTTGGGGGACTTAATATCAACCATTGCCCCAAGGTGTTGGCACTGAAATATTTAAAGAAAGAAAAACAATGACAACAGAAGTTACATTACAAGATCAAATTACAGCATGGATCAAAAACTATGCTGATCAAGCCGGTATGAAGTCGTTAGTGGTAGGCATCAGTGGTGGTATCGACAGTGCAGTAGTTAGTGCCTTGTGTGCTCGTACTGGACTACACACTGTAGCCGTAACCATGCCCATTCGCCAGCGTCCAGATCTGCATGATCTCAGTCTAGCACAAGGTGCCTGGTTATGCAACCAGTTTGACAATGTACGCCACGACATCATTGACCTCACTTCAACCTTTGATGAGTTTGAACGTCGCTTGTCAACTTATAATAATCTGTTAGGATTTGCCAACAGTCGCAGTCGCTTGCGTATGGTTACACTTTATCAAATTGCTCAAAGTGTTTCAGGTATTGTGGTAGGTACAGGTAACAAAGTAGAAGACTTTGGAGTAGGTTTTTATACCAAGTATGGTGATGGTGGTGTTGATATCAGTCCTATTGCTGATTGCTACAAAACAGAAGTATGGCAAATGGGTCGTGAGTTGGGTGTGCTCGAAGACATTATCGATGCACCGCCTACAGACGGACTTTGGGATGATGGACGCACAGACGAAGATCAACTAGGCGGAATGACTTATGCTGATTTGGAACTTGCCATGCAACAAGACGAAGGCACTATTTTAGTAAAAAATAGCTTGGAACTTGAACGCTTACAAAAATACCAAGAAATACGTGCTCGCAGTCTACACAAAATGAATCCTATTCCGGTGTTTAAAAAATAAAGATAATATGGAAAAAATAGGGTTTATTGGGCTAGGAAAATTAGGGTTAGACTGCGCAGAAGTATTTGCTGAACAATATGATGTGCGTGGGTATGATCTATATCCTCGTACTAGCAACACTGTTCAAGTATGTAACATTGAGGAATTAGTCAATACAAGCGAATGGATTTTTATTGCTGTGCCGACTCCACACGCTGAAGGGTATGATGGATCAGTTCCATCAAGCCATATGGAACCTCAAGATTTTGGACATACCGCTGTGATTGACGCTCTTAGTAAAATTAATCAATATGCCACGACTAGTAAAAAGGTCGTATTAATCTCAACAGTGTTGCCCGGAACTACACGTCGTAAGTTTATTACGTTATTAGATCCCAAGCACCAATTTCTTTATAATCCGTATCTTATTGCCATGGGATCGGTCAAGTGGGATATGGTCAATCCAGAAATGGTTATTGTTGGTACAGAAGACGGAAACATTTCAGGAGTGGCTGGCGAACTTATTGATTTGTACAAGACTGTTATGCAAAATAACCCACGCTACGAAATTGGTACGTGGGATGAATGCGAAGCTATTAAAATTTTTTACAACACATTTATTAGTGCCAAGGTTGGCCTGGCCAATATGATTCAAGACTTTGCTCTTAAAATTGGTAACATTAATGTTGATGTAGTTACTAATGCTTTATCACGGTCAACCATGCGCATTATGGGTCCTAAGTATATGACAGCAGGTATGGGCGACGCTGGCGCTTGCCACCCTAGAGATAATATTGCCCTGCGTTGGCTAGCAGAAGAATACAACATTGGCTATGACTTGTTTGATACTATTATGCATGCCCGCGAAATTCAAGCAAAGAATTTAGCATTATTTTTAATTGAGCAAGCAAAGAATAATAACTTACCTGTGGTTATTCACGGCAAGGCATATAAACCAGATGTTGAATATTGTATTGGCAGTTATAGCACATTAGTCGGATTTTATGTAAAAGAAGCCGGCGTATCTCTAGCGTATGTTGATCCTATAGCCGACGACCCCGAAGATGTTCATACAGATATTGCAGAACCGGCTGTGGTATTAATGGCGCATAATAGACTTGTAACTTATGGATACACCGGTAAGAATTTAAAAGACCATTTTTATTATGATATCAAGCCTGGCAGTATAATAGTCGATCCGTGGCGCAGTTTGCCAGTTGACATGCACGGTATTAAAGTAGTACACTATGGGAATACAAGGAAATAATAACTATGAAATTTTTTGATCGATTTAAAAAGAAAACGCCCGAAGTCAAGGCAGAACCTAAGCCCAAAAAAGTAGTAAAGACTGAAAAAGAAATTGCCACTGAACGGGGTGAGCCTTATGTTAATATTCTTAGTATGGAAGTAGATCCAGAGAATATGCAAAATGGTGCGTTTGAGTTAGATTGGAATGATAAATTTGTAGCCAATTTGGTTCGTGCGGGTTATCGAATGGATCCCAAAGATGAAGATGCTGACATAGTAGATCGTTGGTTTACTGCTGTGTGTCGTAATGTAGTACTTGAAACCTATGAGCAGTACGAGGCAATGAATCCCGAACGTGACCGTGTGGTCAAAACTCGAGACATCGGCGATGGTAGGTCCGAAGTATCGTGATGCTATACGTAAACGGTGATAGTCACACAGCTGCTGCAGAAGCGGTAAATCCACACGCATTTGCCGAAGACGATTCTGCCCTATTTTATCTGGGCCGCAGTCCGCATCCGGCAAATCTTGCTGTCAGTTGGGGGCGGTTATTAAGTTTAACCCTAAAATCAGCATTTCGATGTGATGCTGAAAGTGCCAGTAGTAATACTCGGATTATACGAACCACACGTGAATGGTTAGAAGGCCCCGGTCGAGACCACCCTGACTTGTTAGTTATTATACAATGGAGCACCTGGGAACGCGAAGAATGGATTTATGAAGATAGATACTATCAAATTGGAGCCAGTGGAACCGATGGTGTTCACGTAGGGCTTGAAGAAAGATATAAACAATTTGTAGCCACCGTTGACTGGCAAGAAAAAACCGAGCAAGCACACAATGAAATTTGGCAGTTCCATCAAGAGCTAAAAAATCAAAAAATAAAACATATTTTCTTTAATGGTAACAATGATTTTTCTAAAATAATCAAACAAAAAAAATGGGGAAAGAACTACATTAGTCCATACGATCCTGGCCAAACTTATGACGCTATTATTCGCTCAAAAGGCATAGACACTGTTATGCCCAATTCTTGGCATTTTGGTCGAGACGGCCATTCGGCGTTTCACCGTTTTATACTTGACTACATTATAACCAACAAGTTTATTTGACTTTAATCGTTAATCGTGTTATACTGATAGTATGAAATATGTCCTTATAGATACAGCCAACTTATTCTTTCGTGCTAGACACGGTGCTTTTCGTGCTAGCGATACCTGGGAAAAGATTGGATTTGCCCTTCACATTACCTTAATGGCCGCTAACAAAATGGCACGTAGATTTGAAGCTGATCACGTGGTGTTTGCCTTAGAAGGACGTAGCTGGCGTAAGGACATGTACAAACCCTACAAAAATAACCGTGCTGTGGCCCGTGCGGCTCTAACCGAAGAGCAAGCAGAAGAAGATAAAATGTTCTGGGAAACCTATGATAATTTGACTAAATACTTGAGCGAAAGGACTAACTGCTCAGTTATTAGATGTCCTACAGCAGAAGGCGACGATATTATTGCTCGCTGGATTGCACTACACCCCCAAGACGAACACGTTATTATCAGCAGTGATACTGACTTTGTTCAGCTAGTAACACAAAACGTCAAGCAGTACAACGGCATTACAGATGAACTAATCACCATAGAAGGAATTTTCGATGCTAAAGGAAAAGCGGTCATCGATAAGAAAACTAAAGAAGCTAAAACAATCCCTAACCCAGAATGGTTACTGTTCGAAAAGTGTATGCGCGGCGATTCGTCGGATAATGTGTTCTCGGCCTACCCGGGAGTCCGTACTAAGGGCACTAAGAACAAGGTTGGCCTTCAGGAGGCGTTTGAGGATCGATCAAAACAAGGCTACAACTGGAACAATATGATGTTGCAACGCTGGACTGATCCAGATGGTATAGAGCATAGAGTACTAGATGATTATGAGCGCAATAGAACCTTGATTGACTTAACAGCACAGCCCGAAGAAGTTAAAGCTGTAGTTGATGCTGCAATCCGTGAGCAGATTAGTCACAAGGACATTGGCCAGGTTGGTGTGCGTTTTATGCAGTTCTGTGGCAAGTATGAATTAAACAAGTGTAGTGAGTCGGCAGATAGTTTTGGACGCTGGATGAACGAAACCTACAAAGGAGTACTAAGTGGCTAAGGATATGTTTTGGACTACAGCAACATTTATTATTATTTTTGGTGTGCTGGTTTTAGCATTTTGGCCAACCAGTAAAGGCAATGTAGTGGTTGTGAAATACAATTGCAGTATGCTAATAGGTGGATGGCATCCTGATGTGCCCGTCAAGGTACAAGAAGAATGTAGAAAAAGGGAGTTAAACAAATGATTATAGCAAAACCTATAATTGACAAACAGTTTTGGATCTTGCAAAAAGACAACCAAAAAATTGGCAA
>Ga0007796_10000956_pt1 | contig 10335 bp, 8 predicted proteins | sample CryBogmetaGMA0M_FD_60373 | JGI IMG/M metagenome (GOLD analysis project Ga0007796, IMG submission 60373) | Freshwater microbial communities from Crystal Bog, Wisconsin, USA - MA0M | ecosystem: Environmental > Aquatic > Freshwater > Lake | place: Crystal Bog, Wisconsin, USA | collected 2009-07-06 | reverse complement strand
CTCATCGAGAGCTATGAGTTTGCCCGCGCCTGCGAATCGGTTTATCACTTCGCTTGGGACGATCTCTGTGACTGGTACCTCGAACTCTCTAAGCACGCATTTGCTTCAGGCAACGCCGCTGCATCTGCCCGCGTATTAGGACATGTTCTCGACACTCTCTTCCGTTTACTGCATCCAGTAATGCCTTTTATTACCGAGACTCTCTGGACAACACTTACCGGGGGACAGACTCTGGTTACAGCGCAATGGCCTGTTGCTGACACCGCTCTCATCAATAAGAAGTCCGAATCTCTTGTAGGCGAACTACAGAAGATCATCACCGAGGTACGTCGTTTCCGTAATGATCAAGGTGTAAAGCCAAGTCAGAAGATTCCAGGTCGCATCATCGCTCCTGCGGATGTGACTGCCTATGCAGATGCGATGGCCTTCCTGCTCAAACTCGAACTCTCTGAAATCACACCAAGTGCATCAGTGGAAATCGGTTCCATGAAGGTCGAACTCGATCTCTCTGGAACTGTCGATCTCGTTGCCGAACGTGCGCGACTTGAAAAGGATTTAATTACCGCTCAGAAAGATATGAAGACTGCTGAAGTGAAGTTGAGTAACGAAGGATTTATGGCAAAGGCCCCAGCGAACGTTGTTGCTGAGATCAAGGAACGTATGGCTGCAACATCTGCAGATATCGATCGCATTACCGCTCAGCTTGCAGCGTTAAAGTAAATGACTCATATTTCACCAGAAGATCAGGCGCGTATTGATGCCATCGAGCAAGCGCTCTTAGCTCGTTGGCCAGAGACTCGAATCGAACCAACTCTCGATCGCATCGCAGCGTTGGTAGATATCTTGGGCTCACCACAACTGACCTATCCAACTATCCATGTTGGCGGCACCAACGGTAAGACCACAACTTCGCGCATGATTGATTCATTACTCTTTGAAATGGGCTTACGTACTGGACGCTTTACTAGCCCACACCTCGAAAGTTATTTAGAACGTATTGCAATCAATGGCGAATCCATCGACCCCAAAGCGCTGATCTTTTCTTTCAACGATATCTCTGCATATTTAGATCTTATGGATGCAAAGTTTGAACATCCCATCTCATTCTTCGAAGCGATGACAGCCCTCGCATTTGTGGCCTTTGCAGAGCACCCTATCGATGTTGGTGTGATTGAAGTCGGTATGGGAGGCCTCTGGGATGCGACAAATGTCGTTGATGCAGATGTTTCAGTCATCATGCCTATCGGTCTTGATCACACGGAATACCTTGGCGAAACGCTTACCGAGATTGCTCAGACAAAGGCAGGCATTATTAAAGAAGGTGGATTTGTAGTTCTTGCACAACAAGAACCCGAATGCGCCGTCGAACTCATCAAGCAGGCAGCACTTGTCGGCGCAGATATTGCGCGCGAAGGAGTCGAGTACTCAGTTCTCTCTCGCTCCATCGCAGTAGGTGGCCAACTTCTCACAATTCAAGGAGCCAAAGAGCTCTACACAGATATCTTCGTTCCTCTTCACGGAAAGCATCAAGCATCTAATGCGGCAGCAGCGCTCGTTGCAGTCGAAGCGTTCTTTGGCGATCAAGAACTCGATATCGATGCGGTGCGCGCAGGTTTTGCCAATGTCACTTCACCTGGACGTTGTGAAATTGTTCATCGTGACCCGACCATTATCTTGGATGCCGCTCACAATCCTCACGGAGCAGCGGCTCTTGCTGAAACGATTCAAGGGGAATTTACCTTTGATGAAGTTATTGGAATCTTCGCGCCGATGGGGGATAAGGATGTTCGCGGCATTCTCCTCGAGCTTGAGCAAGTGATGGATACCATCATCGTGAGCGCGAATTCATCCGCCCGCGCCATGAAGGTTGTTGCGCTTGAAGCGATTGCTATTGAAATTTTTGGAAGCGATCGCGTCTTCTCTGCGGACACTCTTCCTCAAGCAATTGAGAAAGCGATTACGGATGCAGTACGGCCGCTCAGCGATGACACACTTGGAATTCTGATAACGGGTTCAGTTGTTACAGCAGGTGAAGCCCGCGCTATTCTTCGTAAGAAATTTGCAAAGGAAGTGAAGTAAATGCGCATTCTTGGGTCTGCAGTTCTTGTCATGGAATTCTTCGTGATGGGATTTGCGATGTTGCTGGCAAAAGATAATCATGAACCATCAAGCATTGTCGCTGGTGCGATAATCGCCACACTCCTACTTCTCACCCCAGGACTTCTCAAGAAGCGCACAGGATGGATCCTCGGTTCGATTCTGCAATTCCTTGTGATTGGTTACGCGGTGGTTGTGCCCTCTATGGCCATTGTTGGCGTGATTTTCGGGGGACTCTGGATTGCAGCCATAGTGGTGGGACGCAGGGGTGAGGCCATACGCGCAGCGCTCATGGCTTCACGAACTCCGACTTCCGAATAGACTCCACCCGTGAGCACCGAAAAGACACTCGTACTTGTTAAGCCAGATGGCGTTGCACGCGGCCTGGTTGGCGAAGTCATTGCTCGTATCGAAGCAAAGGGATATTCGATCTCCGCACTTCGTATGTTGCAGGCAGATCGTGCACTTCTCGAGAAGCATTATGCAGAACATCAAGGTAAGCCATTCTTCGAACCACTTGTTGAGTTCATGATGTCTGGGCCGATTGTCGCAATCGTTGCCGAAGGCAACCGTGTCATCGAAGGTTTCCGTTCACTTGCCGGAGTAACCGATCCCACTGTTGCTGCTCCCGGAACAATTCGCGGAGATCTAGCTCGCGATCAAGGAACAAAGGTTGTACAAAATATTGTTCACGGTTCAGATTCACCCGAGTCAGCTGCACGTGAAATAGCTATTTTCTTTGAGGGGAAATAAATGTCTAACAGAATGTCATTCATTGGCCGCGATATGGCTGTTGATCTAGGAACTGCTAACACACTTGTCTATGTGCGCGGTCGCGGCATTGTCCTCAATGAGCCATCTGTAGTTGCAATCAATCAAGACACTGGCGGAATCCTGGCTGTTGGCCTTGAAGCGAAGAAGATGATTGGCCGTACTCCAGGAAACATCGTTGCTATCCGCCCACTTAAAGATGGTGTTATTGCAGATTTCGATACAACTGAGCGCATGCTCCGTTACTTCATCCAGAAAGTTCACCGTCGTAGCTACCTTGCAAAGCCACGTATCGTCGTCTGTGTCCCATCAGGTATTACTGGTGTTGAACAACGCGCTGTGAAGGATGCAGGTTATGCAGCAGGTGCACGTAAGGTCTACATCATCGAAGAACCAATGGCAGCGGCAATTGGTGCAGGTCTTCCCATTCACGAACCAACCGGCAATATGGTTGTCGATATCGGTGGTGGAACAACTGAGGTAGCTGTTATCTCTCTCGGTGGAATCGTTACAGCTCTCTCTATCCGCATTGGTGGCGATGAGCTCGATCAATCAATTATTAACTGGACCAAGCGCGAATACTCATTACTTCTCGGAGAGCGCACAGCTGAAGAGATCAAGATGGCTATCGGCTCTGCATACCCACTTCAAGGTGAGAATGATGCAGAAATTCGCGGTCGCGATCTTGCAACCGGACTTCCAAAGACCATCGTTGTTACAGCTGCAGAGATTCGCAAGGCACTTGAAGAGCCTGTGAATCAGATTGTGAACGCAGTGAAGGCCACTCTCGATAAGTGCCCACCAGAACTTTCATCAGATCTTATGGATCGTGGAATCGTCCTTACAGGTGGCGGCGCACTTCTTAAGGGTCTCGACGAGCGTCTACGTAAAGAGACAGGTATGCCCATTCATATCGCAGACCGTCCACTCGATGCAGTTGTTGAAGGATCCGGTAAGTGCATTGAAGAGTTCGAAGCCCTTGAAAAGGTTTTGATCTCTGAGCCTCGTCGGTAGGTAATCCCACGTGCGCTACGGCGGCGACAACCGCGGTCGCTTACTCATCATCGTCTTAGTTGTCACGACTCTCTTTCTTATTACCCTCGACCTGCGCGGCGTACAAGTCATCAGTGGGCTCCGCACAGGAACTCAAACTGCGCTGACACCAGTTCAACGAGCCGGATCATGGGTAGTCTCACCATTTCGAAACTTTCTCTCAGATGTCACACACCTTGGGCGTACTCGTAATCAGATTGAGAAACTCAAATCTGAGAATGACAAACTCCGTCTAACTCTTCAAAATCGCAAGGTCGCAGATGCACAACTGACTCAACTCAAGAGCGTTCTCAATCTTGCAGGTACTGCCGGTTATAAGGTCGTCAATGCAAAGGTGATCTCACAGGGTTCGAGCACTTCATTTACTCAGACCATCACTATCGATGCTGGTACCTCCTCAGGAATTCACACAAATATGACGGTGCTCTCTGGCTACGGTCTTGTTGGAGTTGTGAAATATGCCTACACAAGTAGTGCATTGGTACAGCTTGCATCAGATCCTGCATTCCGTATCGGTGCTCGCGTTGCAGGCACTCAACAAATTGGAATTCTTAGCGGGCAAGGCACTCGCAAAGGTGTTCTACAACTTCTCGATAACACCACAACGATTCATAAGGGCGATGCACTGCTTGCGCGCGGCAGCGATAACGGCCGACCATTTGTGCCCGGAGTCCCAATCGGTGAAGTTACGGGTGTCGATAACTCACCAGGATCTGTAACTCAGACTGCTGATGTGAAGTTCTATTCAAACTTCTCAACTCTCGGAGTTGTAGCAGTCGTCGTATCAGGCGCCTCTGCAGATCCGCGAGATTCGCTGGTGCCTGCGAAACCTCGCCCAACTCCTATTCCCACTGTGACTGTCTATGCAACACCTGGTGCAGTTGCTCCGTCGCCAACAGCTACGAAGTAAACGCTAGACGACTATGTCACTACGAAGCTTTCTCCTCTCCTCACCAATCTTCTTAGGTGTATTTCTCTTTCAAGAAGGCTTCGTTACTCAACTTCGTCTACCTGCAGGTGGAATCAACTTGCTCTTAGTTGTAGCGCTTATCTGGTCTGCACTGAGTACCCCAGAAATTGGTGCACTCACAGGTTTCGGTGCAGGAATTGCGATGGATCTCTCTCAAACGTCTCCAGGTCCATTGGGGCACTGGACTCTCGTATTGATCGCCGCCTGTTACACAATCGCATTTCTCGGTTATGGCGATGACAATATTCGCGGTAACCCCATCAATATTGTCTTGCTCACCACTATTGGAGTAGTTGCTTCACAAATTGTCTATCTCATTCTCGGTTTGATGTTGGGACAGCAGATCGGAAGCCTTGGAAATATCTTCTTCCTCCTTGCGGGATCTGCATTCTGGACAGCGATTATCTCTCCACTCATTCTGAAGGTAATTTCCTATCTCCATTCAAGTATCTTTGGAACTCGAACGCGGCTATGAATCAACGTTCTCGTCTAAGCCTGCTCGTTATTCAAATCTTTATCGCATCCCTTATGTTCGCGCTGCTCGGCAGACTCTTCTATCTGCAAATTGCAGCCGGACCTAAATATCGAGATGCAGCGCTGAGTATTCAGAGTCGAGATGTTGTAACTCCGGCTAATCGTGGTTTCATCGTTGACTCTTCTGGTGTGCCACTTGCGCTCAATAAAGTGGGCCTGGCAGTAACCGTTGATAGAACCAAGATCGATAAATTGCCCGATAAAGGTGCAGCAGTAATCCAAGATCTCGTAACGCTTCTGGGGCTTAACTATGCCGATGTGTGGCAACGCACCAGGCTCTGCGGCGAGTTACCGAAGGGTCAGAAGGCTGGATGTTGGACAGGTTCGCGATTCCAACCGATTCCCATTACCAATGAAGCAGATCCACAATTAGCGCTGCGTATCGTCGAACGTTCTGACCGATTCCCTGGAATCTCTGCAACTCCTGTCGCTATTCGAAATTATCCCGAGACATTAGGGCTCAATGGTGGGCATGTACTCGGTTATGTAGGTCCACTGACCGAGTCAGATCTTTCTGGCGCAAATGGCCGAAGTTACTTCCGATCAGAAAGTATCGGTAAAGCCGGACTTGAGTATGTCTACGACGAATACCTACGAGGAACACCGGGGATTAAAACCTTTATCGTCGATCGCAAAGAAGCGGTAACGACAACAAGCAAGAATTCAAAACCAATTGCAGGTAACCACTTGGTCACCAGTCTGGATGCACGACTTCAAGCGGCAACAGATTTGGCACTCGCAGATGCAGTAAAGCGCGCACGTGCATCGGGATATCGGGCAGATGGGGGAGCAGCCGTTGTACTCGATGTCACCAATGGCGAAGTGCTTGCACTGTCGTCGTATCCAACCTTTGATCCCAATGCCTTTGCCAAGGGTTTAACTGTTCAAGAAGCTAGCGACCTTTATAGTGAAAAAGCTGGCGTGCCTGCACTGAACCGCGCACTACAGGGACTCTATGCACCCGGCTCTACCTTTAAAGCTGTCTCGGTTGTAGCCGCACGAGATGCTGGATATGACCTCAATGGCACCTATCAATGCCCCAAGGAAGTACAAATTGGTAACCGCGCCTTCCAAAACTTCGAAAGTAAATCTCAAGGTTCACTCTCGCTGAAGAATGCCATTGCAGTTTCATGTGACACCATCTGGTACCAAATTGCATATGACGAATGGGTCCGTGATGGCGGATTGAAGCCACATTCAAACCCCAATGATTACTTCTTTAAGGCAGCTGAGAAGTTCCAAATGGGTAAGAAGACCGGCATTGATCTTCCCTCTGAATCCTCAGGCCGTCTTGCTAATCGCCAGTGGCGTCAGGCTTGGTATAGCCAGAATAAGGATTTCTACTGCAACTATAAAGAACGCGCTGCGAAATCTGCGCAGACAGCTTTTCTTATTCAATTAGCCCATGAGAACTGTATCGATGGCGACAAGATTCGAGCTGGAGACGCTGTTAACTTCTCTATTGGTCAAGGCGATACCGTCGTCACACCGATCAAACTTGCTCAGATGTATGCAGCGATCGCTAATGGTGGAACCCTTTGGAAGCCAACCGTGGCGAAGGCCATTATCAAAACTGATGGAACTGTGCTTCGCACCTTCGCTCCTGAGAAGATGGGCGAACTCGGAGTAGATCAGACAACAATTGCTTTCTTGCATGATGCACTCCATCAGGTAACTATCTCGGGTACATCTGCAGGAGTCTTTGCAGGTTTTCCTATCGCAACCGCAGGAAAGACCGGAACTGCTCAAGTCTTTGGAAAGAATGCCAATGGTTCTGCGAAGTCAGATACTTCTTGGTACGCCTCCTTTGCTCCTGCAACACAATCAAGATATGCAGTAGTGATGATGGTGAGCCAAGGTGGATTCGGTGCAAGTACCTCAGCTGTAGGAGTTCGAAAGATCTACGAGACTCTCTTTGGAGTGAAAGGCAATACCGTAGTTCCTGGTCTTGCACTCTTCCCCAATGGAAATACACCGACAAAGTTGCCACGAATTTCACCAGCTACGAAGCCAAAACCTTCTATATTGAATCCAGGTAAGCCAACTGTTACAGCAAGTGCAACTCCAACTCCGAAGGTGGGTGCGAAACGATGAGTACATTCCTCAATCGCAACCCTTATCGCAGAGCGCGCCGCCGATCGGTCACAGCAGGATTCGATCGCGTTCTTACAGGTGCAGTAGCAGGACTCTTAATTCTTGGAACTCTTCTCGTCTATGCCGCAACGCGCCAGTGGTATGCCAATAATGGTTTAGATCCGCAGTATTACCTCAAGCGCCAAGTCATCAATATTGTGATCGGCTTAGCCCTTGCCTGGGGAACAACGCTCCTTGATTACCGATTACTTCGTGCCTACACACCATTTATCTGGGGCTTTGGTGTTCTTGGCTTGGTCTTTGTATTACTGCCGGGTGTTGGAAGTACCGTCAACGGCGCTAAGGCATGGATCCCGCTTCCCGGTGGTTTTCAGATTCAACCAGCAGAGATTGCAAAAATTTCTATCATCATCGGAATCTCGATGCTGTTATCTGAGCGAACTCACAATAGCGATGCGCCAACACATAAAGATGTACTGAGATCTCTTGCCGTTGCAGCTGTTCCGATTCTCTTAATCCTGGCTCAACCAGATATGGGAACTGTCTTTATTATTAGCGCCTCTGTCGTGACAATTCTTGCCGTATCTGGTGCACCAACGCGCTGGGTCGTGGGGCTCCTCCTCCTTGCAGTTATTGGTGGATTTGTCGCCACCAAAGCAGGCGTTATTAGCGATTACCAGATTAAGAGATTGCAATCCTTTGTCGATCCCAATGCTGATTCACAAGGTGCTGGCTATCAGCTCCGTCAGGCGCGCATCACAGTGGGTTCTGGTGGACTCATTGGAACTGGCTTATTTAATGGACCACAGACCAACGGGCGATTTGTACCTGAACAACAGACTGACTTCATCTTTACCGTTGCAGGTGAAGAGCTAGGTTTCCTCGGAAGTGGATTGATTATCTTTCTACTCTTCTTAGTGCTGATGCGAGCATTTTCCATCGCTCGGCGATCAACTGATCCTTACGGAATGCTTGTCTGTACTGGTGTCATCGCGTGGTTTGCATTTCAGATCTTTGAAAATATCGGAATGACTCTGGGGCTAATGCCGATGACTGGCGTTCCTCTTCCCTTCATGTCATATGGAGGTTCAAGCATGTTTGCCAACCTCATTGGCTTTGGCCTCCTACAGAATGTTCACGCCAGCCACCGTGGCTGATTTGCGCTCAAAATAGGTTTTCGACCTCTTTATCTGTCATAATTGTGGCAACAGTTCAGCGCGGCCAGCGATCCTTATCGCGCCTGCGGCGGACTACAAGAAAAGTTTTGTTCAAGGTGAACTCATCTTGGGCCACGAGAATGCGTAGCTCCAACACTATGGAATACGCGCTAAAGGATTTGGTGCCATGGCTATTGAGCCAAAATCACCGCGTAAGCGCGCGGTTAAGAAGTCAAGTAAGAAATCACTGAGCTCAGAAGTTACAACTGAGCCAACAGAAACTGCTGCAGAAACTCCGCCACGTGCTCCTAAATCGGGAACGAAGAAGGCAGCTGCAATTCCAGTTCCCATCTTTCAAGCAGCTCCTGCTGATGCAGTTGCGCCTAAGCGCGCGACCAAGGCAGCGGCGAAGAAAGATACAAAGCCTGCCGATGCAGAGGAAGTTTCAACTCCAGCTGCTGAATCTGATGATTCAGATGGTCGCGGTAACCGTAATCGCCGTCGTCGCAGAGGTGGCCGTGGCCGCCGTAAGCCAAATGGTGAAGGTGTAGATTCACAAGAAGATTCAGATAGTGATTCAGAAGATTCAGCAGATGAATCAACTGAGAGCGCAGATGGCACAACACATCGTCGGCGCCGCCGCCGTCGTGCAACTGGCGATGGAGTCACTCCAGGTGAAGTCATTGATGAAGATGGCGTAGTCACAGTCGTCAAGGTGCGTGAAGTCCGTGAAAAGAGTGAACGCCCTTCACGTGATCGCGCAGAGCGTGGAACACGTAACCGTCGCGACCGTGATCGCGGTCGTAACGACTCTCGTGAATACCGCGAGCCATACCGCCGTCGCGGAACCATCATCACAGATGGCGAATTCTTAGCTCGTCGTGAAAATGTTGATCGCGAGATGGTTGTCCGTCAGATTGGCGACCGTATTCAGATTGCTGTTATTGAAGATAACGTCATGGTTGAGCATTACGTCAACCGCAATGCCAACGTCTCATACGTCGGAAACGTCTATCTCGGCCGCGTACAGAACGTTCTTCCATCTATGGAAGCTGCATTCGTCGATATCGGTAAGGGACGTAACGCTGTTCTCTATGCTGCTGAAGTTAATTGGGATGCAGCTGGTATCTCCGAATCTGAACCACGCAAAATTGAGATGGTCTTAAAGACTGGTCAGCCAGTTCTTGTCCAGGTCACGAAAGATCCAATCGGTCAGAAAGGCGCACGCCTTACTAGCCAGATCTCACTTCCAGGACGTTACGTTGTCTACGTTCCTGGTGGCGAGATGAGCGGAATCTCAAAACGTCTTCCTGATACAGAACGTTCACGCCTTAAGGCAATATTGAAGACGTTGATCCCAGAAGATGCAGGAGTGATTGTCCGTACCGCTGCTGAAGGTGTCTCTGATGCAGAGCTCACCGCAGATGTCGAACGCCTCAAGGCGCAATGGGAAGATATTTACCAGAAGTCTGTCAATCCAAACTTCCATGCACCAGCGCTTCTGCTCTCAGAGCCAGATCTAGCAGTGCGTGTTATCCGCGATATCTTCAATGAAGATTTCCGCAAACTCATTATTCAAGGAAATGAAGCTTGGGACGAGATCAGCTCATACCTCGGCTCTATTGCACCTGAACTCGTCTCTAAGATCGAGAAGTATTC
>Ga0007796_10000952_pt1 | contig 10344 bp, 8 predicted proteins | sample CryBogmetaGMA0M_FD_60373 | JGI IMG/M metagenome (GOLD analysis project Ga0007796, IMG submission 60373) | Freshwater microbial communities from Crystal Bog, Wisconsin, USA - MA0M | ecosystem: Environmental > Aquatic > Freshwater > Lake | place: Crystal Bog, Wisconsin, USA | collected 2009-07-06 | reverse complement strand
TCCCTCACACGCCGTGGCAGGAGATTCGCCCGGGTGCTGCTGATGTAGCGGTCTTGGGTATCCCGTTCGATAACTCGGCGGCTAATCGGCCGGGGTGTCGCTTCGGCCCGCGCGCATTGCGCTCGCAAGCCTTCACGCCCGGTTATCACCACCTTCCCCTCGGCGTCGACATCTCCGAGTGGCTCAGCATCGTCGACGCGGGTGATGTGCACTGCCCACATGGGTTGACGGATATCTCGCATAGCAATGCGCGGCTGGCTGCTCGACGAGTGGCCGAATCAGTACCCTTCTCGGTGTTCCTTGGTGGTGATCACTCCATCACCTGGCCGACTGCGGCGGCCGTTGCCGAGACTCACGGCTGGGGCAAGCTGGGACTCATTCACTTCGACGCACATGCTGATGCCGCAACTCATATGGACGGCAATCTGGCGTCCCATGCCACCCCCATGCGTCATCTGCTTGAGTCTGGGGCGCTCATGGAAGGGCACTTCGAGCAAATCGGTCTGCGGGGCTATTGGCCGCCGCCAGAGGACTTCGACTTCATCGCCTCACAGGGTGGACGCTGGTTCCTCATGGAGGACGTCCGCTCCGATGGAATCGACGCAGTGCTCGATTCCGTGATCAACCGCATGGTCGAGAACTGCTCGGCGGTGTATCTATCCGTCGATATCGATGTGCTTGATCCGAGCCATGCCCCTGCTACGGGCACACCTGAACCAGGGGGAATGTCTCCTATCGACCTGCTTCACGCCGTACGCCGAATAGCTTTGGAAACACCGCTGGTTGCGCTCGACGTGATGGAGGTGTCACCGCCGTTCGACCATGCTGATGTCACGGTCAACAACGCGCATCGAGTGGTGTTCGAGACGTTGGCTGCCTTGGCGCATAAGAAGCGCGCACAGGCCGGTGGCGTGCCACATCGCCCGGGACGAGCGGTAGGAACCTTGCGCTACCCGGATACGGGCCCATCTAGCCCGGCCTGATCTCGCTCCAGCACCTCGAGCACCTCACGCAGTTTGCGCAGTGCGCTACTCGTTGTTGCTGGATCGGAAAGCGCCAGTTGCTGGAAGACGAGTCCGTCAAGGGCTGCGAATACGAGTACGGCTAGATCCGAGTCGGTCTGCAGGCCACGCTGTTGCAACTGTGCCTGAGTTGAGTCACGCAGGGCTGAGTACATGTTCGCGACGAGCGGACGGATACGCGGCTCGCGTCGTGCCTCCACCACCATCTCGGAAATGAACGACTGAATCTCTTCCTGCTCTTCTACCGAAACCTCAAGCCCCGCAGCGAAATCAGAGATTTTCGACGACGGTGAATACATGCCGCCGGACTTCATCGCGCGGTCGACGACGTCCTCAGTGGCGATTACGAGCAACTGATCGAGGTTGCCGAAGTAGTGTCGAACAAGGCCATGTGAGACGCCCGCCTCGGCTGCCACGGAGCGATACGTCAACGATCGAAGACCGCCCCGAGATACGACGCGCACAGCAGCGTCTACCAGATCCTGACGACTAGGCGCGTTCGTCTGCGGTTGCGATGGCCTGCCGTCACCAGCGTCATTTTGTGACCGGTGTGCAGCAACCCAGCGACGGACGGTGCTTGCGCCCACCCCTAGTGATGCTGCCACGTCGGGGGCAGAATCGCCTGCGAGTACTCGCTTTACGGCCTCATCGCGGAGGGCATCGTCATGTGCTCGCACCCTGGTCTGCGAAGTGCGGCTGCGCCCTTCAGCGGACTTCATCAGATCTCCGATCACAGGGGCGGACGAGTGTTAACCCCATGATGCCGTAGTGAGGTGTGAAGGCCACTCCGGCCCGTCTTTTTCCGACGTGCGGACGCGGGCACCTGCTGGGAAAATTGTTGGTATGACTGATGAACTTCTTCTTGGATTTGGTCTGCCGGTATCAGGCGCATGGGCCAATCCGTCAACGATGTTGCACATTGCTGGTGAGGCTGAACGCCTTGGCTACAACTCGCTGTGGACCTTCCAGCGCATGCTGCGCCCCGTGACCGGAAGTGTGTCTGAAGAGTTCCAGGCGGTGAACAATCCGGCCGCTGGAAACATCGAGGATGCCCCGTACGACTCGGTGCACGATCCGCTGTTGCCGCTGGCGTTCGTGGCGTCTCACACCTCGCGCATCCGCGTTGGTACCGCGACGATCTGTGCGCCTTTCATCTCACCCGCACTGCTCGCCAAGTCAGCTGCAACCATGGACGTACTGAGCGGTGGCCGATTCACGCTCGGTGTTGGAATCGGTTGGCTACCAACAGAATACATCGCTGCTGATGTGCCCTACGAGCGTCGTGGTGAGCGCATGGAGGAATACCTGCGCTGCCTGGACGCTCTGTGGACGCAGGATCCTGTGGAGTTTGCCGGCGACTTCTACAACATACCAGCGGCGCACATGGGTATCGAGACGACGCAGCAGCCACATCCGCCAGTGCTGCTCGGTGGGTCGGCGCCTGCGGCGCTACGTCGCGCGGGGCGATTGGCCCAAGGCTGGATCTCCGGAACGGGCCAAGACCTTCGCTCAATCGGTGAAAAGGTTGAGCACGTTCGGGCCGGTGCAAGTGAGGCCGGCAAGGATCCTGATGCGGTTCAGATCCTCGTACGCGGCGTCGTAGATCTGCTCGCAGATGAGCCGGCCGAGCCGCGTCGTCCGCTGCAGGGAACGAAGGAGCAGATCCAAGACGATCTGCGCACGCTGCACGGTCAAGGTGTGACCGAAGTGTTCTTCGACTTGAACTTCTCGCCCCGCGCCGTGGCCCAAAACGTAACCGCCGGGGAAGCGGTCGAATATGCCGAGCAGGTGCTCAACACATTCGCGCCAACTTCCCCGGCGGCGTAGATCGTCCTTAGGCTGCGAGAACCTTCGGCATGATTTCTTCCTTCAACTGACGAAGGTCTTCCATCGTCTTGGAGACAGGAACGTCGCGGAACGGCGGCCACAGCAATGGCATGGTCATTCCAACTTCCTTGTACTTGATCAGCATTTCGGTGATCTGATCGGCGGTGCCAACGAGGATGTTCGACGCCTTACCGTTGTCGGTCATGTCCTGTGGCTCATCGGTGATGGTGAACCAGATCATGCTGCAGACGTCGATGTCGTTGATCGACTTACCGAGTGCCTCGAGCTCATCTGAAATCGGCTTGCGCCACTCAGCGAGTTCGCGTGGGGTGTCCTGAATACCGATCCAGCCGGCCAGGCCGTACTTGGAGATACGGCTCGCTGAGCGCTTGGGATCCTTCAGGCCGCTGAAGTAGATCGGCGGGCCAGGCTTCTGCACTGGTTCCCAACCGAAACCACATGGCTGGAAGTCGGCGAATTCGCCGTGGTACTCGAACATCTCGTTGTTGGCCATCGCCTGCCACATACCGGTTGCGATTTCGATCGTCTCGCGAACGTGGCCGTGACGACGTGGGAACAGGTGCGCGGCACTTGCGGCGGCGAACTCCTCGGGCATCCAACCGGCGCCAACACCGACGTTGAGACGTCCACCCGACAGCTGGTCGATGGTGGCGCACTCAGCGGCGAACAGTGCTGGTGAGCGGTAGGGGGTGTCGGTGATGCTCATGCCGAAGCGGATCTTGGTGGTCTTGGCAGCAAGCCACGGCAGGATCGGGAAGCCCTGGAACCACTTGCCGTTTGCGACAACGGGCAGTGACGTCGGGAATGCATCCATCATTCCGAACGGGTATGCCAGTTCACCCGTGTCAGAAGTTTGCGGAACCACGAGGCGATCGAGGGTCCACACTGAATCGAAGTCGAGTTCCTCTGCGAGCGCGGTGAGGTCTTCGAGTTCCTTTACCGTGACGTGGTCACGGAAGGTTGGCAGGTATAGAGCCAGTTTCATAGCAACTCCTTGTCATGGGGTGCACTGTGGTTCAAGCCGTCGGTGGATTGAACCGGTAGCCGTGTCGGCATCAACAGGCTGTGGCTTACTGGATGTTCGTGCGATTGTCTTGCGGTGCTTGCTATTGCAGGTGTTTGCGGTGCTGGTGACGAGCCAGTTGCGGGGGCTCTTGCGCTAGTTCGCTGAGTCCGATTTGAGTTGTTCTCTCAATTCCCGCTTGAGTACCTTTCCGTAATTATTCGTTGGTAGTGAATCAACGAATCGGTACTCCTTTGGACGCTTGTATCGAGCGATCCGCTCTAAACAAGCGTTATCCAAGCTTTCTGTGGATGGACGATCCGGCCCGGCGACGATGAAGGCAACCACTGACTCGCCCCATTCCGGATCAGGTCGGCCGACGACTGCGACCGCGTTTACTCCGGGCTGCGTGAGCAGTACTTCCTCTACCTCGCGAGGGTAGATGTTCATTCCACCGCTGATAATGAGGTCTTTGGAGCGGTCGTGCAATGTGAGATAGCCCTCAGAATCGAAACTTCCGATATCTCCCGTATGTAGCCACCCGCCCCGTAAAGTCTCGGCGGTTTCCTCGGGCTGATTCCAGTAGCCAGCCATGACGACATCGCCGCGCACGAGCACCTCGCCCAGCTCACCGGCCGGCACCGGATTGTCGTCCTCGTCGACGACACGAACCTCGACGTCCGTGCGCGGAAAACCCACGCTGGCCATGTGTTCTCGCCATCTCGGGTGGTTTCGATCCGCGTGCTCCGCCTTCGACAGACCCGTGATCGTCATCGGGGTCTCACCCTGGCCATAGATCTGCATCAGGCGCGGCCCGAACACCTCGAGGGCCTCCTCCAGATCGGCCAGGTACATGGGCGCGCCGCCGTAGACGATGCCTTTCAGGTTCGAGATATCGCCATTGACGATGGCCGGGTCGTTGGCCAAGCGCTTCACCATGGTGGGCGCGGCAAACATCGTGACGCCCGTCCAGCGCTGCAGCAGTTCGGCGAGTTCCGATCCGTCCACACCACCGGATGCCGGGATAACGCTGACAGCGCCACGAGCGATGTGAGGTAAACCGTACAAACCGGATCCGTGTGAGATCGGAGCTGCGTGGATGATCGTGTCGGCGGGGGAGATGTAGTCGAGGTCGGCGAAGTAGCTCAGCGACGCCATCAGCAGATTGCGATGGGTGAGCGTGGCGCCCTTGGGACGTCCAGTGGTGCCGCTGGTGTAGAAAAGCCAAGCCGCATCGTCGGGGGCACGATCCTGAATTTCGATGGGTGCGTGTGCGGTGAGGCTGTCAAAATCCCCTCCGGGGGTGAGGACTGCGGCGCGTAGCTCACCAACCGTGCCCACCATCGGGAGCACATCTTCAGCGTGCTCCTCGTCGACGAACACAAGTGCCGTACCGCTGTGCTCGATGACGTATGCAATCTCTTCGGGGTGCAGGCGGGCGTTGACTGGCACAGCCACCATGCCGGCATGCCAGATACCGAACATCGCCTCGAGGTACTCGGGACGATTTCGCATGATGATGGCGACTCGGTCGCCTGGCTGCAGGCCATGAATCCCTTGAAGGCCACCGGCGATTGCGGCCGCTCGCGCGGCGAACTGCTCCCAACTCGCGTGAACACGATCGCCTTCGGCGAGGGCTGGTGCGTCAGAGAAGCGAGCGGCATTGCGCTCCACCCAAGATGCGAGATTCATTCGATTTCCTTGAATGTATATCGGTGCCTGTGTTGATCGTCACGCTGGGAACCACTGGTGCTCATACGTTTCTAGGGGCACAGTTTCTTCCACTGCGGTATTTTTCGGAAACGTACAGACACTTTGAACGAGAAAGTCACCGAAATCAATGAGACTTAGTTCACTCGAAGCTCGCGAAAAGCTCGCCGGTCAGGTTCACGGTGTCGTGTGCACCATGCACCCCGAGCGTGGCCCCGACCCGCAGCCTTGCGTCTACGCGGTGAGCGAGGACGGACACATCGGCGTACCTATCGATTCGGTGAAGCCCAAGGCATCTACCCGTCTACGTCGTGAAGACAACCTCGAGGCCGATCCACGCGGTGCCCTTCTGATTGAGAACTGGGACGCCGACGACTGGACGCGCCTGTGGTGGGTGCGTGCTGATCTCGAGCATGTGTCTGAGCCGTCGCAGGAGCTACTCGACGAACTCTCCGACAAGCTCGCCACCACGGTTCCCCAGTACGCGGATAAGCCGTTCTACCGCGTGCTCGTCTGCCGCATCACCGACATCACCGGCTGGTCCGCCAGCGAGGCGTAGCGGGTCCTTGGCTCGGCGCCTTCCTCCCCCGTCGGGGGTCGCCCGCGCAGCCAACGGGCGTGGACCCTCTATGAGGGAGGTTCGTGCGCGCGTCGCTGTTCCATAATCGATCGAAAGTCACCAGCGGAGGTGACATCCCCAAGAGCTACCGTCGATTCTGCATTCGCGATTCTCGCGATGGCCTCCGGGTCTCGAAGGAGTTCCAGGGTGGCTTCGATCGAATCTAGTTCCCGAGCTGATAAAAGCACCAAGTCGTTTCGGCCATCGCGAGTTATGTAACAGCGGTCCTCATTGAGCGAAACCAGTTCAGCCATCTCGTTCAGACGACTGCTAACTTCGGAAAGTGGCAGGGTGGCCATAATCGGAGTTTACGCTCCCATCAAAGTCGAGGCGTGGGCTCTGTATGCGGTTTGAGTCGGGGTTAGATGCCCCAGGGCAGGCCGACTGCGTACCAAATGAAGTAGAAGATCGTCCACACGACAGCCAGGCCGGCGAAGTACGGGAGCATCAGAGCGATGACCGTGCCGATGCCGGAGCGCTTGTCGTAGCGGGCAGCAAACACCACGATCAGTGGGAAGTACGCCATGATCGGAGTGACGATGTTCATCGGTGAATCACCGACTCGGTAGGCGGCAAGAACGGCCGATGGATCCAAGTCGATGCGCATGAACAGCGGGATGAAGATCGGTGCGAGTAGCGCCCACTTCGCGATCGCCTGCGGAATGATGATGCCGATCACGAGCGTGATCAGGATGGCGATCAGCAGCAACCAGCCAACGCCGATATCTACTCGCTCGATGAGGTCACCTAACTTCACAGCGGCTACCTGAGGCATCTTCGAGTAGTTGAAGTATGCGATGAACTGCGCGATCAATAAGAAGAGCAGTAGGAGCCCCGATAGACCAGCCCATGATTTCGTGATGGCGTCGATTGCTTCGGTTGACGTCTTGATGGTGCCGGCACCGCGGCCGTAACCCATTCCCGCGGCTAGGAAGAGCAGCGAGATGATGACGATGAGGCTGCTCATGAACGGCGAGTTGCCGATGATGTCTCCGGTGGCTGGATCGCGAAGCGGAGCACCCGGTGGAAGCGTTGCGGCTAGGACGACTGCGAGGGCGCCGAGGAACCACCAGCCGGCAAGCTTGAGCCCACGAGCGTCCAGTTCTTCGCTGATCTCGGGTGCGTCGTCGGCCTTCTGAATATCGCTGGCATCCGCATTGGGAGCGAGTGACGGGTCGTACTTGCCGAGCCGCTTCTCAACCACGCGTGACGTGATGAAACCGAGGAGCACGGTAAGCACGATCGTCGAGCCGATGCCGAACCAGAGGTTGGCTGTGATTCCGATGGACTTGGCCGGATCGACGATGTGGATCGATTCGTTGGTGATCTCGGCGAGCACCGCATCGGTTGGGGTGACCAAGAGGTTGACGCCGAAACCGCCTGCTACACCTGCGAATGCGGCCGCCATGCCGGCGAGCGGATTACGTCCGATACTCAGGAACGCGGCGGCGCCGAGTGGAATCAGGACGAGGTAGCCCGCATCAGAAGCGATCGACGACACGATGCCGAGGAACACGATGATGTACGTGAGCGCGGCCGGTGATGAGGCGGCAACAAGCTTGCGAATGAGTGCCGCAATGAGCCCGGATCGCTCGGCCACACCAACGCCGATCATGACGATCAGGATGATGCCCATGGCCGTGAAGCCCATGAAGTTCGGGACGAACGAGGTGAACAGGTAGCGGATGCCGTCAACGGTGAGGAGTCCTTGGATCTTCACCGTCTCCGTCACGACGTGATAGTCGTGAGTGGCTGGTGGCTGAGCTGGCATTACCTCGCCGGGCAGTGATGAGCCGCCAACTCCAATCGCATGGATCTGCTGCGGGTCTGGCACAACCACTTGGTACGTCGCGCCGACTCCTGCCCAGGCGAGCAACTGCGAGAGGACGATGACGCCTATGCACAGGGCAAGGAACAGGATCGCCGGGTGCGGCACCTTGTTTCCGACTCGCTCGATGAAATCGAGCATGCGCTGTAAGGCGCCGCCGCTCTTTGCTTCGGGCTGCTCGGTTGCTGTTGCGGTGCTCATGCGTTCGCCCGCGCTCCCAGACGACCGAAGAGGTCGGCAAACGCGAGTGTGGTGCGCTCAACCTCGTCGAGCATGACTCGCTCGTTCGGGCCATGGATGTTTGCGAAGCCATCTGTAACCCCGGCCAGCAGAATGTCCGCGTTGGGCGCCGCTGCGTGCAGTGAACTTACAAGCGGAATCGAACCACCGGCACCGATGTAGACCGTCTCGGCTTGCCACGCATCTGCCCATACGGAGCGGGCGATGTCGTAGACCGGGCCCTCAATCTGTGCGGCGTATCCGCGTCCGATCTCCTGCGGGGTAACGGTGAGTGCAACACCGAATGGCATCGCGTCGCGCAGATGACGCACGATCGCATCCTGCGCCTCTTGCGGATCCTGCTCGGGATGAACGCGAACATTGAGCTTGGCGCGGGCGTAGGGGGAAACGGCATTGAGAGCGTTGTCGACGGACGGTACGTCCACACCGATCACGGTGATTGCCGGGCCGGTCCAGATGCGCTCGCCGAGGGTGCCGGTGCCGATCAGTGGCATGCCGTCGGCCACTTCAGCCAGTGCACGGAACTCTTCCTCCGTTGTGCCGCCGCGCGTCCACGTGTCACGACGAAGGCCGGAAACAGCCACGTCTCCACGGTCGTCATGCAGGCTCGCGATTCCGCGCATCAGCGCGAGCAGAGCATCGGGCGAAGCGCCACCGTACATACCGCTGTGCTTCGCAGATGCCAAGGTGCGCACCTCGATCATCACGTTTGCCATTCCGCGTAAGCCCACAGTGAGGGTCGGGGTGCCGGGACGCAAGTTGCCCGTGTCTGCGATCACCATCACGTCGGACGCGAAGCGCGATGGATCGGTCTGCGGGTAGTTCGTGAATGCGCCGCCGCCGACCTCCTCGAGGCCCTCCACAACGACCTTGATTCCCACCGGCGGACGTCCGCCCCAGGCGCGAATCGCACCAGCACAGGCAGCGATATTGCCCTTTGTGTCAGCGGTGCCGCGGCCATGGATCGCGTCGCCAATGCGCGTTGGCTCGAATGGCTTGGTTTCCCACAGGCTTTCGTCACCAGCAGCAACCACGTCGTAGTGGCCGTAAAGAAGGACGGTTGGCGCACCGGGAGGTGCAGGGATTTCGCCGAAGACGATCGGAGCCGTGCCTGGCAGGTTGATGGTGTCGAACTGCTCAATGCCCGCGTCGGCGAATATGCGCGTTACTTCCTGCTCGGCGGCAGCAAGGCCCGCATGGGTCGACTCGGGATATCCGGCGATCGAGACCGACGGAATCGCGACAAGGGTCTCGAGGTCACCGGTGATCTGCGGCATCAACTCGTGGACGCGCGCACGCAACTGCTCGGTGTTGGCGTTCTCAGACATGTGTTCTCCCCTAGGAATCGAGGCCGGATGGGCGTTCGATACAGGGATCCTATCCATTTGGCTGCGCCTGCGCGGTCGTCGGAACGGATGCCCATGACCCTGTAAGGGTTCACAGGCTGCCTCGCCGTCCCTAGGCTGGCGACATGGCGATTCGGGCTGTTGTTTTCGATGCTTATGGCACCTTGTTTGACGTCCACAGCGTGACGACGCTTGCCGAGGAACTCTTCCCCGGCCAGGGGGCTGCGATCTCGACCCTGTGGCGCGATAAGCAGCTTGAGTACACGCGCATCATCACGATGAGCGGGCAGGCGGGTCCGCGGGGAGTGCCGCACTACCAACCCTTTTGGGACGTGACGCTCGCTGCCCTCCGGTACACAGCGGGCCGGCTTGGGTTGGCATGGAATGGTGATGCAGAAGATCAGCTCATGGGTGAGTACTACCGGCTGACTCCGTTCCCCGAGTGTGATGGGGTGCTTCGCCAACTGCAGGCTGATGGAGTGCCCGCCACGATCTTGAGTAATGGCGATCCCGAGATGTTGGCACCCGTCATCGCGAACGCTGGATTCACGGAGTTGTTCACCAGCGTGATGAGTGTGGCCGCGGTACGTCGATTCAAGACGAACGATGAGGCGTATGCCCTGGGCCCAAACACCCTCGGTATTCCGGCGGCTGAACTTCTCTTTGTGAGTGCCAACTGCTGGGATGCGATCGCGGCCACCTGGTTCGGCTACACAACGATGTGGATC
>Ga0007796_10000950_pt1 | contig 10346 bp, 9 predicted proteins | sample CryBogmetaGMA0M_FD_60373 | JGI IMG/M metagenome (GOLD analysis project Ga0007796, IMG submission 60373) | Freshwater microbial communities from Crystal Bog, Wisconsin, USA - MA0M | ecosystem: Environmental > Aquatic > Freshwater > Lake | place: Crystal Bog, Wisconsin, USA | collected 2009-07-06 | reverse complement strand
ACTTCCTCATTTCTTTTGATCACTACTACACCACCGATAGTCCTGAGAATGAAAAGCTTGCGCAAAGTATTTATCTAAAATTGCGTGATGCTGGTCTCATTGAGAAACGTGCCATCGAGCAAGCTTACGATCCCGTGAAAGAAATGTTCTTACCAGATCGCTTCATTAAAGGTGAGTGTCCTAAGTGTGGTGCTAAAGATCAATATGGCGATAACTGTGAAAAATGTGGTGCAACCTACTCTCCTACCGATCTGAAGAATCCTGTTTCAGTAGTCAGTGGTGCAACACCAATCAAAAAAGTATCAGATCACTACTTCTTTAAACTATCCGATCCTCGTTGCGAAACATTCCTGCGTGAATGGACTCAAGTTAGAACACCCCTGCAGCCAGAAGCGCGTAACAAAATGAAAGAATGGGTTGGCCAGCCCGGCGAGAGTAAATTGGGTGACTGGGATATCTCCCGCGATGCCCCATATTTCGGCTTTGAGATCCCTGATGCCCCGGGCAAGTATTTCTATGTCTGGCTCGACGCCCCTATTGGTTACTACGCCAGTTTCCTCAATTACTGCCAAGCTAAAGGCCTGAACTTTGACGAGTGGGTCAAGCCCGACACGACCACGGAGCAGTACCATTTCATTGGCAAAGATATTTTGTACTTCCATACCCTATTCTGGCCAGCAACACTCCAGTTTGCGGGATATCGCACTCCAACCAACGTGTTTGCTCACGGCTTCCTCACAGTAGACGGTGAGAAGATGAGTAAATCCCGTGGCACTTTAATCTCCGCCAATAGCGTGATCGAATGTGGCTTTAATCCTGAGTGGTTCCGTTATTACTTCGCGACCAAACTCAATGACAGCATGGAAGACCTCGATTTAAACCTGCAAGATTTTGTTGCACGGGTAAATAGTGATCTATTAGGTAAATACATCAATATTGCAAGTCGTAGCGCTGGATTCTTAGTAAAGCGTTTTGGTGGGGTCGTCTCTGATACCGCAATGAATAATGCGTTACTTCAAGAGATTGCTGCAGCGAGTGAAAAAATTGCTGAACTGTATGAAGGACGCGAATACGCAAAAGCATTGCGTACCATCATGGAACTAGCAGACAAGGTTAATGGTTTTGTAGATGAGAACAAGCCCTGGGAAATCGCCAAAGACCCAGCACGTGAAGCAGAATTGCAGGGCGTCTGCTCTGTCACCTTAGAAGCGTTCCGGATGATCAGCCTTTATCTCAAACCGGTCATCCCCCAAGTAGCTGCTGGGGTAGAAGAATTCTTCTGCCTGTCCCCGCTTTCCTGGGACGATATCAATACCCCCCTTTCCAGCAAAAACCCAATTAAGGCCTATAAGCACTTAATGACCCGCGTGGAAGCCCCTCAAATTGAGGCTTTGCTAGCCGCAAACTTGTAAAAAGCCCCCTGAAAAGCCCCTATAATGGTATGTGTAGTCCCCAGATGACTTTTGGAAATAAGTACCATAAGCCATTGAATTTATTGAGTATTTTAGGATATACCATGGCAAGATATCAATCTGAATTCACCCAGTTCTTAAGTGAACTTAAAACCGAGAATCCCCATCTCGAAGCAGACCAACAAGCTGGTCGGGCCCTGTTATGGGACAAAGAACCGCTCACCGTTGAAGATCAGCGTCGCGCCAAAGCTGCCAAGTTAAAGCAACGGGCCTACGTTTATTCGAATGACTGAGCCAAGCACTCAGCCAATATCCGATTTATTAGATAGCACTCCATCCGTTACCGATGGGATGTCGGAAGCGTTCGCCAAACTGTATGGCGAACCTCTCTTTAAACTCCCTACTGACCTCTATATTCCACCAGATGCGCTAGAAGTTTTTTTAGAGGCATTCGAAGGTCCATTAGATCTTTTGCTGTACCTCATTCGTAAACAGAATTTCAATGTGCTTGATATTCCAATGGCGCAGGTTACTCAGCAATACCTCAGCTACATCGATCAGATTCGCCATACAAACCTAGAACTTGCAGCCGAATATTTATTGATGGCAGCCATGTTGATTGAAATTAAATCTCGCATGCTACTGCCAATGAAGAAGGCGGATAGCGAAGAGGAAGTAGATGATCCACGTGCAGAACTCGTTCGTCGCTTACTTGAATACGAACGTATGAAGCTTGCGGCACAGGAGCTTGATCAAATTCCACAGCAAGGCCGTGACTTCCAGGTAGCACATGGCTTTGTAGACACTACAGTGGCAATTACTTGGCCTGACGTAAATCTAGATGACTTACAAATGGCTTGGCGGGATGTGATCCATCGCGCTAAACTGACCCAGCATCACACCATCACTCGCGAAGAATTATCCGTGCGTGATTTCATGACCCGGATCTTGCGTCGCTTGCAAAGCACGCGCTTTGTAGAATTTGGGGAATTATTTGAAGAGGCTATCAAATCTGGCAATGGCATTCCTGTGATCATTGTGAATTTCATTGCCATGCTGGAACTCTCACGCGAAGCGTTGATTGAAGTTACTCAAGCTGAGCCGTATGCACCGATATATGTTCGCCTTGCTTACACCCCTGTTGCATGAAAATCATTAGCGATATTCAAGAATTACGCGACCATTTACGCGGACAAAACCGCGCTTCATTTGTCCCAACGATGGGTAACTTACACGAAGGCCATTTGTCGCTTATGCGACTCGCGCGCCAACATGGCGATCCTGTAGTTGCCAGCATCTTCGTTAACCGTCTGCAATTTGGACCTAATGAAGATTTTGATAGCTACCCGCGCACTATGCAGGCAGACATTGATAAGCTAGAAAAAGAAGGTGTGTATATTTTGTTCGCCCCAACCGAGCGCGATCTATATCCTCAGCCACAAGAATATCGCGTAGATCCACCGCAACAGCTTGGCGATATCCTGGAAGGTGAATTCCGGCCTGGTTTCTTCAAGGGGGTTTGCACGGTTGTTCTCAAACTCTTCTCTTGTGTAGAACCTAAGTTTGCCGTATTTGGTAAAAAAGATTACCAACAACTGATGATCATTCGTCAAATGGCGAAACAGTTTGCTTTACCAGTCAATATCGTTCCTGGTGAAACCATTCGTGCCGATGATGGCTTAGCCCTCTCCTCTCGTAACAGTTACCTATCTGTTGAAGAACGCGCAGAAGCACCGGCACTACAAAAAATACTTCAAGAGGTGCGTGAACAAGTCCTGCAACTACAAGAACGCAATGTCCATTCACTCTTGGAAATTGAAAAGAACGCTGTAGCAATCCTTACAGGACGAGGATGGCAACCAGACTACATCGCCATTCGGCAGCAAAGTGACTTAGCTCCCGCTTCTAACGAAAGCTTGCAAACTGACGAGCCTCTCGTAATTCTCACAGCAGCTAAGCTGGGTAAAACGCGTTTGATTGATAACCTCGAGATTTAATCTCTAGCGGCAATAAGCAACAGCAGGTCTATAGAAGGAAGAATTGTCCTACTTCTAGGTTTAACTCTTTAGCCAACTCAGCGCCAGTTACCTTACCAGCTGCACCCTTCGCTTTGAGGACTTCAATCTGTCCACCATGACAGGCGACGAAGAATGAATCTAAAGTAATTTGTGTTATTTCACCAGGCTTACCTTTAACAGCTCCGTAAGTGGCCACAACATGCTTATGACAATCGTAGATCTGCACTTTTTGCTCGCCAAACTTGGTCCAAGCTCCAGGCGCAGGGTTGCATGCCCGAATGAGGTTGTAGATTTGATTGATATGAGTTGCCCAATGAATCTGTGCAGCGTTAGCATCAAACCAACCTTCGTAGTTCGCTTGTGATTCATCTTGGGGTACTTCTTGATGCTTACCCGCTACTATTAAGTCAGCGGTCTCTAGCAATGCTTGAACGCCAACCGGGAAAAGATGATCGAAGTAGATTGTGCCTAAGGTATCGTCAGGACCAATCGCTACTTCTTTTTGCAAGATGACCTCGCCCTCATCCAAACCATCCGATGGACGAAAAATGGTCAGGCCAGTTTTTTCTTCGCCCAAAGCAATCGCCCAATTAATCGCACTAGGACCCCGATATTTAGGCAATAGGGAGGGGTGATATTGAATGGTGCCATGTTTTGGAATCTTGCAAAGCTCTTGGGGAACAAATTGCAGTACGTATGCCATGACACAGATATCCGCTTGGCTATCAATCATGGCCTGAGCGGCCTCTGGCCCTTTCAGAGAGGGAAACTGCAAGGGGTTTAAGCCCCTCGCCAGCGCCGCTTCTTTAAGCACTTCAGGTTTAGTGGATTTGGGATTATCTGGCGGACAAAACACTGCAACGACTTCATCGCCACGATCTAAAAAAGCGTCTAAGGCTGCTTTACCAAAATCCGCACTCCCAATCAATGCTACCCGCATCTTAGATCACCTTATCGTGATGCAATTGATTCAACTCATCGTTGGTGTATCCAAGCTCACTCAATATCTCATTGGTATGCTCACCAAGCAAAGGTGACCGAGTCACTTCGGTTGGACTATCAGACATTTTGATGGGGTTACCAACCGTCAGGTACTTACCACGAATCGGGTGATCAACTTCAACCACAGTTCCGGTAGCGCGCAATGCAGGCTCTTCAGCGATCTCTTTCATGGACAAAATAGGGCCACAAGGCACATCGTATTTATTTAATACATCCATTACTGCAAATTTACTCAAGGTCATGGTCCATTTTTCGATCTCACCAAAAATTTCCATTAAATGAGGTAAGCGTGCCATGGGGGAGGCAAAGCGTACATCGGTAACCCAGTCTTCGCGACCGATGACTTTGCAAATCGCTTCCCACACTGGAGCTTGTACTACTACATAGATGTAGGAGTTGGGGTCTTTTTCCCAGTTCTTACACTTCAAAATCCAACCGGGCTGACCGCCACCAGAGGCATTACCAGCACGGGGTACAGCATCTCCAAACTCTCCGTTCGGAAACTGTGGGTACTCTTTCATGATGCCATTGCGCTCAAGGCGCTGCTGATCTCGTAACTTCACGCGGCACAGGTTAAGAACTGAATCTTGCATGGCTGCCAAGACCTTTTGACCACGTCCAGAATGGGTACGTTGATAGAGTGCTGTCACGATTCCGAGCGCTAAATGCAAGCCAGTACCACTATCTCCAATTTGCGCACCCGTTACCATCGGAGGGCCATCATCAAAACCGGTAGTCGATGCAGAGCCGCCTGCGCATTGCGCGACGTTCTCATACACCTTGCAATCCTCATACGGCCCAGGACCAAAACCCTTTACCGAAGCCATGATCATCATAGGGTTGAGCTCTTGAATACGCTCCCAAGAAAAACCCATTCGATCTAAAGCGCCTGGTGCAAAGTTTTCTACCAAGACGTCACACTCTTTAATGAGGCGCTCTAAAATTTCTTTACCCTTGGGGGTTTTAGTATTGACGGTGATAGAACGCTTGTTGTGATTGAGCATTGTGAAATACAAGCTATCTGCATCAGGAATATCACGCAATTGACTACGTGTTGCATCACCTTCACCAGATTTTTCTACTTTAATTACATCTGCGCCAAACCAAGCCAGCAACTGCGTACAAGTCGGTCCAGATTGAACGTGCGTAAAGTCGAGGATTTTGACCCCTTCTAGTGCTTTTGCCATGATTTAAGTCCTAATAAGAATGAAAATATTGAATTGGGCAATTTTACCAGTGGGAATTCAGGGCAAATAAAATATGCCCAATGATTGGGCATACATCCCCTCTCCGTCTACATTAGCCATTACTCAGGACTATATGCGGCTAGGGCTGAGGATTTTCAAGGTCAGCAATGCGCTTTTTCAGGGCCCGTTCCTCGACAAAGCGCGCAGTTTCATCCCGAATGACCGCCACTACCCCACTAGCCTTTCCATTGCCATCAAATAGCATTCCAACACTAAAGGCAATCGACAGTGTGCTGCCATCCTTGTGTTTGGCTGGCACCTTCAATAAAGAGGCCCCATAACGGGTCGTGCCGGTCTCCATTGACTTACTGTAACCCTCATTGTGTTTTTGGCGCTGACGTTCTGGGACGATTAAGTCCAAGGTATTGCCTAATGCTTCTTGCTCTGTATAACCAAAGATGCGGGTTGCCGCCGGATTCCACAAAACAATTTGTTCATTGACATCGGCAACCACAATGGCATCACCAACGCACTCCACTAGTTTGTCTAAATTAATATTGGTATTCATAAGTTCAGTCTATAGCAATTTTCATCTACTGTTTTTCTTTTATTTCTGGGAATAAAAAAGGCGCTCACCAGGAGCGCCTTCAATATATTGCCAGTTAATAATCGTTATTAAACTGCTTTAGCAGCATGCAACTTAGTGATGTCATCCGCACTGTAGCCAAGGTCAGCCAACACTTCGTCAGTGTGCTCACCCAAAACTGGAGATGGCTTCACTTCGATTTCCAAATCAGAGAACTTGATTGGGCTACCGATAGTTAGATACTTACCGCGTACTTTGTGATCCACTTCAACGATTGAGCCGCTCTTACGCAAATCAGGTGAAGCAGCCAATTCTTTCATGGAGAAAACTGGCGCACATGGAATATCGAACTTGCGGAGAATGTCCACAGCTTCATATTTAGTCTTGTCCTTGAGCCAATCTTCAATAGTTGCGAAGATATCAAAAATCTTGTCTTGACGAGCTTCAGCAGTCATATACGCTGGATCAGTTGCCCATTCTGGCTTGCCGATGGCCTTAGTAATAGGCTCCCAAGCATGGCCTTGAATAGTGAAGTAGATGTATGCGTTTGGATCTGTTTCCCAACCCTTACACTTCAAAACCCAACCTGGCTGACCGCCACCACCAGCGTTACCGCCGCGTGGCACTACGTCAGTGAATGAACCGTGTGGGTACTGTGGATATTCTTCTAAGTAACCAATTTTGTCCAAACGTTGTTGATCACGTAACTTCACACGGCACAAGTTCAATACAGCATCTTGCATTGAGCAAGAAACTTTTTGGCCACGGCCAGTTTTTTCACGTTGCATCAATGCAGTCAAAATACCAATTGCTAAGTGCATACCAGTATTAGAGTCGCCCAAAGCTGCAGCAGAAACTGTAGGAGGACCATCCCAGAAGCCAGTTGTAGAAGCGGCACCACCAGCACACTGAGCAACGTTCTCATAGACCTTCAAGTCTTCATATGAGTGACCATCGCTAAAGCCTTTTACAGAAGCCATAATCATTTTTGGGTTCAACTCTTGAATACGTTTCCAAGAAAATCCCATGCGATCCAAGGCACCAGGGCCAAAGTTCTCAACCATGACGTCAGAAGTCTTGATCATCTTTTCTAAAACTTCCTTACCTTCTTGAGTCTTAGTATCGAGTGTCAAAGAACGCTTATTACCGTTCAACATCGTGAAGTACAAAGCATCCGCACCTGGAATATCGCGTAATTGGCTGCGGGTGACGTCGCCAGAGCCTGGACGCTCTACTTTGATTACGTCTGCGCCATACCAAGCCAATAACTGAGTACATGCAGGACCTGCTTGCACATGGGTGAAGTCAATAATACGAATACCGTCTAATGGTTTAGTCATGTTTGTTTCTCCTTGAGTGTTTCTTATTTGTTACTTAATGTAGTCTAAAAATATTTACTTTTTATTACTGCAAAATCGGATTTCGAATCTTATTTCTTAGCAGCTGCCGTGGATGGGTTCAAGTTCGTCAAACGTCCACTCTCAGTACCTGCGGTTTCATCAATAACAGCATTGATGAGGGCTGGTTTACCGGCAGCAATCGCTTCTGTTAAGGCTGCTTCAAGTTCTGCTGGGGTGGTTACGTAATAACCAACTCCACCAAATGCTTCAATCATCTTGTCGTAACGCGCATCTTTCACGAACACGGTTGGAGCTACATCTGCACCACCTGTTGGGTTCACATCAGTGCCACGATAAACACCGTTATTGTTAAAAATCACTGTGGTGATTGGGAGTTTGTAACGGCAAACGGTTTCCAATTCCATACCGCTGAAGCCGAATGCGCTATCGCCCTCTACAGCAATGGTTGGCAGACCACTAGTGACTGCGGCACCGATCGCATATCCCATACCAATGCCCATAATGCCCCAAGTACCAGAGTCAAAACGCTTACGCGGCTTGTACATATCCACAATCGCACGGCAATAATCGAGTGTATTCGCGCCCTCGTTTACCAAGTTCACATCTGGGTTCTTCTTAATCACATCACGAATCACCCGTAATGCGCCATGGAAGTTCATGGGTGATACTTCCTTAGCCAATGTCTCAGCCATCTTTGCTAAGTTCTTATCTTTCTTTTCATTGATTGCATTAATCCACTCAGCGCTTGGCTTAGGAACAGCTGCAATACCCTTCAAGAGCTCGCCAACGCATGAACCAATATCGCCGATCAATGGGGCATCAATTTGGACGTTGCTATCGATTTCGTTTGCTTGAATATCGATCTGAATAAATTTCTTAGGGTCTTTGCCCCATGTCTTGCCCTTACCGTGTGCAAGTAACCAATTCAAGCGCGCCCCCACTAACATCACTGCATCGGCTTCAGCCAAAACAAATGAACGGGCTGCAGATGCAGATTGTGGGTGATTGTCAGGTAGCAAACCTTTTGCCATTGACATTGGCAGGTAAGGAATTCCAGACTTCTCAATCAGATCACGAATCTCTTTATCTGCTTGCGCATAGGCAGCACCCTTACCCAAGAGGATCAAAGGACGCTTAGCACCTTTTAATACATTCAATGCGCGCTCAACTGCATCAGTCGCTGGGATCTGACGTGGAACTGGATCGATCACTTTGAAAATGGATTTCTTAGCCTCTGCAACCGGCATTGTCTGTGCCAACAACTGTGCTGGCAAATCTAAATACACGCCACCTGGACGACCAGAAACGGCAGCACGAATTGCGCGAGCAAAACCGATGCCGATATCTTCAATATGATTAATACGGTATGCCGCTTTGCAATAGGGCTTAGCTGCATTGAGCTGATCCATCTCTTCGTAATCGCCCTGCTGCAAGTCAACAATTTCACGCTCACTGGAGCCAGAGATCAAAATCATCGGGAAACAGTTAACGGTTGCATTGGCAAGCGCAGTCAATCCGTTTAAGAAGCCTGGTGCAGAAACAGTCATGCAGATACCAGGCTTTTGAGTCATGTAACCCGCGATCGCTGCCGCATTACCAGCATGTTGCTCATGACGGAAGCCAATAAAACGCAAACCTTCGGCTTGAGCCAAACGACAGAGGTCAGTAATTGGAATGCCAACGAGACCGAAAATAGTGTCGAGGTCATTTGCTTTGAGGGCATCAATAACGAGGTGAAAGCCGTCAGTAAGTTGTGTGTTTTGGTTATCAGTTGTCATAGAAATTTTTATATGAATTGCAGGGGCGCTCGGTGAGGGCTGACGCAATTTTAGCTTTCGCTAATGTCTCCAATTAAGTTATTAATCGCACAACGGGTTTCAATGCCCCGCTTAGGCAGAGGTGAATATTAGGCTTGGGGTGGGTGTTCATCATTGACTTCGGTCAATTTCCCCCTAAATCCTGTAATTACAGGGGGGTTAGCTTAGATAAAAAGCTCTTTGTGCTTTGTTTTTAGGCGACTCAAGGTCTCTGGGGAGAGGTTGAGATAAGCGGCAAGCTCTTTTTTAGGTAGGAGCTCAAATAAGTCCTCGTATTTACGAAGAAAACGCTCTACCCGACCAGGGGCATCGAGCATATGTAAGGTGATCGTATGGGCCATGATCTCACTCATCAGACGCATTACCTCAAACTCAAAACTCTCCTTTAAGGGCTTATGCAGCTCCAGGAATTCAGCCCATTTCTTGAGGGGCATCCGAGCTACACGGGCCTTGGTAACGCAGGCGATGCTATAAGGTGCGGCGGTCTTGAGGCGCCAAGCAGCATAGCTCGTTTCAATATCTTTTTCGATTGCGAAACGCAAAATCATCTCTTTGGCATCAGCACTAGAAACAATGCGTTTCAGGATTCCATCCAATACGAAGTACTGCTCCATTTGGTGGTCACCCTGGTGCAGCAAAATTTCGGACTTTCTGAGGTCTGAGATCTCTAAATGGCGCTCTAAATCCGCCATTGCCTCTGAATCTAGGCTTTTTAGGACTGAGTTTTGACTCAACTGAAGACGAATCAGGTTTTTTTCGGGGTGCTTATCTAATGCGGGCATCTAATACAGTCATGAATCCTTCATCCTAGACCCCATATTGTAGGCTTTTTTGGTGCAGAAAGTAGGAAAGCCCCCAAGATCTAAGCTAGAATTACTGGGTCGTGGTGCTTTATTGCAGTGCAATAAAGTTAAACGGGAAACACTAAACGTGTGCTGCCCCCGCAACGGTAAGTAAATGCAC
>Ga0007796_10000949_pt1 | contig 10349 bp, 3 predicted proteins | sample CryBogmetaGMA0M_FD_60373 | JGI IMG/M metagenome (GOLD analysis project Ga0007796, IMG submission 60373) | Freshwater microbial communities from Crystal Bog, Wisconsin, USA - MA0M | ecosystem: Environmental > Aquatic > Freshwater > Lake | place: Crystal Bog, Wisconsin, USA | collected 2009-07-06 | reverse complement strand
CTTTGAATAATCCAACCCCCGCATGGGCCGCGCCGGGAGCGGGCCGCATCAGGGCATTCCAGGATGCCCCGCGCACGGTAGAGTCAGGGGCGTGGGCTGCGGGAGTGTTCCCGACCGCCCGGCGCCGCCTTTGTAAGGAGTCTGACTACGACCATGCTTCGTTCATCAGGATTCGGTTCGTTTGTCCGGTTTGCCCTGGTCGCCGTGCTGGTGAGCGTCGCCGGACATGTCGAGGTGTTTGCTGCGGTTGCCGACGGCGACGTGAAGCCCAACATCATCGTGATCCTTGCCGATGACCTCGGCATCGGAACGGTGGGCTGTTACGGGTCCGACAACTTCAAGACACCGAACGTCGACACGCTCGCGGCGGGCGGGGTTCGATTTACGACCTGCTACAGTGCCCCCAACTGCGGCCCCTCGCGGGCCTTGATGATGACCGGCCGCTACGGCTTCCGCACCGGCATGACGGGCAACGACAAGCCGGCCGTCGCCCACCTCGAGGCCGGCCGCACGAGCGAGGTGATGATCCCGAAGGTGCTCAAGACCCGGGGCTACGCCACCGCCAGCGCCGGGAAGTGGAGCCAGATCCCGCTGCAGCCGGCCGACTGGGGCTTTGACGAGTACATCCGCACCAAGGGAAGCGGCTCCTACTGGCCCACGCCCGAGCGAAACACCTACACGATCAATGGCGAGGAGAAGGACTGGCCGGAGGGGCAGTACATGCCCGACCTGAGCGAGCGGTTTGTGTTCGACTTCATCAATCGCCACAAGGAAGGGCCTTTTTACGTCCATTACTCGCTGGCGCACATTCACACCGATATCCTGCCCACACCCGACAGCAAGCCAAATAGTGACGATTTGTTCTCCGACAACGTCGCCTACATGGACAAACTGGTCGGCCGGCTGATGGCCGAACTCGACCGCCAGGGGCTCCGCGAGAAGACGCTCGTGATCTTCACCGGCGACAACGGCACCTACGGCAACGAAGCGCCGCGGTCCACGATCCGCGGCCGGGAACTCTGCGGGGCCAAGGGCATGCTCCTCGAGGGGGGCAGCCGCGTGCCGCTCGTCGCCTCGTGGCCCGGGCGCATTCCGGCTGGGCGGGTCTGCGAAGATCTCACCGGCCTCGTCGACTTTCTGCCTACGCTGGCCGAGGTCGCAGGCGCCGACGTTCCCAGCGGCCAGCCGATCGACGGGCAAAGTTTTGCACCGCAGATGCTGGGTGAACGCGGCACACCGCGCGAGTGGGTGTTTGTGATGCTCGGTCGGCACTGGTATGTCCGTGACGCGGGCTGGAAGCTGACTGACGACGGCGAGCTGTTCGACATGCGCGACGCCCCATTCGCGGAGCATGCTGCCGCGGCCGGAGCGGACGCCGATGCAGCCCGCCGCCGGCTCGGCGCGGTGCTCGCCCAGCTCGATCCCGCGTCGGGCAAGCTCGGCGACGAGACGGGCAAGCACGCGAAGAAGTCGCGTGCCGGCAGCGCCAAATAGAGCGGGTTCCCGCCACGTTGTGTCCGCGCGTCTGCCGTCCAAGCCCAACGCCGTGAGGCGTGGGACGAACCGCCACGAGACGCCGCGTTCAGCATGCGACGCCCGCGGCCTCACGGCCGGTCGGCTTGGTCCGTCCAAGCCCAACGCCGTGAGGCGTGGGGAGAACCACCTCAACGCGCCGCGTCCACCACGCGACCCCAACGCCCGCCGATACGTCGGGTCGAGATGCGTCAGGCGAATCCTTGCGGCGGATACTGGATCTTTCGCGGCGAGGCTAGCGGTGAATGGCTTAGGCCTCCCAGGCGGGGGGGTGGAGCGATTCGCTCCATGCCTCTAAGGGGGGGTGGAGCGAATCGCTCCAGTGGGTGGAGCGATTCGCTCCACCCCCCCCAAACTTGACCAAAAGGCATGTGGAGCATGGCATCACGTCTTTTCTCGGGAAAAACGCTGAAATCGTCCAAAAAACCTCAAGTCAAAACCTTGCGGCATCGCAATGTATCCATTGGCGCGCGGTTTGCATTGGAAATCAGGTGGTTGGGGAGTGGGTGACGCCCACGCGGTGAATCCGCTCCCCGACGACCGACGGACGGAAGTCGGGGCAACAACGGATATCACGCTGTTGGGGGGTAAGTCGAAATGGAAATCCAGGGTGCGAAGCGGCTCGTCGGGGTGGCTATGGCAACGGGGCGGCCGGCCGCGGGGTTTTTCCGGATGTCGCTGGTGCTCGCCCTCGCGGCTTGCTGGATCTCGGCCGCTGAGGCAGCTGTAAATACGTTCTATAAGGGAACCGCACTTTCGACTGACAGTAACTGGACCATGACCGCGACTGTGGGAAATCCGAGCGAGCCGACGGCGGGAACCTACGCGATCGCTCCCCAAGCTTCCGGGGCCTCGACCTCTTACCAAGACACGCTTTTTACGGTCGCGAGTGGTACGTATACCGTCTCGGTTTCAAATCTTCGGGCCCGTTCGTGGAATGTCACGAGTGGCAGCGCGATCGTGATTCAGGCCAGCGGATCCACTAGCAATCCTAAGTTGTTCTTGGGGAGCGTTGCCACCTATTCGGGCACAGTGGCTACACAGACGATCAGCAACACAGCTTCGTTTGTGAATGGAGTTTCTGGTGGAACGAACGACGCAGTCTATCTGAGCAATAACTCGAGCCTCACTTTCTCTTCCGTCAACAACACTGGTGGTTCGGGCACGGCGACCGCGCAGTTAAACACCGGGACGGTTGCGATCGTCAACTTCAATGTGGCGGTGGGTTCCACGTTTCGTTCGGACGTAGTCATTACCGGCATGAGCGGCAACTCTGCATCTTCAGGAATCACGGTCAAAGGCGGTGGATTGGTGGTCCTCAACGCAGCGAACACCTACGGCGGGGTCACGACGATCAACAGCGGTGTGCTGAGCACTGACAGCATCGCGTCCGGCGGTGTAAACAGTGGAATCGGCAGCTCCAGCAACACCGCGACGAATCTGGTGATCGACGGCGGAACCCTGCGATACACGGGCACTGGGGCGACCACCTCCCGCAAGTTCGTCGTGGGCGTGAACGGTGCCACGATCGAGAACAGCGGCGCCGGATCTTTGGGCTTCACGTCGAGCCTTCCCCTGGGTGCCAGCGGGAGCGGGAGTCGGACCCTGACGCTGACGGGCACGAGCGTCAGCAACGACAACGTCTTGGAGTGCGGGATCATCGACGGCACCGGCGGGTCCACCTCCGTTGCCAAGAACGGGAGCGGGAACTGGTCGCTTACCCAGATTCTTTCTGGTTCCAGCACCTACACGGGCAACACCACCATCAATGCGGGTATCCTCGGCGTGAAGCCGCCCGTGGCCGGTGGCACTGTCGTGGCGCTGAGCAGTGGCACGCTCGTGTTCAACGGCGGCGGCCTGTCGGCCAGCAGCAGTTCCGACGCGACCGTGCCGAACAACGTGCGGGTGACGACCGACTTTGGCCTGGGTGGAATCGGCGTCGGCAACCTCACGCTTTCGGGCAGCGTCGATCTGACCGGGGCGACGAGAGTGCTCACGATGACGAACAACTCCCACACGATTTCTGGCCTGATTTCCAACGGAGGTCTAACGGTCGCAAGCACCAACTCGGCTCGCACGCTCACGCTGAGCGGGGTGAACACCTATGCGGGCAACACCACGGTGAATGGTGGCGTCCTCAAGGCAGGCGGGGTGAATGGATTCGGCACGGGAAGCGTGACAGTCAACGCGCAGGGCACGCTCGACCTCAACTCGCTCGCCGTGGCCAATGCGATCACGAACAACGGCGGCACGATTCTCAACTCCGGAAGCTATGCCGGCACGCAGTCGCTGCTCGGCTCCAGCACCTTCAGTTCGCTGGCCGGCACGCTGAACGTGGGCAGCGGCGGCAAGGCGACGCTCAATGGCAGCATCGCCGCGACGATCACCACGCTCGCGGGGGGCACCGCCGAACTCGCCAGCGGTGGGTCGCTCACGCAGGGCAGCGTCGCGAACGCCGGCAAGTTCATCTTCAGCGGCACGACCGACACGATTCTCTCGACTGCCTTCAGTGGGGCGGGCAGTTTCCAGAAAGACGCGGCGTCGATCCTCTCGCTCTCCGGGTCGAGCTTCTTCGGCGCGGGCACGCAGATCACGGCCGGGGGGTTGCTCGTGACCGGATCGATCGGTGGCGGGCTTGTCGACGTGTCCAGTGCAGCGTCGATCGGCGGCACGGGCCGGATCGGTGGCAATCTGAATCTTCAGTCCGGGGCCTACTTCAAGTTCGCCCCTGGCAACACGCTTGTTGTCACTGGCAGTGCCACCTTCGGCGGCTTCGGTGTCGCCAACATCGACGGCCTGTCGAGTAGCACGCCGGACGGTACCTACACCCTGATCAGCGGCCTCGTGAACTTCGCCAACGTGAGCAACGTGGGGGCGAGCAATGCCTACTCGCTCGGCGGCAACAAGTCGGCCTACCTGCAGCAGGGCAGCATGGATCTCGTGGTGGTGCCGGAGCCGTCAGCCGTGGCCCTCGCGGCCGGTGGTCTCGCCGCGGTCATGCTCGCCATTCGCCGGAAAACCAAGGTCTGATCCAAGTCTAAGCCAAGTCTGATCCAGGTTCGCGACGGTTGTTGGAAAACAAGGAGTAGTTCGTGATGCGCAACGATCCGTTGTCGATGAGTCGAGTGCTTGCCGTGGCGGGGATGGCCTGCCTCGGGCTTGCGATCGTGGGCAATGGGGATGCGTCTGCTCAAGACCTCTATTGGACGAGTACCCAGGCCGTGACCTCCCTGGGCGCCTGCACCGATGGTGGTGGTTCCTGGCAGGCGTCTGCCAGCACGTCCAACCGGTGGTTCAATCCGAACACCGGCACGACGCAGTTTTGGGGAAGCGGTGCCTCCAGCGGCTCGAACACCACGGTGCAGATTGGCGTTAACAACGGCTCTGCCGCCACGGCGGGCAATCCGGTAACGATCGGCTCCACGGGCGGCAGCAACTACCCGATGGTCGGTGCGATCATCTTCGCGAAGGCGGGATCGGGCGGCTACTACCTCGCGGCCGGCGCCACCTCGGCCCTGACCACGAGCCAACTCACCATCAACGCCACCGGCACCGGCGGCGTGTCGGCCGGCACGGGCATCCTCGTCAACTCAGACGTGGTCGGCGACACGACATTCACCGGCACAGCCTCGGGCAGAGGCATTCTTCAGGTTGCGCTTGGAACGGCCGCCAGCCAGACCTGGACGAATAACTCGCCCACTTTCGGGCTGATCTTCACCTGCAACATCGGCGGTGCTGGCAAGAACCTGACCACCAACGGCGTCGGCTTGGTCACGCTCTCCGCCACCAACACGTTCAACAACCTGACCGTCGGCAGTGGCACACTCAGGCTGACCAACGCGCTCTCGTCCGGCACGGGCAGCCTCACGGTGAGCAGCGGCGGCAATCTCAATCTGCTGGCCTCAATCACGAAGAGCGTCGCCAACTCGGGCACGATCACGATCGGCACCGGCGGCGGTCTGACGGCCGCGTCGATCGGCACCGGGGCCCTCTCGCTCGCCGGCGTCAGCGGCACCACGGCGAGTTTCACGAGCACGTCGGCCGCCACGCTTGCGCCCGCGGCGGTGACCATGGGCGGCAACGCCACCATCACGCTGGCCTCCGCCACCAGCGGCATTCTCTCGACCGGCCCGGTGACGGTCTCCGGTGTGAGCAACCTGCTGAGCGTTGGCGGCATCACGGCGGCAGGCAACACCTACACGCTTCTGTCAGGCACGGGGCTCACGAACACCGGGTCGATCACGCTCACCGGTGCGGCAGTTGGCAACCAATCGCTGACCCTCGGCAGCTCCGGCACGATCGGACGGACGACATACGCGTTCGGCAGCACGGCCACGGCCCTGCAACTCGCCGTCACGGGCACCGTCTTCAACATGATCTGGAACGGCGGGCCGAGCGGTGTGTGGGACTACACGACCGCCAACTGGCAGAAGGATGGCACGGGCTCCAACATCGTCTTCGTGCAGGGGGACGCCGCCACCCTTGGCACGGCCAGCACGATCACGGTCGATTCCGGGACGTTTGGGAGCGGCGTTCAGGCCGCATCGCTGACCGTGAACAACGCCGCCGGCACCGTGGCTCTCAGCGGCAGCGCGATCTCCACGACCGGCACCTTCGGGAAGTCCGGGGCGGGCGACCTCGCGATCTCGAATGCGGCCACGTATGGAGCGGGCGCGTGGGTCAGCGGCGGTACGATGACCGCCAGCGGTTCGACGACCGTAACCTCCGGCGGGCTGAACGTGAGCGGAGGATCGCTCACGGCCAATGCCGCCACGACCGTCACGGCAGGCGGGCTGAACGTCTCGGGGGGCTCGTTCACGTCGAATGCCACGACGACGGTCTCGGCCGGGGGCGTGAACGTGAGCGGCGGCGTGGCGACGCTGAATAACGTCAGTTCGATCACCGGCGGGATCACGGTGACTGGCGGCACGGCGGCGTTCAATGCGGCCAACACCGTGTCGGGTGCCGTGGCGGCTTCCGGCGGCGGCGCGATCTCGCTGGGAAGCATGTCGGGCGTCGGTTCCGGCAGCATCAGCCTCGACAACGGTACGCTTGTCTCGACGCTTGCGTCGAGCACGCTGACGAACGTCGTGGCAGTCGGCACAGGTGGCGGAACGGTCGCGAACGCCAGCACGTTCACGCTCGGCGGCAACGTGACCGGCACCAGCAGCCTCACCGCCGCTGGCCCAGGAGAACTCGTGATCTCCGGCAGCCTGAGTTCCTCGACCACCGGCATGGCGGTGAACGTGCTCGCCGGTGCCTCTGCCCGGCTCACCGGATCGACCCTCAAGTATTTCAACAACACGGGCACCGTCAGCGGCACGCTCACGTTCGACAACGCCACGCTGGTGATGCGGACGCCTGCGGCGATGACCGGGACCGGTTCCATCGTGCTGGTCGGGGCGACCACGATCTCCGGAAGCACGGGCGTCGGCAGCACGGCGTCGATCAGCACGCCGATCACCGGGGCGGGCAGCCTCACCTTCAACGGTAACAACACCCGCTACGTGATCCTCGGCGGGGCGAACTCCTACTCGGGTGGCACGAACCTCAACGGCGACGTCGGGGCGTCGTCCAACACGGCCTTCGGCACCGGCCCGATCACCTCGCTGGGCAGCAGCGCCCGGATCAATAATGCGTCGTCCGGCGTGCTGGTCGTGCCGAACAACCTGACCACGACGTCCACCACGACGAACGTGCTGGCCTTCACGGGAGCCAATTCGATCCAGATCACCGGCACCGTGACCGGCGCCGGTATTCTCCGGGCCAGTTCCAACGGAATCATCGACATCAGCCAGCAGACGCTCGCCACCATGCAGGCCACCGGCAGCATCGACATGGGCAACGGGGCGATGATCAAGGCGAGCAGTGCGGCCAACTTTGGGAGTCTCACCGCCATCCTCGTCAGCGGCACTCCCGCCCCCACGCTTCAGGCACTGGGCAACACCGGATCGATCACGCAGCCGGTGAAGATCGGTGCCAATAACAATAATCCCGTGAACTTCACGGTGGACACCAACGGCTACGCGATGACGCTTGCGGGACTGATTCAAAACCTCAACAGCGGCACCGGGGGCGGCCTGACCAAGGCGGGCAGTGGCACGCTCACGCTCACCAACGCCAACACCTACACGGGGGCCACGAACGTGTCGGCTGGCAGCCTCCTCGTGAACGGGGCCCTCGATGCGCTCAGTACCGTGACGGTGTCGTCGGCGGCCGTGCTCGGCGGATCGGGCACCATCGGCGGCAGCGTGACTTACAGCGCTGGCGCCAACTTCGCGTTCGATCCCCTGACGACGCTGACGGTCAACGGGGCGTCGGTGACCTTCGGTGGCTTCGGCGTCGCCAACCTGCAGGGGCTGAGTTCCAGCACGCCGGACGGCACGTACACGCTGATGAGCGGACTGGCGAGTTTCAACCTCGCAAACGTGTCGAACGTCGGCTCCGGTAGCGCCTACTCGCTCGGCAGTGGCAAGACCGCGTACCTGCAGACAGCCGTCAGTCCCAACAGTTTCCAACTGGTCGTGGTACCCGAGCCCACGTCGGCCCTGGCGGTCGCCTGCGGTGGGGTCGTCGCCCTGCTCGTGCTCGGCCGCCGACAGCGGAAGTGAGCCACATCGCGATCGCTCCGACAGAAACCCCCGAGTGTATGCTAGGCGATGCGGCGTGGTGTCGGGAATGGGCGTGATGGTGTTTCGCCGCGTCTGAACCCAGCGATTCTGCTAGGGGCTTTTTGGAGATCGCATGAAAAAGCCGAAACGACTGGTTTCGTTTCGGACGGTGGTCGCTCGCGGGCTGATGATCCTGATGGCGAGCCGGGCTGCTCCGGCGGCTGAGCTTGTCGCCGATCCCTCCGACCTCACGCAGGCCCAGCTAGCTGCCAAGATCGATCGGTCGCAGACCTATAACCTCGGGGCGACCGGCCTGCGGGGCTGGATTCATACTCGGGCGGCGACCAACTTCGACGGCGTCCAGGGGCGGACGACCACAGCCAGCCGGCAGATCCTGGTGACACACGTCGGCTGTGGCTCCCCCGCCGACGGCGTGATGGAGCCGGGGGACGTGATCCTCGGCGTGGATGGTGGCCTCTTCATCGACGATGCCCGCAGGAGCCTTGCTTTCGCCATTCAGGCGGCCGAGACGGAGACCGGGAACGGCGTCCTGCGGCTTACCCGCTGGCGGGCCGGGGAGGTCGAGGAGGTGCGGCTTCCCCTGCGGGTGCTGGGCACCTATGCCGCGACCGCGCCCTACGACTGCCCCAAGTCGCGGCGGATCCTCGACGAGGCCTGCGATGTGCTCGCGCGAGAGCCGCTCACCGAGGACCTCTTCGGCGCGGTCAACGGGCTGGCGCTCCTCGCGAGCGGCCGCCCCGAGTATCTCCCGCGCGTCGCGGAGTTTGCCCGGAGGCTGGCGACGGGGGCGCCGGCGGTGGTCCGCGACGACATGCGGACGTGGGAATGCGGATACCGCACGATTTTCCTGTGCGAATACCATCTGCTCACCGGCGACGGCGAGGTGCTGCCCGCCATCGAGGCCCTCACGCTCGCGCTCGCCAGAGGACAGGGCATGTATGGCACCTTCGGCCATGGGTTTTCCGAGCCTGCGGCCGACGGTGGCCTGCACGGACCGATCCCGCCCTACGGGCCGGTTAACGCCGCGGGGCTGATCGGCAACCTGGCGATCGTCATGGGGCGGAAGTGCGGTGTGGCCGATCCGGAGGTCGCCGCCGCCATCGAGCGTGGCTCCCGGTTCTTCGGCTATTACGTCGACAAGGGAGCGATTCCCTACGGCGAGCACATGCCCTGGCCCCATCACGACAACAACGGCAAGAACGCCATGGCCGCCGCGTTCTTCGCCCTGCAGGGCGACCGGCCCCAGGAATCGCGGTTCTTCGCGAAGATGGTGACGGCGTCGTTTCGCAACCGCGAATACGGCCACACCGGCCAGGGCTTCAGCTACCTCTGGGGTGGTCTGGGGGCCGGCATGGGCGGGCCTGCGGCCGCGGCGGCGTTTTGCAACGAAGCCTCGTGGCATCTCGACCTCGTTCGCCGGTGCGACGGCTCGTTCACCTACGACGGCAGCGAGCAGTATGGGCCCGGCAGCACCGACGACGACACCTATTTTGGGAAGAGCAGCTACTACGGCTTGAGCCCGACGGCCTCGTACGTGCTCACCTATGCCCTGCCCCTCCGCGCGATCTGCCTCACCGGCAGAAATGCGGACGAGTCGCAGTGGCTCGATGATGGCGACGTGGTCGAGGCCGTCGCCGCGGGCCGCTTCGACACCGACCGCACGACCATGTCGACGGAGGATCTCGTCTCCGCGCTGGGCGACTGGTCGCCGGTGGCCCGCAGTTGGGCGGCCGAGGAACTGGCCCGCCGGCCGGAGGCGAAGCGGCTGGTGCCGCAGCTGATCGTCATGGCCGAGGGCCCCGATCCCCGCGCCCGCCAAGGGGCGTGCGAGGCGCTCGGGCTCCTGCGGGCCCCCGAGGCGCTCCCGGTCCTCGTCCGCCTGCTCGTGCACGACGACCGCTGGCTGCGAACCAAGGCGGCGGGCGCGCTCGAAACCATGGGCGACACGGCGCGGCCGGTGGTGCCCGGCATGCTCGCCGCGGTGGCTCGCACTGCCGAGCCGCTCGAGCCGATCGCGTGGGCTGATCCGATCCAGCTCACGCACGGGGAACTCGCGGCAGCGCTCTTCAAGGGTCTGCTGCGGACGTCCATCGATGGCGTCGACCGCGGCCTGCTCCATCCGGCGATTCGGGCCGTGTCGCGGAACGCCGACGGCATGGCCCGGGCCACGCTCACGCACCTCCT
>Ga0007796_10000946_pt1 | contig 10359 bp, 9 predicted proteins | sample CryBogmetaGMA0M_FD_60373 | JGI IMG/M metagenome (GOLD analysis project Ga0007796, IMG submission 60373) | Freshwater microbial communities from Crystal Bog, Wisconsin, USA - MA0M | ecosystem: Environmental > Aquatic > Freshwater > Lake | place: Crystal Bog, Wisconsin, USA | collected 2009-07-06 | reverse complement strand
GTATTTACAGAGTTCCTGGACATGGTCGAGGCCAAGTTTTCGCCCGAGATGGTGGACGACATCATTGACGACAGCGTTCTCGACAGCGGCGGCGCCTACACTGCGGTCGGCACGTATGACCACCAGGAAATGGTACAGCTGGTGTCGGCCTTGTCCCAGCGCAGCGCCTTGCCTGTGACCGACCTGATGCATGTTTTTGGCGAGCATCTGCTGGGCAGGTTTTACGCCATGCACCCGAACTTTTTCGGCGACATCCGCTCCTCGCTTGATTTTCTTGAAGGAATCGAGAGCTACATCCACATTGAGGTGCGCAAGCTCTACCCGGATGCGCAACTTCCCCAGTTCGAGTGTGTCCGCTCGGCGGACGGTCTGCAGATGGTTTACCGCTCGCCGAGGCATTTTGGCGATTTGGCCGAAGGCCTGATCCGGGGTGCAATCGCCCATTTTGGCGATCGTGTCGACATGTCTCGGCACCAGCAGGCAGACGGCTCGGTGCTGTTTGACCTGCGACTTCTGAGCTGAACCGGTACCGCCGCCTTCCCGACGCTGTGCCGTGACAGAACCGTTGACGCCCTCCGAGGCCTCCGAGCAGTTGCGCCGGCTCGAGGCAAGGCTGGCGCCTGAGCGCAGCGCGCGCAAACAGGCTGAAGCCTTGCTCGAGGACAAAAGCCGTGCCCTCTATCTGACCAACCAGACACTCCAACAGACTGCCGAAGTGTTGGAGCAGCGGGTGCTCGAGCGGACTGCAGCACTCAACCAGGCGCTGGAGGAAGCGCAATCCGCCAATCGGGCCAAGGGCCGCTTCTTGGCCATGATGAGCCACGAGATCCGCACACCGCTCAACGGCGTGCTGGGCCTGTCCGAGTTGTTGCGCAACACGACTCTGAACCCGCTGCAAAGCGACTACATCGACAATGTGTTGGGAGCCGGCGACACCCTGCTACGACTGATCAACGACATCCTGGATTTCTCCAAGATCGAGGCCGGCCAGATGCAGCTGGAGCTGCTCAGTGTCGATCCGGCGCAACTACTGCAAGACACCCTGGCGCTCAGCCAGGTCCAGGCCCAGACCAAAGGCCTGAGTCTGTCCAGCGTGCTGGAGCAGCCTTTGCCAGCGCGTATCAGCGCCGACCCGACCCGCTTGCGACAGGTCTGGACCAATCTGCTCAGCAATGCGCTCAAGTTCACCGAGCGCGGCGGCGTAACCGTCTGGCTCGGGGCGACCGAGCACAGGCTCACCTGTCGCGTGCAGGATTCCGGTATCGGCATGTCCGCCCAGACGCTGCAGGATCTGTTTGAACCATTTCGGCAAGCTGACAGCTCCACGGCACGCCGCTATGGCGGCACCGGTCTGGGCTTAGTTATTTGCCAGGCACTGATCGGACAGATGGGTGGGCAGCTACGGGTCAGCAGCACCGAGGGCCAAGGCTCCTGCTTCGAATTTGACCTGCCATTGCAACCGGTTCCGGTGACCGCGCAGAAGCCCCTACCGCCGGCCGAGCCGGCCCTGGAGAACTGGCAGCACCACGCAACACCAGCGCTGTCGGCCCTGCGCATCCTGTTGGTAGACGACCACCCGATCAACCGCTTGGTGGCGCGCAGCCAGCTCCAGCAGATCGGGTGCCAACCGCCGGACGAAGCCGAAACCGGCTTGACGGCGCTCGATTGCCTGCAGCAAAAAGCCTATGACCTGGTGCTGATGGATGTGCAAATGCCAGGGATGGACGGTCTGGAAACCACCCGGCAATTGCGCCTGCTGGCACTGCCCACGCAACCCTTGGTCGTCGCCCTGACGGCTAACGCCTTTCCCGAGGACCAAGCCGCCTGTCTGGCCGCCGGTATGGACCGGTTCCTGAGTAAACCCGTACAACTGGTCAGGCTGTGCGAGATTTTGGCCTGGTGCGTGAGCCCGCGCAGTGGTGGGTGACTTGCCTTGACTCTTGGAGCCGAGTTTTGATGGCCCGCTGCGTGACCGCCGTCCTTTGCCTGCTGTGGGCAGGGCAAGCACTTGCCGGGGTGGTCACGGGCGCTGTCTACTACCTTGAACGAATCGCGCTACCTCCGGATGCGGTGCTCGAGGTCCTGGTCACCGAAATCTCGCAGGCAGACGCGCCTGCCAAGGTCCTCGGCAGCACCAGGATATCGCCCCCTGGCCAAGTGCCCATCGCCTTTGAGGTGAACTACGACGACAGCCTGGTGCAGTCATCACACCGCTACGCCGTGCGAGCGACCATCCGCGTCGGAGGCGCGCTACTTTTCTCTACGACCCAGAATTACCCGGTGCTGCCCAAAGCTGGCTCGACCTATGTGGGTCGGCTCAAGGTCGAGCGGGTCGCCGAGAACACCTTGGTTCCAGGCCGGGACGTCGAGGGCACCTACTGGAAACTGAAGACCCTGGGTGAAGCCGCCATTACGTTCGAGGGGGGCGGGCGCGAGCCGAGCCTCACGCTCCATCCCGCAGGCCACCGCGCGACAGGGTCCGGCGGCTGCAACACCTTTACCGGCAGCTACAACCTCAAGCCACCAGCGCTCACATTCGCTTCTACGCTCTCCACGCGGCGCGCGTGCGTCAACGGCATGGAGACGGAGTCGGCGTACTACGCGGCGCTCGAACTGGTGCGAACCTTTTCTGTCAGTGGCGATGTTCTGACGCTCTCAGGCGACAAGGGCAAGACACTGGCGACCTTTGCCGCCGTTGATTTTTGAGCATCGGGTGGCAGGCAAGCGGTGCCTTTTACTTTTTCCCTTCCCTGAGCGCCTTGCGCGCCTTTAGCAGATGCTCGGTGCACTGCAGCAAATTCAGTGAGGGCAGTTGCGCCTGCAGCAAGTGCTTTTCCGCGCTCCGGCGGGATTCAAGCGTGTATTTGTAAGGACCAGTGTCGGAACCCGGCTCGTGTCGAAAAACCTTGTGGTTCGAATATCGTCAAGTGCGGTTACGCAAGGAGAAAAAACCGCGATAAAGCGCCACGCTGATCACCATGCCCCAGGTCATGCCGACAAACATGCCGCCCAGCATGCCGGTCAGGGAGAGCGAACCAACATTCATTTGCAGCCGGGTCAGCCACAGTGCACCGGCGGTCATACCGATCAGCATCCATGCCGAGCACATCAAATTTTGCGCAAAAAGGGAGCAAAGGTAACGCCCGCAGTGGGGACGCAACAGGCGCAAACTGGGAATGGCCAACAGACCGCCAGCGAGCATGCCGGCATGCATGCCGGGCAAAAATTCCATGTGCAACAAAAGGCTCTCAGTGAAGCCCAGGTCGCTGGACTGCAGACACAGGCTTTCGAGCCTGGCCGTGCCAGCATTGAGCACATCAAAAAACGAGCCCCGCCATCATTCCGCCAAATCCAAGGGACAGCATGACGTGCGGTGGCGAGAGGCCGACACGCTGCGGTCGCACCCAGGCCAGCGCCGCGCACCCTAGGGCGACGGCCAGCAGTACGAGCGCAATGGCGAGCGATCTTCCTGCGGGTATGGCTGATGAGCCATGCCCCGATAACCACAGCGTAAGGCCAACCAGACTGACAAGCAGGGCCGGCGTGAGAACCGCCGAGCCAACGCTGCGAGCAAGCCAGTGAGGTTGTGAAGCGAGCGACATGTGGAATAAAAAATAATGGAAAAGCACCTTGGTACAAACCCTTGGGTGCATCAAAAAGCCTGGAAGAATAGACTTTGAATTCAAAAAACAGAGTAGATTCTGATGCCCTTGCAAAATTAATTTTAAGCCTTTAAATGCAAATTTGTTCAAGATAGGTTGCGGGCCACTCTGCGAGCAGCCCTGTTTTTTGAAGAACCAAATGACACTGAAGGAGCGCCAGTGATACCACCCGCATTCGATTACCACGCCCCAAAATCCGTGGGCGAGGCTATTTCCCTGTTGTCCAGTCTTGGTGAAGACGCCAAACTGCTCGCCGGTGGGCACAGCCTGTTGCCCATGATGAAGCTGCGTTTTGCTTCACCCTCTGCGCTGATAGATATCAACCGCATCCCTGAGTTGCGTGGCATCAGTGAGCAAGGCGGCATGATCCGCATCGGCGCCATGACCAGCGAAAATGAACTCATTGCCTCCCAACTGCTGAACGAGAAACTGCCCTTGCTGCCGGAGGCTGCCAAGCTGATTGCCGACCCCCAGGTGCGCAACCGCGGCACCATTGGCGGCGACATTGCCCACGGCGACCCCGGCAATGACCACCCGGCCATTGCCATGGCTTTGGATGCCACCTTTGTGCTGCAAGGCCCCAATGGCGAGCGTCAGGTCAAGGCGGTTGATTTCTTCCATGGCACCTACATGACGGCGCTGGCCGAAAACGAGATTCTTACTGCAATTTTGATAGCGCCCTTTGCAGCGGGTACGGGCAGCGCCTACCAAAAACTTAAGAGAAAAACAGGCGACTGGGCTACCGCTGGTGCCGCGGTGGTGCTGCGCATGAATGGCGGTGTCGTCAGCCATGCCAGCATCGGCCTCACCAATGTGGCGCCTACCGCTTTGCGCGCTCGGGAGGCCGAAGCCGCGCTGGTGGGCGAGCCCCTGAACGCCGCCTCGCTCGAGGCTGCCGCCCACGCAGTGCGCGCTGTTTGTGACCCGGCCGAAGACCTGCGTGGCGACGCTGAATACAAAACCGCCATGGCCGGCGAGATGACCAAGCGTGCCATTGCCGCAGCGGCTGCGCGTTGCACCTGACGTTATCAGCCTCGATATTTCGGAGCACTCCAACATGAGCAAAAAAATTGTTTCTCTGACCCTGAATGGCAAAAAAGTGGAAGAGGCGGTAGAGCCGCGCACCCTGTTGATCCACTTTTTGCGTGAAAAAATGAGTCTCACTGGTGCCCACATTGGCTGCGAAACCAGCCATTGCGGTCTTGCACCGTCGACATCGATGGCCAGTCGGTGAAGGCCTGCACGCACCTGACCGTGCAGTGCGAGGGCAGCGACGTTAAAACCGTCGAAAGCCTTGCCAGCGGCGGCGCGCTGCATGCCATACAGGACGCGTTCTACAAGGAGCATGGACTCCAATGTGGCTTTTGCACGCCGGGCATGCTGATGCGGGCCTACCGGTTTTTGCAAGACAACCCCAACCCAACGGCCGAGGAAGTGCGCCACGGCATGTCCGGCAATCTGTGCCGTTGCACCGGTTACCAAAATATCGTCAAGGCCGTGTTGACCGCAGCCAAAACGCTTCAGCAAACAGCGGTAGCGGCCTGAAGCCCCCCTCATTAGGAGACACACATGAACGCACCTTTGAGTGAACGCGAAAAGGCCCTGATGGGCATGGGCGAGCCCCGCCTGCGCAAGGAAGACGCCCGTTTTATACAAGGCAAGGGCAACTATGTCGACGACATGAAGCTGCACGGCATGCTGCACATGGACATCGTGCGTGCGCCCGTAGCCCACGCACGCATCAAGCGCATCAACAAAGAAGCCGCACTGAAGATTCCCGGTGTGATTGCCGTCCTGACCGCTGACGACTTGAAGCCGCTCAAACTGCACTGGATGCCTACTTTGGCCGGTGATGTGCAGGCCGTTTTGGCCGATGAAAAGGTGCACTTCCAAATGCAGGAAGTCGCCGTGGTGATCGGTGAAGACCGTTACTGCACTGCCGATGGTGTGGAGGCGGTGGAAGTGGAATACGAGGAACTCGAGGCGGTGATTGATCCGTTTGAAGCCCTCAAACCCGGTGCGCCTGTGCTGCGCGAAGATTTGGTGGGCAAGGCGGAAGGCGCGCATGGCCCACGCAAAAGTCCGAACCATATTTTTAATTGGCAAGCCGGCGACAAAGAGGCCACCGATGCGGCCTTCGCCAGTGCAGCGGTCACTGTCTCACAAGACATGCATTACCCGCGCGTGCATCCTTGCCCGCTCGAGACCTGTGGCTGCGTGGCCAGCTTTGACCCGGTTCGCGGCGAGCTCACCACTTGGATTACGAGCCAAGCACCCCATGTGGTGCGCACGGTGGTGTCCATGCTCTCCGGTATTCCGGAGTCCAAAGTACGAATCATCTCCCCGGATATCGGTGGCGGTTTTGGCAACAAAGTGCCCATCTACCCTGGCTACGTGTGCGCCATTGTGGCTTCCATCGTTCTGGGCCGCCCGGTGAAGTGGGTTGAAGACCGCATTGAGAACTTGTCCAGCACCGGCTTTGCCCGTGACTACCACATGACCGGCGAGTTGGCTGCCACGGCCGACGGCAAAATTCTGGCGCTGCGCACCCACGTCACCGCCGACCACGGTGCATTCGATGCCTGCGCCGACCCGACCAAGTTTCCGGCCGGAATGTTCCATATCTGCTCTGGTTCGTATGACATTGCTGCTGCACATTGCTCAGTGGATGGCGTCTACACGAACAAGGCGCCAGGTGGCGTGGCGTACCGATGCTCGTTCCGCGTGACCGAAGCGGTGTACCTGGTGGAGCGCATGGTCGATGTGCTGGCGCAAAAGTTGGGCATGGACAAGGCCGAGATCCGAAGCAAGAACTTCATCAAGCGCGAGCAGTTCCCGTACAAATCGGCCTTTGGTTTTGAGTACGACTCGGGCGACTACCAAACCGCGCTCGACAAGGTGCTCAACGCGGTGGACTACAAAGCCCTGCGCGCCGAGCAAGCTGAAAAGCGCGCTGACCCCGATTGCCCCACGCTGATGGGCATTGGTCTGGTGACGTTCACTGAAGTAGTGGGTGCCGGCCCGAGCAAAATTTGTGACATTCTGGGTGTGGGCATGTTTGACTCCTGCGAGATTCGTGTGCACCCTACGGGAAGCGCGATCGCCCGCATGGGCACCATCTCGCAAGGGCAGGCCCACCAAACCACTTATGCGCAGATCATTGCCACGGAGTTGGGCATTTCTTCGGAGATCATTCAGGTTGAAGAGGGCGACACGCACACGGCACCTTATGGTTTGGGCACTTATGGCTCGCGTTCTACGCCGGTCGCCGGTGCCGCAATTGCCATGGCTGCGCGCAAAATCCACGCCAAGGCCAAGACCATTGCAGCGCATTTGATGGAAGTCAGCGAGGCGGATCTGGAGTGGGAAATCGACCGCTTCAAAGTCAAGGGTAACGACGCCAAGTTCAAGACCATGACCGAAATTGCCTGGGCTGCCCACCACCAGCCACCCGCTGGTCTGGAGCCAGGCCTGGAGGCCGTGCACTACTACGACCCGCCCAACTTCACCTACCCCTTTGGCATTTACCTGTGTGTGGTGGATATTGACAAGGCCACCGGCGAAACCAAAGTCCGCCGCTTCTATGCGCTCGACGATTGCGGCACCCGCATCAACCCGATGGTGATTGAGGGGCAAATCCATGGCGGCTTGACCGAAGGTTTTGCCGTGGCCATGGGCCAGTTGCTGTCCTTTGACAAGCAGGGCAACATCCAGGGCAACTCGCTGATGGATTACTTCTTGCCCACCGCGGTAGAAACGCCCCATTGGGAAACGGACTACACCGTGACCCCGTCCCCGCACCACCCGATTGGGGCCAAGGGCGTTGCCGAGTCCCCCCATGTGGGCAGTATTCCGACGTTCACCAGCGCCATGGTGGATGCGTTTGCCCACCTGGGTGTGACCCACTTCAACATGCCGCATACGGCTTATCGTGTGTGGCAGCAGCTCAAGCTGGCGGGTATTGCCAGTTGATTGGGGTTGTCTGCGGGCGGATGCGTTTTGGCGCATCCGCCCTCTTGTTTTTTCGATCCTCCGGCGTGTGAGCAGAAAGTAAGCATGGAAGTTATTCTTGATAAACAGTACCCCGTTGCCGCCAGCGTTGAGGCAGCCTGGACGGTACTTGCCGATATGAATGCGCTGGCCACCTGCATGCCCGGCGCGCAAATTACCGAGGAGATCGACGCCACCCACTTCAAGGGGGCAGTGAAGGTCAAGGTCGGCCCGGCGGTAGCCGCTTTTGCCGGAACCATCGAGATTTTGACGCTAGATCGGGACACGCGAACCCTCAAAATGATGGGCAAGGGCGCCGACAAAGGCGGGTCTTCGGCTTCCATGGAACTCACGGCCACACTGCTTCCTGCAGAGGGCGGCCACTGCACCCTGCAAGGCCATGCCGAGGTGATTGTGAACGGCAAATTTGCCCAGTTTGGCGGACGCATGATGACTTCTGTGTCCGACATGATCCTGGCGCAGTTTGCCGACGTGTTTTCCCAAAAAGCGCAAGTGGTGCAGGCCGGTATGGCCCCTGCGGTGAGTGAAGCCGGTGCATCCGGCGGATCGGCGGGAACTTCTGGTGGTGACGGGGCTGCTGCCGCAAGCGTTCCAGTAGCGCCCATCGTCGCCCAGGAGTTCAACGCGCTTGCTTTTGTCTGGCTGATGATCAAAAACTTTTTCACGGGCCGCAAATCCTGACGCCGAAAAATTGAAATGACGGTGCACGTGGAAAAACCGGATGCCGCGCATAGTCAAGCGTGGGCCACACCCGAGGGCTTGCGCGAGCAACTGTTTAAGGCAGGCTACATTGCCGATGAAGACTTGGCCAGCCTCGTCTGGATGGGACTTGCGCTGGAACGCCCTTTGCTGTTGGAGGGAGAGGCGGGGGTGGGCAAAACAGCTATTGCCAGCGCCTGCGCCCGGGCCCTGCATCGGCCGCTGCTGCGTTTGCAGTGCTACGAAGGCCTGGACCTGAGCCAGGCCGTTTACGAGTGGAATTACAGCCGCCAGCTGCTGGAGATCCGCCTGGCCGAGGCCGGGCAGGGCGACCGCAATACGCTGCGCGAAAATCTTTTTTCTGAAGATTTTTTGCTGGAGCGCCCGCTCTTGCAGGCGATTCGCTCGCCACAGCCTTGCGTCTTGCTGATTGACGAAATTGACCGAGCGGATGAGGCCTTTGAAGCCTTTCTACTGGAGATGCTCTCCGAGTACCAGGTGACGGTCCCCGAGATTGGAACCTTGAAGGCAGTCAGCAAGCCCTTGGTGGTGTTGACCAGCAACGGCACGCGTGATGTGTCTGATGCGTTGCGCAGGCGCTGCCTGTTTCACTATGTGGACTTTCCCACCCTTGCGCGCGAAACGCAGATCGTTCGCACGCTGGTGCCCGAGGCGGCCGGCCGTCTGGTTGAAGAAACCGTGGCCTTTGTGCAGCGCTTGCGCAAGCACGACCTGGAGAAAATCCCTGGTGTTGCTGAGACGCTGGATTGGGTCCGGGTACTGTTCAAGCTGGGGCATGTGGAGCTACCCATTGACCCGCAGTTGTTGCTGCCTTCCCTGGCAGCCTTGCTCAAGACCCGCAACGACCGCTGGCAAGTAACGGCCGAGACGGTAGCCAGGTTGCTCGATGGCCCCCGCATGGGGCAGGATGTGGGCGTTGCAGGTGCCATGACGGTCAATACGAAATAAGACCCTCTGTGATGAGTCCGGCTGCTCTGATCCAGGCCGCAGACCCCCGGCAACAGGTGGGCGAGTTTGCCCACTACCTGCGCCAGCATGGCTTTGCGCTGGGGTATGCCGAAGTCGAGCTGATGGTGCAAAGCGCAGCCGCTTTACCGGTTCAGCAGTGGGAGCGAATTGCGGGCCTGTGGCGGGCGATTGCTTCAGGCAGCCACACCCAATGGAGCCGTTACCCCGAGGTGCACCAGGCCTACTGGTTCCCGAACAAGGTCAAAGGTAAAACGCGCAATTCGGGCCTGACCCAGCGCTCACGTTCGCTGCCCGATCTGGTCAAGCAAATGCACAGCGATATGGGCGACGACCCGCCCGGTGCCGCCAAACCCCTGTTGGGTGTGACCGATGTGCCGGGATCTGGTGACATGGAAGCACCCGATTCTCCCAAGCGTGCACAGGGTGGGGCCAGTCGCACCGCGCCGCAAGACCAGCGCGATTTCTCGGAATGGCTGCCGGGCGACATGGACCGTTTTGAGCCGTTGGTGGAGGCCTTCAAGCGCCGCCTTCGTACCAAGCTGATGCGGCGTTACCAGGGGCATCCGGATCACGGTGCCATCCATTTGCGTCGCTCGCTGCGCTCTGCGTTGGCCACGGGCGGCGAGCTGGTCAAGCTGCACCACGTCAAGCGCAAGCGGCGCATGCCGCAAGTGGTTGTGCTGGTGGATGTGAGCCGCTCGATGGAAGCCCATGCCCAGTTTTTTCTGCGCCTGAGCCGCGCGCTGGTGGAGATCATGAACGCCCGGGCCTTTGTGTTCCATACCCGGCTGGCTGAGGTCACGCCACTCATGCGCCAGCGCAGCAAGCGGATTCAGGAAAAGGTCAACGCCGTCAGCTTTGGTTTTGGCGGCGGCACGCGCATTGCGCACTGCCTGAATGAAGCGCTGGATGTTCATCTGGGCCGCTCGCTCAAGCGAGGTGACCTGTTCATGGTGCTGAGCGACGGCTATGACACCGACGAGCCGCAGGGCCTGCG
>Ga0007796_10000943_pt1 | contig 10369 bp, 9 predicted proteins | sample CryBogmetaGMA0M_FD_60373 | JGI IMG/M metagenome (GOLD analysis project Ga0007796, IMG submission 60373) | Freshwater microbial communities from Crystal Bog, Wisconsin, USA - MA0M | ecosystem: Environmental > Aquatic > Freshwater > Lake | place: Crystal Bog, Wisconsin, USA | collected 2009-07-06 | reverse complement strand
GTTCCACACATCCTGGGTGGCGCTATTTGGCTTGCACCACATGACCGAAGAATTGAGAATCGGATAATTCCAGTCGCGAACCCCTGTCAGGTGTTGATCATTTGAGGTTCCAATCTCAACGAATTTGGAAAGGTCGCTTCTGATGACTAGAGTATTGTCAAGGAATAGGAATGGTTCGCTACCCGTTAGCTCTTGGTCGAACAGTCGGAGTTTCCCGAAGTAGCCCTGAAGTGCCCCTGCTTTGAGATCTCTGACCTCTAAGTTTTGATTGGGGTTTCTGCTTGGCTTAAAGCGTTCTTGACTTGGTTCGTCGGTATAGATGATGAAGCGATGTTCTTCGTGGAGATGCCTTGCGACCATGTTGGCGAGGCGTGTTGTCCAGGTTTCTGGGTAGCGATTCCCCAGATGCACGGTGACGACTTGGAGTTGGCGACTTTCCATTGCGGGTCCTTGTCTAGGGAGCCGCCAAATTCCTGAATCTGGTGAATTGCGGCTCAAAAAGTAACTTCACAGTACCCACGGGTCCATTGCGGTGCTTGGTGACAATCACCTCCGTGATTCCCCGATCTGGAGTTTCAGGGTTGTAGTACTCATCCCTGTAAATCATCAGGACCAGGTCTGCATCCTGTTCGATCGATCCCGATTCCCTCAGGTCGCTCAGCATGGGTCGCTTGTTGGTGCGGGATTCGACGCCGCGGCTGAGCTGGGAGAGGGCCATGACGGGCACGTTGAGTTCTCGGGCCATGCCTTTGAGGCCCCTGGTGATCCTGGAGAGTTCCTGGACCCGGTTGTCCGGCGTTGTGCCCTCCATGAGTTGGAGGTAGTCGATCACAATCAGGCCCAGCTCTTTGCCTTGTTCAGCCATGAGACGCCTGCAGAGGGACCGCATTTCCAGGACGCCTGAGTTGGGCTTGTCATCGATGAACAGGGGCAGTTGGCCGAGGCTGTTGATGCCCTGCCCCAGCAACGGCCATTCTTCCTGCTGCAGCCTGCCCGTGCGGAGCCGGCCGCTTTCAATTCCCACTTCCATGGAGAGCAGGCGGTAGGTGAGCTGTTCCTTGCTCATCTCCAGGCTGAACACACACACCGGCAATTGGTGGAGCTGGGCCACGTTCTTGGCAATGTTCAACACGATTGATGTCTTACCCATCGCTGGTCGTCCCGCCACGATGATCAGATCACTGCGCTGGAGCCCCTGGGTAATGGCATCAAGGTCATAGAAGTTGCAGGGAATGCCCGCCACGGCCGTTCCAAGGGAACGGCTCTCGATTTCATTGAAGGTGCTTGTCAGGATTTCTGCGGTGGGCGTCAAGCCCAGACTGGGTTTTTCCTGGCTGATCGCGAAGATTTTTTGCTCTGCTTCATCCAGCACCTGCTCCATCGGCTTGGCTTGATCAAAGCCGAGCTGAATCACTTCGTTGCCCGATTTGATCAGTTGACGCCTTAGGTACTTGTCCATCACCAGCCGTGCCACCTGGTCGATGGCTGCGGTCGACAGGGTGCGTTCGACCAACTCCATCAGCCTGCTGCTACCGCCCACCTTCTCCAGTTGACCGGTATCGGCCAGCCAGGCGCACATAGCGGTGAGATCGGTCGGCTTGCCCTGGCTGTGCAGCATCAAGGCGGTGCGATAGATCTCCCGGTGGGCTCCGAGGTAAAAAGCGTCAGGCTGCAGCACGTCCGCGACCCGACCGATGGCGTCAGGGTCGAGCAGGATTCCACCGAGTACGGCCTCTTCGGCCTCCAGGTTTTGGGGCGGAACCGAATCGGGTAGGGCCTCAAAAGACGCTTCCTCTCGACGACCCCGCTGGTTGGAGCGTTGGTTGGAGGGGCCCTCGAAGGGCTCGTCCTGGGCGCGGGTTGTGCTCACCATGGCTTGCGGGTGGTCATGGTGATTGGGACAACCCCTTTAGAGCAGGGTTCGCCAGGGTGACGCCACTGGATTGGTTTCCTAAAAATAGGTCCTGCTTTTGTGGCTGGCGAAATTAGTGGCTAGTGACTTCGAGGTTGATTTCGGCGGTCACTTCTGGATGCAGTTTGACCTGAACCTTGTAAGAGCCTGTGCGGTGAATTTCTGGAACGGTGATGTGGCGGCGATCCACCTCTTTCTTCGTGGCGGCTTCAATGGCTTCAGCCACGTCTCCGTTGGTCACGGTTCCGAACAGCACGTCGTCGCCACCGGTTTGCTTCTTCACGGTGAAGCGGCCAATGGTGTCAAGGGCGGTGCGGAAGGCCTCTGCCTCTTGCTTGAGGGCAGCTTGGCGCTCGGCCTCCTTGGCGCGACGTGCTTCCACTTGGCGCAGAACGGACGCTGTGACTGCTTGGGCCTTGCCTGTGGGGAGCAGGAAGTTACGGGCGTAGCCAGGGGCGACATCGACGAGGTCGCCGTCTTTGCCCAGGCTGAGAACGTCTTCGTTGAGGACGACTGGTACGCGCTTCGCCATGACTAAAGGGGGGGACGACGTCGAAAGGGATCTAAAAGGATGGGCGGGGCGCCCATTCAGGGCACCCATTTCACAACCGATCTGCAACCTTACGCCACGGCCTTTGGTCGGCCAGCGTTGCCGTGGCTTTGGCGACGGCGACCGTTGGGATTGGCTGCAGCCGGGAGTCGCACCTGGGTGGCAAGACCCAGGGCATGCATCAGGCGGATGTGCATCCAAGTGAGGTCGATCTGACGGCCAAAGCCGTGGCGAGCCGAATGGGGGAAGGCGTGGTGGTTGTTGTGCCAGCCTTCGCCGAAGGTCAGCGCTGCAACCCAGGCGTTATTGCGGGAGCTATCACCGCTGTCGTGGGGCGCATCCCCCCAGTAGTGGGTCGCTGAATTCACCAGCCAGGTGCAGTGGTACACGAGCACCAGGCGCAGGGGGATGCCCCAGAGCACCAGGGCCCAGCCGCCGGCTCCTGTGACCGTTCCAATCCAGAACAGCAGGGCCGCCAGGGGCACTTGCAGCAGCAGGAAGTTGTTGTTCAGCCAGCGGTAGTAGGGGTCTTTGGCCAGGTCGCCGGTGAGCTGGGGAACCGCCTTCATGGCGGGGATGTCTTCAAACATCCAGCCCATATGGGACCACCACAGCCCCTTGAGGCTGGTGTGGTGATCAACTTCCGTATCGGAGAACTTGTGGTGATGGCGGTGCAGGCCCACCCAATCAATCGGTCCTTGCTGGCAGCTGATCGCCCCACAGGTGGCGAAAAACCGCTCCAGCCAATGGGGGACGCGGAAGGATCGATGGCTCAGGAGCCGGTGATAGCCAATGGTGACCCCGAGGCAGGCGGTGAGCCAATAGAGCACCAGGAAGGTCGCGACGGCTTGCCAGCTCCAGAACTGGGGCAGCAGGGCCACCACGGCGAGCACATGGATGGCGGCCATGAAGCCAAGGGTTGCCCAATTGATGCTTTTGCGGCCTGGATGGAGCGGGCTGCCGCCGCTTGGGTTGCCATGCAGGGACTTGGCCCGGCGCTTGCCCCGTTCGCCGCCGTTGATGAAGGCGGGCCGGCTGGTGGCAGCACTGGCTTTTCTCGTTGGATTGGCTGGGCGCGATTCCGAGGGTGGCCTGGCGCGGAGGGGGGCTGTAGCGGCCATAGCGGACCGACTCCTGATTGATCGATAGAATGGTAGCAATACGGATGCTGATCAGGTGGGCTATCGGGATGAAATCGCATCGGGTCGGGTGGCGTTCGCCCACCTGATCAGGGTGTGGCATGAGCGCAATGGCTGGAGCCATCGGGTTTTGCCAGCTTTGGCCGAGGCCCTTGATTTGGGCCGCGTGCATAACTCCCAGCTCTCGATGTTGCGCAATGGCAAGCTTGCTGCGCCAGGACCTGAGGTGTTTTTGGCCCTTGGGCGCATCAATCAGTTGTTGGCCGCTGAGGTCCGGGCGGGTTCAGTGGGTGACGGGTTGCGGAGGCGGCTAGCCAGTCAGCCCGAGTTGATTGCAGCCCTTGAGGCCTCAGCCCAGCCAGTGCAAGACGAAGGTTCTCCCGTGCTCGGACCTGGTGAGCTGATGGAGGTGTTTGTCGGCATGCGTCCCCCCCCGGCTGCGTTTGATTTACGGATTGCCGATGGGGAGGCTGGTTGCTTGAGCGCCGCCCTGGCCATTGTTTTCACGGCTGGTCGGCCATGGAGGCTCTGCAGGGAGCAGGTCCTTGCTGCCTATCCGCCAGAGAAACGCCAGCGGCGGGAGCGTTTCGCCGACGTGATGGCGGGTCAGGCGGATTACTCCGGCGCTGAATTGGATAGTGAATTGCCAGATCTCCGGCGCACCCTGGCGGCCCTAGGCGCGGCAGGCGAGGGCGAATTGGAAGCTGACCAGTTTCTCGACCTCCTGCGCCAGAAGGCCCGGCTTTTAGGCCAAGCCAGTGGGTCTACCGGGAGCGACGATTTGGCTGCGGCGATACGCCAGGAGCTGGGCAAGCCCTTCAACAGGATTGAGGGGCCAGGCACCCCCAGTCCCTAGGCCCCAGCTTTGTAGCTGGCCACCCTGATTTTTTTGGCCAAGCCCAGGGCCCGCAGCACTTTGATGTGCTGCCAGGTGATGTCGAACTCGAACCAGCGCAGGCCGTGGCGAGCCGAATGGGGGAAGGCATGGTGGTTGTTGTGCCAGCCCTCCCCAAAGGCCAGGAGCCCCACCCACCAGCAATTGCGGGAGAGGTCTGGGGAGTCGAAATTGCGGTAGCCAAAGGCGTGGGTGGCTGAATTCACCAGCCAGGTCACGTGATACACAATCACCAGGCGCAAGGGGATGCCCCAGAGCACTAGGCCCAGGCCACCGCCATGGACCCCAGCAGCTTCTCCGTACCAGTACAGCCCTAGGGCCAGGGGCAGCTGCACCAGCAGGAACCAACGATCCAGCCAGCGATAGAGGGGATCTTTCTGGAGATCCCCGGTCAGCCGGTCCACGTGTTGGAGGGCAGGGATTTCATGGAGCATCCAGCCGCTATGGGCCCACCACAGGCCCCGCCCAGCATCGTGGTGATCGTTGGCTTGGTCTGAAAACTTGTGGTGATGGCGGTGCAGCCCCACCCACTCGATGGGTCCGCTTTGGCAGGCCACGGCCCCCATCAGCACCAAGATCCTCTCCACCCACTTGGGGGCGACAAAGCTGCGGTGGGTGACGAGACGGTGCAACCCCAGGGTGACGCCCAACACCGTGATCCAGTACAGAACCGCCAGGGCCACCACCGCTTGCCAGCTCCAAAAGCGCGGCAAGAGGGCAAACACGGCGCCCACATGCATCACGAGCATGAACGTGGTGGTGCCGAATTTGAACTTGCGCTGCCGGGGCGGAAGCGGGGTTCTGTGCTCCTGGACGGCATCCCGCATGCGGGACTCCTGGGCTGCGTTGGGCCGATCGACCCTCAACAGTTGGGCCTGTAGGTCGGACGCAGGGCTTTTGGAGCTCAAAACCAAGGCATTCTCCGGTGGCGCGTTAGCCAAGGTCGATGCCTTGGGCCAGCACTCAATAACGGCAAAATCTAGGTCGCCCTGGGCCGCCCCCTTCTGAAGGGCAGCATGGGGCCAGCTGGGCTGTGTCGCCATGACCGTTTCCGCTTGGGCGGCTGATCAGGTGGCCGCTGCCACAGAGCGGATTCAGCCCCTGGCTGCGGGCCATACGGCCCAGGTGCGCCATCGGCTATCGCGGGTGTTGGACGCCTTTGCGACGGAGCGGTTGGGCACCCAACACTTCGCCTCGGTGAGTGGCTATGGCCACGGAGATCAAGGCCGCGAGGTCTTGGATCGGGTCTTTGCCCGGGTGCTCCAGGCCGAGGCTGCCGCCGTGCGGCTTCAATTTGTGAGCGGCACCCATGCCATTGCCTCGGCCTTGTTTGGGGTGCTGCGCCCCGGAGATCGGTTGTTGGCGATTACCGGGCGCCCCTACGACACCCTGGAAGAGGTGATTGGCATTCGGGGCAGCGGCCAGGGGTCGCTGGCCGACTTTGGCGTTGCCTATGCCGAGCTTCCCCTGGATGCCCATGGGCTTGTGGATCGCCCTGCGCTCAAGGAGGCCCTGGCCCAGCCCACCCGCATGGTGTTGATCCAGCGCAGCTGTGGCTACAGCTGGCGTCCTTCCCTGGGGGTGGATGAGATTGGGGAGCTCTGCGAGCTCGTCAAAGCCATCCAGCCGGGGTGTGTGTGTTTTGTCGACAACTGCTACGGGGAGTTGGTGCAGGACCAGGAGCCCACGGCGGTGGGTGCTGATCTGATCGCAGGCTCCCTGATCAAAAACCTGGGCGGCACCATTGCGCCAACCGGCGGTTACGTGGCGGGCCGGGCTGATTTGGTGGAGATGGCCTGCTGCCGGCTCACGGCCCCTGGCATTGGCTCTGAGGGGGGTACGGGTTTTGATCTGCACCGGTTGCTCTTCCAGGGGCTGTTTTTGGCGCCCCAGATGGTGGCTGAAGCCTTGATCAGCGCCGAGTTGCTGGCAGATGTGTTTGCCAATTTGGGTTTTGCGGTGCATCCCCAGGCCGGTGCGGTTCGTAGTGATGTGATCCAGGCCATTCGCTTGGGGGAGCCCGAGCCCTTGAAGGCCGTGTGCCGGGCGTTTCAAGCCGCATCTCCCGTGGGGGCCTATCTCGATCCTGTGCCGGCACCAATGCCTGGCTATGCCAGTGAATTGGTGATGGCGGGGGGCACCTTTATCGATGGCAGCACCAGTGAATTTTCGGCCGATGCCCCCCTGCGGGAGCCCTATGTGCTCTATGCCCAGGGCGGCACCCACCACGCCCATGGGGAGCTGGCCTTGGAGCGGGCGCTGGTGGCCTTGGCCGAAATGGGTGCACTTCAGGCAAACTGATGCCACCCAGTGGCTGGCCGATGGCGTCCAATTTTCCGAGCGACTGCCGCTACGCCGATAGCCATGAATACGTGCGGCCTGAGGGGGGCCGGATGCGGTTGGGGCTGAGTGCCTTTGCCATTGATCAGCTCGGCGACATCGTTTTTGTGGAGTTGCCCGAGGTTGGATCCCAGCTCACTGCTGGCCAAAGCTTTGGCAGTGTGGAATCGGTGAAAGCTGTGGAAGACCTGCTGTCGCCGATCACAGGGGTTGTGGAGGCCAGGAATGAGGCGGTGTTGGCGAGTCCTGAAGAACTGCAAAACGATCCCTATGGGGAAGGTTGGTTGTTGTTGATTCAACCCAGGGATCCAGCCGAGCTGGACGGCCTGATGGATGCGGAGCGCTACGGCGCCAAGGTGGAAGGAGCTTGATGCAAGAAGCTCCCGCACACGCAACCTTTGAAAGCCGTCACATAGGGCCCTCAGCTGATGACCAGCTGCAGATGCTGGCCGAGGTGGGTGCTTCCAGCTTGGAGGATTTGGCCAGCCAAATTGTGCCGGCTGAGATCTTGCTTTCCCCTGGGGAGGCGCTCGCTGGCTTGCCCAAGCCCTGCGGGGAAGCCCAGGCCCTGGCCGAATTAGCCCAGATTGCGGCCCAAAACGAGGTGGTGCGCAGCCTGATAGGCCAGGGCTATTACGGCACGGCAACCCCGGCGGTGATCCAGCGCCATGTGTTCGAGAACCCAGCCTGGTACACGGCCTACACCCCCTATCAAGCGGAAATTGCCCAGGGCCGGCTGGAGGCTCTCCTCAATTTTCAAACCCTGGTCTGCGAGCTGACTGGCCTGCCGATTGCCAATGCATCCCTGCTCGATGAGGCCACCGCCGCCGCTGAGGCCATGGCCTTGGCCCGGTCGGTGTGTAAGCGGCCCCAGGCCCATCGTTTTTTGGTGGATCGAGCTGTTTTTCCCCAAACCCTGGCGGTGCTCCAGACCCGCGCCGAGCCCCTGGGGATTGCCCTGGACTTGATCGATGCCCAGGAGTTGGCGGCTTCCGGGACTGCGGCCACAACCCTGGCTGAGGACGTGTTTGGGCTGTTGTTGCAGCTGCCTGGAGCGGGGGGTGGTTTGTGGGATCCCTCATTGCTTCTGGCTGCGGCACGGGGGGCTGGGGTGATCACAGCTGTGGCGATCGATCCTTTTGCCCAGGTGTTGCTCCAGCCGGTGGGGGAGCTGGGAGCGGATATCGCGGTGGGCAGTGCCCAGCGCTTTGGGGTGCCCATGGGTTTTGGGGGCCCCCACGCAGCGTTCTTTGCCACCACCGAGGCCTTCAAGCGCCAAATTCCTGGCCGCCTGGTGGGTCAGTCGCTCGATGCGGAAGGTCGGAGCGCCCTCCGCTTGGCCCTGCAGACCCGCGAGCAGCACATCCGCCGTGACAAGGCCACTAGCAACATTTGTACAGCCCAGGTGCTGTTGGCGGTGATTTCCGGCTTTTATGCCGTTCACCATGGGCCCGAGGGTCTTGCGGCCATCGCCCGCCGCCTCGTGGTCCTGCGGGCGGGGTTGGCGGCGGGGTTGGCGGCGTTGAACCTGCCTGTGGAGCCAGGGGTTGGCTTGGATACCCTCACTATTCCCACCCAAGAGCCTCAAGCCCTGGTGGCGCAGGCCTTGGTGGGAGGCTTCAACCTGCGGGCAACGGAGACTGCCGTGGGCATCAGCCTGGATGAATTGAGTTCCATCGAGGAACTTGATCAGTTGTTGGCGGCCCTCGCCGGAGATGGGGCCCAAGCGGCCCAGGCCCAAGCAGTTTGCCGGTCAGTGTGCGCTGAGGTGAGCCCGGCGAAGGCCTGGGCTGGGGTGCCGATGCGCCAGGCGGGTTGGTTGAGCCAGAGCGTGTTTCACCAGTACCGCAGCGAAACCGAACTGCTCCGTTACATCCAGCGGCTCGTCAGCAAAGATCTGTCATTGGTGCACGGGATGATTCCCCTGGGCAGCTGCACGATGAAGCTGAATGCGGCAGCGGAACTGGCTCCGGTGAGTTGGCCCGCCTTTGGCCAGTTGCATCCCTTGGCTCCGTGCTCTCAGACGGTTGGTTACCAAATACTTGCTGCCCAACTGGAGGACTGGTTGGCCGCCATTACGGGTTTTGCGGCCGTTTCGCTGCAGCCGAATGCCGGATCCCAGGGCGAATACGCCGGGCTCTTGGCCATTCGTGCCTGGCACCGCAGCCGCGGTGAGGGCCATCGCCGGGTGTGCCTCATTCCGGTGAGTGCCCACGGCACCAATCCCGCCAGTGCGGTGATGGCAGGCATGCAGGTTGTGCCGGTTGCCTGCCAGGACGACGCCATTGACGAGGTGGATTTGGCAGCCAAGGTTCAGGCCCATGCCAGTGATCTGGCGGCCTTGATGATTACCTATCCATCCACCCATGGGGTTTTTGAGGCTGATTTGGGCCAGATCTGCGATTTGGTGCATGCCCACGGAGGCCAGGTTTATCTCGATGGCGCCAACCTCAACGCCCAGGTGGGGCTTTGCAAGCCCGGCCTCTATGGGGCCGATGTCTGCCATCTCAACTTGCACAAGACCTTCTGCATCCCCCATGGGGGGGGTGGGCCAGGGGTCGGACCAATTGCTGTGGCTGAGCACCTAGTGCCCTTTCTGCCTGGATCGGTTGGTGATTCCCTCGCCGATGGGGCGGGTCAGGTGTCTGCAGCCCCCTTGGGCAGCGCCAGCATTCTGCCGATCAGTTGGATGTACATCCGCATGATGGGGGGGATTGGCTTGCGCAGGGCCAGCCAGGTGGCGTTGCTGGCGGCCAATGTGATTGCCAAGCGCCTGGATCCCCACTTCCCAGTTCTTTTCTGGGGAGCCAATGGTTGGGTCGCCCACGAATGCATCCTCGATTTGCGGCCCCTCAAGCGCAGCATTGGCCTGGAGGTCGACGACCTGGCCAAACGGCTGATGGATTTTGGCTTCCATGCCCCCACCGTCAGTTGGCCTGTGGCCGGCACGGTGATGGTGGAGCCTACGGAAAGTGAGTCGCTCGCGGAGATCGATCGCTTTTGTGCAGCGATGGTGGCGATTCGGGCTGAGGCGGCTGGGATCGAGGCTGGGGAGCTGGATCCCGTCAACAACCCGCTGAAGCGAGCTCCCCACACCCTCGCTGCGGTGACAGCTGATGGTTGGGATCGGCCCTATAGCCGCAGTCAGGCAGCATTCCCTGCCGGTGACGGCCAGAGAAGCAACAAGTTTTGGCCTGCAGTTGCCCGCATTGATAATGCTTATGGCGATCGCAACTTGGTGTGCACTTGCCCCTCAGTTGAGGAACTGGCCCTACAAACCTTTGTGCAGACTGCCAGTTAGGCAGTTTATGGCGCAGAATAGAGTTAGATTGAAATAGGTAAAGTCCAGCATTTTGCTTTGGACCTTGCTTTTCAACTCAAATTGCTTTAACGGCCGTTCAGGAGCTTTTGCTTTTGGCACCATTCCAGCAGTTTCGCCTTTCATCGTTTGGGGATCATGAACGGCACTAACGACGGCTCTGGCACCAAGGGTTCTGGCCAGTCCTCCAAGACCAGTCCCGCCATGCGCGCAG
>Ga0007796_10000942_pt1 | contig 10371 bp, 10 predicted proteins | sample CryBogmetaGMA0M_FD_60373 | JGI IMG/M metagenome (GOLD analysis project Ga0007796, IMG submission 60373) | Freshwater microbial communities from Crystal Bog, Wisconsin, USA - MA0M | ecosystem: Environmental > Aquatic > Freshwater > Lake | place: Crystal Bog, Wisconsin, USA | collected 2009-07-06 | reverse complement strand
GGCCTGGCCGGCGGTCTGGCCGTTACCGTCAACGGGGCAGCGGCCGAGGTCATTGGCTTGCAGGCGGAAGACTGGAACATGCCTCTTCCCTGGATCGACGTGCCGACCACTAACGGCAGTCTGGCGGCCGGCTCGTACTACTTTTTGATCGCAATTCAAGATTCCAGTGGCGTGACCCGGTTTGTCGGGCCGCCGATCATCGCCTACCAGGGCGATGCGGCCGAAGTGCCCATTTCCATCTCCAATGGCCAGGCCCTCACATTCCACTGGCGCGTGCCGGTGCCGGTGGGGGGCAGCCTGAACATCTACGCTTGTTCCGCGCTACCGCTGTATGGCAATTTAGCGCGCGTGGCCAGCATCCCGTACGCCAGCCTGCCCAGCCCGACCCGCTACAAGATGCTCGCGTTCAGCGGCGATGCATCGCTGTTCACGCCCCAGTCGGTATGCTGGACGGTCACCGCGCGGCTGCGCACGCCCGTGGCCATGGGAGCACCTGTCACCCTGAACGCGCCGGCTGGTCTGATTGGCGACGAGAAGGGGAACAGCACGGCAGCCGCCACCAACTTCCCGGTCGTGAATAACTCGGTCGTGGGCACCAACGGCTTCCTGGCGACCGCCGAGAACACCTCGGCCACCAGCAGCTCGTTCACATTCACGCGAACGGTGTATATCAGCTACTCGCGCGGGACCAATGCGGCGGGGAACGGAACTCTTAGCAGTCCGTTCAAGACCATGGGCTACGCCATGAGCCAAACGCCCAGCGGCGCCAATGTTCGGTTCCGCTTCCTGCGCGGAGATACTTGGCCGGCCGATATCTGGAACCGCGCGTACTGGGGTTCGGGCCAGACAACACCCACCTTGTTCGAAAGTTACTGGAACCCAAGCTATGGCGTGGACCCCGGTACCCGGCCCGTGCTCACCGTGAGCGACCCCTACTATGACATGCCGACCAAGAATCTCAACGCCACCGCGATCTTCTGGCAGCAGTACACAGACACCACAGGCACCACCACAGGCAACGGAGACCGGCCGTATATCTACTTCCGCGGCCTGGCGTTCCGCGCCGATGCCAGCTACGCCAACACCTACGCCACCTGGCCCACCACCACGACCGAAGATTACGTGGTGATCAGCGATTGTGAGTTCCAGAACGTCTTTTTGTTAGGGACCTATGGAGCGTCTAATTACCTGGCGCCGGTGGGCAACATGCTGCACCGCAGCACGGTACACAGCGTCCACGGCTCGCCCATCAACACCTATCCAGATACCGGCAGCGCAGGCACGGCGCTGGTGCTGCCCGACCAGTTCATCAACCCTTGGGCCGGTTATCCTTCGAGCGGCAATAACCTGATCGTTCCCGGCCAGACGTTTGTGCGGTTGTTTAACATCGCGGGGCGCTGGAACCTGGCGAACTGGAAGCTGACGGCCAGCGAGGGATTGATCCAGGAAACAAAGACGCTGACCGGCCACGACAGTGGCAATGGCTCGACCTGGTACGTTGATACACCGTGGAACAATACGTTCACGCGGGCCGGCGTTTCGCTGGCGCTTGACCCCACGGGTCAACAGTTTCAAATTCTGGCCGGTGCGGGGGCGGGCGCAACCATCTACACGATCACGGCCTACAACCAGGCCGGGCGCGTGGCCACGGTGAGCCCGCCACTGCCCGCGGTAGACGCCGGCAGTCGGCTGGCATTCCTGCCGCTGGGATACTGGAACCTGGGCGGGCACGTTCAGGGAATCTTCCTGGCCCATTGCGGCGACTGGCTGTTCTCTCAGTCCACGTTCGACAAGAACGGCTGGAACTGGCACGACGACACGGCCACTTACAACGATGTGTATTGCCACAACATTTACTTATCCGGCATGTGCCGTGACGTGGTGACCCATGGCTGCTACCTGCTACGAGCCGGTTCGGTGGGCATTCAGCAACGAGGCGGCGGCGTGCTGGCATATAACGTGATTTCCGAGAACACCCAGGGCGCGAACATGCTCAACGGGGGCAGCACCTACAAGAACCTGTTCACGGGTCAGGGGCTGTTCAACTTCACGGTCTCTACGCCGTCCTCGCACTTGCCGGGCCTGTTGCATGACTTCAACATTGTGCTCAAATCGCACGGCTCGCTGGAAAACCGCGTTCCCAGCCAGAATTATACGGGGGTGACCGCTCTGAATTGTAATGAGTACACGTATGCCCATGGTTATCTGGGGATCCGCCATAACACCACGGTAGACGCCGGTTCGATCTTTCTGGGCCAGCGGCTGCCGGTTCCAAACAAGCTGCAGGTGCGGAACAACCTGCTGGTGAACCGTGCCGGCACGGGGGTGGACTATCTGGGGAACGCGCTTCAGACCACGGTTCTGAAGCTGCAAGCCAACTGGCAGAACAATGGGCTGGCCACGGTGCCGGCGGTGCTGGCGAACCAGGTCGATTGGGACGGGAACGCATTGCTGATCAGCAGCCAGGCTCAGGCGATCGCCTGGCCAGACGTCACGGGCCGAAGCTTCTCGGCGTGGCAGGCGGCCGGCCGCGATGTGCACGGGATCGCGCTGGCGAGCGATCCGGCGTTCAGCCAGGGCGCGTTCGCGCTCGAGGACTGGGGGCAGGCGTGCGGAGTGGGCGGCACGTTCGACGCCGTCTGGCAAGCGCTCCGGGCACGCCAGGAAGGGGTCTGGAACACATTCCATGACACCACGGCCTGCTATGCGTCGTTCGCCGCCGCCTACACCGCCACGCCCACCAGCGTGCCGGCCGCCGACCTTGGCGCCTTGGGCTACTTTGGCGCGACTGACAATCGTGTGCTCGCACCGTCCGCTGGGGGCCCTACGGTGTACCGAGTTGACTACAACCATGGCCCCCGCGCGTTTCGCCTTACAGGAATCTAAAACGATATGGCACTCGTCACCGCGGGTCGGCTCTGGCTGGGCGACCCGAACCTGTTCGTGGCCGCGCAAGCGGCCGATACGGCCACGAACTGGCAGATCAATTCCTCGGGCGCACGGTTCGGCTTCGTGTTCCAGGTGCCCAGGTCGGGCACCATTTCCAAGCTGGGCGTGCGCATGAGCAGTGTACAATCGGCCGTGCTCTCACGGCTCGGCTTGTACACCGTGGATTCCAATGGGTTTCCCACCACCACGGCGTACGGCGGCTCGGCCTACGGAACGTTTACGCCCAAGGCGAACACGTTCACCGAGGTCACGCTGGCGACGGCGGCCACGGCGTCCGCGGGCGAGATGGCCGCCGTGGTTTGCGAATTCAACAGTACGGCCGGCAACTACTATTTGACCGGCTGGGCCGGCGGCAACCCCACCGGGTTCCCCTACCAGGCGAAATACAGCAGCAACAACAAGACCTGGACCAAGAATGTTCGCGCCAACCCGGGCGCGTTCAGCGTGGCATACAGCGACGGTACGTACCCGGAACTGGGTTCCTACCCGTTGTCTGACGTGCTTTCCAGCATAAGCTTCAACAGCGGCTCCACGCCCAACGAGTACGCACTGAAGCTGAACTGCCCGTTCACCGCGCGGTGTGCTGGGCTCTGGCACCTGTTCAACCCGCTCGCTGGCGCCGATTACTCGATCCGCGTCTATAAAGGCAGCAGCCTGGTGGTTGATCAGGCGATTTCGGGGAACGCGAGCCGGACCAGTGGGCTGGGCGTTTGCGTGGACTACTTCCCCACGCCGGTCATTCTTCTGCCCGGCAACACCTATTATCTCTCGATCCTGGCGCGCACAACCAACAGCCTTACGGCGCGCTCGGTAAGCCTTCCCAGCGCGGCCATGGTAGAGCAGGTTGGCTACGCACCCGGCCTGGCCGCCTGCCAGGCCACCCGATCCAACGGCGGAACCTGGCTAACCAACCCAGCGCAGTTGCCGGCCATCGGACTGCTGTTAGACGCCATCGACGATGGCACGGGGGGTACACCCCCGCCACCCACTTTCTCTGGTGCCCCATTCTCTCGCATCTTCACGGAGTTCTGAGCTCATGCCGCAAGTTGAAATCATCCAGGGGACGAGCTACCGCCTGACGTTCAAGGCGTACCTCTCAAGCGACCATGTGAGCCCCGCCACCGGCAAGACGCTGGCGATCGTCTTGAACAAGAACCACGCGGGGTTCGCCAACCCCAGCATCGGAACCGCGAACGCAACGGAAACGCCGGGCAACTCTTACGGCTGGTACTACTTCGACCTGTCGGCCACCGATACCAGCAGCGTGGGCCCACTGATCGCGCGGGCCACGGCCACGGGCGTGGATGATTCCGAGGTCATCCTTCAGGTGGTCCCGGGCGCGCTCGGGGTGCGCAGCGTAAACGTGGCGAGTGTGGCGGGCGTGGCGGCGGCTCTTGCCGAGGGCTCGGCGCAGGCCGTCACCGGCTCGTCGATCACGCTCGATCTACCCACCAACGATAAACGCACGGCCAACAACCTGACGAACTGGGAGGTCGAGGTCGTGTCGGCCACCACGGGTTCCGGCCAGCGTGCGTTCATCAGCGGGTATAACCCGGCCACGCAGGTCGCCACCGTGGCCTGGCCCACCACCACGCCCAGCTTGCCCCTGACCTACAACCTGCGCGCACCCGTGACCGTCATTCGGAACCTGGACAAAACCGGCACCATGCTTGGCACCGGCGCCATCACGCCCGGCAGCTTCAGCGCGGGCGCGATCACCTTCAGCACGTTCGCCGCCGGCGCGATCGACTCGAACGCGTTCGCGCAGTCGGCCGCCGACAAGGTGTGGGGCACCGCGGCCCGCTCGCTGACCGACAAGGCGAACTTCGGGCTGGCGACAGGCGCGATTGGCAACACCACGTTTGCCGCCGGGGCGATCAGCAACACCACGCTGGCCAACGGTACGCTGAGTACCGCGACATTCGCGCCCGGAAGCATCACGAACGGCTTGTTCGCGGCCGGCGCGATCGACTCGAACGCGTTTGCACAGTCGGCCGCCGACCTGGCGTGGAACACCGCGGTCCGCTCTCTGACCAGCATCGACAAGACCGGCTACAGCCTGGCCCCCACGGGGCTCGACGCTATCCCGCTCACACCGCCCACCGCCGCGCCCGCAACCTTTCGCGAGGCGCTGGTGATGGTCTACCGTCGTTTCTTCAAGAAGGTGGTCACCACCAATTCCACCATCGTCACCTACGCGGACGATGGTACGACCGTCATCACCACCCAGCCGATCAGCAGCAACACCACCAACGGCTCGGTGTAACACCAGGAAGTGGCCAGACCATCCGAGCCCTGGTGGCTGGTCACTTCCTGGCGTTTCGGGCACCACGCGCGGCGGTTATTTGCCGCCGAGCGCGTGGGCTTCGGACGAGTGTTTGTGGGCCAGCGTGCTATGCTCAACCGCGGCCGAGGCGTGCTGCTTGGCGGTCTCGTGCTCGCCCAGCTTGGAATGGTGCAGCGCCTCCAGGTGATGGTGGGCGGCCGCCGTATGGTGCGCCGCCGCTTGATGATGATGCTCCTGCGACGCCGCATGCGGCTGGGCATGCTGAGTCGCATGCGGCTGCGTGTGCTGCTGCGGCTGGGGTGGTGCCGCGGTTTTAGCTTCGGCCATGGTCGGTTCTCCTCAAGGTCGATGAAATTGTCTTGCCGCTGCGTGCGCGGCCCGCATCGTTCTTTGACCCGCAAACACGGGGCCAAAGAACGATTGAAACTCACCGTGCACGCTCAGATAACCACCAATGTTGGGAGCGAACCAGAGAAATGGACGGTCTGGACGGCATGGACATGCAGAAAGCCCGGTACGCCTGCATACCGTCGATTCGTGTTCTGCCATGCGTGGGTAAGGGAAGGGGGGTGCGCAGGTGCCAGGCGCGCGTGATGACCTGATTATTCTGGACGCGATGGCGCGATTATTGAGTGACACGGGCGTGTTCTCCGAGGTCGTGGCGGGCGCGAGCCCCGAGGAGTTCGAGGTCGCCGCCGATCGCACCGCCGTAATCTGGATTGACCGCACCGGCTGGACCGAGCAGTCGGCCGCAGCCGAGTTCCTCACCGAGCGCACGGTCGAGTACACACTCTGGCTCGCCTATCGCCATGCGGATATCAACATCTGCTGGCGATTCCTGAATCAGCTTGAAAGTGTGATCTTGAACACGCTCAACCGCCAGAGCTACGCCGGCGTCACGTTCCCCAGCTTCTCTTACCTGAACCGTGGCGCCGATCAAGCGGCGAAAGACGGTGAACAGCGGCTGATACTCACGGGCCTGTTCCGTTACCAGTTCGATGACGACCGCACCGACCATAGCGTCTCGGTTCCCCAGGCCTGACGGTTGACCACCACCCCACCATCTTCCCACCCTGGAGCTATTCATCCCATGTCGGCCACGGCTTCGAGTCGGTTCATCAACGTCTCTTCGTGCGCATTTACGCGGAAGTCGGGCGGGTCGGTGACGATCAACACGGTGCAAGCAGTGTTGCTGGGCAAGCGCGGCAAGCAGATCCAGGCGTCTGGCGACGCCGATTTTTACCCCACGCTCAGCGTGACCGTGGGCGCGGCCCCGTTGATCGTGATCAAGCACCAGAACGCCGGCCTGCTAAACACGCTTGATGAGCGAACGCTGGGCAGCTCGTTCAGCTTCACCAGTAACGACGCCATCAATGGAGCGGGCACGGGCGCCGTCACGTATACGCTGAGCAACTGCCATGTGGTGAGCCATGAAGCCGACGCCCAGCACCAGGCGCTGGGTAGCTGCACCCTGACGCTCTCTGCCTATTCCAGCGACGGCCAGACCTCGCCCCTGGCGATGTCCATTGCCGTGTAAAGCATGGACGGTATGGACCCCGATCCAGAGAAAGATCCTCATGATGCGGCCTGAACCACCGATCGACGCCGTGCTGTTGCCCGCCGGTTACGGTTCCGCCAGCGCCCGTGCGCCTTACTGGGCACTGGCGCAACTGGCGGCCGAGTTCGCGCCCCTGCTGGGCGTGCGCGTGCTGCACACGCGTCAACTGCTCGACGGCCGCACGCTGATCGGCAAATCGCTGGACGAGACCCTGAACTACCCCCAAGCCCACCCACGCGCAGGCGAGCCGCGCTACACCTGGAGCATTCGCCCGCAAGACGACGGCGTGCTTTACGGCCGACGCGTGGGTGCAGACTGACAGACCCTCTTCCCTTGAGCCCAAGGAACTTCCAATGTCGCGCTTACTGGAACAGGCCTGTCGCAAGCCGGCCTGGCAGCCTGGTGCCGAGGTGGTGCTGGCCGACGGCCAGGTCTGGCACTTCCCACGCCCCACGCTGGTGTACCGCTTGACGCTGAACCCCATCACCCGCGCACCAGCGTTCCTGGTCGATGCGCATGGCCAATCGCCAACCTATGGCGAGCTGCTCGACAAACTAGACACCTGCCGCCAGGGCAGCGGCCCCTACTTCTTCAACCTCACCGCGCTGGCGCTCGAATTGCTGAGCCAGCAGTACACAATCCCAGACGACGCCGTTCCCGAACTGTTCGTTTACGATCCGGCCAGCCAGATCAGCAAGCATCGCTGGCAGGCCATCCACCAGGCCGTGCTGGGACTGGCGGGCTACCCAAAACCCAGAGCCGTTGGCTGCGCCTGATGTGCCTGGCCAACGGTTGGTCCCCGGCGCGGATCAATGGCACATCAGTTGCGGACATGCGAGAGATCGTTCACGTCTGGTGCCGGACCGGTCGAGCCGTTCCGTTCGACGTCTGGCGGCAGTGACAACCGCCATCGGCCGGCCCCTTCGGCGAATCTCCTACTTTACAAACTCACGCATTGTTGACACCCCATGAGCTATTACAACCTGGACCATTTGCTGACAACGAGCCTGTTTGCCGAGCTGGAAGACGCGCGGACGGAGAGCGCGGGCACAGAGGAAGCGAGCGGCCGCGGCAACACGCCAACAGCCGCGCAACCGCCGAGCGTGCCCACGCCCGAGCCCCAGGAACTGCCCGCGCGCAAGTTGCCCGCGTGGGGGAACCATGTAGCACCACTGGGCCTGGTGTTGCAGGCCGAGCCGGTCGCTCAGGCGGTCGACAGCCCACCCCCGTTGCCCATCGAAGAGCGGGTCGCGCGCGATTTTCTGGCCCTTGAGCCACCCGCGGCAGCCCCGCGGTCTCGGCCCGAGCCCGAGCCCGAACCACAGGCGCGGCCCGCGGCGGAGCCGACCGCCGCAGTGGAACGGCTGGTTCAGGCCGCGCAAGCAATCGAAGCCGCCTGCGCACGGCTGAACCAGGTCGCGAACCGGTTGCTGGCCGACCTGCCGCCGCAGCCGGCACTGCGCGACCGCCTGTACCAAACCAGCGCCACGCCCGGCGGCGGCCGGCCGGGGGTGGTCCGCTAAAGTCCAACCCGTTCGTTTTCAGGAGCAGCGCGCATCATGGCGACGTTCAACGGGCAGAACATCTTCGATTCGGCGGTGATCATGGTCACCCGCTCTCAGCCGGCCCAGATCCAGACCAACAGCTACCCGATGATCAATGGCCTGGAAACGGTGAACCTGGGCTCGCGCGGACGCATTACCGAGGTGCAAGGCTACCTCAGCGGCGCCAGCGTGCAGGCGTTGGCAGCGCGCGCCGGCCTGTGGCGCAACCTGATGGAATCGGCCGTTACCGGGCCGCTGGTCACCACCGACGGCACCCTGTTCCCGTACGTCTATCTTGCCGCTTTTCAAGAGTCCGACCGCCTACTGAGCACGGCCGGCGGCGGCTACTTACGCGCGTATTCGGCCACCTTCGTTCATCTGGTATAACACCCTTGCCATTCACTCAAGCACCCATCTCCGATGTGCGGATTCTTCCGGTGCCGGCGCTGGCCGTGGTCCGCCTGCTCTGGACCAGTTCGGCGGCGGCCGGCACTGCGTTCCAGGTGTACGCCAACGGCCAGCTTGCCTGGCACGGCACCGACACACAGGCCGAATTCCCCTGGCCGGCGGAGGCCACCACTTATTCGGTGGGCGCGGTGGCGGCTGGCGAATCAACCGCCAACTTCGCCAGTACGTTACCAACGCAGCCGCCGCGCGGCCGGGCCGTGCTCACCTGGTTCGGCGGCCGCTGGCTGGCGACCGACCTGCAAGCGTTCCACATCTACGGAGAGAGCGCGCCCGGCGCGGGGATCGACACCAAGGCGCCGCTGGCGCGCGTGCCGGCCCAGGTTGGCCCCGACCCGCTCGATGGAATGGGCCAGGGGGGCTTTGGCGCGGGCGGGTTCGGGCTGGCCCAGGTCGCCTATTCCTGGACCAGCCCCGTGGTCCCCATCAGCGGCACCTGGCACTATGCGATTACCGCCGTGAACGCGGCCGGCAATGAGTCTGGCGTGACGACCGTGGCGGTGCCCGTGGTCCGGCCGCCCGCGCCGCCACAGCCCGGCAGTACCGGCCAACGGCTTGCGTACACATTCAACCCCGCCAACCGCAAGGTCACGCTGACCTGGAACCCGAGCGCATGAATACAACAACCTCGACCGGCACCACGACCACCGTCACCAGCGGCGGTTCCACCACGGTATACACAGGCCGCGCCGGCTTTCCATTACCGCGGTTCAACGACCTGAACTGGCACCTGCCGCTCCAGGCGCTTATCGCCAGCCTGGACACGCAGGCCGCCATCGGGCCGTTCAGCGTGACCGCCACGCACCCGGGACTGGCCGCCGCACTGCCAAGCTCGTCGCTTGTCGTCACAGTCGCCGGCGGGCTGTTCTTGAACGCGCGGGGAGAACAAATCGAGTATACCGGCGGCTCGTTCACGCTCGCCGCCAGCTTAACCACCCGGCTCTGGCTCGATGATACGGGCGTGCTCTACGAGGCCGCCAGTTACCCCACCGGCCTCCAGATACTGCCGCTGGCCAGCGTAACCACCAGCGCCGCCAGCGTGACCGCGATCGGCGATGATCGCGTGCTCTGGCGCTCGTTCGGTGGTTCAGCGGCCGGCTTTGTCAACAAGGCGGGCGACACGCTGGCCGAGGGATCGAACTTTTCCCTGGGCACCACCAGCGGCACGCGACTGGGAACCGACCCCGCGCAGAGGCTTGCCTTCTTCGGCGCATCGCCGGTGCCGCAACCCGCCAGCGCCAGCGACCTGCGCGCGGCGTTGATCGCGCTTGGCCTGCTGGCGGGCGGCGGTGCCACCCCCCTGAACCTGAACGGCGGCACACTGACGGGCGGCCTGCAACTGCCGGTCACCGCCGTGAATGCGAGCATGGCCCTGACCGCGCTCGGGCTGTTCCTGGTCTCGGCTGCCGGCAATATCACCATCACCCTGCCAGACGCCGCCAGTAACGCCGGCGGCCTGGTGATCTTGAAACGGATCGACAACACAACCAGCACCGTGACCGTCGCCCGGGCCGGCACAGACACCATCGACGGCGCCGCCACCAGCACAAGCTTATCGGCGCAGTGGA
>Ga0007796_10000939_pt1 | contig 10381 bp, 7 predicted proteins | sample CryBogmetaGMA0M_FD_60373 | JGI IMG/M metagenome (GOLD analysis project Ga0007796, IMG submission 60373) | Freshwater microbial communities from Crystal Bog, Wisconsin, USA - MA0M | ecosystem: Environmental > Aquatic > Freshwater > Lake | place: Crystal Bog, Wisconsin, USA | collected 2009-07-06 | reverse complement strand
CCCCTGCCCCGGCCGCGAGCCCTCCCCGCGGTGGCCTCGCGCCCGCCGACCTCGCGCCCACCGCCGACTTCCGCGACCGCCACATCGGCTTCGACGCCGCCGACGAAGCCCGGATGCTCGCCGCCGTCGGCGCGGAATCGTGTGCGGCGCTCGTCAAGGCGATCGTGCCCGCGAGTATCGCCCGCCCGCGGCCGCTCGACGTTCCCTCGGCCGTGACCGAGGCGGCGGCCCTGGCGGAACTCAAAGCCATCGCCTCGAAGAACCGGCTGCTCAGGAGTTTCATCGGCCAGGGCTATCACGGCACGCTCACGCCCGCGGTGATCCTGCGGAACGTGCTGGAGAATCCCGCCTGGTACACCGCCTACACGCCCTACCAGGCGGAGATCAGCCAGGGACGCATGGAGGCGCTCGTCAACTTCCAGACGATGGTCTGCGACCTCACGGGCATGCCGATCGCCAACGCGTCGCTCCTCGACGAGGCCACCGCCGCCGCCGAGGCGATGACGCTCGCGAAGCGGATCGCCGGCGCGGAGCGGCACGTGTTCCTCGCCGACCGCCGCTGCCATCCGCAGACGCTCGAGGTTCTGCGGACGCGGGCCGAACCGCTCGGGATCGAGGTCGTGGTCGGCGACGCCGCCGATCTCGTCACCACGCACGACTGCTTCGGCGTGCTCGTGCCGTACCCGGCCACCGACGGCGAGGTGATCGACTGGCGCGGGCTCGTCGAGCGGGCCCATGCCAAGAAGGCCGCCGTCGTGGTCGCGACCGACCTCCTCGCCCTCACGCTCCTCGCGCCGCCGGGCGAATGGGGGGCCGACATCGTGGTCGGCACGACGCAGCGGTTCGGCATGCCGATGGGCTGCGGCGGCCCGCATGCGGCGTTCTTCGCCTGTCGCGACGAGTTCAAGCGGTCGCTGCCGGGGCGGCTCGTCGGCGTGAGCGTGGACGTGCACGGTCGTCCCGCCTACCGCCTCGCCCTCCAGACCCGCGAGCAGCACATCCGCCGCGAGAAGGCGACGTCGAACATCTGCACGGCGCAGGTGCTGCCCGCCGTGGTGGCGAGCATGTACGCCGTGTGGCACGGACCCGAAGGTCTCGCCCGCATCGCCCGCCGCGTGGCGGCGCTCACGGCGGTGCTCGCCGCCGGCCTGCGGCGGCTCGGCATGACGGTCGGAACCCGCCACGCGTTCGACGCGGTTCGCGTCGACGCCGGCACGCGAGCGGCGGAGTTGATGGCCAAGGCGCGCGACCGGGGCATGAACCTCCGCGCGCTCGACGCGGGCACGATCGGCATCGCGCTCGACGAGACCACGACGGAAGCCGACCTCGTGCGGCTCTGGGAGGTGTTCGCGGCCCCCGGCGCCGCCGTGCCCGACGTGGCCGCGGTGGCCCGCGAGGCCGCCTCCCTCCTCCCCCCCGCGCTGGCCCGCACGAGCCCGTTCCTCGCGCACCCGGTCTTCAACACGCACCACAGCGAGACCGCGATGCTGCGGTACATCCGCAGCCTGAGCGACAAGGACTTCGCGCTCGATCGTGGCATGATCCCGCTCGGCAGCTGCACCATGAAGCTCAACGCCACGAGCGAGATGATCCCTGTCACGTGGCCCGAGTTCGCCAACGTGCACCCCTTCGCGCCGGCCGACCAGCGCGAGGGCTACGCGATCCTCGACCGCCAGCTCCGCGAGTGGCTCTGCGCGGCGACGGGCTACTCCGGGATCAGCCTCCAGCCCAACGCCGGCAGCCAGGGGGAATACGCCGGGCTCCTCGTGATCCGGGCCTGGCAGCGGGCCCGGGGCCAGGGGCATCGCGACATCTGCCTCATCCCGGCGTCGGCTCACGGCACGAATCCCGCGAGCGCCCATATGGTCGGCATGGAGGTGGTGGTCACGGGCTGCGATACGGCTGGCAACGTGGACCTCGCCGACCTGCGGGCCAAGTGCGCGCAGTTCGCCGACCGGCTGGCCGCGGTGATGATCACCTATCCGAGCACGCACGGCGTGTTCGAATCGCAGGTGCGCGAGCTCTGCGAGATCGTCCACCGCCACGGCGGCCGCGTGTATGTGGACGGGGCCAACATGAACGCGCTGGTGGGCGTGGCGTCGCCCGGGGAGTTCGGCGGGGACGTGAGCCATCTGAACCTCCACAAGACGTTCTGCATCCCGCACGGCGGCGGCGGGCCCGGCGTCGGGCCGGTGTGCGTCGTCGAGGATCTGGTTTCGTTCCTGCCGGGACACGAGGCCGGGGGCCTGCCGCCGAGCCCTGTGGGCGCCGTGTCGGCGGCGCCGCTGGGCAACGCCGCGGTGCTGCCGATCAGCTGGATGTACTGCCGGATGATGGGGGGCGACGGCCTGACCAAGGCCACGATGTCGGCGATCCTCGCCGCCAACTACGTGAGCGCCCGGCTGCGTGGCCATTACCCGACGCTCTACGCCGGCCCCGACGGCCGCGTGGCCCACGAGTGCATCCTCGATCTGCGGCCACTCAAGGAGACGAGCGGCGTGACGGCCGAGGACGTGGCCAAGCGGCTCATCGACTACGGCTTCCATGCCCCCACGCTCTCCTTCCCGGTGCCGGGCACGCTGATGGTCGAGCCGACCGAGAGCGAGCCGCTCGCGGAGCTCGACCGCTTCATCGAGGCGATGATCGCGATCCGGGAGGAGATCGGGCTCGTCGAGCGGGGCGTGTGGCCGAAGGACGACAATCCGCTCAGGCACGCGCCCCACACCGCCGACACCTGCGTGGCCACCGCCTGGCAGCGGCCCTACACCCGCGAGCAGGCGGCGTTTCCCGTGCCGGCGCTGCGACGGGCGAAGTACTGGCCGCCGGTCGGCCGCGTCGACAACGTGCACGGCGACCGCAACCTCTTCTGCAGCTGCGTGCCGATGTCGGCGTGGGCGGAGCCCGCGGCCGCGAAGGGCTGACCGCCCGCGCCGCGCACGGGCGTCGCGGCCATGATCACGCGGTGCGGCGGAGCAGCCACCAGCCGACGAGGATCTGCGCCACGAGCGCGGCGAGGCCGGCGCGGGGGCTGCCGCTGGCCACGTGGAGCTCGGCGAACGCGAGGCTCGCGACGAAGCCCGCGAGCTTCGTGCCCACCTGCGAGAGGCCGAACGTCACCCCCTCCCGGCCCGCCGGCGCGAGCGTGGCCACGGTCGCCCGGATCACGCTCTGGATCCCGCCGAGCACCACCGCCAGCAGCACGGCGAGCCCGTGCAGTTCGGCGGGGTTGCGGACGAACCACGCGAGCACGAGGACGGCGATCCAGCCCGCGATCGCCACGGCGAGCGCCCGCGGGCGGCCGAGTCGCGTCGAGAGCCAGCCGAAGCCGAGGGCGCCGGGGAGCGCCACGGCCTGCACGAGGAGCACGAGCCGCACGAGCGCGGGCCCGTCGAGGTCGAACTCCTCGAGGGCCACGCTCGAGAACTGCGAGATCGCCGTCTGCACCGCGCCGAGCACGAGGACGGCCCCGAGGAGCACGCCGCCGACCCGCCGCGTCGCCCCGTCCGCCGCACCGCCCGCGAGCGACCGCGCGAAGGCGACGAGCTCGCTCCCCGACGTGGCGGCGTGCGGGCTGCCGCGGCCGTCGCCGAACCGGGCCGCCGCGGCGGGCAGCGAGAACACGAGCCACCACGCTCCCGTGAGCGCGAAGGCGGCCCGCAGGCCGCCGGCCGTCGTCAGGCCGAGCCGGTCGTGTGCCGCGACGAGCGCCGTGCCGGCCACGAGCGCGAGCGCGCCGCCGGCATAGCCCGCGGCGAAGCCCCGCGCCGAGAGCCTGTCGGCATCGCGGCCGGCGGCGATCCGCGCGAGCAGGCTGCCCGCGAACACCGTCGCGAGGTCGAAGCCGATGCTCGCCGCGACGACGGAGGCGGTGACGGCCAGCCGCGCCGCCGGGGGTGCGGCTGCCAGCAGGACGAGGCCGGCCACGCCCACGACGACGCTCGCGATCAGCGCCCGCTCGTGCGCATGACGGCGGTCGGCCCATGCCGCGGCCCACGGCGTGAGCACGGCCGAGGCGAGCATCGCGACCGCGATGGTGCGGGCCCAGATCACGCCCGGGGCCACTCCCCACGCGCCGCCGGCGAACACGACCTTCTCGACGTAGGCCACGACGAGCGTGATGAGCACCGTCGAGAACGCGCTCGCCGCCCAGTCGAGGAGGATCCACGCGACGCGGGCGAACCGCGGGCCGGCGGGTGAAAACGACGGGCGGATCACGGTGGCGCTCCAGGCAGCCGGCGCCGCTACGGATCGGAGAGCCACCGGAGCATCGATTCTGCCGAAGGGGCGGCCGATCGGTCCATCCACCGCGCCGCCACGAGGGCCACGACGAGAAACCCGCCGGCGCACGCCACCGCCAGGATCGGCGGCATGGCGACCTGCCAGAGCGACGTGATCTCGCCCGTGCGGGCGTAGCCGCAGGCCCAGAGGGGCCAGATGTGCGCGAGGTGGTGGAGCAGGTAGATCGAGAGCGAGTGCCGGCTCAGCGACGAGAGCCAGGGCACCGGGACCGGCGGCCTGTCGCCACCGCCGTCGAGCAGCCGGTGCAGGACCGTGGTGGCGATCATCGCGGCGCCGAGCGTGCCCAGCACGTAGGCGGTCGAGGCCGGGAACATCGTCCAGCCCCGGGCCGCCGTCGTCGTGGCCGGCAGCGCGGCCGCGGCGGCGAGCGCGACGGCGGATCCGGCGGCGAGCGCCGCACCGACGACGAGCGGGCCGCGGGCCGGCCCCGGGCTTCCCGCGCGGAGGCCGAGGATCGCCGGCGCCGCGAGATAGCCGGCCGCGGGGAACACGATCCACGGAAAGACCGGGAAGTAGCCGGTGACGAGGAAGCCGAGCACCACGTCGCGGAGCGTGAAGTCGTAGTCGAAGTGGCCGGTGGTCCACGCCGCCGGGTAGTCGGCCAGGCCGCGGAGGGCCGGGCTCAGCGTCACGACGAGGCCGCAGGCGAGCGCCGTCACGGCCGGCGGCATCCTCCGCACCACGTCGAGCGCGACGAGCGCCGTGCCGATGAGGGTGAGGATGTCCCAGTTGAAGACGTCCTCCGGCATCCAGACGAACACGTTGAACGCGAAGCCGAGCATCGCGAGGAACAGGCCGCGGCGGACCGTGGCCTTCGAGATGGTGGCACTGTCGCGGCCGCGGCCGACCTGGCCGTCGAGCCAGAGCCGGTAGCTCAGGCCGGAGAGGAACGCGAACAGCGGCGCCGCGAAGCCCGTCGGCAGCCACCAGTGGCGGTGCGCGCCGACGAACGGCCCGCCGTCGGTGCCGTAGGAGCCCGAGAGGTTCTCCACGAAGTGCACGACGACCATGAGCACGATCGCCAGCGACCTCAGCACGTCGATCGAGGACAGTCGCATGGGGCGTCCGACGTCAGGTCGTCCCGGTCGTGAGGGCGCCGACCAGCATCAGCACCACCTCGGCCGCGAGCAAGACGACGATCGTCCACTCGAGGGCCGCCTGCCGCCGCGCGATGGCGAAGTCGCTCGCCCGCTCGCCGCACGCGGTGTAAACCCGCTCGAGGAGGTCGGCCTGCTCCGTCGCGAAGCCCGCCCGATCGACGATCCGCGTCCGCTCCCGGAGCCGCTCGCCGAGCTGGCCGGCGAGCGTCGGGGGCTGGGGCGCCGGGACGTGCAGCGCCGGCGCGAGCACGGCGAGCCGGCGCCGCAGCGACACGGCGTCGCGAAACCGGCCGGCCAGTTCGCCGCGGCGGGATAATGCCGCGTCGGCGAACTCGAACGCGAGCGGCGCGTCGGCATCGACGAGCGGGAGGAGCGTCGCGAGGTGCCGCTCGATGTCGTGGAGCTCCCCGTCGAGCGCCGCGAACTCGACGACCGCCGCCTTGAGCTGCGGCAGCCGGTCGGCCGGGCCGGCCACCAGCGTGCGGTGCGGGCCCCACACCGTGAGCGTGCCGAACAGCGGGACCACGAGCGGGGGCCGGCCGTCGTCACCGACCCAGGCCCGCGCCCGCGCCACGACGTCGGCGAGGGCCGCGTCCACCGCCGCGGTGTCGTCGTCGGCGGCGGTGGGCCCGAGCGCGACCGCGGCGAGCTCGAACGGCCGTCCGGTCGGCAGCGGCACGTGCTCCACCGCGTCGGCCGGGATGCCGGCGGTGCCCGCGGGTTCCGGAAGCTCGCGGCCGTCGATGATCATGAATCGCCCCTCATGCCGCCGCGAGCGTCGCCAGCCAATGCGCGACGTGCGTCGCGGAGTCGAGCACGCCGTTGAGCGTCGAGTCGAAGAGATAGTCTCCCACGACGAACAGGTTCGGGTGGTCGACGGGCTCCGGCTGGTGCCGCCGGTCGAGGCTCCGTGGCCGCCAGCCTCCGGGCAGGCCGCTGACGGCCCCGGTCCAGCGGTGCACGCGGGCCTCGAGCAGCGTCGCCGGGTCGGCCGCGAGCGACGGCGGCAGCGAGCCGATGACCGTCGCGGCCAGGTCGTCGTCGTCGAGCGCCGCCATCCGCTCGGCCGCGTCGCCCCCGAGGAGCCAGCCGAGCACGCCGTGCCGCGGCTCCGGCTCCCGCGCCGACTCGTCGTAGAGGCACACGCCGCCGAAGGCGTCGTGCATCGCGAAGGAGCCGTCGAGCCGCCCCCGCCAGAACGGGCGGTCGAAGAGCGCGGTGACGCGGAGGTAGTGCGCCGGATGATCGTGCTCGTGGCAGTGGACGCGCATGGCGTCGGCGAGCCGCCCCGCCCCGAAGGACACCGCGGCGAGCTGCCGCAACGGCAGCGCGAGCACGACCGCGTCGAAGGCGTCGGAGTGCCGGCCGTCGCCCGCGACCGACGTCACGCGGAGCCGGCCGTCGGGCATGCGGGCCACGTCGGTCACGCGCCGCGACCGGTGGACATCGGCGTCGATCCTGGCCTCGAGGGCCGACACGAGCTGGTCGTTGCCGCCGGCGATGCAGTAGAGCCGCAGGTAGGCGGGGTCGTTCATGAGGTAGTTCTGCAGGCCGTAGGAGACGCTCGTGCGGTCGGGCTCCGTGGCCAGGTCGCTGTGGATGAGCGTCTCGACGTAGCGGCGCGCGGCCGGCGCGGCGAGGCGGTCGAGGACGGCCGCGAAGCTGCGGCCCGTGGCGGCTGGGGCCTCGTCGGCGGCATAAAACTCGCCCCGCGTCATCCGGCTGCGGGCGTCGAGGTCGAAGGCCTCGAGATCGCGCCGCGCGGCAAGGCCCAGCCGGGCCGCGATGTCGTCGAGGTTCGAGAGCGTGTCGCGGCCCACGATCACCGACGAGCCCGAAAGCGGCGTCGTCGGCAGCCCGAGAGCCTCCACGAGCTCCCGCAGCGGGTCCTCGCCGACGGGGGTGTAGTCGTAGAACTCCGCGGCCCCGGCCTCGTAGCGCACCGGCGCCGCCGTGAACGACGGTGTGAGGATCTTGCCCCCGAGGCGGCCGCTCGCCTCGAAGATGGTGACCCGCAGCGGCCGCGGCGTGGCACGCGCGAGAAGATGGGCCGTGAGCAGCCCCCCCGGCCCGCCACCGACGATGGCGACGGTCGACGGCGGACGCGGGTCGTTGCCTGCCAGCGAGATCACGATGGGTGTTGAACGGCCACGGGGCCCCCGGGTTGCGTCCCGGAATCGTCAGGCGAAGAGGCCGGTCGGACGGAAGGCATCGACGTCGAACAGCCCGTCGGGGCCGAGCTTCAGCGACGGGATCACGAGCAGGGCCATGAACGAGAGCGTCATGTAGGGGGCGGCCAGCCGGGAGCCGAGCGCCTTGGCACGCCCGTCGAGGTCGGCGTAGGCCGCGGCCACCTCCGGGCCGGGACGATCCGACATGAGGCCGGCGATCGGCAGCGGCAGGAGGGCGTCGCCCGTCGGGCCGGCCACCGAGAGGCCGCCCCGGGCCTCGATCACGAGGTTGACCGCCCGCGCGAGCTCGGCGTCGTCGCCACCCACGGCGACGACGTTGTGGGAATCGTGCGAGACGCTCGAGGCGATCGCGCCGCGGGCCAGGCCGAAGTTCCGCACCAGGGCCACGGCGGGCGGGCGGTCGTCGTAGCGATCGACGAGCGCGATCTTGAGGACATCGGCCGCCGGATCGGCGACGACGTGGCCGGCGACGACGCGGGGGGCGGCCCATCCCGCGGCCGTCACGAGCTGGCCGTCGAGCGCCTCGATCACGCGCACCGCCCGGCCGGCGTCGGCGGGCGTCGCGGGGATCGCGAAATCCTCCGGCCGCTTGGGCCGGGCGTCGAAGCGGTTGGGGGCCGCCGACGCGAGCCGCGGCCAGGTCGTCATGCCGTCGGCCGCGGCGAGGGCGCCGGAGACGAACACGCGGCGGACCCGCAGGGCGGCAAGGTCGTCCACCTCGAGGAAGTCGGCCGGGTCGCCGACCTGCAGGAGACCCACGGGAAGCCCGTAGTGCCGCACCGGGTTGACCGACGCCGCCTGGAGGACGTCGAAGAGGTCGCTGCCCCGCGCGAGCGCCCGACGCACGAGCCCGTCGATGTGGCCCTCCACGAGCTGGTCGGGATGCTTGTCGTCGCTGCAGAGCATGCAGCGGCCGGGGTGCGAGTCGATGAGGCTCGCGAGGGCGTCGAAGTTGCGGGCCGCCGAGCCCTCACGGATGAGGATCGTCATGCCCAGCGCGATCTTGCCGAGCGCCTCGTCGAGCTCGACGCACTCGTGGTCGGTCGTGATGCCGGCCGCCGCGTAGGCCGCCGCCTCGGCGCCGCGGAGCCGCGGCGCGTGGCCGTCGACGGGCTTGCCGCGGGCGCGGGCCGCCGCGATCTTCGCGAGCACCTCGGGGTCGCGGGCGATCACGCCGGGATAGTTCATCATCTCGGAGAGGTAGCCGATGTCGGGGCGATCGAGCAGGCCCGCGACCGTCGCGGCGTCGAGCGTCGCGCCGGCATGATCGAAGCCCGTGGCGGGCACGCACGACGGGGCGCCGAAGCAGAACTTGAACGGCGATCGCGCCGCATCGGCGAGCATGAACTCGACCCCCGGCACGCCGAGCACGTTGGCGATTTCGTGCGGGTCGGAGACGCTCGCCACCGTGCCGTGCGCCACGGCCAGGCGGGCGAACTCGACGGGCGGCAGCAGCGAGCTCTCCACGTGCACGTGGGCGTCGATGAAGCCCGGCAGGAGCCACGTGCGGTGGGGGGCCTGATCGTCCGTGATCGCGGCGATGCGGCCCGCATCGACCGTGACCACGGCGGGGCGGATCCGGCGGGCCACGGGATCGACCACGTTGGCCGAGATCCGCCACGGGCCGGTCGGTGCCGTCGGGAGCGTCGCGTGCATCGCCGCATGGTAGCGAAACACCGCGGGCCGTTGGTTTCCACCCCCCGGCATGGCAAGATGCTCCCGCCGCGGCCGGAGCCGCGGGATGCGGGGAGGTCGCGGATGCGCTGGTTCTGGATCGACCGGTTCGAGACGTTCAACCGCTGCCGCGACGCCACCGCGGTGAAGACCGTGACGCTCGCCGAGGAGCATCTCCACGACCACTTTCCCGGGGCGCCCGTGATGCCCAACTCGCTCGTCCTCGAGGGGCTCGCGCAGACGGCGGGCCTCCTCGTCGCCGACGCGATCGACTACCGCCGGCAGGTCGTCCTGGCCAAGGTGTCGAAGTCGGAGTTCTTCTGCGACGCGGTGCCCGGCGACGTGCTCTCGTACCGCGTGGAGATCGTGGAGATCAACGAGTCCGGCGCGCTCGCCACGGCGACCAGCCGCATCGGCGACCGCCCTCAGGCCGAGGCCGAGCTCTTCTTCGGGCTCCTCGCCGAGGGCGAGAAGGTTCCCAAGCTCATGTCACGCGACGAGCTGATCACGTGGTTCGACAACCTGCACGTGTTCGACGTGGCCGTCGACGTCGACGGCGGCCCGGTGTCGCGCGACCGGATCCCGCCCGAACGCCGCTGACCCGGGCTCCGGGCCGCCCGTCCCGTCGGCCCCGCAGGAATGCGGCCGCCCCGGATCGGGTCGGATCGGCGGCGGGCGGTGTACGATGATTCGTGGCTCGGCGGCGCACGACGTCGAACGGGGCCTGGTCTCGTGTCATCACTCCGGGAGGGCTGTCATGAACGGCATGGTGGCGGTTGGACGCGCGGCCGCGCTCGCGGTCGTGTGCGTGGCCCTGGGAGCGGCGAGCGTCGTCGCGGCGGGCCTCTGGAAGGGAACGTGTGCCAGGTGCGGCCACGAGTGGGTGCGCTACTCCGCGCCGACCGAGGCGCACGGCATCTGCACGTTCCGCCCCGACGACCGGGGCTGGTGTTCCGGCCGGATCGTCTGGGATCGCGAGCCGACGAAGAAGTGAGCGGGCCGCCGCGCGGTCGGTGGCCGGAGTCAGCCCTTGGCGGGCCGCTTCCCGCCCGCGACCGGGTCGGCGGGCAGGGCGACGGTCGGCGGCCCTCGCGGGGCTCATTGGAGCGGCCGCAG
>Ga0007796_10000937_pt1 | contig 10396 bp, 12 predicted proteins | sample CryBogmetaGMA0M_FD_60373 | JGI IMG/M metagenome (GOLD analysis project Ga0007796, IMG submission 60373) | Freshwater microbial communities from Crystal Bog, Wisconsin, USA - MA0M | ecosystem: Environmental > Aquatic > Freshwater > Lake | place: Crystal Bog, Wisconsin, USA | collected 2009-07-06 | reverse complement strand
GTCATGTACGGGGCCACGACCGGCGAGGCGTTCTTCAGCGGCGTCGCCGGCGAGCGCTTTGCGGTGCGGCTCTCGGGCGCCACCACCGTGGTGGAAGGTACCGGCGACCATGGCTGCGAATACATGACGGGCGGCACGGTGGCGGTGCTGGGCAAGACCGGCCGCAACTTTGCCGCCGGCATGAGCGGCGGCATCGCCTACGTCTATGACGAAGACGGTCAGTTCGCCAAGCGATGCAACACGGCCATGGTGAGTCTGGAGAAGGTGCTGCCGGCCGCCGAGCAAGAAAGCCAGGTGCCGCGTGCGGTCTGGCACCAGGGCCAGGCGGACGAGGCCCAGCTGCGCAAGCTGCTCGAAGACCACAACCGCTGGACCGGCAGCAAGCGTGCGCGGGAACTGCTCGATGACTGGGAGGCTGCGCGCGGCCGCTTTGTCAAGGTCTTCCCCAACGAGTACAAGCGTGCCCTGGGTGAGATTCATGCAAGAAAAAGTGCTGTAGCCCTTGTAGATAGCGGGCTTGCTGCTACCAAAAAAGAAGCAGCCACCGTTCGCTAAGGCGGCTTCTACCTCACTTCAAGGATTGGCAAAATGGGAAAAATCACGGGTTTCATGGAGTTTGCGCGGGTTGAGGAAGGCTACAAGCCGGTCCAGGAGCGGCTGAAGAATTACCGGGAATTTGTTGTGGGCCTGGACGATGCCCAGGCCCGCCAGCAGTCGGCGCGCTGCATGGACTGCGGCACGCCGTTCTGCAACAGTGGCTGCCCGGTGAACAACATCATTCCGGACTTCACCGACCTGGTCTTCCGTGGCGACTGGAAGACAGCCCTGGACACGCTGCACAGCACCAACAATTTCCCGGAATTTACCGGCCGCATTTGCCCGGCCCCGTGCGAGGCAGCGTGCACGCTCAATGTCAACGATGCGGCGGTGGGGATCAAGTCGATCGAACACGCCATCATCGACCGTGGCTGGCACGAGGGCTGGGTCAGCCCGCAGCCGTCTGCGCACCGCACCGGCAAGAAGGTGGCGGTGGTGGGCTCCGGCCCGGCGGGCATGGCAGCGGCGCAGCAGCTCGCGCGCGTCGGTCACGACGTCACCCTGTTCGAGAAGAATGACCGCGTCGGCGGCTTGCTGCGTTACGGCATTCCCGACTTCAAGATGGAGAAGTCCCACATCGATCTGCGCGTGGCGCAGCTGCAGGCCGAAGGTGTGGCAATCCGCACTGGTGTGCTCATCGGTGACATCCCGAAAGATTCCAAGGTCACGAACTGGGCCCGCGAGACGATCAGCCCCGCGCAGCTGGGGCAGGACTTCGACGCCGTGCTGCTGGCGGGGGGTGCAGAGCAGTCCCGCGATTTGCCGGTGCCGGGGCGTGACCTGGCTGGCATCCACTTCGCCATGGAGTTTCTGCCGCAGCAGAACAAGGTCAATGCCGGTGACGCGGTGCCCGGCCAATTGCGCGCCGATGGCAAGCATGTGATTGTGATCGGTGGCGGTGATACCGGCTCCGACTGCGTGGGCACCAGCAACCGCCACGGTGCGGCGCAGGTGACGCAGTTTGAATTGATGCCCGAGCCGCCGGCGGAAGAAAACCGCTCCATGACCTGGCCTTACTGGCCGCTCAAGCTGCGCACCAGTTCCAGCCATGAAGAAGGTTGCGAGCGGGTATTTGCCATCTCGACCAAGGAATTCCTGGGTGAAAACGGCAAGGTCACCGGGCTCAAGACGGTGCATGTCGAATGGAAGGACGGCAAGATGGTCGAGGTGCCCGGCTCCGAGAAGATTCTCAAAGCCGATCTGGTACTTCTGGCCATGGGCTTTGTCAACCCGGTGGCCACGGCGCTGGATGCCTTCGGCGTGAGCAAGGACGCGCGCGGCAACGCCAAAGCGACCACCGATGCGGCTGGAGGCTATGCCACCAACGTTGCCAAGGTGTTTGCCGCCGGTGACATGCGCCGTGGCCAGAGCCTGGTGGTATGGGCCATTCGCGAGGGCCGGCAGGCCGCCCGGGCGGTCGATGAGTTCCTGATGGGCCAGTCCGATTTGCCGCGTTAGTAGGTGTTTCCCCTTATGATGGCGGCGCCGGGGCTCGCCCGGCTTCTCTTCTTGTATGGCACCTCACCTCTCAGAATCGCTGGTTGAACTGCGCAACCTGACCTTCGGGTACGCAGAACGCGTCATCCTCGACAACGTCTCCCTGTCGGTGCCGCGTGGCAAAGTCACCGCACTCATGGGCGCTTCCGGCGGCGGAAAAACCACGATCCTGCGCCTCATCGGCGGACAGAACCGGGCCCAGTCCGGCGAGTTGCTGTTCGATGGCCAGGACGTCACACCCATGGCCCAGAAAGAGCTGTACGCCGCGCGGCGGCGCATGGGTATGCTGTTCCAGTTTGGCGCCCTGTTTGCCGACCTGTCGGTGTTTGACAATGTGGCCTTCCCCCTGCGTGAGCATACCGGCCTGTCCGAGGCACTGGTGCGCGATATCGTGCTGATGAAGCTCAATGCCGTGGGCCTGCGCGGTGCGGCGCAGCTGATGCCCAGCGAAGTCTCGGGCGGCATGGCCCGGCGCATTGCACTGGCGCGTGCCGTTGCCCTCGATCCGGAACTGGTGATGTACGACGAACCGTTTTCCGGCCTGGACCCGATTTCCCTGGCGATAGCCGCGCGGCTGATCCGCGAGCTCAACGATTCCATGGGCCTGACCAGCATTTTCGTGTCGCACGAGTTGACCGAAACCTTTGCCATTGCCGACCACATCATCATTCTGGCCAATGGCAAGGTGGCGACCCAGGGCACCGCCGAAGAGGTCAAGCGCAGCTCGGACCCGCTGGTCTACCAGTACGTCAATGCGCTGCCCGACGGCCCGGTGCGCTTTCACTACCCGGGCCCATCGGTGCAAGAAGATTTTGGCCGGGAGCAGGCGGCATGAGTTGGTACAAGCCCGCCGACGTGGGCCTGGCGGTGCGCCGCCAGCTCGCCGATATGGGGCTGGGTGCGCGGCTTCTCTTGCGCCTGTTGCTCACCTCCGGCCCCACCTTCCGGCGTTTTTCCCTGGTGCGCGACCAGATTCATTTTCTCGGCAATTACTCGCTGGTCATCATTGCCGTGTCCGGCCTGTTCGTGGGCCTGGTGTTTGGCCTGCAGGGTTATTACACCCTGCAGCGCTATGGCTCTTCGGAAGCGCTGGGCCTGCTGGTAACGCTGAGCCTGGTGCGCGAACTCGGCCCGGTGGTCACAGCGCTGCTGTTCGCCGGCCGTGCGGGCACGTCGCTGACCGCAGAAATCGGGCTGATGAAGGCGGGTGAGCAGATCAGCGTCATGGAAATGATGGCCGTCGACCCCATTCAGCGCGTGCTGGCGCCACGTTTCTGGGCCGGCGTCATCGCCATGCCCCTGCTGGCGGCCGTCTTCAGCAGCATGGGTGTGATTGGCGGCTGGCTGGTCGGTGTGGTCATGATCGGGGTTGACTCCGGTTCCTTCTGGAGCCAGATCCAGGGCGGTGTCGACGTCTGGCAGGACGTGGGCAACGGAATTATCAAAAGCGTGGTGTTTGGTGTGGCGGTGACCTTTATTGCCTTGTTGCAGGGCTACGAGGCGCAGGCCACCCCCGAGGGCGTGGCGGCGGCCACCACGCGCACGGTGGTGCTGGCCTCGCTGACGGTTTTGGGTCTGGACTTCATCCTGACCGCTTTGATGTTTGTTATCTGAAGGAGGGTGCCATGCAGCGCTCAAAAAATGATGTGTGGGTGGGGCTGTTTGTGCTGCTCGGCGGCGCCGCGATCCTGTTTCTGGCGCTGCAGTCGGCCAATTTGCTCTCGCTCAATTTTCAGAAGACCTATGCCGTGGAAGCCAAGTTCGACAATGTCGGCGGGCTCAAGCCCAAGGCCGCGGTTCGCAGTGCCGGCGTGCTCGTCGGGCGGGTGGAGAGAATCAGCTTCGATGACAAGTCCTTCCAGGCGCGGGTGACCATGGCCATGGAGAGCCGCTATGCCTTCCCGAAAGACAGCTCGCTCAAGATCCTGACCAGTGGCCTGCTGGGCGAACAGTACCTCGGGCTGGAACCCGGTGCCGACGAAAAGAACCTGGTGGCCGGCGACACCATCACGGCCACCCAGTCGGCCGTGGTGCTGGAGAGCCTGATCAGCCAGTTTCTCTACAGCAAGGCGGCAGACGGTTCTGCCACCGACAAGCCCAAGCCCTGACCATGCAACTGACCGGCCTGCGCCTGCTCGCTGCTGGGGTGTTTGTCTGCCTGCAGGGCTGTGCCACCGTCGCCCATCCGGTGGCCAGTGATCCCTGGGAGTCGATGAACCGAAGCGTGTATGGCTTCAACGATGCCGTGGACCGTGCCGTGCTCAAGCCCGTGGCCGCCGGCTACCGCGCTGTGACACCGGACTGGCTGCGCAAGGGCGTGGGAAACTTTTTCAACAACCTGCAGGATGTCTGGTCCGCGGTCAACAACGGCCTGCAGGGCCGGGGCCAGGAGATGGGCGACAGCATCGGGCGCGTGGTGGTGAACTCCACCATCGGCCTGCTCGGCACGGTTGATGTTGCCAGTTCGCTCAATATCGACCGGCACACCGCCGACTTCGGCCTGACGCTGGGCCGCTGGGGCATGGGCCCCGGACCGTATGTGGTGCTGCCCATTTTGGGGCCCTACACGCTGCGCGAAGTGGGCGCCTTGCCGCTGGACTGGAAGGCGGACCTGACGCAGCAATTGGGCAATTCCGATACGGTGACTGGGGCGTTCGTGCTGAAGTTGGTGGATACGCGTGCCCAGTACCTCCAGGCCGGTGACGTGGTCGAGGGCGCCGCCCTGGACAAATACTCCTTCACCCGTGACGCCTACCTGCAGCGACAGCGCAACCGCCAGTACGATGGCAACCCGCCCGAGGAAGACGGGGTGGAGCCGTGACGGGGCTTTGGCGCACTCCCTGCGCGCCCGGGGCTGCAGGCCCATAATGCGCGGTGTTTTGAACAGACTGCAATGGACATGAAAAGAAACTTTTTGCGTGGTTTGCTGCTGGCGTTTTCCCTGGTGGCGGTGGGCGGATTTGCTACCGTGGCGCGGGCCGAGGACGAGGCACCGGATGCGCTGATCAAGCGCCTGTCGGTGGACATTCTGGCCACCATCAAGGCCGACAAGGCGATTCGGTCCGGGGACATCGGCCGGATCGTCGCGCTGGTCGACGACCGGGTGTTGCCCAATGTCAATTTTCAGCGCATGACGGCTTCGGCAGTCGGTCCTGCCTGGCGCCAGGCCACGCCCGAGCAGCAAAAACGCCTGCAGGACGAGTTCAAGATTCTGCTGGTGCGAACCTATGCAGGTGCCCTGGCGCAGGTGACGGACCAGACCATTGCGATGAAGCCGATGCGCGGCAGCGGCGACGACAAGGAGGTGGTGGTCCGCACGGAAATCAAGGGCAATGGTGACCCGATCCAGCTGGACTACCGCCTGGAGAAAACGCCGGGCCAGGGCCCGGGCTGGAAAATCTACAACCTCAATGTGCTCGGGGTGTGGCTGGTGGAGACCTACCGCAGCCAGTTTGCCCAGGAGATCAACGCCAAGGGGCTCGACGGCCTGATTGACACGCTGGCCGAGCGCAACAAGTCCAACGCAACTTCCAAGAAAGGTTGATGCCATGCTGCAATTGCCCACCACCCTGACCCAGTCGCAGGCGCAGGAATGTCTGGAGGCCCTGACCGTCGGGGTGCAGCGCGAGCCTGATTCCCAGGTGGTGGTGGATGCGGCTGCGCTGCACAGCTTCGATTCCTCCGCACTGGCGGTGCTGCTCGCCTTGCGCCGGGAATGCGCGCGCGTGGGCAAGCGCTTTGCTGTGCGGGGTTTGTCGGAGCGGCTGCTGGCCCTGGCCACCTTGTACGGGATTGAAGGCCTGCTGCCCAGCGCCTAGCCCCGCATGCGTAAAATGGCGGACTCTCATGGCCGCCATCGCATTCCAATCCATCTCCAAGGCCTATCCTTCTCCCAAGGGACCCAAAGGCACCACCTTTCTGGCCGTTGACAACGTCACGCTGTCGATTGAAGAGGGCGAGTTTTTCGGGTTGCTTGGCCCCAACGGGGCCGGTAAAACCACCATGATCAGCATGCTTGCCGGGCTCTCCAGGCCCACCAGCGGGCGGGTCAGCGTACTCGGCAGCGATGTGCAAACCGATTTCGCCAGTGCCCGGCGCAAGCTCGGCGTGGTGCCGCAGGAGCTGGTGTTTGATCCGTTTTTCAATGTGCGTGAAGCGCTGCGCATCCAGTCCGGCTACTTCGGCGTTCGCAACAACGGCGCCTGGATCGACGAGCTGCTGGAGAGTCTGGGCCTGGCGGACAAAGCCAGTGCCAACATGCGCCAGCTCTCGGGCGGCATGAAGCGCCGCGTTCTGGTGGCCCAGGCGCTGGTGCACAAGCCGCCGGTCATCGTGCTCGACGAGCCCACCGCCGGCGTGGATGTGGAACTGCGCCAGACGCTGTGGCAATTCATCGCCCGCCTCAACAAGGAGGGCCATACCGTGCTGCTCACCACCCACTACCTGGAAGAAGCGGAAGCGCTGTGCGGGCGCATTGCCATGCTCAAGTCGGGCCGGATTGTGGCGCTGGACAAAACCAGCGACCTGCTCAAGGCAGCGTCGAGCAACGTGCTGCGCTTCAAGCTCGACAGCGCCTTGCCGGCAGCACTGGCCGCCCGTGCGCGAGTAACCGGACGCATTGTCCAGTTGCCGGCGCATGATGCGCGCGAAGTCGAGGGTTACTTGGCAGCGGTGCGCGAAGCTGGTCTGACGGCCACGGATGTCGAGATCCGCAAGGCCGATCTGGAAGACGTGTTTCTGGATGTCATGACGCAGAACAAGGACTCGGTACACAGCGCCGGGGTGCAGGCATGAGCGGCTGGCAAACCCTGCTCTACAAGGAGATGCTGCGCTTCTGGAAGGTGGCGTTCCAGACCATCGCCGGACCGGTACTCACCGCCATGCTCTACCTGCTGATTTTCGGCCATGCGCTGGAAGACCATGTCAAGGTTTACGAGCGCGTCAGTTACACCGCGTTTCTGGTGCCCGGGCTGGCGATGATGAGCCTGCTGCAAAACGCCTTTGCCAACAGCTCTTCGTCGCTGATTATGAGCAAGGTCATGGGCAATTTGGTGTTCCTGCTGCTCACACCCTTGTCCTATGTGCACTGGTTTGTGGCCTACGTCGGGGCGTCGGTGGTGCGCGGCGTGGTGGTGGGGCTGGGCGTGTTTGCTGTTTCGGCGCTGTTTACCCAGGTCAGTTTTGCGCAGCCGCTCTGGATTATTCTGTTTGCCTTCATGGGTGCTGCCCTGATGGGGACGCTGGGCCTGATTGCCGGGCTGTGGGCGGAAAAGTTTGACCAGCTCGCCGCCTTTCAGAATTTTGTCGTGATGCCCATGACCTTCCTCAGCGGCGTTTTCTATTCCATCCATTCGCTGCCGCCGTTCTGGCAAGGGGTCAGCCATTTCAACCCGTTCTTCTACATGATTGACGGCTTTCGCTATGGCTTCTTCGGTGTGAGCGATGTCTCGCCCTGGCTCAGCCTGGGCGTCGTCGGTGCGTCGCTGCTGCTGGTCACGCTGGTGGCCCTGCACATGCTGCGCACCGGTTACAAGATTCGGGGTTGAGCCCCGGCCTACACGCTATGACTGCTGAACAACTCCAATCCCTCATCACCGCCGGGCTGCCCTGCGAACTCTGCCAGCTCGAGGGCGACGGCCGCCACTGGTATGCCACCATCGTCTCGGCAGCATTTGAAGGCAAGCGGCCCATCGCCCGCCACCAGCAGGTGTACGCCACCTTGGGCGAGCGGATGAAAACCGATGAAGTGCATGCGCTGTCCATGAAGACCTTCACGCCGGCCGAATGGGCCCGCCAGGCCGGCTGACCATGGACAAACTGCGTATTCGCGGCGGGCGCACGCTCTCGGGCGAGGTCCTGATTTCCGGCGCCAAGAATGCGGCCCTGCCCGAGCTGTGCGCCACGCTGCTGACCGCCGATCCGGTGACCCTGCACAATGTGCCCCGGCTGCAGGACGTCACAACCATGCTCAAGCTGATCCGCAACATGGGCGTTCAGGTGGAGGTGCGGGGCGATGGTGCGGTCCACGTCAACGCCGCCACGCTGACCCACCCTGAGGCACCCTATGAGCTGGTCAAGACCATGCGCGCGTCGGTGCTGGCGCTCGGGCCCTTGCTGGCGCGGTTCGGCCATGCCAAGGTGTCACTGCCCGGAGGCTGTGCCATCGGTTCCCGGCCGGTCGACCAGCACCTCAAGGGACTCGCCGCCATGGGTGCGGAAATCGCGGTGGAGCACGGTTACATGCTGGCCCGGCTCGGCCAGGGGCGCACCCGCCTGAAAGGCGCCCGCATCGCCACCGACATGGTGACCGTGACCGGCACCGAGAACTTTCTCATGGCTGCAGCCTTGGCCGAAGGCGAGACCATTCTGGAAAACGCTGCGCAGGAACCGGAAATTCCGGACCTGGCGGAGATGCTGATTCGCATGGGTGCCCGGATCGAGGGCCACGGCACCCGCCGCATCCGCATCCTGGGGGTCGAGGCACTTCACGGCTGCACCCACCAGGTGGTGGCCGACCGGATCGAGACCGGCACGTTCCTGTGTGCGGTGGCGGCCACCGGCGGGGACGTCGTGCTGCGCCACGGCCGTGCCGAGCACCTCGATGCGGTGATCGTCAAGCTGCGCGATGCCGGCGTCACGGTGACTGCGCTCGAAGGTGCCATCCGCGTGCAGGCGCCACCGCCTGCCAGCGGCCAGCTCCGGGCGCAGAGCTTTCGGACCACCGAGTACCCGGGCTTTCCCACCGACATGCAGGCGCAGTTCATGGCGCTCAACTGCATCGCCCAGGGCCACAGCAAGGTGACCGAAACGATTTTTGAGAACCGCTTCATGCACGTGAACGAGCTGGTGCGGCTGGGCGCCAACATCCAGATCGACGGCAAGGTGGCGGTGATTGACGGCGTGCGCAGGCTGTCGGGCGCCACCGTCATGGCGACCGACCTGCGCGCCTCGGCCAGCCTGGTGATCGCCGGGCTGGTGGCCGACGGCGAGACCGTGGTGGACCGGATTTACCATCTGGACCGCGGCTACGACCAGATGGAAGCCAAGCTGCGCGCCATTGGCGCCGACATTGAACGCATCAAATGACCCAGCCCATGATCACCCTGGCCCTGTCCAAAGGCAGGATTTTTGAGGAAACGCTGCCCCTGCTGAAGGCGGCCGGCATCGAGGTGCTCGACGATCCGGAGAAGTCGCGCAAGCTCATCCTCGATACCAACCAGCCGCATGTGCGGGTGCTGGTGGTGCGTGCCACCGATGTGCCCACGTACGTGCAGTACGGTGGCGCCGACCTGGGCATCACCGGCAAGGACACCCTGCTGGAGCATGGCAGCCAAGGCCTGTACCAGCCCCTGGACCTGAACATTGCCCGCTGCCGCATCAGCGTGGCCGTGCGCGCCGACTTTGACTATGCCTTCGCCGTTCGGCAGGGATCGCGCCTGACGGTGGCGACCAAGTATGTGGCCATTGCGCGGGAATTTTTCGCCAGCAAGGGCGTGCACGTCGACCTGATCAAGCTGTACGGCAGCATGGAACTGGCTCCGCTGGTGGGCCTGGCCGATGCCATCGTCGACCTGGTCTCCACCGGCAACACCTTGCGGGCCAACCACCTGATCGAGGTGGAGCGCATCATGGAGATCAGCTCCCGGCTGGTGGTGAACCAGGCAGCACTCAAGCTCAAGCAGGCGCCGATCCGCGCCCTGCTCGACGCCTTTGCCGGCGCGGTGCCTGCCCCAAGCCTGCAGTCGCTATGAATTCAGTAGCAAGACCCCTAAGCCTTTCAACGGCTGACAGCGAATTTGAGCCCCAGTTCAAGGCCCGCCTGCACTGGTCTGCCGACACCGATGCTGCCATCGAGTCCCGCGTGGCCGGGATTCTGGCCGATGTGCAGGAGCGCGGCGACGCCGCAGTGCTGGAGTACACGGCACGTTTCGATGGTCTTTCCGCCGGCAGCATGGCGGCGCTGGAGTTGACACAGACGGAACTGCAAGCCGCCTTCGAGGCCCTCCAGGTGCCACAGCGCGAGGCTTTGCAGGCCGCGGCCGGCCGGATCCGCCGCTACCACGAGGCGCAAAAAAAGGCCTGCGGTGAGAGCTGGAGTTACCTCGACGAGGACGGCACCCTGCTCGGGCAGAAGGTCACGCCCCTGGACCGTGTCGGCATTTATGTGCCCGGCGGCAAAGCGGCGTATCCCAGCAGTGTCCTGATGAATGCCATACCGGCGCATGTGGCCGGGGTGGGGGAGACCATCATGGTGGTGCCCACCCCCCAGGGCGAGAAAAATGCCCTGGTGCTGGCGGCCGCC
>Ga0007796_10000936_pt1 | contig 10397 bp, 17 predicted proteins | sample CryBogmetaGMA0M_FD_60373 | JGI IMG/M metagenome (GOLD analysis project Ga0007796, IMG submission 60373) | Freshwater microbial communities from Crystal Bog, Wisconsin, USA - MA0M | ecosystem: Environmental > Aquatic > Freshwater > Lake | place: Crystal Bog, Wisconsin, USA | collected 2009-07-06 | reverse complement strand
GCTTTAAATGCTGCGTCGTTTGCACCAGCAATAACGATACCAGAACCAAAGATCCTGTTATATTCGTCGGTTAAGTCTTGTTTTGGATAACTTGTTGATGCGATAGCCGAGTGGTTTAATGAGATAGACCCGTCAGCATAAGGCATGTATGGTGCAAAGCCTACTGACATTGCTCCTTCTTTTGCTTGTCTATAGATCAATAAGACTGCGTCTTTAATGACCATAGCACCTTCACCTGATGAGATCTGTGTACAAAGGATCTCTTCGCTGCTTGTTAATTTGATTAATACTACTTTAGATTCTTCCATCTAATTCATCCTTTAAAATAATAAATTCAATAAAATCTGCTGCTTTACTTAAATCACTAAAGTGTCTCACGAAAAACTTATCCACATCCATCATGTGATTACCTACTACTATGACTGACATGTGTTTTAGTACTGATATCTTTAGCTGATAGTTACCCCTCCGTAAGAACGGATAAGAAACTAAATCTTTGATCAACTTATCTTTCATCATGTATTTATGAGAGGGGAGATTACTCTCCCCACCCTTTTAACTATCTGAATTATCTCTTTCAGCTAATAATTCTCTAACACGGTCTATATTAGCAGCTGGTGGTTTACCATCTATGACCGGAATGCTACGAGGCTTCTTAGAGTCTGGGATAACATTACAAAGAGCGATACGTAAGATACCATTTTCAATCTCAGCTGAGCCAACGACTTCTACAGTATCAGCAAGCTTGATAGTCTTAACGAATGACCTTGTACCAATACCCTTATGTAAGTATTGAGTGTCTTCTCGATCTGGGTTTTTTTGACCTTTGATCTCAAGCACTGAATCTTTAAGGGTGATAGTTACCTCTTGCTTATTAAAGCCAGCGATAGCTAATTCTACGATGTAGTTATAGTCATCGACTTTAATAATGTTATGAGGTGGGAATGTTGATGCTGGTGCTTGAGCATTTAAGAGGGCGTCTAGCTCTCCGATGATGTTATCAAAACCAACTGATGATGGCCAAATAGGGCCAAATGAAACGTTTGTTGTTCGCATATAGTTTCTCCTTAATTAAGCGAGTTTAACAAAATCCTGTCCCCGAAGGCAACAGGTTAGATAGTTTCCTATCTAAACTTATTTATAATCCGAAGGATTGCTTTTTTAAATTTTTGTGTTCGTGTTAATGGTGGAGGAGGGCTGCCGATACCGACTAACCTATCCCATTCCCTTTGTGTATACTTAGGCTGCGTCATCTATGATGTCTTGTAATGCTTGATTGAGAGGCTTATAACCATAATAGTGAAGTTTCTCAGCTTTACGATCAAGGAAGTCTCTACGCTTAGCAATGTCTCGTGCTCTATAAGCCGCTTCTAAGATCATCGTATAACGGTTGCCTTCACGGGTCTTTTCATGTGCTTTAAGTACTGCTGCAATATCTACTCTCGGTAATTCAGCTGCCTTCTTTTTGACTTGTTGCATTCCACTGTCCTCCATAATAACGTTCAAGTTTACCTTCATTGTTAAGTCTTTGGTCTCCATCTTGTGGAGTATCAATTAACTTAACTGACCAGTCAATCGCATCAAAGTTCTTATCGAACTGTTTAGATCCACCTTTGGAAATGATGCTATCTCCAGTGATGTCATTCTTAGCTGCCATTATTTAGGCAACTTATCTTTTTTAGGACGGCCTTTTGATTCTTTTTTCTTATCGCGATTACCCATAATCTTCTCCTTAATATAATTTTTTAGGTGGTTGACTTGATGCTACTTTTTTCAACCAACGTTTCTTCGCTTGGCTCTTTGCCTTTTTACGGGCTACACATGGCTTTTCATATTCCATGCGTTCTCTGATCTCAATCAAGAGACCTGAATCTTCTACTTTGTTTCTAAACTTGCGGAATGCCTTTTCAAATTGACCTTCTTGTACGTCTACAAACAATCCTTGTTTAGAGTCTGTTTGTCTTGGCTTAAACTTTTTCTTATATTCAGCCATTAGTAACAAGTTCTCGTTCTAGTTGTAACACCATATTGATCTACAGACTCAATCCATGCAGTACATCTTTGGTATACTGTTGGAGGTGCTTGGTATACAACTGGAGGTTGTTGATAGATTACTGATGGAGCTGGTTCATAGTATCTTGGTTGAGCTAATGCATAACCAATAACACCACCTATAAGTGCTGGACCGACAAAGTTGCCATAGCCACCACCATGATAATGATTTTCGTAGTGACCATAACCACCACGATAGCCACCGTATCCACCATGGTAACCACCAAAATGACCATCAGCAAATGCTGTGGTTGCTGTTCCTACTAATGCTAATGCTGCTATAAGTTTTTTCATTTTACTTCTCCTATTCATAAACCATTGTACCATATTTATGAATTAATGTACATAGTCTAATTGTAACAATTTGTAACAATCTTGTCCTGCATTTTGGATCATTTTTGAAGGACAAAATAGTTTGTCCCGCATGAGCGACCAGTTAACCTGTTTGTCCTGCATTTGACTCATTTTTGAAGGACAAATAAAAAGGGACCCTGGGGCCCCTTTGTTTGTACCATGAGCAATTACTTGTTCATTACGTACATTGTGACTTCGAAACCGAAACGCATTTCAGTAGCAGCTGGTTTTGTCCACATGGTAGTTCTCCTTAAAGGTGTAGATTATTCTACTTAATTACTTATGTGATACTCTTAAAACGGGGCTAGTTAAAAGTATTAAAACCAGGTAGTCCTATAATTATTCAGCTTTACGCTTGATACCGCCGATGTTGTACTTAGGCACCAATTCCCACTCAGATTTTTCTTTGTATGATACAACTTTGATCTGAGATAGAGAAGCTTTTGGTTCTGCCTTAGATTTATCAAGGATCTTTAATAAACCCCAGTCCTGTAAGAGTTCAGCAATAACATTGCGTCTCTCAATATCAGACATAGAGATATCAGATTCCTTGCCGTCAAGGGCAAACAATTCTTTAAAGTGTACTATGAAGTACTTACCTTGTTTGTGTAAAATGTGGCATGACTGGAATAGCTTCTTATCTTTTCGTGAAGCGATACCGATGCGAGTTAGAGTCTCTCTGACTTTGAGGAAGTTATCTGGTTCGATCAAGTCAACTTCTAACATTGCATCTGGTGTCCAATCATAATACACCATTGCTATAGACATTATATAATCACTTTCTTTATTTAATTACATGATATATTTATACAATTTTTAACTTCTACCACCCTCTTCATAGGCTTCCTGGATCTCTATAAGTTGCTTGGGTGTCAGGATAGTTAGTATCTCATATGCTTTCTTTTCAGAGCACTTATAATGCTTGACTATGATCCTAACTTGGTCTGGTGTTGCATCCCTCTTATGCCACTTGGAGAACCTCTTCTTCTTAGGGATGGAGTTCTTAAGGAACTCAAACTGCCACTTGGTAGGGATCTGGACATGCTTATTCATCTCATTGGCATATAAGACTGTATCAGGGAAGAATGATAGCCCACGATTGATCATGAAGGGTGTATAGTCCTTATTTGCCTGAGGGTCTTGGAATAGATCCTTCTTGTTCTCATTGATAGCATTTAGGAAATCAAACGGGGTCATGGAACTCTACCTCTTTTAGATTTGACGTCTTAGCCATGAATGATATATTAGGAAACCTCTTGCGTAAGTCTGAGATCATCTCGTCTTTTGTAGATGCATGTCCTAAGAATGATTGGTCCTTACGATCGTAAGCATACACTCGATCTTTAATCTTAACAAGGTCGATGTCAATTATCTTTAATTCTGGTTTAGGTAGAGGCGTATTAGCTATACCATCTAACACCATCTTCAGTTTATAGTTGATGAGTGCTCTAAGTATTAACCAACCACATATGATACCTGCGATTATACCTATTAAGAAGTATTCCATCATTTACCCTCGAATGGAGGAGTCCCACCATTTTTAATATACTCATCATAAGTGCGCATCTTAACAGTATGAATATTGATAGCTGTTTCACGGATGTTATCCATCTTATCACCAGCTGGATTAGATTGTACAAACCCACGTTCTATTAAATATGCTGCTTTATCCCAATCATCAGAGTCATATTCTCTATTCTTTACTTCATCTTGCATTGTGCCATAACCTCCGTAAGTGCAGCCATAAGGTTTAGTTCATGATCTGCTACGAATGCAGCCTTATATTGATAGTCGGCAAGTATTAATACTAATTGAGGGATACTTGCGGCTTCCATGTTTGCAGAAGCTGTGTCGTATAGTTGTCTAAATATATTTATAGTGTCTGAGTCTCCATTCTTAGCTACCCACTTCCTAACCTCTGTGTAGTTCTTTTCTTTGAGGTTGTTGATGAGTTGCTTAAATGACTCTTCAGTCACGTTTAATAGGATACCACTATCGATCTTACCTGATACTGAATAACGTTGTAATTCGTTTAGTACACGTCTCCAATCAGGAAAGTGTTTAGTAACTAGCTCTGCTACCACTTTCTGATCCGCTTCGATGTTCTCTTGCTTTAATATACCCATGGTACGTTTAAAGAAAGCTGCAGCGATGTCTTGCTTCTCGTTGTTCTCGATCTTGAAGTCTACGACTGCACATCGACTATGTAATGGCTCGATGATACGGTTCTTATAGTTACATGTGAAGATGAATCTACAGTTGTTTGAGAACTCTTCGATGAATGCACGGAGAGCTGGTTGTGTAGAGTTTGGATTTAGATAGTCAGCTTCGTCTAGTATCACGACTTTCTTAGAGTCAGTTAATGATACTGTTGAAGCAAAGGACTTGATCTTGGTTCGAAGGACATCGATACCTGATTCTTCGGATCCGTTTATCAATAGATATTCGGCGCCTACTTCATTACATAATGCTTTAGCAACTGTAGTCTTACCTACACCCGCTGTACCGCAGAATAAGAAGTTAGGCAGCTCACCCGTTTGGACGAACTGCTTAAATGTTTCCTTCAGATTCTTTGGTAAAATACAATCGTCTATTTTCTGAGGACGATACTTCTCAACCCACAAATATTCTTGCATAATAACCTCATGATATAATTAAAACTCAAATGTACTATCTGCTTCAATTGCTACATAATATACTAAACTGTTAACACTCTGTGATACAAAGCGAGAGATCTTTTTAGATGAGATGGATACGTCATAGTTTCCACCAATCAACTTAAGGTTATCTACTTTGATGTTTACTTTAAATACTAATGTTGAAGGACAGATCTCATACTGATATGAGTTAGCTGTCTTATTCTTTTTATCTGATACGACTGCTGAGATCGTTGTACCGTTACCTGTAAATGATACATCAGAAGCTTTAAGTAATGGCGCAGTCTTAAGGATGTTATTCAATACTGCAGCATCAAGTTTAAAATTGATCTCTGCTTCAGGGAAAATGATGTCCTTTTTAGGAGCAACGATTGCTTCCTCTGATGCTTTAAACCACTTGATTGAACTGTTACCTTCTTTAATTAAGAGTGTCTTATCATCAAACGTTAGATCTGGATCATTGAATAATGATAGAGCACCTAATAACTCATTCACGTCATAGATGCCGAACTGTTCTGGAAAAGTCTCAGCTACAGTTACTGTAGACATGATCTCACTACCTACTGCGATAGTAGAGATGATGTTACCTGGTTTGAATAGCAAATTGCTATTGATGTTTGCATAATTTTTAATTATCGCTAGGGTTTCTTTACTTAATTTCATTCTTCATACTCACTTTCATCAATGTCTAACATAAACATAATACAGCATAATGCGTGTGCTAAGTGACTAACACCAGTCTCTGGATCATTTACTTCACCAGTCTTGTATGCCCACAGGTGTCTCTGTGCTGCATCAAAATACCTACGATTTCCATCTGGTACTCTGCGCCAATTATCAGGCTCATACTTCTCTGCACCAAACGTCAATACTTTAACTGTCTCACGTAAAGCAAGAGGAGGCAATAAACCATATTGTAGTTTACCTCCATCAAACTTACGACCACCTTTGTGGTCTGTCTTTTGAGATTCTTTTAAGATCTCAATAGGCTTTTTACTCTTATCACCAATAATCATAATGTACTCCTCTGTTTAGAACTCTCTGTTAAGAACTCTAAAGAGAGGAGGCATTGCGCCTCCTCGAACTGACTTACTAGAGTTGATACTCTTAGAATGCTGAACCACCTAATACAGCGTAAGCTGCAGCAATCATTTTACGGCTTGGTGTACCTAATCTATAACGAGTAGTTGTTTCACCGTTCCATAATGTTGAGTTATTAGCATAAACTGAATAACCCTTCATACGTAATTGACGAACTGCTTCATGTGGATTTGCTAAACCGAAACGTGCAGTGATTTGTTTTGCAGTTACAGTCTTACCAGATTGAAGATATTTAATTAATGATGATGTTGCTGACATAGTATTGCTCCTTGAAATTGCGACGTTACGGGAAACATTGATAAGATTGTCGCTTGTCTTACCGAATACTGTACCATTATACACTGGTTTTGAATTAATGTTAAATAATTTTTTAATAATTTTGTTCATAATATATTATGGCTTTAGGCCATACTCCTTGATCACGTTATTTAATAATGGTGAAAACTTAGATAAGTCTATCACCGCTTCTACATTTCCACTGAGATAATCCTCCATCTCCGATTCAGTGGGGACCGGAAATCCATAAACTGCTTTTGAAACTTTGTTCTCTGCTACTATTAGCCAGTTAGGATAACCTAATTTAGGACACCCATCTTCTCGCGCATCGACCATCATCTTATGATAGTCCTTCATCTGCGTAAGATCTATAGTCTCATTGTTGTGATTGAAACGATTCATTACCTCAATCACGTACATCTTTTGCGTCGGTTTTAATTCTGCAAATCTCATGGTGTTACCGTTTGTCCTGCTGTCGCAGCATTATAAGCATCTGATATTGTATAAGCTGCAGCATCACTTACATTAACCGGATCATGTAACACCTCAGGTGCTGGGTTTGCAATCTTATCGAATACATCCATGAATGCAGCTTTAGTTTGTGGATCGAAACGATTACAGCATAACTCGATTGCTTTCTCTTTCTTTTTAAAGATTGAGAATGCTCGTACGATATGAGTCATACGGCGTGTTGTGATGGTCTCGTCTACACCGCCGTCTTCGAATGTACGACGGATAGCATCTGCCCATTTAATCAGAGTGTCTGCAAAGTCTTGATCCTCACATTCATAGTGCTTCATGAGGTTCTTAACGATCTTCATCTCAGTCGCTGCGTTAGGATACTCTTGTTCGAATGTCACTGCGAAACGCTCTAAGAATGCTTCGTTAAGTACGTTTGTACCGATGTATCGGCCATCGTCTGAACCTTTACCTTTCGTGTTAGCTGTAGCAATGATGTTAAAGCCAGCAGCTGGAACGATCACCTCGTTCTTAAGCTTGAAGTAATAAGGCTTGCCTTCAAGGATAGGTTGTAAACACAAGAGCGTGTTAGCACTACCAGCATCGACCTCGTCTAAGAGTAATGTGTAACCATTACGCATCGCGATCAGCACAGGGCCTTCCACGATTTGTACGTTACCATCGACCAAAGTTTTGGCACCGATGAGTTGCTCTTCGTCAGACATCATGTTAAGGTTAACACGAATGAGTGGCTTTTTAAACTTAGCACAGATCTGCTCGATCATAGTGGACTTACCGTTACCCGTAGGGCCAGAGATATAAGATGGATAGAAAAGTCCAGCTTTGATAATCATCTCGAGATCCGAATAGTTGCCGAAAGGTACATAGTTCGGGTCCTTGGCCGGGATTAATGTCTCAGGCTTATCGAAGTTCACAATGACTTCTTCTCTGATAGGCACGTCCTTCACGACAGTTAAAGTTGGCTTTGGAATTACAGCTGGCACCTTAACGTTATAAACACCGCGTGATACCTGTCCAGCAATCATGAACCAAGGCATTGTGTCATACCCTAGAGAGTTGACCACGGCCATAAGGTCGGCCTTTGATATCTCAGGAGTTTTAGCTAGGCCTGGATAAGTCTCAAATAGTTTAGCTTGGAGTTCAAGCTTTTGTTCACTTTTATATCTCATAATTTAATCTCTCCGTTATCAATTAATAAAACCATTATATCCTGTTTTGTATTTAATGTACATAGGCCCTAAGTTATTGATTTGTTTGGCCTTTTATGTAAGTTATTGATTTCATTAGCTTTATGCCACCAGGCCTATAAACTGGTTAAGCAATATGCGACTGGTCTTCTTATTGGAGAGCTTCTTGGTAAGCTCCCGGGCGATCCTGGCAGCGCTCTCTTTTTTGCCTATAGTAAGCTCTGAATCCTCAGAGATCTTAGCTTTGGAGTCAGCCACTATGAAGAGCTCGTCTCGACCAGTATCCTTCATTGAAGCAAATCCATTCTTACGAAGCTCTTTTTTCATGTCTTCTATACCCATAGCTGAGATGTGTGATCCATGACCATAGTGTGCTACCATCGCACTGTGTAAGTATCTGAACGTTGGTCGTGTGATATAGAAACCTACAGTAGTGATAGCGTGTCTATCCTTAATCATCTGCAAGAGTGATTTGGTTTGCTCAGCATTATCAGACATTGTATAGTTCTTACGAGTTACTGTATCAGATAAGAATGGCTTCACTGTGATATATCGTTCACCTTGTGATTGACGACGCATTCTAATTTGATCAAATCCAGTTCTTAAGTATTCACCTTCACCGTCAGTCAATGTGATGAGTGTCATCTTTTCTACACCGTTCTTACTCTTAAATTCTGGGATATAGTTGTACAACCATGCTAATGCAGAATTTAATGGAGTGCCTGATGTCTTGAAGTTACCAAGATTATTGAAGTAACGTGATAAGCTAATATTGATCATCTTGTTAAATTCTGATTGAGACATCTTAGATGAGAATAACTCCATCATAGTAAGACCATAGATATCCACTTCAGAGTCACCAGCTAAAATCATACGGGTGCCATCTTCGTTTCTGTACTTATTATCAGACCAACCATTTGTGAATGCAAATACTTGGAATGGGATCTGAGCACCTCTACAAAACATTGCTAATGAGATGACTTGTTCGATAGTTGGTCTTAACACATGATCCATTGAAGCTGACCAATCCAATAAGAATACCATGCCATGGCTCTTACCGTTAGGGATAGACATCACTTGTTTGAAGATGTCATCGTTAAGTTTATAAGCATAAAGCTTTTTACCGTCTAATGAACCAGTCTTTGCGACCTTAGCACGTTTATAGTTTTGTGCTGACTTACGCATCTCAAATTCTTTTACTAAGTAGCTAACTACGTTTTTAGATGATGCTTTAAACTTCTCAGCATTTTCAATGTCATCTTCAGTAATTAATTTGTATCCACCGTTGCTGTCCCATTCTGATTGATAGATTGCGTGTTGTTCGAATACTTCTTTATAAGTTACCAAAGGACTAACCTTAAATTGTTTAGGCACTGTGATATATTTGTATTCGATTGAAGTATCAGCAAGCTCTTGAAGTTTATTTTCTAAATTCTTTTCAGTCTGTGACTCTAACTGATCTTCGATGTTGTCTTCAAGATCCTGCAATGGATCGTTCATAGTTGATGGTGATGGTGTTTCATCAGGCACTTCATCAGTGTCTTCTTCGTCAGCTTCAAAATCTAGAGCGTTAGATGTACGTTGCTCTTGCTCTTCAGCCGTTTCTTCTTCATCAAATTCATCATGTTCGTCTGATTGAGCTTTCATCTCTTCGATCTTGTCTTCCATAGCTTTCTTAGAATAGTCATAGATCTCTTTAGCTAAGTCAATAACGTCTTTACATGTTTCAGTCTCTTCAGCGCGTCTAACGAATGCTTTCTCTTCTTCGTTAAAAGTAACTCCGCAGTTGTAACCAGCTTTGAAATATAAGTTGATCTTGTCAATCAATAACATATTCTTAAAATCACCAGCTGCGATACCAAAGAAGTCGCGTGTGTTTAATTCTTTATATCCTGCGTTGAATGACTTACGAAGGCCAGGATAACGACGCTTCATTAGTTTCTCAATACGTACATCCTCAAGCACATTCATATAGCCTGAGAAGTAAGGTACATCTTTATGAGGATTTTTAGTTGAGTACTCGTCAAGAGTAGTGTATAGTGCGTGACCAACTTCATGACCAACTAACATATCTAATAGATCGTCAGTCATGTCCTTCCATTGAGGAAGTCTGAGGACACGGTTCTTGATATCAAACGAAGCTGTTTGTACAGGTGCCTGTATAACAGTAAGGTTTTCGTTTGCTAATAATTTTGCTACTAAGTCAGTTTTTGTCATCAATCTCTCCAATTAATATAACCATTCTATCATAAAGGCTATTTAAAGTACATAGCCCTTAAGTTATTGATTT
>Ga0007796_10000935_pt1 | contig 10402 bp, 10 predicted proteins | sample CryBogmetaGMA0M_FD_60373 | JGI IMG/M metagenome (GOLD analysis project Ga0007796, IMG submission 60373) | Freshwater microbial communities from Crystal Bog, Wisconsin, USA - MA0M | ecosystem: Environmental > Aquatic > Freshwater > Lake | place: Crystal Bog, Wisconsin, USA | collected 2009-07-06 | reverse complement strand
GTTTTATTGACTTCTGATAATAAAGAATTAAGAATTAAAGTCCTAACTTGTTTATCACTTTCTAGTATTTTAGCAGAGATTCTCACGGTAGGGTCCAATTAGTTAATAAGTAGTCTTGATTACCAAATCCTAAAGGAGTAGGATATCCAGCTTTTGTATATAGATTATTATTAGTAGGTAAAGACGAATTAAGAACTGCTTGAGTACAATTTTCTAATTTATTAAGCAGAGATATGGGGCAGAGTGTTTGTGCGGCCATATTAGGAATGTTAACAAATTTTGGCCCCCAGTTCATCCAATATTTACTATCAACTATAACTGCCATATATATTGTTTCCTGCGAATCATAATCTACCTTGCCGAAACCACCACAAACGGGACATAAACTACCTTCTTGAAAATTTACTGGTCCAGAATTATTGTACTTATTTAGTGATTGATTTAATATCGTGTCATAAACACAATTATTGCAAAACTTATAATTTGTAGAATTATACTTTAACACACAAGGTACAGTTAATCCATCTTGTGCTAAAATCATATCTATATGAGTATTAAATAGCGCTTTTAGTTCTGGAGTAATTAGGTTCATGAGTAAAAGTCTCTACTTCTAGCAAGATTAGTGCGGATACTTCTAGGATCAAATTTATTACCAACGAACTGAGAAAGAATAGCACGAACAGCAGTTGCTTCTTTAACATCCCAATGACTCACTAATTCATCATAGAATGCGCATGGTCCTTGTTCTATAATTAGTTTAATCCCAGTTAGATTTCCAGCGACACTTAATTGTGCTGGCCCAAGAGAGGCTCTGATACCTTCACTAGCGGCCTTTGTTCTTAATGTACTCTGATCTATTAAACAAGCTGCTTTCAGACTAACAAGCATAACAAAAATATTATCATTATTTATAGATGGATCAGGAGTAATATTTGGGTCAACAACATTCACAACATATGGTGTTTCAATATTAACATCAAATTCAACCTGTTTTGCGGCAACAGTTATTACTTGGAGTAATCTTTCATCGCTATATGTCGGACTATCCGATAAATCATTAATTAATGTTCTAACAATAATAGGTATTTCAGTATTCCAACTCATATAGGTTTCTCCGATAATTTAATTTTTACAATAACAAATACACTAAATACTAGACCCTTCTGCAAAAGCCCTGTCAAGATCGCTTTCAGATAATCCTAGCTGAGAAGCTAGAGAATTTATCCACTGGTATGATCTCTCAATATATGGCGCATATTCCCATTCCACCTTTATAGATTCTCTTAATATTGGATCTTCTATAGAATCTATAACAGAATTTATCATATTGAGATCAACCCCATTTTGGATTAGCCACAATCTGGCTTGTCTTGCACTAATCCTTACCCCCGATACTACAGGGTCCAGAGAATCTATTCTGGTATTAATATCTTCTAAGCTAGAAGTATTGACTGGATCTGGTATATTATCTAATTTCTCTTGCAAATCTTTAATCTTCTGTTCTAGTATCAGCGCAGGGGTTTCTGGATTAATAGCGATTACTATGGAAGGCCCAGTATTTCTAGGAGTTAATCCGATATCTAAACAAGCTTGAACGTATTCCTCATGGTTCGTTCCTATCCAGTATATTTGAGTTGAGCTACCAACTGTTGTCACACAATTAGCTGCGGTAAAGCCATCAAAATATGAAACTCCGTCTGTAAGAATCCAGTAAGTGTCTTGTTTTGGAAAAATAATTTGTGCTGTCATGCTTGGAACCCTCCATCGGTAATAGTCCATCCGTAGTTTACTAGTCGCTGTCTAGCACCAGAGCTAGCAGCGGTATATTTAGCAGTACCAAAGTGTACGTTGATACCTGTGGCCCAGGGTTTTATTGGATTTCCTGTGGATGTTGTGGCCCATGAATTCAATAATATGTCATAGTTTTCACTTCCTATATTACAAGTGGTCATGAAATTAGTCATATCAGTACAGTTACATAAATTCCATCCAGAAAGATTACACTTAAGAACATTATTTGCAACAGTATTCTGATAAAACATACCGTTGACAGTCGTTACTCCTGTAACATTCCAATCATTTATTCCCGAACCAGCAAATGCATGAGGAATATTATAAGTTGTACCAAACATATTACTCATATTTGTTACCTTGCCCGTATTCCACCCACTTAAATTTGCATTCATATTGCTTGCAAAATAAAACATATTATTCATATCTGTAACATTACTAGTATCCCAATTTTCTAATCCGCTTCCGCGAAATGATGAACAATTATTAAACATATTACTCATATTTGTTACTTTACTGGTTTTCCATCCAGAAACACTAGTAATAAGACTCATACAACTACCAAACATATTATTCATATCTGTTACGCTACTAGTATCCCAGTTTCTTAAATCTGTATTAACTCCGGTTCCTGTAAAATATTGATTACCCAAAAACATCCTTGCCATATTATTTATACCACTCGTATTCCATGTTGTTAAATCACAATTAAAGGTTGTAACAGCAGCAGTAAAGTTATAAGTTTTAAACATATCAGCAGCACTATTTCCCCCAAAACTCCATCCTGATAATGATCTATATCTATTTATTGGATCTCCAAACATACCTGTTAATATCGCCCCGGATGCTATCCTCCAATTATTTATGGTTATATCTGAGTTAGAAGATGCTGTTCCTCTTAACATAAATAAAGTAAAATTAGTAACTTTACTAATATCCCAATTGCTTAAATCAGCAACCATAAAGTCACTAGCAAACTGAAACATACTACTCATATTGGTCACACCGCTTACATTCCAGTCATTTAATCCGCTTCTAGATACATTATTTGTATAGAACATCTGTGAACAATCTGTTACTCCTCTTAAATCCCAGTTGGGCATATAATTATTGCCGCCCCCACCACCATTAAACATCAAGTTACAAGTAGTTCCAGTGATTCTCCAGCCAGACAAGGTTGAATTAGATAATGAACATCCATTAAACATATTTTGAGTAGATTGTCCGCTCCAATTAATAAAAGAACAGCTATTAACTGTTGCTGCTTGAAACATACTTTGACAATTATTTGAAGTATTAAACGTCCATCCACTAAAATTTGTATTATTTATAGTGGCACCATAAAACATACTATTCATATTTGTAACATTTCTGGTGTCCCAATTCCAACTCCCATTAATATTTAAATTTGAACAATATGAAAATGAGTTACTCATATTAGTTATTCTGCTAGTATCCCATGTTGTCATTCCTCTGGTAAGATTAGAGCATCCAAAAAAACTACTGTTTAAGCTAGTTATTAAACCAGTAGGAAGATAGGGAGGGACAGAAACTAGATTCGTGGAACTATTATAGTTCAATGAATTTATTCTATTAACTTCTCTACCAAAAGATTCTACTGATATTAAACATAGAGTATTATTCATAGCGGGGACAAAAACTGTTCCCGCAACACTAAATACTCCTTTAACAACTATTCTATATATTCCGTGCTTGGCGTAAGTGTGTGAGACAAAAAGATCGCAACTTCCAGTAGTCTCGAATCTTGTTTCATAACTTCCTACCCTTCTAATATTCGCAGTTCCAATTGGAATTACGCCTCCGCTAGTACCATCTCCCCAGTCCACACTATATGCTCCATTAGCTCCCCCCGGAGCGTATAAGATTACTGTTGTACTTCCGCCTTTAACAGTGTCAACAACTAATACAACATCTTCGGTGCTACTGCCATCACTGCTTCCAATCCTAAAGTCATTAACCGGAGGAAAATGACGAGGAGTAGAAACTGGCTGTGGAATTCCTAATAAGGGTTTTATCCCAACAAGATCTGTGGCGATAGAAAAATTTGGAGGACCAAATATACCGTTATTCACAGATCTGCCCCCATCCCTATGATATAAAATCCTTGATTTGGTCCTATACTGTTACTGGCTAATAAATACTGGCCGCTTTGTAAAATAAGATTATTGTATGTTGTACTAATGCGAGTTGCCTTAACGCTTGCACTTGGAGTAGCAGCAGCAATAGATATTTCATCAAAAAGAGAAGTGTTAGTAATTCCAACTCCAGAAACAAACACTCTTGCCATACCAGCAATAGTTGTTCCTGTGGCCTGTACAACAATTTCAGCAATTCTAGTTCCTAATCTTAATCCGCTAGCAAACGGAACAAGTCCAGAGCCTGTAGCATCTCTAGTATTATTCAATGTTGTGACTAACACACCATTCAATTCCGGGTTTACTGCAAATGCTGGGTTATCTGCCATTTTATTTTCCTTTATCTAAAGTTAGACCACATATATAAATTTCTTGCATTGTTCACATTTACACCATTGATAAACAACGAATTATTACTAAAGGTTAATCCGCTTTGACCAATTATGCCCGAGCTTGTTCCGTCCGAGGTTAATACTCTTCCAGAACCTGGACTAGATATAGAAACGCTACTTCCTCCACCCCCACCGCCAGAGGCGTTGATTGTATAAACACCACTAATACTGGAGATACTAATATTGGTTCCCGGAATAATATTGACTACTGGTAATAACCCACTTACACCGCTAGCAAAATTTGAGATATCAGAAGTTAAATGAGTATGACCACTGACGCTATAATTGCCACTCGGTTGGAGTCCGGTTGTACTGATATTGAGTATTCTATTAGATGAACTTATATTGATATTTCCACTTCCCAACACCCCAGTAAATGGAAGAAGTCCACTGACGGAAGAATTAAAGTCGGTGATTTGAGAACTATTATGAAAATGTCCGCTCAGACTTACAGGCACCCCGGTTACAAATAGATTAGTAAAATTACCACTATTAAGCAATGCATAGGGAGTCAATAATCCACTTGTTGCAGAATTAAAATCTGTTATATCTGACGATAAATGTTTGTGCCCACTTAAACTTACTGGAAGGCCAGTTACAAATAAAGTATTATTAGTAAAAGTCAAATTGCTTTGACCGATTATTCCAGAACTTGTTCCGTCAGATGATAATATCCTTCCAGAGCCTGGATTAGAAACAGAAGTACTGCCTCCTCCACCTCCTGCGGAAGAATTAATTGTATAAATACCACTGCTACTACTTATAGTTATATTTGTGCCGGGGAGTATATCCTTAACTGGCAATAGTCCACTTACACCACTAGCAAAGTTTATTATATCAGAAATTAGGTGAGAATGTCCAGAAGTACTATAATTACCAGATGGCTGTAAGCCAGAGGTTGAAATTGTGTAAACTCCAATATTATTAGATACTATTATATTTCCACTGCCCAATATGTTCTTTACTGGAAGTAATCCACTTACACTGGTGGAAAAATCAGTAATAGATGAGGAGAGATGGGTGTGTCCACTCAAACTCACAGGAGTACCTGTTACATAGAGATTTGAGAAATTACCACTATTCAATAAGGCATAAGGAGTTAGTAACCCGCTCGTCGCAGAATTAAAGTCCGTAATATTACTGGTCGTATGAGTATGTCCGCTTGTGCTAACAACAACTCCATTCTGTTTTAGCGTAATAAAATCGCCGCTTGGACCACTAATTAATCCAGTAAACGATGCTCCTGCTAAAGCCGCCTTACCAGCTAAACTATTTGTAACGGTTGTAGCAAAATTAGGATCGTTTCCAAGAGCAGCAGCTAATTCATTAAGAGTATCTAGTGTTGATGGAGCAGACGCTATTAGATTTGATAGTTCTGATCTAACAAATGCCGTAGAAGCTATTTGTGAAGTATTGGTTCCACTAGTTGCAGTTGGAACTGTGGGCATACCAGTAAATGATGGACTATTAAGAGGAGCATATACTCCACTAATTAGACCACTAACTGAATTATTAAAATTAGTGATATCAGATGTAGTATGAGTATGTCCTACAAGACTATAATTGCCCGTAGGCTGCAAGCCACTAACAGAAACAATATAATTGCCGGTAGTAGATAACACATTAACATATCCACTACCCGAAACGTTTTTTACAGATACTAGACTATTGACGGATGTGTTAAAGTCCGTTATCTGTGAGCTAGTATGAGTATGTCCGCTTAAACTAACTGGGACTCCCGTAACGAATAGATTGGTAAAATTACCACTATTTAATAATGCATATGGAGTTAGTAATCCGCTAACCCCGCTATTAAAATTAGTAATATCTGCGATAGTATGTTGGTGTCCTACAAGGCTATAGTTTCCGCTTGGTTGAAGTCCAGTAACTCCAATTATAAAAATACCACTTGAAGAAGATACTACAACATATCCACTATTAACTATGTTTTTTACTGGTAATAATCCACTAACACTAGAATTAAAGTCTGTTATATTACTAGATGTGTGCGTATGTCCACTAACGCTGACCGGAGTTCCAACTACGGATAGTGAGTTAAAATTACCCGTTCCACTAGTAATATTGATACTAACACCGCTATTTAATAAATTTTGTATTTGTGAGCTTGTAAGCCCAAACGTTCCTGTTGTATATATTGTATATGAACTACCGCTTTGACTAACAGAAATACCACTTACTCCAGTAATATTTATACTTTGAGTTTGTCCTTGTATAATAATAGAACCATTAATTCCAGATGAAAATATTATACCTGATCCTGCATATAGTCCACTCACTCTACTTATAGGTAATAATCCTGTTGTAGAACTTATAGGATAGGTGTCTGGAAAATCACTAGGAAGTATTTTATCTCTATTACTAATTTCTAAGTAAATACCACCAGAAGTAACTATTTCTATAGAAGGAACATCTGTGCCACTAGCCCCAACGGCTACTTCTAAAGAATAAGACGGTTGTTCTATTATTTCAATATTAAAATCTGTCATATTTGACACTCTAAAGCGGTTGTGCTTTGACTAAATCTCTTAACTACTGTAATAACCCCATAAAGAATTCTTTCTGTAAAAAATCCTCCACTTGCGTAGAAATTATCTGGACTCTGTAGTTCAAAGTCATATTTTGCAGTATTGAATGTGTAGTTGTTTGTTGTTGTGGCGGGCCATAATAGGGTAAATTTTCCATTAGGAGCATCTAAAGTAAATTTGTAATCTGGTCCATTATGTCCTGTTTGAAAAATTATTGTATCATTGCTATTAGTTTTACAAATAATTCGACCACACCAATCTGTTAGATCAACAATATTACCATCAGCATCCTTATATACTAATACTAAGCTATAAGAAGATCCTTGTTCTATATTAAAATCATATTTTGCTGCTGCCATAATTGATCTTTCATAGTTTTAGATAAAAATACTAGATAATAATACACCTTGATATAAAAAAAAGAACCGCACCTTTTTAGGGATGCGGCTCAGAAAAGTTTTAACTTTTAGTTAGAGATATCAGATAGCACCCAAGATAACTCTACGGTTATCTAGAACAGCAAAGCCTTGTTCTGCCCATCCGTAAAAACCGGCTCTCTTTTGACGATGTAGGGTATCGTCTTCAAAAATCTGAACATTTTCACGAATTGGCATTATGAAACTATCACGCTTACGAAGATCCAATCCGACAACTAGTTCACTCTTGCTACCAATGCTTCCGCTTAGGGCGTTTAGGTAGTATAGTTGATACTCTTGACCTTCACCCAACTCGTCTAGGTCGTGTAGGTTAACACCGAAGATACGATTAACAGTACCGTCAGCAGCAGTATAGATTTCTCTACGAGTAAATTCATCGATTTGATCAACGTTCCAGTTACGCATATCTTCCATAGCTTCTGGAGAAACGTAAAGGTCTGTTAATAGTCCACGATTTGTACTAGCAGAGTTACCACCACCGTTACGGCGCATAGTTGTCTTAAGAAGAGATACAACTCTCTTGCTTAATAAACCGGTTGGGGCATCACTATCATATACTAGAATATTACGATCTAGACCAGCGGCTAATAGTGTGTGCCATCCGTCATCATTCATTTTCTTTACAAATGAACCTTCTAGAACTTCCATAGCGCGTCCAACAACGTCCCAACGGGCGTCACGGGCATACTTTAGAAGATAATCGATACTTGAACCAACGTCATAAGTAGGAACCATAACGTAGTCAGACTCAACGTGCTTTTCTGGAATATATCCGTGGTTAGGAATAGTAAAAGCAACAAAGTCTTTTTCAGTACCAGGGCTTAGTAAATCAAGAGGAAACTCTGGAGTAGCACTCTGAGCTAAAGTAATTGGCTCAAAAATACCGTCAAGAATATTTCCATTTAGAACACCCTGACGTAGAGGTAGTTCTAGAGCTTTGGCGAATTCTGCATTAGCTGCAAGAGATTCTTCTTTTCTTTGTGAACCAGAACGTACTAGCAAATCAGTTAGTTCTTTTGTTGGTTGAAATACTTCAGGCATTTTAATTATCTCCCTTTAGTTTTAATTATTAGAATCAAGTGATAACAATTGATAGTTTAGCATAACCATCGGCATCTTTGGCACTTAGGAATTGACCAATCTTAGTAGCATTAGTCGAAACAGTACCAATCAAACCGCTATTTCCAACATAAGCATCAGTTCCAGCGGTTGGAGTAATACCGGGCACAAGCATATTTGTGCTAACTTGACCGTGGCGTAACAATGTTACCTTACCACCAAGTTGCATTTCATCCTTGAACCAGTTAATGTGCTGACGAGTTAGGTCATAATTAACAACGTCATTTAGTAGAATACCAACTGGTCTTGTTCCGCTGTTACCAGCAGCATAGGCCACAATAGCATTAGAATCGTCCATTGAAACACCGCTATTTGTTTTTGAAGTATCTACAGTAGCAATTCCGCCACGTTCACAAACAGTGTTGCAGAAAAAGCTGATGTCAGTCAATATTTCGATACGATCTGGTTTTAGAGCCATTTGTCATTCTCCCTTGTTATTAGAATTAGTTTTACTGTTCTTGCCAAATCTAGAAGACATAAAAGCCGATAGTTCTGAACGAATACTAGCCATTGCAGAATTCTCAGAGTCTGATCCAACAGATGGAACAAAATCTTCCGTTGTTTCCGCATTATCTAGAACAGAAGCCTTGGTATTTTCTACTGAACACTTTGCTTTCACATCACCAGCTTCGTCTTTTTTATCTTTCTTTTTATTTAGCCAATCTGGCTTTTGGGCAGCTAGTAGAGTTGTCATGGCACTAAAAGCTTCGTCATCTAAAGAATCAAACTTTTCAGAAGCAGCTTCTGCTTCATCAGTAGATGCACCTAGTTCTGTTAGAGAAGCCATTCTCTTCATCTTCTTTTCTTTCTTCATCATCTCTTCTTCTTTGCCTTTATATGCGGCAATAGTTTCAAGAGCAGATTCTAGTTCAGACTTAACTTTCTTAAATTCTTCTTCTGACTTCTTCTGGTATTCTTCAGCACTACCAGCTAAAGTAGATTTTTCGCTATTTAGAGTTTCAATAGTCTTTTCATAAGAAAGAATTTTATTTTGTAGCTCGTCAACTGTTGCTTGAGTAGTTGCGGCAGTTGCCAAAGTGTCTATCTTGGCTTTCATTTCGGCAACGTCAATTTCTAAACTCATAGTTTGGTTCTCCACGTTAAGGTTTGACTGAGAAATAGATACACCTGAAAAAACAAATTCACTATTTTTTTCTGTTTCTGTTTTAATATTTGGACTAATACTAAAAATTATACTTTCTGGATTAGCTGGTTTATCAACAAATCCTTTGCCGGTAAAAGTAATATTTCTTAATACTCTACCTATTTTATAGTTTTGATGATTACCATTTCCACCATATGCTCTTAGATATTTAGTTAGGTGGGCAGTACTATTATTTCTAGATAATACCTTATAATTCCCCTGAGCATCCATAATACCGTAATCGAAATTTTTGAATAAACATTCCATACTAACATATTTACTTCTATTCTCAATAGAACTTATTAAGTCTTTTGCACGAGAAATTAGTTCTGGATTGGTGAAAGCCTTATAAATTACTGATCCTGTTAGGATGTGATATTTGGGTGGCAAATCTGATATGTTAATGTCTTTTGGAATTATTTTGAAGTCTTCTGTTACTGGAGTATTTGAAATAATATGTCCAACAATAATACTTTCATCATGATCTAGATTAGTGGGCTTATCTTCTGGAGTATCCTTAGCCATCCATAGTTCTACGGGATCAAATATATCATCATTTAAATTCCAAGAAGAAGTCACCATAATACTATCTGCATAATATAGATCTTTATCATTATAAGAAGCTAAACTCTTAAAATCTGTTTTGATTTTTTCATTTAGAATATTATCTGTAGATGGCTCTAATTGACTAGCAATAAGTATTGATGCAGAAGATTGGATCTTATGCTCTAGTCCATCTTGTATTTCTGATAAATATGTTGGAATTGTCATGTGTTACTCTTTTGTTATAGGTATTGCTATTCTGAATACACCATAC
>Ga0007796_10000933_pt1 | contig 10409 bp, 4 predicted proteins | sample CryBogmetaGMA0M_FD_60373 | JGI IMG/M metagenome (GOLD analysis project Ga0007796, IMG submission 60373) | Freshwater microbial communities from Crystal Bog, Wisconsin, USA - MA0M | ecosystem: Environmental > Aquatic > Freshwater > Lake | place: Crystal Bog, Wisconsin, USA | collected 2009-07-06 | reverse complement strand
CGCCTGCACCATTTTTTCTGTATCCGCGAATTCCCAGGCCGCTTTCTCGACCACCGATGGCTCGGCCCAGATTCCCGTCCGGTCGCCCAGCGGCTTGAACACCAGCTCACCGACGGCAAGGGCAATCAGGTAAGACGGAATGGCCCGAGTCATTTCAAATTCAGAGACAGCGGCATCGGCCGATTTCCGAAGCTCCGCCGCCATCACAACCCGCAAAGGAAAGGCCGCGGTGTTGGCGTCTCCCTTCACGGAAACAGACGCCCGATAGGTCACCCGTACCGCCGGAGTATCCTGACAGGGAATCCACGAGCGGGCATGAATCGCTTGCGATTGCGTAAACAGAAACGGATATTTCTTTCCGGCGGTTCCACCCGGCTCCACCCACTGAAGCGCTGATGCCGAAGGCGAAGTCTCGTACCTGATACGAACGCGGCTCGCCTCTGCGGGAAGCGTGATCGACAGGGGAACACCCAGAATTGGATCGGCCGGCCCAAGCTTGAACGCGGTCTTTTCCCAGCGAGAATCCCCGTGCGCGGCCGCGACCTCGATGATGCTCAAGCCACGGGTGTCAAGCACCAACGCGGCTTCGGCCGGCGAACCCGGCTGCCGCTCCAAGTTCCAGATCGCTTCACCTACCAGAACTTTCCGTGAGAAATCCACACCGAGCTTGAGCTCGAGATGACTGACCCGGATCTGGTCGGGATTACTAAAAGAATGAGGGTCTCGATCCAGCGTTGCCGACCCGTGCGCCATAAGGCCAACACCCAGCAGCAAGAATACCGTCAAACCATGGAAAGACAGATATCTTGAACGTTCACGAGAATGAAACATGAAGAAAACCTCACAGCCCATCAAGCCCAGCGAATTCCATGGATCAGAAACTGTTCACACTTTGAAGTCGATTCCGCCGATTCAACCCGGGGCTCGCGAGCAGGAGCCTCACTCGGACGTCTTCTGAAAACAGCTCGAACGCGATATCTTTCAGAGCAAGGCCAACCGCACCCGACATGAACCCAACGGAAGCTGACGCCAACCAAGGGGTGAAATCATTCAAACTCAACAAGAGCGGCTACAGAGGCCATGGTCGTGGCCGAAGGAGTTTGGTCTGGAAACAGCACTTTCACCGAGCCCGAGCGTTGATCGGATTCGTCCAAACCACCGGCAATCCGCTTGAGTTCGGTCAAATCGTTGTACGGCCCGATGTAAAGAAATGACCCCTTCGCCTGCGACGCCAGAGACTCGACACTCTGGACAGGTTGGGCATGAGCCAAAAGGTCGGGTTTGAGTCGATACGCCGCATTGACATTGCACATCAGATACTCACGTAGCAGTGGCGTGTCTGATCGTGCAAGAAATGCGGACTCCACCAGACCACACACAACATAAACAGGGAGGTCGGAAGGAGCCACCTGGTTGACCCGGGCGACAAGCGATCGACGATCTCGGCCGCCGAATTGTTCTTTATTGACATTCCTCACAAAAGACACTGGGGAGAGCAACATCAACAGTGCCATCAATCCCGCCGCAACTTGACCGGCACGCCCGGAACTGACCACGCGGAGAATCAGCGACACCAACAATATACCGGCAACGGATGACGCGATGAGGTAGCGATCCAACGTGATATTGACAAGCCCGGCCCTGTCAAGCAGATAGACGATAAGCGGAGGAAGAAAGGCCCAGAGAGACAGACCGACAGTACTCGTGGGATCGAGACTGGCGGAATTGTGAGTCGGATCTGGCTTCCGGTTGAGAATAAAATTCGCAAAGAGACAGAGGATCGTGATACCGATGACATACGAGCTCATGAAAAAGCGAGAGAACGTGTCGGCAAAGGCTGGTGGGGATTGAACAACGAGTACGCCCTTGTTTGAGAGCAGATAGACAATGCGAGCGATCGCCGGCATGACGACGATGGTGAACAGCGCACCGGCAACCGCCAGGGAACGCAACTCTTTCCGCGTGGGCGCGGGCCCGCGAACCCAGCTCATTATCAAGAGCAAACCATCGACCATGATCAAAATCGCGGACGTGTAATGAAGATAGAAAAGGACAGCAGCACTCATCGCAACGAGCAAGGCCGATTTCAATGATCGCTGGCGGATGTAATCAAGAAACAGCACGAAATGCACGAGCGCGAAAAGCTGGATGAGCGCGTAGGGGCGAGCTTCGAGTGAGTAATAGATGGCCGTGGGATCAAGGGCGGCAACCCACCCCGCCAGAAAAGCCGCCATGCGTGAACCGGTCAACCCGTAGGCAACAAGGTAGACCCCAGGCACAAGCAAAACACCAGCGGCGAACGATGGAAATCGCAACCCAACTTCGTTGTAACCAAAGATACCGTCCGAGACCCAGACGAGGATGTAATAAAGCGGACTCAGGTTGTTGAGAATGGAACGGGGGAAAATGTCTGCCAGGCTGTCGCGTACAACCCAAGACGTCGCCAGTTCATCAAGCCACAGGCTGCGATGAATTCCGGCCCATCGAATGGTCGCGGCCAGGAGCGTTAACATAACCATTTGAGCCAGCTCGGCCCGGGGAATCCGACGCGAAAGTGAATCTGGATCGTGGCTCGGAAACAGGTCGAAGATCATTTTAAGCCTTGCCTGAGTGATCAAAAGCCAAACCCAGCAAACCGAAGCCGCCCAGGGTGGAATTTACCACACCCTGGGTTTACGGCTACGGGCCACGTCGCCAGGAAGTACGGTCCGAATCGCAACAACCGCCTCAGACGCGTTTGCCTGATTCATATCTGAGAAATTGGGGAGCCTTCATTCCCCATCGAGCAAGACGATATTGAACGGCACACCGTAAACAGCCCAGCCCATAAACCACGGAGCGCGAGAAGTTGATCGAGGATGCCTCGGCAAAATACTTGGTCGGACAGGAAATTTCCCCAATCCGAAATTTCGAATAGATAATTTGGACAAGCATCTGACTGTCGAATACGAAATCGTCTGAATTTTCTTCCAATGGGATACTTTCCAAAACAGTTCGAGTAAATGCGCGATAGCCGGTGTGATATTCGGAAAGCTTCTGACCCAGCAGAAGATTCTGCGTGGCGGTGAGCATACGATTGAAAATGTACTTGTACTTCGGCATTCCCCCCACCAAGGCTCCTCCACCAATAATGCGTGAGCCAAGAACGCAATCGTACACGCCATAAGCGAGCATCGATGCCATCGGCGTGATCAGCAACGGGGTATACTGATAATCAGGGTGAACCATCACCACAATATCCGCTCCCGTTTCCAGGGCCGCGGCATAACATGTTTTCTGGTTGCCCCCATAACCACGATTCTTGGGATGGCGAATCGTTTTGATCCCAAGCCGCTTGCCCAGCTCGGTAGTCTGATCGGAACTGGCATCGTCCACCAAGATCACTTCATCAACAATGTCTTTAGGGATCTCTTCGTAAGTTCTCTCAAGCGTTCGCTCGGCATTGTATGCAGGAAGAACAACGACAACCTTCTGCTGATTAATCATGAGTGTTCAGCTTGAAAAACCCAAAAAGAAAAGTTGGCGTATGCCCCAAGCGACAAGTCACCAAAAAAATCCTCGCGGTCAGCGAAACCACGCCATGAGTGAATCATGGCCGGTTTTCACAACTGACAGTCCATTAATTGTGAGAAAGAACACCTTTGTCAATAAGTTGAATGCTGGTCACTCGCCGCTACGAGGTCGCTTCACCAAGAGAATCTGGCGCGTATCAGGGCATACCCATACCATCACAAGCTATCAGGAAATCGCCAACTTGAATCTCGCGAGCACATGAGCCAGTTCACCAGTTGCCACCACGATTCACGACCGGCGTTAAACTTGCTGGCTCTACCTGATAGGAAGAACACCCCAAACCTTATCTTGAACCTGAACGCTTGACAACATACGTGGCACCGTTCCTCGCCAGTAACCGTGGCGAAACTTGGGAAAAACTCTGGTGTTGTCCTGGCTCCATCCCAAATCCAGCAAGCGGGCAATCCAGCGTTCAGACTCCGGATAAACCGAAAAAAAGGCAGATCCAACCTTTTTGCGCCAACAATCGGTGCCCGCAAACTCGTACAGACAAGTTGAGTTCTGTTTCAATCCAATTTGGTCACTTCAGCCGTAACTTCATACCAAGCAAGGAGTAATCAACACTGTTGCAGGACAACTAGTCCTAATATACAATTGTTGTTCAACAATCTCCGAAGATTTCTCACGGCCTGAGCGTGACTTAGTTTGCTTTGGATTACAAGGCGAGCCGAGCAGGTCATCAGACAGCTCGCCGCACATCCACCCGACATCGCGTTGATCCAGGCTCAAATAGATCAACGAAAATTTAACGAGAGACCGTGCGTGTGGCACGGCAAAAATCAGACCCTTGGAGGAGTTTCAGGAATGGCCGATCGCAACAGTCGACAAACGATGTTTAGCCGTCGCGGCTTCCTGACGGTGGGTACCTTTGGTTTTGGCCTGACATTGGCCGACTTCCTGCGAATGAAGGCTCGCGCCGATCAGAAGCAGTACGACGCCATTGAGGCCAAGGCCGACTCGGTCATCCACATTTTCCTTCCCGGCGGTATTGCCCACCAAGAGACGTTTGACCCCAAGCCCTACGCCCCTATTGAGTATCGTGGCGAACTGGGCACCGTGCAGACCAAGATCCCCGGTGAGGTTTTCTCGGAGACCCTGCCCAAAACCGCTCAGATTGCCGACAAGCTCTGTGTTCTCCGTTCAATGACCCACGGCGAAGCGGCCCATGAACGTGGCACCCACAACATGTTCACGGGGTACAAGCCCAGCCCCGCATTGCTCTATCCCAGCATGGGTAGCGTGATCGCACACGAGTACGGACCCAAGAACAATCTGCCACCCTACGTCTGCATTCCCAGCCAACCCAATGTGTATGCCGGTACCGGCTACCTGAGTTCGGCGTTCTCGCCGTTCTCGCTGGGCTCCGACCCCGCCAGCAAGGGGTTCCGGGTGCAAGACCTGAACCTGCCCGGCGGCATCGACGACTCGCGTTTCGCCACCCGGCGCTCGGTGCTGGAAGCCGTGAATTCCCATTTCCGATCCAAGGAATCGGCTGACAATCTGACCGCCATGGACACCTTCTACGATCGGGCTTACAGCCTGATCAGTTCCCAGAAGGCGCGTGAGGCGTTCAATATCGAAGCCGAAACCAACGAGGTCCGCGATGCCTATGGCCGCAACGAGGCTGGCCAACGCATGCTGATGGCACGTCGGTTGGTTGAGTCGGGTGTACGCTTCGTAGTTCTTCAGTACGGTGGTTGGGACATGCACAACCAGATCACCGCGGGAATGAAGGGGGCCATGCCGGCCTTCGACCAGGCCTACTCGACCCTGATCTCCGACCTGGCGAGCCGAGGCCTGCTGGAGCGGACCCTGGTTGTCGTTTCCAGCGAGTTTGGTCGAACTCCCAAGATCAACGGGACAGCCGGCCGCGACCACTGGCCCAAGGTGTTTAGTGTGGTTCTGGCGGGCGGCGGTACCAAGCCTGGGTTCATCTTGGGTGCCAGTAACTCCACCGCCAGTGAGCCAGACCGCGACGCGATCGGCCCCGAAGACTTGGCCACCACGATTTACCATCAGCTCGGGATCGTGGCCGACAAAGAACTCATCGCGCCCGGCCCGCGCCCCATCGAAATTGTCGATGGCGGCAAGGTGCGAGCCGAGATTCTCAGCTAATTGCCAGAGCTATCCGCGGTTGCGTTCGGTCCCTGTCATGGAATCGAACGCAACCGCTGCTCCTACCAATTGATTCTGGCAAGAAAAGCCTGTATCGCTGATTTGAATGCCCATGCCCTCACCCACCGCGTCTACAGGCCAGCACCGCCACTTGCCTGACCCCGCGGATTCTGCCTTCACCACTCCGTGCCCAGCTTATTCCCCACCTTGCGACCGACCCGGGCCAACATCATGCGACAGAGTTTTGTACTCCCCATCTTTGGTGTGTTACTGAGCCTTGCCGCTCACTGTCAGGCGTCGAGCCCTTCCCTGGGTGCCGTTCGACCGCCTGGTGGGCAACGTGGGACGGAGCTGGAAGTCGTGCTCTCTGGGGCACGGCTCGGAGACGCGCAACAGATCCTTTGGTACCAGCCGGGGATCGAAACTCTGAGCATTGAAAAGCTCGACGACAACAAGGTGAAGGCCAAGCTCAAGCTTGCTGCTGACTGTTCGCTGGGCTTGCACGAACTGCGGCTCCGCACCGCGACGGGCATCAGTGAACTGCGGACCTTCAGCGTGGGAGCTTATCCCGAGACCCAGGAAACCGAGCCCAACAACGACTTCGCGGTCCCCCAGCCGATCACGCTCGGCACGGTTGTGAACGGCGTGGCCGAGAACGAGGATGTAGACTACTTCGTGATCGAAGCCAAGAAGGGGCAGCGGATTTCCGCCGAGGTTGAAGGGATCCGGCTGGGGATCACCCATTTTGACCCCTACGTGGCGATCCTGAACGCCAAGCGGTTCGAACTGTCGTCCAGCGATGACCTTTCGCTGGTGCGTCAGGATGGCCTGGCCTCGATCGTGGCACCTGAGGACGGCCGGTACATCATTCAGGTTCGCGAGTCGGCCTACGCCGGGAACGGCGGTTGCCTTTATCGACTTCACGTGGGCGACTTCCCCAGGCCCAGGGCTTTGGTGCCGGCGGGTGGCCAGGCTGGCCAGGCCGTGGATGTGAAGTGGATTGGTGATGCCGCCGGTGACCGAACGACCCAGGTTGCGATTCCCGCCGATACGCCACTGTCTACGGGCCGATATCAGCAGGATCAACTTTTTGGTCTGTATGCGCAAGACGAACATGGAATTGCTCCCTATCCGACTCCGTTCCGTATTTCGCCGTTTGGCAATGTGATTGAGGCCGAGCCCAATGATACCCCCGACCAGGCCACGCCATTCACCGCGCCGCTGGCCCTGAACGGCGTGATTGAGAAGCCTGGCGACGTTGACCACTTCGTGTTCTCCGCCAAGAAGGGGCAGGTTTTTGATATCAACGCATGGGCGCGCCGCATCCGCTCGCCGCTCGACCCCGTTTTGCATATTGCCAAGAAGGGGGGAGCCTACATTGCGGGCGCGGATGACAGTGCCGGCCCCGACTCGGTGATCCGGTTCACGGCCCCCGACGATGGCGAATACGTCGTTTACATTCATGATCATTTGAAGAAGGGGAGCCCGACGTCGTTCTACCGCATCGAGCTGACCCCGGTCGAAGCCCGGCTTGCCACCAACTTCCTGAGCGAGCAGGCCAACCTGGGCGTCCCCAACGTGACGGTTGCCGTACCCAAGGGGAACCGACAGGCTGCCCTGGTGTATGCCAGCCGAACCGATTTTGGTAGCGATCTGAAGGTTGCACCCGAGTCACTGCCGCCGGGCATGACGGTGGAAAGCGATCTCCTGCCGGCGAACCAGCCGGTGGTTCCCGTACTGTTTACAGCCGCCGCCGATGCTCCCGTGGGGGGCCTACTCACCCGGATCCTGGGTAAGCCGGTAGACGAGAAGATCAAACTCGCCTCGAACGACTTCACGCACCTTAGCGTACTCGTGTTTGGTGCCAATAACGTGGACTTCTGGTCGCGCACGGTCGACAAAGCCGCGCTGGCCGTGACCGAGGAATGCCCTTACACCATCGAGGTCGTCGAACCCAAGGTTCCTCTGGTGAACAGCGGCACGATGAACCTCAAGGTCGTTGCCAAGCGCAAGGAAGGGTTCAAGGCACCCATCAGCATCACTTTCCCGTGGTTGCCACCTGGCGTGGGTGCCTCTGGTAGTGTGGCCATTCCTGAGGGCAAAGATGAAGTCATTGTGCCGATGAACGCCGGTGGTGCAGAGGCCAGAACCTGGAAACTGGTGGTTCATGGCGACTCCACCATCCCCAGTGGACCGGTCCGCGTTTCGTCTCAGTTGTTCAACCTGAAAATTGACCAGCCCTACGTGGCGTTCGCCTACAACAACACCGCCTGCGACCAAGGCAAGGAAACCGACCTGGCCGTGAAAATTACCAAGGCCAAGGATTTCGATGGCGAGGCCACGGTAACTCTGATCGGCTTGCCGAACAAAGCCACCAGTGAGCCCCTGAAGATCGGCAAAGATACCCAGGAACTGCTGCTGCACATCAAGACCGCCAGCGACACTCCCGCAGGCAATCACGCGAATCTATTCTGCCAGGTGGTTGTAACCGAAAACGGAGAGCCGATCGTCCACAACCTGGGCACCGCCGCGCTTCGGGTGGACGTTCCGATTGCCCCCAAGGCCGACGCCCCGATGCCTGCCGCCGAGGCCCCTAAGCCCGATCCGGCAGCCGCACCCGCCAAGCCACTCTCCCGGCTCGAACAACTCCGCAAAGATGCCGCCGACAAGGCCAAGGCCAACAACGCACCCAAGTGAGCCCATTCCGGCTCATCTCATGAGACTGGCCGGGGACCATGAACCCCGACCGCCCCATTCCTTCAAACAAGCTTGAGGCTTTGCCTCTCTTCCCTTGAATCCTCGACCTTTGGTGAATCACTCATGAAACTGTCACTTCCACTGGCCCTGTGCCTTGCAATGGCCCTGGCCTTCAACGCGGACGGTCAGCAACCGGGTGCCAATCCCTCCAAGATCGAGGTGTTCCCGCCCGATATTCAGCTCTCAGGTTCGCGAGACCGGCAGTTGATGGTGGTTCAGGCCACCTATCCAGACGGCATCACCCGCGACGTCACGGCCGAGTGCAAGATGACGCTGGCCAATCCTGCCCTGGTGCGCAAGGATGGACAGACCTTCTGGGCCGCCGGTGATGGCGAAACCACGCTCTCGGCCGAGTTTGGCGGTCATACCGTGACCGTTCCCGTGAAGGTCGCTGAGGCGCAGGTCACGCCGCCGCTATCGTTCCGGCTCGACGTGATGCCCGTCTTCATGCGAACCGGCTGCAATACCGGAAGCTGCCATGGCGCGGCCCGCGGCAAAGATGGCTTCCGCATCTCGCTGTTCGGCTTCGACCCCGAAGGCGATTACAACCGCATCACCCGCGAAATGGTGGGCCGCCGCGTGAATCTTGCCGTGCCCGGCGAAAGCACGCTCATCGAAAAATCGCTCGGCGCCGTGCCGCACACCGGCGGCAAACGATTTGATGTCGGCAGCGAATATCACCAGGTGATGCTGGAATGGATCAACGCGGGTGCGGTGAATGATGATGCCAGCAAGTTGCCCAAGGTGGTCTCGGTCGAACTCTATCCCAAGGCCGTTGTGCTCGACGGCACAGGCGCAACCCAGCAGATGACCGCGCGTGCCAAGTATTCCGATGGATCCGACCGCGATGTCACCAGCTTGGCGGTGTTCCTCACCAATAATGAAACTTCGGCCAAGATCTCTGACGGTGGCCTGATCACGGCCGGCGAACGGGGTGAAGCGTTCGTGATGGCCCGCTTCGAGACGTTCACGGTGGGCTCTCAGGTGCTCGTGCTCCCCAAGGGACTTCAGTTCCAGTACCCCGAGGAATCCGACGTCAACTACGTCGATAGCATGGTGGCCGCCAAGCTCAAGAAGCTGCGGATGGCTCCGTCGACTGTGTGCAGCGACGAAGACTTCCTCAGGCGCATCTTTATCGACATCGTTGGCCTGGTTCCATCGGTCGACGAATACCAGAAGTTCGTGAGCTCGAACGACCCCGCCAAACGGGCCAAGCTCGTGGACGAACTCCTGGAACGCAAGGAATTCGCCGAGATCTGGGTAAATAAGTGGGCCGAACTGCTCCAGGTCCGCCAGATCCCCAACCAGATCAGCCAGAAGGGGATGTTCCTGTACTACAACTGGCTCGTCGACCTGCTCCAGAAGAACACCCCCATGGACCAGTTCGTCCAGGAACTGCTGGGTGCCAGCGGCGGTACCTTCTCCAACCCCGCGACCAACTTCTATCAGGTCACCAACGATCGCCTGCTGCTCACCGAGAACGTGGCCCAGGTCTTCATGGGCATGCGAATCCAGTGCGCCCAGTGCCACAACCACCCGTTCGACCGCTGGACCATGGACGATTATTACAGCTTCTCGGCCTTCTTCTCGCAGATCGGCCGGAAGCAGGGCGAAGATTACCGGGAAACGATCGTCTTCAATCAAGGCAGTGGAGATGCGAATCACCCGGTGGGTGGACGTGTGATGAAGCCCAAGTTCCTGGGCGGCGAGGAACCGGATCTTTCTGGTAAAGATCGGCGCGCCGTGGTGGCCGCCTGGATCGGCTCCAAAGAGAACCCGTTCTTCGCCAAGAGCTTTGTGAACCGGGTGTGGGCCCACTTCTTTGGGCTGGGGATCGTGGAACCGGTGGACGACTTCCGCGTCTCTAATCCCGCTTCCAACCCCGAACTTCTCGAAGAGCTGGGCAAGCGGTTCACCGACTCGAAATACGACCTGAAACAACTGGTCCGCGAGATCTGTAATTC
>Ga0007796_10000931_pt1 | contig 10414 bp, 10 predicted proteins | sample CryBogmetaGMA0M_FD_60373 | JGI IMG/M metagenome (GOLD analysis project Ga0007796, IMG submission 60373) | Freshwater microbial communities from Crystal Bog, Wisconsin, USA - MA0M | ecosystem: Environmental > Aquatic > Freshwater > Lake | place: Crystal Bog, Wisconsin, USA | collected 2009-07-06 | reverse complement strand
CGTCGGAGACCAGTCGTCGTAGGCGGGAATGGATCCAGCTGACTCACCCGGAAAGTGCAACCCGGTGGGCAGCCCGATGCCGAACTTCTTCAGATAGGAGTACAGGCGTCGACCACCAATGCGCTCCGCAGCTTGGATGGTGCCGACGTTGCTGGATTCGGCCATGATGCCGGCGAGCGTCAGTTTCTGCACCGGGTGCGGATCATGGTCGTGGAAGAGTTTGTCGCCGCGCTTGATCGAGTCACGCACTTTGAAAGTGGAGTACGGGGTCGCGGCACCTTCGTTGACCACAGCGGCCATGGTCATGAGCTTGCTGGTGGAACCTGGTTCGAAGACGTTGTTGAGCGCGCGATTGCCGAGCGAGGATGCGTCTGCCGTGCCCGGATGATTTGGATCAAACGTCGGAACCATGCCGAGGGCCAGGATGTCGCCCGTCCGAGGATCCATGACCACGATCGTTCCGCTGTCTGCTTTTGCCTTGGCCACCTGCTCGGCAAGTGCCCGCTGCGCGAAGAATTGGATGTCACGATCAATCGTCAACTTGACCGTGGCACCCGGCTGAGCCGCTGTGACGGCGTTGGCTCCGGTGGGGATCACGTTGCCGCCGGGACCTCTTTCATAGGTGCGCACTCCCGCGGTGCCGGCAAGCTGCGACTGAAATGCGTACTCGACTCCGCCTAGCCCTGATCCCCCATCACCGGTGAATCCGACGACGTTCGATGCGACGTCTCCGGCGGGGTACACGCGCTGGGCCACCGACTCGCTTGTGATACCAGGTAGGCGTAGGTCAAGTACGTGATTCCACGTGGCAGGCGTGACGCCCTTGGCGACGTACATGAAATGGCGAGTACCTGTGAGTCGCTGCGCAACAACATCAGGATCGGCGCCGAGCACGGGACCCAGCATCGCTGCGACTCCGGCAGGGTCGGTGATCTTGGTCTGATCGGCAACGATGTTGCGTACCTCAACCGTCAGCGCCAAGGGCTGCCCCGCGCTGTCAAGAATGGCGCCACGGGGTGCGGGCAGTGTCTGCTTCTTCAACCGCTGCTCAATCGCTTGAGAGGCCAAGGCCTTGCCCTGGACCGCCTGCACCTGCACAAGGCGGCCGCCAAAGATCGACAGAATGACCGCAGTGGCGACAAGCAGAAACAACCCACGACCACGTGGACTGACCAGAACGAGCGGATGTGTTGTTCGCGTCTTTCGCACCGGACCACGCGAAGACGTACCGCGAGGAGCGGTACGTCTCATGGTGCTGGGGGATGACATCAGTAAGGATTCCTCACCTGGCGGGCACCGCGGTGAGGCCGGCGTCTCCGCTGGAGAGACCGGAGACGGCAATGACGGTGTCGCTCCACTGCGACGTCACCTTGGGTGTCGAGGTGTGTGGCAGCTTTGCAGGAGCCTTGGAGGTCGCAGAGGTGTTTGTTGCGCCGGTCGCGGGAGCAACAACTCCGGAAGTTGACGTAGACGCAGCCAGTGCGGCGTCGGCACTAAGTGTCACGGGCATCGACGCAGCTCGTTGCGCCGCCGTCACCGCGGGGCCCAGACGCGGCTCGTTGAAGGATTGCGCCTGACGCTGAGCAGCGTCCGCGGCCGCAGGGTCGTAGTCGGGTGGCAGCCCCTGCGCAACACCGGACGCTGCATTGTCGACAGCCTCCGCAGAGGTCACATCCGCTGGGGTCCGTAGCAGTGGAGGCTGCGAAGTCGAACCACGCGCAGGCTTGGGCTTTCCCACGATCGATCCGTCAGGATTGAGGAACACCGGGCTTTCGCTGGGAATCATGCCCATGTCGCGAGCCTTCTGCTCCAAAGCATCGGGCCGCTGCAGCCGCAATCGAACGGGACAACGCCTGCTCCTGCTGGGTCAAGGTCGCCTGCTGCGCCTGAAGTTCACTCACGGTGAATGCACCCTGCGCGATGGTCGTGTTGATGACCAGGATCACCACCATGCCCACAATCAGGAGCGCAGTCACGATAAGCGCGAACATTCCGCGGCTTGCACGTTCCGCGCGAAGTGGCGACACCATGCGAAGGTTCGGTCGAGCAGCCTTCAGCTTGCGTGCGCCACGCGTGGCGTACTCCGTGCCTACTGGACGTGCAAAGTCGGCGGCATGGTCAGCATCAGCCAACTCATCCAGGTAAGCGAGTTCCACAGCTTCTAACTCGGCGGCCGGATCTGCGGCGACGCCGTCCAGGTTGCGAGCGGTTGCACTCATGCGGCGATCCGTTCGGCAGCGCGAACCCGCACGGAGGCGGCCCGCGGGTTGGCGTCAATCTCTTCTTCTGAGGCAGTCTCGGCTCCGCGTGTGAGGAGCTGCAGCCATGGCCGCATGCTGTCGGGAACGATCGGGAGATCAACCGGAACATCGGGATGGGCGCCGACAGCCAGTGCACGCTTCACGATGCGGTCTTCTAACGACTGATAGGACATGACCACGATGCGTCCATGCAGACTCAGCGCGTCCAAGGCAGCGGGGATAGCAAGCCTGAGCGCCTCAAGTTCGCCATTCACCTCGATACGCAAAGCCTGGAACGTGCGCTTGGCAGGATTCCCGCCCGTTCGGCGAGTCGCCGCAGGGATCGCTTCGCGTACGAGATCCACCAAGCGCGCTGAGTTAGTGAACGGCGCCTCGGCGCGCGCACGAACAATGCGCTCGACGATGCGCGAAGCGAATCGCTCCTCCCCATATTCGCGTAAGACGCGCACGAGCTCGGGAGCTGAGTAGGTGTTCACGACATCCGCGGCGGTTATGCCGTCTTCCTGATTCATGCGCATGTCTAGCGGGGCGTCCTGCGCGTACGAGAAGCCACGACCTGATTCATCCAGCTGCATCGATGAAACACCAAGATCGAAGAGCACTCCCTGCACGTGAGTCATGCCACGCTCGCGAAGTACGTCGGGAAGTTCGTCGTACACCGCATGCACGAGAGTGATGCGCTCGGAAAATGCAGCCAGCCGCTCCTGCGAAAGTTCCAATGCCTCGCGATCACGATCAAGGCCCACAAGCCTGATGTGCGGAAAGGAACGAAGTGCGTGCTCGGCATGTCCGCCAAGACCGAGGGTGGCATCAACGAGTACGGCGCCCGGCTCTTGCAACGCAGGCGCCAACAGGGCAATGACGCGGTCCTGCAGGACCGGAATGTGGCGAGGCGCGGCGGACACTAGGACCAGCTCCCCATCACAGTGGACAAACCCGCAAGCACGGCGACAGTGAGACCAACTGCGAGGGCGAGGACGGCAACCGAACGGACCAGTGACGACGACGCCTGTGACGGCCGCCGATCAAGGCCGCTATCGGTGGGAAGGGTGAGGGCCATCGGAACTCCTCTCTTCTGCTCGTCTGGTCTTCTGGACTTCTGCTCGTCTGGTCTTCTGCTCGTGTGCGTGCGGGTCGCTGGTGCTTGGTCTAGGTGACGTTGGTGCCTGTGAGCCGGGGGGCCAGGTCCCCACCCGAGCCCTGCCACCGGGGAAGTGATGTCAGGACTATCGGGAGGAGACCTCGTCCAACGGGTCACAGGACGCCAGGCACCACCTCCTCGCTGAGTCCGGAGAACCCGTCTTCTTGACTGCCGAGGTAGGACTCCCACGCGCCGGCATCCCAGATCTCCACGGTGGAGTTGTTGCCCACGACGATGACGTCCCGATCAAGGCCGGCGTATTCGCGCAGGGCCGGCGGGATGTTGATGCGCCCCTGCTTGTCGGGCTGATCGTCGAACGCCCCTGAGAACAGGACTCGCAGGTAGGCACGGACCTTGGCATCTGACCGAGATGCCTCATTCAGCCGCTCGGCATAGGCCGCAAACTCGGCTGCGGGCCATACGACGATCGAGCGCTCCTGACCCTTGGTCAGGACCAGTCCGGGGGCGAGAGCCTCACGGAACTTGGCTGGCAGGACCAACCGCCCCTTGTCATCAAGGCGGGGTGCGTGAGTGCCCAAGAACATCTCACGCACCTCCTTCGCCTCAAGAATCACGCAGGTCACTCCCGCAGGCGCCACTGTACTCCACTTTCCTCCACCGTCCACCATCTGCCGGCAATAATTTCCCGGGTCCCTCCACTTCCCGATGGCCTGCGCGGAGTCGCACCCGGCCCGACGTACCCTGAAGCAGTGCGGTCCCCCCTTATCCGGCTGAATGTCCGGCCGAATGTCCGGCTGAATGTCCGGCCACACGCGCCCTCCGTCTCGACAGTGGCGCTGGCCCTCGTCGGGTCGTTCGCCCTGGCCGGCTGTGCCGTTGCCTCGCTGGCCCCCGAGCCCCCCGCCACCTCCCCGGCAATGGCCTCCATATCCGCGCCATCGCCGTCGCCCTCAACTCCCACCATTCCGACGGTCCTGTCGCCCTTCACCGGGTTGCCCACCCAGCCGGATCAGCCCGTGCTGCTGGTCAAGATGGACAACACCACGTATGCGCAGCCACATGCGGGGCTCACGGCCGCGGACCTCGTCTATGTGGAGCCGGTCGAATATGGAATGACGCGCATCGCCGCCGTGTTCAGCAGCACTATTCCCACGCGCATCGGACCCGTGCGCTCGGCCCGCATCACCGACATTGATCTCGCTGCACAATTCGGCGAACCAGCGCTGGCATTCTCCGGGGCCCAGCACCGCATGTATCCGGTGCTTCAAGCCGCACCTATAAATCTGGTCTCCCCGACTGTCGCCGGCAAGGGATTCACCCGCGATAAGTCGCGCCGTGCTCCGTACAACCTGTTTCTTGATGGGACCGTCGCACTTACGCGCGCACCTGAAGCGAGTACCGCAACAGATATCGGGCTGACGTTCTCGCCGCTGCCGCCCCCGGGCGGACGCCCTGCCACTCACGCCCGAGTTGTGTGGCCCTCGTCGTCGGCGACGTTCAACTACAACACCACGACGGGGTTGTACGAGATCAAGCTCAACGGAAGTTTCGCCGGAGCGGAAGAAGAATCCGGACGACAGCACGCCGCCTCGGTGATCATCCAATTCGTCAACACGCCGGACTCGGTCTTCCATGACAAATTCGGTGGCATCACACCTCGCGCAGAAGTCGTGGGGTCGGGCACCGGCGTCATCCTGCGCGACGGACTCGCGTTCGACGTCACCTGGTCGCGACCAACGGCATCCGCACACACGACGTACACGTTGTCCGGTGGACAGCCCATGCCCTTGAAGCCCGGTCAGGTGTGGATCCCCCTGGCCAGCGTGACCCGCGAGCAACAGATCCTCGCCTCGATCGGCACCGCCACTGCCCCCGGCTCTCCCAGCCCGTCGCCCTCGCGCTCCTGATCCAGCCCTTTTGACCGGGGTCGGCGTGCACTGTCGCATGCGTGGCCTGTCGACAGTGCACCCCGCCCCGCAGCATCGAGCGTGGGACCCGGGCGTCCCCCGCGGCCCATCACTCGGTGCGAACCACTCGCTTCCCCCGATGCGAGCACCGCAAAAGTAGGTCTGGGGGGCCGACAACCGCGACCGGGCAGCGCCATCTGTGGACACACGACCCCCGGTGGCCCTGCCTGTGCACGGGTGGCAGACTGTTGCGCCTTCCAGAGTCGACCGAACGGAGACGCGTGGACGGCATCGCCGAAGAGCAGCGGCATGTCGATGCCTGCTACTCCCGGCTCGATGAACTCACTCGCCACCTTCAGGCACGCATGTCTGCCATCGGGGTGCAACCCGGGACCGGCACCGGACAGGACGAGTTAGAGAAACAAGCCCTCTATGACAACCTCGTCCAGCAGGTCACGTCCGCGCGCGCTGCAGCCACCCGGCTGTGCTTCGGCCGCCTGTACCTCAATGACGGTGTCAGTCGTCACATCGGGCGCATCGGATTGCGTGATGACGCCGGTGAGCCATTGCTCCTGGACTGGCGTGCGCCGCAGGCGGCCGGCTTCTACCAGGCGACCGGGGTCGAGCCCATGGACGTCGACAAGAGACGTCGCATCATTACGCGCGATCGCACAGTGACGCACCTCGAAGACGAAGATCTGACCGATCCCGTCGCTCCGTCTCATGGCGCGGCCAAGGACGCCGTCAGCGCTCCCCGCGACGGTCGCATGGGCGACATCGTCGCGACGATCGCGGCCGATCAGGACCGCATCGTGCGAAGCCCGCTCAACCAGATCACCGTCGTGCAGGGCGGCCCCGGCACGGGCAAGACTGTCGTCGCTCTCCACCGCGCTGCATGGTTGCTCTACACGCACCGTGAGCGTCTCGCCAAGGACGGCGTGCTGGTGGTCGGGCCATCCACCACGTTCCTGCGCTACATCGATCAAGTGTTGCCAAGCTTGGGCGAGACCGACGTCGTCCTGCTCACGCCCGGCCAGCTGTATCCAGCGGTCTCAACATCGTTGATTGAGCAACCGGACGTCGCCGCGATCAAAGGTGACATTCGCATGGTCAAGGTCATCGCCAACGCGGTCGCACGCCGACAGCGCATTCCCACCAAAGCCGTCACCATCACTCTCGAGGATGGCTCGACAGTGCGCATCACGGCAGACCAACTCGAGCAGGCACGCCGAAGCGTCCCTCGTCAGGGTTCGTTCCACGCCAACCGCGAGCCTTTCCTGCGCAAGGTGCTCGATTTCCTGTGCCGTGATCGCGCAGTGCAACGGCAAGAAGATCCGTCGGATCCAGACTTCCTCCACGACATCCTTGTGGATCTTGTCGACGACGTGAATGTCCGTCGCACTCTCAACCTCATGTGGCTGCCCACCACACCTGAGCGCATTGTCAGCGGCTTGCTCTGCGATGCCGATGCCTTGAGTGCAGCATCCGAAGGCATCCTGTCCACAGGCGAGCAAGCGAAGCTTCTTCGCTCCCCAGATGCACCGTGGACCGTCGACGATGTCCCGCTTCTCGATGAGGCCGCCGACCGACTGGGTCCGTGGGTGCCACCAGCGCGCGGCGCTGCGGCTCGAGATGCCGATGACCCCGAGGAGTTATCGTCCGATGACGGCCGCACGCGATCGCTCGGCACTCTTGCGGAACGCGCCGTCAATGATCGTGACTGGGTGTACGGCCACGTCGTCGTCGACGAGGCTCAGGAACTCTCACGCATGGCCTGGCACGCATTGGCCCGACGTTGTTCTCGCAAGTCCATGACCATTGTGGGCGACCTCAACCAAACCACGCACCCGGCCGGGGCGCGCGACTGGGAGGAAGCCCTCGGCTGGGCCCGCGAAAAATTGGATCTGCACAAATTGACGGTGACCTATCGCATCACTCGACAGACCGCCGCCACCGCCACACAGTGGTTGGTTCAGTCGGGCGGCAGTGCACCAGAACTTCAACCCATCCGCGACGGAGAGCCCACCGAAGAAATATCAGGAACGATCGAAGAGATCGCTGCTGCAATTCTGGAGTGCTCGGCACGCGAGCCGGGGCGTATCGGAGTCATCGTGCCTGATGCTCAGGTGGACCAGTGGTCCGCGCAGTTGTCCACCATCAGCCCGCGATTCGGCTTTGGCGACGATGCACTCGATGCTCCGATCGCCATTCTCACCGCCAGAGACACCAAGGGCCTGGAGTTTGACGAAGTGTTCGTCATCGATGCGCCGGCAGTGAGCAAACAGGCCAGCCGCGGCTCGGACATTTACGTCGCGTGTACCCGAGCAACCCAGGGGCTTCATCTCATCACGCTTCGCTAACGGTCCCGTCGCGAGCGGAACCAGCGCCCGCAACTCCAACGTCGTAGCGGAAATCCCCTAGGAGGACCTATGCGCGTCTCACCTCGATCCCACCGCACAGCCCTCGTGGGAGGCGCCCTGGCCGGCAGCCTCCTGCTCGCCGCGTGCTCCGGCACCGGCACTAGTACAGGGGCCGAGTCATCTCTCGCCATGGACGCTCAGGGTGCGCCCGCTGTCGCCGGAGCTACTTCTCCAGACCTAGCCAAGAGCGCTGTCTCCAACAACCAACTCCAGATTGTGCGCACGGCCTCGTTGGCCTTGACAGCCGATGACATCACTAAGGCTGCGATGCAGCTCAAGGCACTCTTCGTTCGCGAACACGGCGCTGTGACATCCGAGGACTCGCAGATGGCACAGGATTCTGCGCAGTCGACAATCTCCGGCCAGGTACCTGCCGCGTCCCTTGATGCATTTCTGACATCAGCGTCGGCACTTGGGACTGTTGTCTCCCTCAGCACCAGTGCCTATGACGTCACATCGCAAAAGGTGGATCTGGACGCGCGGATCTCATCCCTCACGGCCAGCATTGATCGACTGCGCCAACTCATGTCCAATGCCGCCAATGTCAGCGACCTGCTCGCCGCCGAAGGCCAGCTCGCGAGCCGTCAAGCCGATCTCGACTCACTCACCAGCCAGCGGTCGTACCTTGCACAGCAGGTGGACATGTCCATGGTGAGCGTCACGATCACTCACCCGACTACGGCCAACCTTGCCTTGCCCATCGCCGGCGCAGCGCTGGTGTTGCTCATACTGCTAGGCACAACCGGTGCGGTGGTGGGTCTCGTGGTTAGCCGTACGTACAGGAGACGACAGCGTTCTTCGTCACCGACAGCGTGAAGCGATCGGTGCGGAAATCCATCGTCACCGCCTGGGGTACGCCATCTACCGTGCCGACGCGCGTGGAGTAGCCATTGGCCTTCGCCAGCGCATCGGCCTGAGCTGGCGTCATCTTGCCGTCGACCATCTGTTGGCATAGGGCGCGCATCTGCGCACTGCCGGTCGCGTTGTCCATCCCGGCGGCCGCCTGCGTCAGGCTTGATGCGATCGACACAAGCTGGTCGTATGTCAGTCCGGCTGTCTCGATTCTGATCGTGGTGTTTCCCGGAGCGGTCATTTGTGACGGTGGTTTCGCGGTCATCTGCAGGATCCCGCCGTACCGAAGGACATCGGACGTGCTGCAGTGAAATCCCTTGGGCTGCTCGGGGATGTTGAAGTTCTTGTCGGGCTTAGCCCTGTAGCAGTTGGCAGACACAGTGGCCGGCACCGTGACGCTGGTGCCTTTGGGGCCGAGGGTGATCTTCACGGTCCCGACTCGAGCGGTCTGCCACGACGGTGCCGGATCGGCCGCCCAGCCGGTGTTGGCCCACTTCTCGTAGAGCCTGAATCCCCGCTTGTTCGTGCCGTATTGGCCCGAGGCATTTGTCTCGCCCGACGTCACTGTGCCGTTGCTGAAGGTCAGGTTGTTGGCGAGCACCCAGATGTCCCCTGACTGCTTCAGGCGCGCGGTGTAGCCGGGCTGCCACAGAGAGCCCGCCGTGCCAAGCGCGCTGGCCGCTTCTCCCCATGTCGGTACTTTCGCTTCGAAATTGGAGTCGGCCGCGAGTGCCGGCGTTGCAGCCGCGCACGCCAATGCGCCAGCGGTCAAGGCACCCACACTGATGGTGATCAGCTTGGCTCTACTTCTGCTGTGCATCACGATTTCTCCCCAGAATCCGGGCCAGGGTTGGCACCCCGACCACCCAGTCGTACGTGACGTTCGTGCGCAAGACCAGATCCTGCACCGAACGATTCGCGCCGCTCACGACGACCCACGCAAGGCCGACCGGGAACACCACGACAAAAACCGAACGCAGCGCCGCAGCCGGCCAACGCAGTCGACTGCCCTTGAAGTTGATGACGCGCAGGCCCATCACGAGGTTCCCGATGGTCCGGCCTGACGTGGCCCAACAGATCATGAAGTACAACCAGGCCAAGGCGTAGCCGATCAGGACCAGGACAAGGACCGGTGGCAATCGGCGCATGCCGTCAGCCGTCGTGGCCAAGGGATTCAGCGGACTCACGATGAAAGACAACATCCATCCGACAACAGCCACCCCCAGGACAACCAGGAAGATCGCCACAACGTCGATCACCCCTGCCGCGAGGCGGGTGATGAGGCCAGCGCGATCTCCTTGGAATTCGCGCGCACCCAGAGGTAGCACTTCCATGCGCATCTCGGTCACGTCACGCTGGCGCCGGTCCTGATAGTCGCGAAAACTTGTCATGTCGTCTGTTTTTCCGGCGACTCGTGGGTCATCTCTTCGTGCGACTCACGGTCGCCCGGAGCGTGCACGTTGCGCTGGCGGCGGCGGACGATCGCATCGGTAAGTCGCGACACCCATTGATCTGCACCGAATGTTTGCACTCGGACGGAATTGATCGCATCTGTGGCAACGCCGCCAGTGGACTGACGAATGATCTGCGGCAGGTCGATTTCATCAATGACGTAGTCAGCGATGGGAACTATCGGCACACGATCAATGACAGCCTCGATGTCTGCCTTGGCGACAATCGCATCCACGTCGACGTGATCGAGCACAATCTGTGTCAGATCGAGGCGGTCAAGGACTGCGTCAGCGACGCGGGGCACGACCGCATCGAGGATGGGATCGACGACAACAGACATCCCTCGCTGGGCAACGTGGGTGCCGCTGGACGCGGCAGCGCTGACCGCCTGCTGGGTGATGCTTGCCGCAGTCGTAATGG
>Ga0007796_10000929_pt1 | contig 10421 bp, 4 predicted proteins | sample CryBogmetaGMA0M_FD_60373 | JGI IMG/M metagenome (GOLD analysis project Ga0007796, IMG submission 60373) | Freshwater microbial communities from Crystal Bog, Wisconsin, USA - MA0M | ecosystem: Environmental > Aquatic > Freshwater > Lake | place: Crystal Bog, Wisconsin, USA | collected 2009-07-06 | reverse complement strand
GTTCAACCGCGACGTCCACGGAGCCTGGGTTAACAGCAAGGCACTTGAGATCGCGGGCATCACGAAAGACACCCCTGATCCGTGGGACGGCCGCATCGAGCGCAATGAGGGTGGCGATCCAAGTGGGATGCTCCATGAAGGAGCCGCGTACACCTTCAACGAGAAGGTCGTACCACTGCCCAACCAAGCAACCTGGGAAGCGGCCATCCTCAACGCCCAGGAACATCTTCATTCGCTCGGAATCACCGGATGGCAGGATGCGTGGGTCATCGAGGCAACTCTCAACGCATATAAGTCACTTGCCGAATCGGGCAAGCTAACAGCGCGCGTCGTTGGTGCGCTGTGGTGGGATCGTCATCGGGGCATCGAGCAAATCGACGGGTTCAAGACGCAGCGAGAGTTCGGCCGTGTAGGAAATTTCCACCCAACCACCGTCAAGATCATGACTGACGGCGTTCTCGAGAACTACACCGGCGCACTCATGCAGCCATTCTGTGATGGGTGCGGCGGTCACACCGACAACTACGGCTTGTCGTACGTCGATCACGACGAATTGGCCGCAGCCGTCACGGCACTAACCGGCGATCGCTTCCAAGTGCACATGCATACGATCGGCGACCGCGCCGTCCGCAATGCACTCGATGCAGCCGAGGCCGCGATCGCAGTACATGGTCGTCACGACCTGCGTCACCACTTGGCCCATATCCAACTCGTTCAGCCTGAGGACATTCCCCGATTCCGCGACCTTGACGTTGTTGCCAACTGTCAGGCTTACTGGGCGAACTTCGACCCACAGATGAACGTTCTAACCGTGCCATTCCTCGGCCAAGAGCGAGTTGATCTGAGCTATCCGTTCAATTCACTTCTGCACAACGGAGCCGTGTTGGCGATGGGAAGCGATTGGTCTGTGTCGACGGCAAATCCGCTGGCGCAGATGGAGGTTGCTGTTACGCGCATCGGGCCTCTGTATCGCGATCAACCTGCATTCCTGCCGCACGAGGCAATCCCGATCGGCGCAGCACTGAACGGATTCACCAACGGAACTGCCTTCGTCAATCACGACGATCAGGATGCTGGACACTTGGCGGTGGGTAAGCGAGCCGACCTTGTCATTCTCGATCAGGATCTATTCAAGGCGCAGCACCTGAGCGACGCTCACGTCGAACTCACCATGGCCGCAGGCCAGGTTGTTTACGACATCTTGGCGTAGTGGCGATCAGCCGAGGATAAAGACAGGGCTAGTTTTGACTGATCCTGTGTTTAGTGAGTCGCCACTGAAGCGAAACGTGAGGCGGTAGGGCACCGAACGCCTGGCAATTCTCATAGCGGTGTTCACATAGCCGTTTGCATCTGTGTAGAGCGTAAAAGGCTTGGTGTTTAGCCACCGACTACCGTTCTTGTAGGCGAGCGTGACAGTCACCATTCGGGACGGAACCCTGGGGCTCAACAGAACTCGTTGACGCATGTCGTTGAGCAACGAATAGTGCACAACCCTGCGGACGACTCGATAACCACGAGCCATCGTGATGGTTAATGCCGACGGGGCACGGATCTGAACGGTAGACGGGCGTGCCTCCTGATGACTGAGGTCGCCGGCAAGGCTCGCCGTAACGGTTCCTGAATAAGGGACAACAAGGTCAACCGAACCGAGTCCGTGGGCGTCCGTGGTGACAATCCGCGACGAGTGCCACGAGCCACCAGATACCGCGACGAGCACACGCACCTTCGGCCGACCCGGCGTGCGAACCTGAATGTGAGCGGCCTTGCCGTAACCTCTCGGCGTCGTTACGCGCACAGTGACCGTCGATGGACTCGGCGGCGTTGTAGTGGCTCGCGCAACCGAATATGCACGGCCATGACTGGTCCATTCCTGCGTTAAGGCGACAACTGATTTTTCATCGGCGGCGAACATCAACCCGCCGGGAACTACTGCCTGATAGCCCTCTCGCCCGGACAACGATGGGATCGATGCTTGCACGCTAACGAGGCCGTCGCTGGCGTTGATAAGGCGAATTCCATTGCCCTTGGGGGTATCTGACCCACCCGCAATCAGCGAGCCATCGTTGGACCATGCTATGGCCGTCGGAGACGAGACCGTTTCATACATGTGAAATGGACTAAGATCTGAACTGTAAATTCCATAGCCATTCACTTCAGAATCGATGATGACGACCTTGTCGGCATGTGTCGTCAGACTCAGTGCATGAGGGAAATACGGGCCACCGTTTTCGTTGCCCAGCACCGGCTGGCCGTCATCCGCGGTGGTGATCTGCCACGACCGAAGATGTCCATCAGCTGTGATGAGCGTGTCGGATGTAGCTGCGATCAGCGCATCACTACGCGATAACGTCTTGTCAGCCGTGACGGCCACCTGGCCGGTAATCAGATTGATGTGCCCAATCGAACCCGCACCCGAGCATCCTGCCGAGTAGAACAATGTCGTGGCCAGGACCACGAGGTGTTGGGGACATACCCCGACCGCAAACTCAGAGACAACAACGCCGGTGGCACGTGCGATCGCGGCTATCTTGTCGGCCCCCGTCTCAGCGACATAGAGGGTCGTACCATCGGAACTCATGGCCAAACCCGTCGCACCGGCCAAGCCAGTGATGGTCCGTTCAATCTCACCTCGATCGTTGATGTCGTAGACGGCATCCCCCGCGGCGACATACATGTGGGCTTGATCGGACAGGACGAACCGAACATCTGTAAACGGGGCCGGGGCAACCAGTGCGTGATACCGCCGGGAGCTCTCTGACTCGGAATCTTGGGCGCTTACCCGGACGGCCGCAGTGTTGGCTTGGTCGACGTACGATGAGGACATTCCAGAGGTTCGCAGTTCAACGCTGGAATCAGCCCATGCGCCCTGACCGGTGCCGAGCAAAAGGGCACCCACGACGACCGTCGTGAACACCGCTTTCGCGACCCGTCTCATCACATCTCCCCGTGGCGCCATCGCGCCAGTGTTGTCGCGACCTAGGAGGGTCGCTGACGATACATCGGCCCAATCAAGGCGGGGTCGGTGATCCGGATGGGTGACTGAGCCCTGGACCTGGCGACTTGAGCCTCGCGCTAGGGAACTTGAGCCTCGCGCTAGGGAACTTGGACAAATCTTGGACGTCCTTGACCATTCCTGAGACCCATATGAAGTGTCCCCTTTACGTCCGCTGGGGAGGATGAAGCGTACACGGGGTTCGGTGGACAAAAAGGTTTAAACGGACAGTGCCCGCGGTGCGGCAGAGTATGCGCACAAGTCGGACATTGGGTGTTTCTTGGACATCGTTCACCCGTTCGGAGCAACACTCGCATTCTGTGCACGACGAAAGGAAAGTCATGACTCAGCCTTCTGCCTCACGCAACACACGCACCGGTGGCCTTCGCCGCCCAGCACTCGCGCTCGCACTCGGTGCGGCAACCGCCTCATCGGTGATCGCCCCGATCGCCGCCATGGCCGTAACCGCCCCCACTTACAACGATTCCACAAAAACCACCAACGGAACCTTGCTCTCACCGGCCAAGTTCGGGGGCACCACGAAGGAAAAGCAGACTCAATTGGCGAAGGCTCTGCCCGCCACTGCCGTACCTGTAGCAACCACCGGAACCATCTACGGCGATGTTTACAGTCAGGCCCTCACGGGCTCAGCTGGTGTGAAGCGAAACGCGCTCAACAAGACGTACAGCGACTGGAAGGCCCTGGCCGCACCGGCCGTAAACGCGTGGCTCAAGTCGAAGAAGTCTCCGACTACCGCGAATAAGAATGCGTACGCTGCCGCATTGCGCACATACAACACCAAAAAGGGCCCTGCGAAGTGGACCCTGTATTCGAATGCCTACACCGCGTGGAACGCCGTCTACGTAACCAAACTTGCCGCCGCCAAGGCCAATCACTTTAAGCTCGTCGCCGGCACGTACTCCGGATTCGGCAGTGCCGCGGGCCATCATTGTTCAACCTCCGACAACATGACGTCCGGCGCGCTGTATGCCGCAGAACAGGCCGCTGGCGTTACTCAGCCTTTCATTGGGCAGTCAGAAGGAGACCAGAGCACTCTGTCGAATCCCCAAGACACTAAGACAGGTCTGGTTATTCGCTGCAACACTGACACACTCAGTGCCAACTTCGGCCGACTTGAGTACTACCTCCTCCACGGTTCAGGTGACGGTGTTGCCGCTTGGGAGTACTTCAACGAAACGGCCACCGTTTCTGCAGGAAAGATCACGTCACTCGGTTACGACACTGATGCCCGTCTGACCTCGCTATCGGACTACACCATTGCGTACACAACCGACCCCGTAGCAACAGTCAATCTGGCTGCATTGCCAGCGGCGAGCTCGACCGCAACCAAGTCATCCTTTAACACCTACGCACTGGACGTGTTGAACAAGTCAGGCGCTCTTGATGTGGCCTTGGCTCCAACAATCGGCAAGACGTGCATCAGCGCCCATAGCGGAGCCACGCTGACCTGTCTGTCCTTCCAGAAGTCGTTGCAGAAGGCGCTCACGTTCGCCGTTAAGGGAATGCCGTACTAAACGGCGGAACTTTCTAACCGTTTCGCTAAAGATCCCACCTCTCAAAGGACGAGAAACCTCACATGTCAACGACAAAGCGCCTCACCCCCGCACAGCGGGCCGTAGCGGCCATCGCCAGCACAAGTGCTGCCGTGTCGTCGATCTCGGGGGTTAGCATCCTTATGGCTCCTGGGGCGGCAGCAGCTGCCGCTCCAGGACAAGCCGTCGAGAACGACTACGGGCAGACCTCCGCTGAGATCGCCGTCGAAATTTCCGCAGTGGTTGAGCACGATGCTCGTGTCATTGCAGCGCAGCGCTCCTTCCAGCGTGCACTGGCCCAATACCAAGCAAGCATGCAGATCCGTCAGTCGGCAGTTCGTACCTATCGCGGTTCGAAGCTAACGACGACGCGTATGGATGACGTAAGCGCCCTATCGAACCTGCGCTTGACTCGCACCCGTGTGCTGATGTCGGCACGGGCTTTGATTGCCGCTGAAGCCAACTTGATCGCGGTTACCGCGAAAGTAACGGATCAAGTTAAGTCGACGCACTACGTCCGCGCACCGCGCATCTCAATGCCAGCCCGGCCAACGAGCATTCATGCCGCTGCCGGAGATAGCGAAGTCACTCTCACCTGGACGGCCGTTTCGAACGCCACCAGTTACGAGATCCAGCGCGACGGCGTCACGCTCGCGACGAGCGTGACGAACACCTACATCGATCAGTCCGCCGTGAATGGCCACACGTATTCGTACGTGGTTGTCGCCCACAACACCGCAGGAACTTCACCGGTCAGCACCTCCGTTACCGCGACACCCGCAGCCATCGCGCCGGCTGCTCCCTCAGGCCTTTTTGCCCCTGCCGGCGACAACAGTGTTGATCTCGCCTGGTTGCCGAGCGATCGGGCGACCGGCTACAACATCTACCGCGATGGCAGCCTGATTGGAACCACCAGCGCCACGACCTACAGCGACACCTCTGCCCGTAACGGCACCACGTACAGCTACGCGGTCACTGCCCTGCGCGAAACCGCGGAATCAACTCAGTCCGGCGCGGTATCGGTTACACCGGTGGGCGTCACTCCTGATGCACCCGTTGGCATTTCCTCAACCGTCGGCGACGGCCAGGTTGCTCTCTCATGGTCAGCACCAACGGGTGCAAATCACTATGAGATCTTCAGCAACGGAGCCTCCGTCGGTACCTCAACGGCCGCTTCGTTCATTGCCACGGGGCTCACCAATGGGACGAGCTACTCGTTCACCGTCGTGGCCTACCGTGACAACTCCGCCGGTTCAGCTGCAAGCAGCGCCGTAACGGCGACCCCGGTGGCCAACGCACCCGCCCAGCCGACGAGCCTGGTTGCGACACCTGCTGATTCTCGGGTGTCTCTCACGTGGTCTGCGCCAGTTGGTGCAACGAGTTTCCGCATCTACCGCGATGGTGCGTCTCTCGCGACAACCACAAGCGCCAACTACACCGACACCACGGCCGTAAACGCTGTGAGTTACAGCTATTACGTTGTCGCCTACAAGAGCAACTCACCGGCGTCGGCCGCTTCGTCGGCCGTGACTGCCACCCCAATCGCTACGGCCCCAAGCCGTCCGACTACCTTCCGCGCTACCGCTGGTGACGGACAGGTGTCACTCACCTGGACGGCCCCGTCCACGGCAACGTCTTACGGGATCTACCGTGGCGGCACCTTGATTGGTACCTCAACTACAGCGGCCTACACCGACACCAACGCCACGAATGGCACGACCTATACCTACTACGTCGTTGCGTACAACCTGAACTCCGCACCGTCCACTCAATCGTCGTCTGCCACAGCCACTCCCACGGCAGTGGCGCCTGCCGCGCCTGCAGCAGTTGTGGCAAGCGCCGGCGATGGACAGGTCATCTTGTCGTGGACCGCCTCGACCAATGCAGATGCGTACAAGGTGTACCGCAATGGAACGCTGATCACGGCGTCATCGGTCACGACGACGACCTACACCGATAGCGGTCTCACGAACGGTACGACGTACACGTACTACGTCGTTGCGTTCAAGCAGAACTCCCCTGCCTCGTCAGCGTCCGGCAGCGTAACCGCCACTCCGCAGGCAGCCACTGCTGGCACACCAACCGGGCTTGCAGCAGCGGCGGCCGACGGACAGGTGTCGCTGACTTGGAACACCTCGGCCGGAGCCACGTCGTACCAAATCTTGCGAAACAGCGTTCAGGTTGGCACGTCAGCCACAGCGTCCTACGTCGATACCGGCCTCACCAACGGGACCTCGTACTCGTACACCGTGAAGGCTGTCATCGGTGGATCGCCAACGACCGCTTCGGTGGCCGTATCTGCGACACCGGTGGCCGCAGCGCCAACCGCACCCACCGGGCTTAACGCCACTGTGGGCAGTGCTCAGATCGGACTTTCGTGGACGGCTCCCACGGGTGCGGATAAGTACTCGGTCTACCGGAACGGCTCACTACTTACGACGGTGACGACACCCTCGTACACCGACACCGGCCTCACAAACGGTGTCACGTACTCGTACTACGTCGTCGCGTTCAAGCAGAACTCAGTTGGCTCCACAGCATCGGCAACGATTACCGCAACACCTGTGGCTGCGAAGCCAGCGACCCCAACGGGTGTCACCGCCACTGCTGGTAGCGCCCAGGTTGTCGTCAACTGGACGGCGGTCACGGGTGCGACGAGCTACAGCGTCTACCGCAACGGCACGCTCGTCGGCTCCCCCACCACCACAACCTTCACCGATACCGGCCTCACGAACGGTACGGCTTACACCTACACCGTCGCGGCAAACAACACCGGCGGCGCAAGCGCAGCAAGTGCCGGCGTCGTCGCAACCCCACAGGTCGCAGCACCAGGCGCACCGACGGGCGTCACCGCAACGGCTGGCATCGCTCAGGTCACTGTCACATGGACGGCCGTTTCGGGCGCCACGTCATATCAGTTGTACCGCGGCACCACATTGGTTTCATCGCCTACGACTACCTCATACGTAGACACAAGCCTGACCGCTGGCACGGCCGTGAGTTACACAGTGAAGGCAGTTAACGCCGGAGGTACGAGCGCCGCGTCTTCCGCGGCCTCCGCAACTCCGACGCTGGCTGCTCCCACTGGCCTGGCCGCAACCGCGGGTAACGCGCAGGTTGCCCTTACGTGGACGGCCGTCACAGGAGCTACCTCCTACAACGTCTACTCGGGCGCAACACTGCTCGGCTCGGTCACCACGGCTGCGTACACACACACCGGGCTGACCAACGGCACCGCGTACACGTACACCGTTACAGCGGTCGTGAATGCAGTTGCATCGCCGGCGTCATCTGCCGTCACTGCAACGCCAACGGCACCAAGCGGGGTCAGCGGTACGTTCACCGGCTCAACGGTGTCACTGACGCCACAGCGTGGAATCACGAACACCATTACCGTGACCGTAACGCTCGTCGGTTCACTGATCACCAATGCATCGGCGACCTACTCGATTCCGAGTAACGACTCTGAGTCGCTAAGCCTCTACAACAAGGCCATCACCAAATTGAACGCCTCAGCTGTTGCGTTCAAGCCGGTCACCAGCGCAGGGGTCACTGCGTCGATCGCATCTGTCAGCGGCTCCACCTTCTGGAGCACCGCCTACAAATCAAGTCTTCAGTCTGCACTGACGACCGCGAAGCTTTAGAACGACCTCCTCGCCAACCGAACGGAACCAGATATGGATACGACCCAAGGCCAGCGCTCGGCCAGTGACACCCCCGCGGGTGCCGCTCAAACGTTCGCGCCCGAGTCCTACTCCACCTATCTCGAGGATGTCTTCTTTCCGGCCACAACCGATACCGCACCATCCACCGCATCCACCGCTTCCACGGCTTTCACCGCACCGGAACAGCTCGTAGCGCCAACGCCACAGAGCCTAAGTGCGCCAACAGCGCTGCTGGCCCCCGAACGTGATGTCCGGACGCCAGTCGACGTGACCGCCGAGACGCACATCGCACCCCCAGCACCGCACGCAACCAGCCAGACCCCTGCGACGGCAATTCCGGTTGTCCGTCCACCTCGGGGTCGACATTCAGTTCGACCACCGATGCAGCGTGGCCTGGCAAGTCGCGGGGGCTCAACTCGTCGCGGAGACGTTGCCATCACCATCGCTGGTATCGGGCTCGGAATTTCCGTTGGCCTTGGCGTCAGCTCAGCGGTGGCCGGATTGGGCTACCCCGGCGGATACTTCCTCGCAGCTAGCACCTTCGCAGCATTGGCCGGTACGTACTTATGTCTATGCCTACTGCTTCTCATCTCGCGACTGCCATGGCTTGAACGCGAAGTTGGCCACGACCGGATGATCCTCTTGCACCGCAAGGTCGCGCCGTACTCCCTCCTGCTCATCGGCCTGCACGCACTCTTTTCAACCCTTGGCCACGCTTCGGGGTCCGTGACGGGTGCTCCTGCCGCGTTCTGGAGTTTGGTCACAACGACCGAGTGGATGGTGCCCGCCACCGCTGCGTTGGTCTTGATGATCAGCCTTGGCGTGATTTCGTACAAGAAGATCCGAGCCAAGATGAAGTACGAAACCTGGTGGGTCGCTCACCTGTACTTCTACATTGCGGTGGCGCTGGCCTTCGGACATCAGATTGCCCTCGGGCCGATGTTTGTGACCAATCCACTTCAACGTAACTTCTGGATCGCGCTCTACATCTTCGTCGCGGCCATGATCTTCGTGAATCGCTTCTGGAACCCGTACATGTTTTCTCGTCGCCACGATCTGCGGATTGCAGCGGTTGTTCCTGAATCTGCTGACGTCACGTCCGTCTACATCAGTGGCGAGGACCTCGATCTGATCAAGGCCCGAGGTGGTCAGTTCTTCCAGTGGCGCTTCATGACCCGCCACTTCTGGTGGCAGGCACATCCGTACTCGCTGTCGGCTTCGCCCAACCCATCGTGGTTACGCGTCACCATCAAGAACCTAGGCGATCAGTCGGCGAGCATTAATCAGCTTCGACCTGGAACCCGCGTCTGGGCCGAAGGACCGTACGGCATTTTCACTGCGGCTCAACGCAGTACCGAGCGCATTACCGCTATTGCGGCCGGCGTCGGCATCACGCCGATTCGGGCAGTCCTCGACGATCTCCCGCCGACGACGGATGTCACCCTCATCTACAAAGTCTCTGAGACAGACTCGGCGCCTCTCAAGGCAGAGATCGATCACATTGCGGCAGCATACGGCTGGAAGGTCTACTACCTCGAAGGGCCTCGGGATCTGCATCCGATGACTCCGGATTACCTCTACACAATGGCACCTGGAATGGGCCGCTCCGATGTCTACATCTGCGGTAACGATTCCTTTACCGAATCTGTGATCCGTGCCGCTCAAGCCATGGGTGTTCCAGACCGACGAATTCATCATGAGGCTTTCTCTTTCTAATCTTGAGAAAAGCCCTGTACAAACGAATTGACAGCACGCATCGCCAGTAAGACAGCTCGCCAGTTAGACACAGGATCTCAACCGCACGACCGCACCGCAATGAGGAGCATGACGTGAAACGCGCAATCTTGGTAAGTGCCGGCACCATCGCTGGCCTGGCCGCTGTCCTGAGTTATTCAGGAGCCGAGGCCACGGTCGCATCTGCCGACACATCAACGGGAGGTGGCGCAGCAGCGGGCCTCGGCGGCCCTGCACCCATATCGTCCGGAGCCCCAGCCCCGGCAGATTCTGGCGCGGCCCCTGCACCTGGCGATTCCGCAGCCGCTCCCGCCCCAGCAGACTCTGCTGCCGCCCCGGCTCCCGCTCCGAGTGACGCAGCAACTACCCCGGCACCGGCGGCATCATCAGCGGCGCCCACCACCTCTGCATCTGCAGCAAACTCGAAGGCACCCACCACCAAGCCGAGCAGTGCAGCCCCGAAGCCGAGCGCTTCCA
>Ga0007796_10000927_pt1 | contig 10423 bp, 9 predicted proteins | sample CryBogmetaGMA0M_FD_60373 | JGI IMG/M metagenome (GOLD analysis project Ga0007796, IMG submission 60373) | Freshwater microbial communities from Crystal Bog, Wisconsin, USA - MA0M | ecosystem: Environmental > Aquatic > Freshwater > Lake | place: Crystal Bog, Wisconsin, USA | collected 2009-07-06 | reverse complement strand
ATTGAGACCGAATTGACCCGTCTCTGGGGTCCCTCGACCGACGGCATCGACGGTGCCGCGCCCGATCATCCGACGGTCACGCGCCTCTCGCTCGCCAATCTCGTGGTCGGTTGTCTTGGTCCAGACAGCGAAGCGGTTCGCCAGGCGCTCGACACGGTCCTGGCACGGCACCCCTGCCGCGCGATTGTGATGCGGCTTTCGAACGATCCATCCAGACGCATCTCGGCTGAAGTGGCAGCCCAGTGTTCGCTACCAGTTCCAGGTTTGCCCCAGGTTTGCAGTGAACAAATCATCCTGAGCGCGGGCCCGTCCGCCGTCGATCTCTTACCGGGCGCCGTGCGACCACTGCTTGAGCCCGACCTACCAATGATTCTCTGGTGGGGCGGCGATCCACGTCCTTACTGGAACCTCTATCAAGACCTTGCCGACGAGGCCACCAGGCTGATCCTCGATTTTCCGGATCCAGAGTGTGATCCGGAATTGATTCGCCTGGCATGCGACCCCGCACGATCCGGGAATCCGATGACCCGAGATATCGCCTGGTTCGGCGTGACCCGCTGGCGTGAACTGATTGCTCAGTTCTTCGATGATGCTGCCGGAATGGCGGCGCTTCGTCGGCTGAAACGTGTCGAATTCACGCTCGCCGCCCCCTCGCTTTGCCGCCCGGCCCGGGCCGGGGCCTGGTTATTGGCCTGGCTCGCCGGCCAGCTTGGTTGGAAACCGGAGTCGCGGATTGTGGACGGTAGCCGGATCGAGGCCCGGTTCCAGGGACCGAGCGGTTTGGTCACCGCTACCGTTCAGTCGACGCTGGATCCGAGCGTTCCCTATTCCCAGATTCGCGATGTCTTGCTGACGGCGGGTCCCGGACCGGACCCCTCGAATCTGACCGACGATAGTTTTCGCGTGACGCGGATCGTGGGGACCCCCGAGGTCAAGATTGAAACCTGCTCAGAGGCGCGTTGCATGCTGCCCCGGCTCGTTCATGCCAGCGAATGGGACGAAGCCAGGCGTATGGCAGCCGCGCTCGAATCAAGACGATTCAACCCCCCCTATGTCGACGCCGCCCCCCACCTGGCGTGGCTTCTGGGTGATCTTTGAAGGTCCAGATCGCCCTGCTCAAAGCACCGCGTTGGTGTCTAGAAGTGGGACAAACTGACCCAGGTGCTTGCAGAACTCATCGGCCAGCAGCTCGGGTTCAGGGAACAGTCCGCCTGGCCCACGCCTGATTGCGTACGAGAAGATCCCTTGCTGCAGGTTGACCCTGAAAACTCCCAGCGGGATTGCCCGCTGCCGGGCCACCGGCTGGAGTGTTCGTTCCAGCATCGCTGAGTCGTTTGGCTCAAGTCGATCCGATGTGAGCTGGATGGCGGTCAGGGCGATTCCAGGCCCTTTTCGAAGAGTCGCCTGGGCCGAGGCGACGAGCGAGAGTCGCTCCCAGAATTGACGCATCCCTGATTCGTGGAACGGCAGATCCGAAGGCTGCTGAACCACCAGCGTGATGCTTTGGGTCAATCCTAGCCAGGGAAGCCAGCTCGTTCGTACCTGCCTCCAATGCGCTTGCTCGATCACCAGCGGTGGCTGCTCAAACGCCAGGCCTTCGCTCTTTCGACCGCCCAGTGGCCTGAGCGTGCTGTCGACATGTTCCAGGAATTCGTCGGTGAGCATGTATGCTTTCAATGTCAGCCGCGGGGTGTTCGGGATCGAACCCATAGAGAACGGTTCGCGTTTGGGTTTGCAGATAGAGAACGGCCGCCCCGGCTGTCTCTTGGGGTTGTTTTGATGTGCAATCCAATCGTGAACCGCTCTCAACAAACCGTTAGCATAAAACATCGTGGCCGGCCACGAGTAGACATGCCATCGTACCGGGGCGTGAACTGTTGTGCTTGAATGCCCAGCCAGCGGTCGTTGGTAGCCCGGTTCAGCTTCTGTTGTCTTGAGATCGCAGCCTGGGCGCGCGAAAGTATTGGCTTGAAAGCTTGTTTCTGTCTCGCAGATTGAACCCGAGGAGAGAGCCGGATGCTGCTTCGAAGCGGTCGAGTTGTGCTGAGTGCGCTTGTTGCGCTGATCGGCTGTGGTCTGGCATCGGCTTCCGAGCCCGTGATCACGCGGGTTCGCCTTGAGGGGGGCGGCCAATCCCAGTTCCTGGTTCCCTTGGTGCGTGAGTTGCCACAGACTGGGCCCTCTCTCGAAGCAGGCTCGTATCGCCTGATTCCCGAGGACGGCGGACAGACATTACTGGGAACGGTTGCCGAAGATCGAGGAAGCAAGATCCTTGGGTTTGTGCTCGATGCACTCGATGCCGGCCAGGTGCGGACATTTCGGTTGGAACCGCGGGTTGAAAATGGCGGCATGACGGGTTTCAAGGCGGAGCCCGAGCTTGGCGGCTCGTTACTGGTTAGCGTGAACGGCGTTCCTTACACTGCGCTGAGGCAAGGCGAATTCAAGCCGTACTTCTGGCCGCTTCTGGGTCCAACCGGCGTACCGTTGACTCGTGCCTATCCGATGGAGAACCGCGAAGGGGAAGATCGAGACCACCCCCATCAACGTTCTTTCTGGATCACGCACGGCAATGTGAATGGCGTGGACTTCTGGGCCAGCGATCCACTTAACAAGCCGTCGCCAAAATTTGGAAAGATCATGCAGAAAAGCTTGAAATCAACCAAAGGCGGCGAGTTCCTTCGCCTGGCGACATCGAACCTGTGGGTGAACGGCATGGATCAGCCGGTATGTGAAGACGAGCAGGTGTTCACATTCTGGCAGTTGCCGAACGCACGCATCATCGACGTCGAGGTGGCAATTCGCGCAAGCTGGGGCCCGGTGGTGTTTGGCGACACCAAGGAAGGGACGTTCGGCCTGCGCGTACCCTCGGCTCTCGATGTGAAGCGAGGCCAGGGAGGCAAGATCATCAACGCCGAAGGCGTGACCGACCAGGCGGCCTGGGGCAAGCCCTCCCCCTGGGTCGATTACTCGGGACCCGTCGAGGGGAAGACAGTGGGGATCGCGATTTTTGATCATCCCACGAGCTTCAGGCATCCAACCACATGGCACGTGCGTGACTATGGCCTGTTCGCGGCCAATCCCTTCGGTTATCACGATTTCGGCGTGGCCAAGCCGGGTGCGCATACCGTTTTGCCAGGCGAATCACTCCGGCTGCGGTATCGTGTGCTGCTGCACGAGGGAGACGCCAAGCAGGCCGGGGTCGCCGCCGCCTATCAGGGTTTCGCGCAACCTCCCGCGGTCTCGTTGCTCAATGACTGAGCTATCGCTGCGGCGCTGGGTCCCTTTCCAGGGTCCAGATCGCTCCATCGGTTGGCGGGAAAAGAAACGAGTCGGGAACTCCGTCACACTGCGGAGTGCCCGACTCGCGTCAAAACCGGCGAATTGACCAGCACAGGGCCTCTGAGCTCTACCGAACTCCATCTCGACTCAGAGGCGACGCGGCAAGAGGCTGCCAGGCGTCGGGTCAATCGCCGGGAAACATTCAAACTTATGAAATTCATGCATATCAAAAGCCAGCCTTCCAGAATTTCTGGGGATCGGCCAATGATGAACCAACCAGATGAAAAGAAAAAAAGGAGGCTCCGAGGACTCGGACTCCAAGGCGTAGACACCAGGGTGGGTGGAAACCCAAACCGGATAACGCCGTAAGAAGAGAAACCCAGATTAGCGAAAAAAAGTGTCAAGTCAAGTGTCGAGTTCTGTTGGTTTCAAGAAACATGGGAATGAAAGATACCCGACGGGTCAATGAAACCATTTATTGTCACATCATGAGAAGACACGGGAATATGTTCATAAATCTGTTGTAATAATGCCATGGCCCAGCATGGCGTGGTGGTGGGAAGTCCTGGCAGCAGTCGGTCATAGTAGCCGCCGCCGCGCCCCAGGCGATTTCCAGACTTATCGAAGGCGAGGCCTGGGACCAATGCCCAGTCGATCTGGTCTGGAGCCCATATCCGGCAGTGGGGGGCGGGTTCGGGGATACCGAGTGGGCCTGGTTGGAGATCTTGGCCGAGTTCGGTGATTTCGTGAAGGGTCAGCAGGCGTTGGCGGCGGTCAATGCGAGGGAGCACCACGCGTTGGCTGCGCTGGAAGCAGAGTTCGATGATTGGTCGTGTGTTGATTTCCTCGGGCAAGGCACTGGCGTAAAGAAGCACGGTGTGTGCCTGGTCCAGGCCTGGAAACTGTTCGACCTGGGATAAAATGGCCGTCTCTTGCCTTTGGCGTTCCTGCGGGCTCAGGCGACGGATTTGTTCGATGGTTTGCGTTCGAAGGGCAGCCTTGTCGGGAATTGAAAACATGATTCACGCCTGATTCGCCTGAACGTGAAGACGGCCTGCTCTTGCCCCGGGGGGCGAGAGCAGGCCGAAAGCGTCTCCACCGCAATGCCGTCCAGAGTGATTTTTGAGAACCCTACAAAGTTAAGTGGGAACCTGTGGCCCGTGGCTGTGACCAGCGGGCGCGACTTTGGTTCCCCGTGGGTACTCATCGGCTCCGCAAAAGTACACCCTTGCGCGAACATGGCAGAGACGTGCCCGGTGGAGCCGGGCAGGTTGATTCTAAGGCTCGCCGCCCGGTTGATCAAGTTGATCCGCGGGATCGGTGGATCTGGAGCTGGAACGGTTTTCCCCAGCGGATTCTGAGGTAGGGACTTGGAGTTTGCGAAGCTCGTCACGGATTCGTGCCGCATCCTCGTAATCTTCACGTCCAACCGCCAGCTTCAGTTGTTCTTCCAGAAGATCCAGAGGGCTTGTCGTCGCGGTTTCTTGTTCGATTTCAGTCCGCCAGGTTCTGAGGAAACTCAACTCGGGAGAGTCGGACTCGTCCGTCTCTTCCTCATCTTCCCTCAGATTCTCATTTTGAGCCCTGATGAAGTCTACAACAGCCTCGATTGCAGCGTCGATCACCCGCAGCGCATCGCGCGGACTTCCGTCCTTGAGTGCCTTCTGCCCAAGAGCCCGGCCGTGCATCATGGTCACAAACGGCGTGTATTGCTCGAACGCCCAGCGGTCACCATGATTCTTGACGTGACTGACCACGAATTGAAAGAGCCTGAGATTTCTCGCCGTATCTCTGGCGACGCGGTCGTAATCCTCAAGGACAAACAACGCCATGTAGCGGTTGTAGAATTGAACTCCCTCCCGCATCAAATCGGTGAGTTGTTCAGAGTCGAGCGTGCTTGACGCTTTGTCCTGCGATTCTTGGGCCTCGAAATAATCCAGATAAGATTCTTCCCCGTGTGGGCGGGTGCCATCGGGGCGGCCATCCAGCTCCATCTGCAAAACTCCCAGGTCGAGCCGGATCTGGAGTTTGCCAAGGCCATCGTCACCTGGGATGAGCCTGACCTGCATCTTGTCGGGCTCGAACTTCCATTCCTGAAGCAGCGTGCTGATATCAAGTGACACAACGGGTCTCGCCTGTCCAGGGTGTTTCCGCGAGTAGCAGTTCCGGCCGGCCGGATTGAACTGACGACGGCCCAATTATAAGGCCGCGGGTCCAGGTAACGCAGGGGTTACCGGGGCCGCGGCCAAGATTATGGATGAACCGACCGTATCCAGACACCGAGTTTTCAGAATTCGTTGCCGTCATGGATCATCGGTTCGAGTTCCTTGGTATTACGCTCCACGGCAAGTACCACGGTGCGTTCCTCGACCCCATCCGCGCTTGTGGCCACGGCCGGGATGATCTGACGCGCGTCCGGCAGGCTGAATCGCACCGAAAATGAACCATCAGGGCGAACGGGGACAACATCCCCCTGAAGCGTGACCTTGGCCGAGGGCTCCGTTGTCCCAAAAACCACCAGTTCCGCCCCGATCTCAAAGTGAAATCCCCGACCCAGAACGGGAAACCCACCTGTCCCAAAACTGAACGCCGCTCCGTTATTCATCGGTCGCCTGAGCCGATCCTCGAACAATTCCCGCAGGGCGGAGTGGACCGATTCATGGTCGGACGGCGAGCCCGACTGATGCACGATCCGCTCGTAATCTCGTTCAAGGCTGAGCCAGTTCTGGTCGAGCACGTCGGTGGCTCCCGCCCTGGGGGTGGTCACCACGTTCGAGCGAGCCAGAACATAGAATTTGCCTCTCCTGGAAAGATAACCAATATCAATTCGGAAGGAACGAGGCGGGGCCGACACGTCGATGAACCAGTTGTTGACGCCGCCATGAATTTCGATATCACGAATATGGCGCTCGCTGGACGAGGTAATATCTTCGCTGGTCACGTCCATGACTCGAAGAATTGGCCGAGCCAGGTGCCACTCTTGCCCCAGCGCGGCCTGGGCGCGTGCAAGTGTTGAACGGCTTAATTCCCAGTAGGCATGCAACCAGTAAGGGTCGCGAGCCATGGTGATGATCCGGTCCCTGGAACAGCCATGGCTCAGCTCTCTACAAAGCGTGGAACGGCTTGTCGGGGCACCCGCACGATCAGACGCGGCCTGTCCATTCTTGCCGAGCCGATTCCCTTTGGAGGAAGTCAGAGCGGGCTGGGTTGGGGGCGTTAATTTTGCCGCCAGGGAACCCGCCCGTGGCTTACCAGATGCCTCAGTTTTCGCCTTCAAACCCGCCGGCTGAACGCTCGCCGAAAGCGAGGCGCTTTCCGGATTAAGTACTCGAATCAACTGGTCTTTACGCATGGCATGCCAGCCCACCACTCCCTGGTCGCGGGCTATTCTTGCCAGGACTTTCTTGGTGCAATCCTCGAGTCGTTCCTGTCTCATACCTGGCGACTCCCAAACAATCCGTGAAAGGTCACGAATCGTGTCTGGTTCGGGGCGAAGATCCTCCGTGATACAGGCCGATCCAGAAGGCTCCTTGCCTTCCAGATTACGTGGGACGGAGGCCAGGTGCAGAATCACACTCACCGGATACGAATGTCGGAGCGGGGATACCAGGACACTTGATCCCGCTCAACATACAGAGGCATAGCCAGCCAACAGACGGCGGGATGCCGGTGACATCAAGGGGAAGTAAGGAATGGCAGAACTCAGGAGAAGTTCCGCTCAGGCACGACCGAGGCAATGGTGAGGAAGCATCTAGCGGACCAGCAATATAACAGGTCCAACTACAACTGTCCAGCCGGTTCCGTGCCAAATTACAACTTTCTGTTCGGTTTTTGATTTGAAATCAATCCGAATTGGTCTCAGGATGCGGAAAAGATACGTCGGGCTTCTCAATTACTTTGATATCGCATGCAGTATTGAGCATGGAGAGGCGTATGAACGCGGGACGAATGAGGTAGGCTTGGATGGTACGACGTGGCTCTTGTCATTAATGGAGGTCGGGGAGCGAGAGACAGGTCCTGTCCGTTGAGATTCGTTCTGAAGAGAGCCGGGCATAGAGGGCCGTGGAAGCTTATAATTGTAGCTTGGTCGCATTGGGACCAATGTGCAAAAGGGTGAAAATAAGGTGAGGTCATGTAGGCTTTATCGCGGGGCATCGCGTTACGACGGTCCAACTTATCATTAACCTGCAAACAATCTTTGGTTCCAGTTGACCGAAGAACCTGAGTGGAGGGATGGACGACATCGGAGATCCCATCGTGAAAAATTTCCCAAAGTCTTGTCGAGCATATTGACAAGCCGTGATCGAGGGCAGAAAATGTGTCTCTTCGCAAGTCATACGTCATAGCCTGAGGACTGCTGCTCCTTCGGGTATGATTCGGCTTGGTCCAGGGGTTCGTGCTTGAGTGCATGGTTTCTAGATACCTGGAAGTCATGCTGTGAGGTCGTGTTTTGAGCGACCACTCTCAACTCAGTTCGCTTTCCGTCGGCCTGAACTGGGCCTCCAGAATCGTAACGATAGGGTTACTCTTTTCCCTACCGGCTGTGATAGGCTATGGCTTCGATCGCTGGTTCGATTCAAATCCGGTGGGCGTCCTGTTGGGGGCGATCCTCGGCTTTGTCTTGGGTATGTTGCAGGTAATGAGTTTGGCTCGTTCCCTCAATAAATCCCAGTTTGACAGTGCTTCCGTGAAATCGAAACATTCTCGGGTTTGAAAGGTCGCGACCTCATGGCCGAGGACCACGGTCATAATCCTCTTGAACATGTGATTGACCACGACACACTGGAAATTCCGGTTGTCGAGGCGGCGATCCCGTTGCCCAAGATTGCCGGAGTGCAGGTCACCCGGTTCATGGCAATGGAACTGGTAGCGGCGCTTCTGATGGTTGCCTTTTTGATTCCTTTGGCCAGGCATGTGGCACGGAATCGGGTGACTCGCGGTCGCCTCTCCAATTTCTTCGAAGCGATTCTCGTTTTTATCAGGGACGGTATCGCACGCCCCGCGATTGACGGTGAGCATGGCGATCATGGTCATGGCGAAGTTCATGTCGATCACCATGGAACACCCGCGAACGCTTCTGAGACTGTCAGACCATCCGATCGCTACTTGCCGTATTTATGGACGACCTTCTTCTTCGTCCTGTTCTGTAACTTGCTGGGAATGATTCCTGGTGGGGCTTCCCCTACTGGTAATATCGCCGTGACGGCCACCCTGGCCCTGATCACCTTTCTTGTCGTGGTGATTACGGGGATGAAAGTCTCGGGCGTGACTGGGTACTGGCTCAGTCTTGTACCCAAGATGGAAGTTCCTGGGATTATCAAGCCCTTCCTCTGGGGTTTGATGTTCGTGATCGAAGTTGCAGGTTTGATGATCAAGCACGTCGTTCTTGCCGTACGACTCTTTGCCAATATGCTCGCGGGCCACATTGTGATTGCCGTCATTTTGAGCTTCATCGCGATGGCGACGGGTCTTGCGTCGTTCGTAGTGACTCCGGCCAGTTTACTGGGGGCGGTGGCCATCAGTATCCTGGAATTGTTTGTCGCATTCCTCCAGGCTTACATTTTTACCTTCCTGGCAGCTCTGTTTATCGGCACCGCCGTACATCCGCACTGATCCGGAAGGGTTTTGCTTCACGTCGAGTCTCTTTCGTTTGTCGTCGCTTCAGCGTTTGAGAAATCGAACATCGCCGGATGCAATTTGTATCTGGCCTTTCAGGTAGGACGACTGGCGTCCTGCTGGTTTTTCAGCCGCATCTGGCCTCGATCCGGGGCATTTAGGTCAACTCGTTCAGGAGTGATCGGTCCGATGAAGTTTCTCAAGATTGCCGCCGTGCTGTTTTCGATCCTTTTCGTTGCCGAGGCTCCCGTTTTGGCTCAGCAAGTTGCCGATCAGGCACGTCTTGCGAGTGCAGCCGCGACCAAGGGTGCGTTCCAGGATGCGAGGCCGCTTGGTATTGGCTTGGTGATCATTGGCGCTGGTATCGGTATTGGTTGGATCGCACGCTCCGCTGTCGAGTCGATTGCTCGTCAACCGGAGATGGCAACCAATATTCAGACCGCCATGATTATCGCGGCCGCGCTTATTGAAGGTATTGCCTTCTTCGCGTTGATCATTCTCATGCTCTTTGTATCACCGTACTGATCGTCTTCAATGGTGCGAGCCAATCTGTTTGGCTCGCACCGTGCGAACGAGGTCATGGCTTACACGATTTTTTTTCGAGATGGTTTCCGATACGACCCAGGAGTGAGGCCTTTTCCATGTCTCGGCTCGTGCTCCTTGCCGGCCTGTTCTTACTGGTGTGTGCTGGGTTTCAGCTTGCTCAATCGCATGCTGAATCTCCTTCCACCGGGACCGCTGCCTCGCATTCAGACCCAGCTCACGCCCACGATGCCATCACTGACTCAAGCGGTCATGCCCTGGCCAAAGATCCGAAAGATGGGATCGTTGATTTCCAGATTCCACTTTCCGTGGCCACCGCGATTGTTTTTCTTGGGCTGATGTTGCTACTGAGCAAATATGCCTGGGGACCAATGACCAAGGCACTTGACGAGCGGGAACGCTTTCATGAAGAGACGTTGGCCCGGTCTGAAAATGCACGGGCAGAGGGTGAGCGTCTGCTGGCCGAGCATCGGCAATTGATGTCGCGCGCTCAGGATGATGTCCGATCGATGATGGATGAAGCCCGTCGAAACGCGGAAACAATTGGTCATTCGATTGTAACCAAGGCTCAGGAAGAGGCAGAGGCTTCACGGCAGCGCGCTGAGCGTGACATTGCTCATGCTCGCGATCAGGCCCTTGTCGAAATTTGGTCCAAGTCTGCCAACTTGGCCGTTGATGTCGCTGGAAAGGTTCTTTCGCGAGAAGTTACGCCCGACGATCACAAGCGGTTGCTTGAGCGTGCGATCAAGGAACTTCCGGTCTCTCCTGCTGGGGAGCGGCGGTCATGAGCGACCTACCGGGTGATCTGGATCTCTCTTCACAGGTCAGTGCTGCCTCTGCGATTCGCGGGACGGTACTGGATGTGGGGTATGAAGGTCTGATTCGAGCCTACTCGGACGCTTTACTCAACGTTCTTGTCGAGGAAGGTGATCCAGAGTCCGCGTTCGACGAACTTGATGAGTTGGTTGCCGCCACCACGGCGTCA
>Ga0007796_10000919_pt1 | contig 10439 bp, 16 predicted proteins | sample CryBogmetaGMA0M_FD_60373 | JGI IMG/M metagenome (GOLD analysis project Ga0007796, IMG submission 60373) | Freshwater microbial communities from Crystal Bog, Wisconsin, USA - MA0M | ecosystem: Environmental > Aquatic > Freshwater > Lake | place: Crystal Bog, Wisconsin, USA | collected 2009-07-06 | reverse complement strand
TATTATGGGTCTTGTCCTGAGTTAAAAGAAGAGATAAAGAAACTAGGAAAAGATAAGTTTAAAAGAACTATATTATCTTTACATAAGACTTTAGGTAAAACAAACTACGAAGAGACGAAGCAGTTATTTTTAAATAATGTGCTTACGGAAAGTCTTGAAGATGGAACTCCAGTTTATTTTAACAGTAATATTCTAAGTCGGTATTTTAGAAAAGACTACTTTAATTATAAAAATATTGAGGTTTGACAGAAGGATTGCCTATATGGTATACTATTCATATTATAAAATCTTATAAATGAATAAGTCCCAAACTATTAAAAATCTATGCAAAGATATAAAATCTTATCACCTTGACAGGATTGATAAACTGTGTCAGGATGGACGAGTTGAGGATGCAGGTGCTCTTTACGATGAAATAAAAGAGTGGTTTATTAAAAAAGAAAACCATAAAATTATTACAGTCAAACAATTATTTGCAACTTGACATATTTCTAAATACTATTTCATAATGAAAATTACCTCAAAAAAGGTAATCAAATGTGAAACGAGAGCCGTGAGTGATGCCTTTTGGGAAAAAGGAATGCCACTTCACTAAGCACGGATGCCGAATTCAATTTAACCAAATGCTTAAAAACTTAACAAATGTAACCGTAGCTCTTTTATGTGCGGTTGCAACATCAGCGGCAACCCTGCCAACACCGAGTAGAGCAACAACTTCAGTTCAAGCGCCATTTGCAATTGTACCTGAAGGTCCTACTCATAAGACAGAGACCAAAGAGGTTGTTCCCGAGGCACCTAAAGTCAAACGATTAATTTGTAAAGGATGCAATATTAATGAAACTCAAACTCTGGATTTCCTCCAGAAACGTGGAATTACTGACAAAAACGCCCTAGCAACCATTATGGGCAATATTCGCCAAGAATCTACCTTCACTCCTAATGTATGTGAAGGTGGAGTTAGAGTGTCTTATTACGCTTGTAGAAGTGGTGGTTTTGGTCTAATCCAGTGGTCCGATACTCTTCGTTATAATGGACTAGGAAGACACGCTGCTCGTATAGGTGAAAGTCCTTCTTCACTAGATGCACAACTTGACTATATGTTGCACGAAGGTGATTGGAAGATGATTGAACCTTATATGAAAACTCCTGGTGGATCTATTCACCATTATATGCGTCTTGCAAGTAGATGGATCCGTTGGGGACATCATGGATCAAGAACTGATTTTGCATATGACTATGCATCTAAATTAGTTTCGTCCAAAGTGTAAAGTATGGTAGAGTGAAATTATCACCCTACTAGTAATAAAAATTAAAATGTCGTTTAGTACAAAAAACAAATTTCTATGAAAATCAAACAACTGATGCTTGCACCTGTTGCTCTTGGAATGATTGCTCCTGCTGCTGTAAATGCAGCAGGCATCAATCTTTCAGCAGTCAACCAATATGCTTCGGCAGAACAGGTCACAAGTGTTACACAATTCTCTGATGTAAAGCCTACTGATTGGGCATATCAGGCACTCAGCAACCTTGTAGAACGTTATGGTTGCGTTGCAGGATACCCTAATGGTACTTTTGCAGGTGGGAAAGCAATGACTCGTTTTGAGGCAGCGGCACTTCTGAATGCCTGTCTTGATCGTGTCACTGAAACCACAGATGAACTTAGAAAACTTCTTAATGAGTTCAAAGGAGAACTTGCAGTTCTCAAAGGTCGTGTTGACAACCTGAATGCTCGTGTTGGTATACTGGAAGCAAACCAGTTCTCCACTACAACCAAACTGAAAGGTGTTGCAACCTTTGTTGTTGGTGGCGCTAGTAATGGAAAAACAGCAACTTCAACTGCTGCTTCTGACCACATTGCATTCAACTATGACTTGAAACTGAACTTGGATACTAGCTTCACTGGTAAGGACTTGCTCCGTACCACTTTGAGAGCTAATAACTTCCAGAACAGCACTTTTGGTCAAAGAGGTAACACAGCACTTGAAGTTGCTTCTCAACCAAGCAATGTTGGTCAAGATGGCGTAGCTTTAAATCGCCTGTTCTATCAATTCCCTGTTGGTAAGAACTTCACTGCTACAGTAGGTGCTAAAGTCCGTCAGGATGATATGCTTGCTATGTGGCCTTCTGCTTATGGTGCTGACACTATTTTGGATCGTTTTCAATATGCTGGTGCTCCTGGTGCTTATAGTTTTAACTTGGGTGCCGGTGCTGGCATTTCTTATAAGAAAAATGGATTCAATCTCAGTGCTAACTACATCTCCAATCAACTGACATCTGGCAACTCGGGACAGTCATATGCTGCTGGTACTGCTTCTATCACTGATGGTTCTGGTTTTGGTTCCTCTAGTACTACAACTGTTCAAGTTGGATATGCTAAGAAAAACTGGGGTGCAGCATTTGCATACAACTACATCAGTGCAGCAAACAACATTGCTCTCAATGATTTGAATGCTAGTTATGCTGTGAATGGTTCCAACAACCTAGGTTTCAGTGCTTACTGGCAACCTACGAAGACTGGCATCGTTCCTTCAATCAGTGGTGGTGTTGGTAGTACCTATTACAATGGTGGTAATAGTGCTACTACTTGGCAGGTTGCTCTTCAATGGCAAGATGCTTTCGTGAAGGGTAATGCTTTTGGTATGGCTTATGGTGATACTCAAGTTGGTGGTACTGCTCAAGGCACCACTGCTTATGAAATGTTCTATAAGTTCCAAGTTACTGATAATATTTCTGTAACTCCTGCCTTCTTCTGGATTAACGGTAGTGGCACTAGTGCCGACTCTACTGGTGGTTTGGTGAAGACAACCTTAAAGTTCTAATAACTGATTTGGGGGGTTGACAAACCCCCTTTTTTACTATATACTTTTGTAATGTTTCGTAACAAAAAAATGACTGTAACGACTAATGATCGCGGGCAACAAAATATGTTTGCGCGTGAACCTAAGATGTACATCTCTGATGAAGATGCTATCAAATATGGTATGATGACTCATAACGAAAGGGCAGAACTTGCTAATAGTCGTTGGGCTATGTTAGGGTTTATCGCAGGCATCGTTTCTTACGTCGCCACTGGTAAACTATTCTTTGGTGTCTTCTGATGTCCGAAGTTATTTTTACAACAATCAGTGTTGCCTTCTTTGTATTGTTGGCACATTCAATCAATCAACTTTCAGAAACTTATTAAGGAGAACTAAAATGAAATTCGGATTTACCCCTGAGGGAGAGATTTTAAATGGTCGTCTCGCAATGCTTGGATTTGTAATCGCAGTTGGAACTTATCTCACCACGGGTCAGATTCTTCCAGGAATTTTTTGAGTTAAAATAAAAAATTAGTAGAATATATATTCTATTAGTAGGATATAATAATGATTAACATTAGATGTAAAACTTGTAATACAAATATAGAGGGACATCCAACAAAACCTAAATCTTGTGGATGTCCTAACTTTACTATGATTGTAAATGATAAAATTTCAGCAAGAGACCTATCTCAAGTTCAAATTATTTCTGGATTGATTTCAAAAAAAGATGAACAAGCATCTTTAGGACTTACAAAAGAAGACCTCGCATTTCAAGAAGCAAGACGCAATCGTAAAGTCCGAAAATTAGAGTTTGAAGTTAAGTAGTAAAACTCTAATTTAGGAAGGTGAGTAAACCTTTCTCAATTAAAATGGATAAACATACCTACGACAATTGGAAAAAAATTAAAGAAGTAATGGAAGCATCGGGAAATACCAATAACAATTTTTATAAAAGAGCTTGTGCTATTATGACTACTGGAAAAGACCCGATGGAAAACTTCTTTAAAACTAAGTAAAGTTGTTGTTGACATAATAGAATTAGAGTTGATATAATAATCAAAATACTAATCTTTTATGCCTACTAATACTCCATACTTTGATGCCTATGAAAAGATTAGGCAAGAACACCAATTGTATAAAATTAAATTGAGTGTCAGGGATGCTCTTAAAGAAGCATTATATAATGCTAATATTGAAATTACTCACGCTGACTTAGAAATTACTCTTTACGGGACCAAAATAAGAGAAAAAGTTAAAGTTTTTGAAACATATTATGATTGAAATAAATTTGCAATACCTTGAAAACAATTTTGAGACAGTTATGGCAGAAATTGAAGAAGGTAAAAAGTTTATACTTAATACTCCAGATGGAGAAGCTATAGTTCTTTGTTTAGAAAAAGATGAAGCTATAAACTTTGCAGAGCAGCAACAGTGTATCTCACCGTATATTATGGATAGTTAATATGAAAATAGGTTTTAATTGTAGTTCATTTGATTTATTCCACGCTGGGCATGTTACAATGCTCAAAATGGAGAAGGAAATGTGCGATTATTTAAAAGTTGCAATTCAAGTTGATCCAACTGTTGACCGTCCAGGAATTAAAAATAAACCAGTGCAATCCATTTATGAGAGATATGCTCAAGTGGAGGGATGTAAGTATGTTGATGAGATACTTGTATATGATACAGAGGCAGATCTCCTTAATCTAATTAAGACGCAAACTTTTCATATTAGATTTTTGAGTGAAGAATATAAGAATATTGATTTTACTGGAAAACAATATTGTATTGATAATGATATAGAAATTTACTATCACTTGAGAAGGCACCAATATTCCACTACAGAACTTAGAAATAGGGTTTATGGACTTGAGAAGGCAAAGAGAGAAGAAAAGGATATTAAAGACATTATACAATATTCTCCCGAAATTCTAGAAAAATATTCTACTAAAAATAATCAATCATGACAATTAGAGATATGAATACTAAATCAATGATTTCATTATATGGTGCTAGTGGATTTATTGGAAGTAATTTTAAAAAAATCTATGGTGACTATATTGAGATCCAAAGAGATGAAAGAACTCCAAAAACAAATAAAATTTTATATTTTATTTCTACAGTTGATAACTATAATGTTCATGATAACATCACATTAGATGTTGATACCAATCTTAAAATTTTGTGCGAAGTTTTAGATTATTGTAGATCTGAAGATATTGTATTCAATTTTATTAGTTCTTGGTTTGTTTATGGAAAAACTCCATATCTTCCTGCTACTGAAGATAGTATCTGCAATCCAACAGGATTTTATTCTATTACTAAAAAATGTGCCGAAGATCTTTTAATTTCTTTCTGCAATACCTATGGGGTTAAGTATCGTATTATGAGATTGTGTAATGTTTTAGGTGCAGGGGATCAAAAGGCATCTAAGAAAAAAAATGCAATTACTTGGATGATTGATGAACTTAAACTTGATCATGATATCCATCTTTACGATAAGGGTTCTAATTGTAGAGATGTAATGCATGTCCAAGATGTGTGTGCCGCAATTAAATTAATTTGTGATAACGGCGAGTATAATCAAATCTATAATATTGGATCTGGAAAACCTACTACAATTGGTGAAGTTATTAACTTAGCTAAAAACTATCTTAACTCAAAATCTAAAATTAATTATATTGATCCACCAAAATTTCATAATAATGTTCAGACAAAAAACTTCTGGATGAACACTAAAAAATTAAAATCACTTGGATTTGAACAAAAACTTTCTCTGGAATTTATCATTAAAGATCTATGTCTGTAACTAATAAAGTATCTAATTTTATCACTTCTCTGCAAGATGATGGTGAAAATTTATTTCCATATCTAGCAAATGGAAATTGGAAACCTGGAAATAATGTATATTATTCTGGACCCTATTGGGATGAGAAAGAAGTAACTGCGGCAATCACAACTCTTCTGACTGGTAAATGGTTACCTGCAGGGGATGAGGTAAATAAGTTTGAGCGCCAGTTCTCCAAGAAATTTGGTTTTGAACATTCGGTAATGGTGAATTCTGGAAGTTCTGCTAATCTTGTAATGATTGCTGCTCTTAAACAGTACTTTGGTTGGGAAGATGGAGATGAAATTATTGTATGTGTCTGTGGATTTCCTACAACCATCAATCCTATTATTCAGAACAAACTGAAACCAGTATTTGTTGATATTGACTATAATGATTTGAATTGGAATTTAAATCAGATTAAAGAAAAAATTACCTCTAAAACCCGTGGCATATTCTCTTCACCAGTTCTCGGAAATCCTTATGATTACGATACTGTCCTTGATATTTGTCATCGCTACAATATCAAACTTATTGCTGATAATTGTGACAGTCTTGGATCTAAATGGAAAGGAGAATACATAACAGAACACGCCGTTGCTGCATCCTGTTCTTTCTATCCAGCACACCATATTGCCACGATTGAAGGTGGTATGGTATCATCTAACATTAAGGAGATTGTAGATATTGCTCGCAGCTTTGCTTGGTGGGGTCGTGATTGCTATTGTGTAGGAACTCAGAACCTTCTTGAATGTGGGGTTTGTGGTAAGAGGTTTGATAAGTGGTTGGAAGGATATGATAAGATTGTAGATCATAAGTATGTCTTTGGTCAGATTGGTTATAATCTCAAACCAGCAGAACTTCAGGGTTCTATCGGACAGGTTCAACTGACAAAGGTTGATGACATTCATCAAAAGCGTCGGCACAATAAAGAAAGACTTCAGGCAATCTTTGAAACTCTTCCTTTCTGTCGTGTGATTGATGAACGTCCAGATGCAGAGACCAGTTGGTTTGGTGTGCCGATTGTATTTGAATATGATAAGCCTGGACTGGTTAAGTTTTTGGAAAGTCATAAAATTCAAACTCGGAATTACTTTGCTGGTAATATCCTGATGCACCCTGCATATAAGCATCTTGAACCTGCCAGCAATTATCCAAATGCATGTAAGGTTCTGGATAATGTATTCTTTGTTGGATGTTCTCCTGTAATCACAGATGAAATGATTGATTATATTGGAGAAGTTGTAGAAGAATATCGTACTACTAAAATTCAACACCATCCTGTATAATAATGGATATGGGGAGTTGCATAAACTCTCCTTTTTTGGTATAATACATAGTACATACAATAATAAATTGAGTTATGAGTCAATACGTTAAAAAAGCACTTGTTCTTGGTGCTGGTGGTTTTATTGGAAGTCATATGGTTAAAAGACTACGTTCCGAAGGATACTGGGTACGTGGTGTAGACCTTAAGAGACCTGAATTTTCTTCAACTGAAGCAAATGAATTTGTTCAAGGAGATCTTCGTGATATAGATTTTGTTCGTCGTGTTCTTGAATATAAAGGCGATAGAGGTAACTTCTATAATTCAGTCCCCTATCGGTATATTCAATCATTTGATGAAATCTATCAGTTTGCTGCTGATATGGGTGGTGCAGGATTTGTTTTCACTGGTGAGAACGATGCAGATATTATGCACAACTCAGTTACAATCAATCTCAACGTTCTTGAGATGCAACACCAGATGAATGAAAAACTTGGTAAAAATAAAACCAAGATTTTCTATTCTGGATCTGCGTGTATGTATCCAGAGCACAATCAACTTGACCCCAATAATCCCGACTGCCGTGAAGAATCTGCTTATCCTGCCTCACCAGACTCTGAATATGGTTGGGAAAAACTTTTTTCAGAAAGACTCTATTTTGCCTATCATAGGAATCATGGTATACCTGTGCGTGTATCTAGGTATCATAATATCTTTGGTCCCGAAGGAACATGGGAAGGTGGACGCGAAAAAGCACCAGCAGCAATCTGTCGTAAAGTAGCATATCTTCCACAGGAAGGTGGCACTATTGAAGTCTGGGGTGATGGTAAGCAGACTCGTTCATTCCTTTATATTGATGAATGTATTGAAGCAACTCGTCGTATGATGGATTCCGATTTTATTGGACCAGTAAATATTGGTTCAGAAGAAATGGTCACTATCAATCAGTTAGTTGATATTGCTGCTAAAGTTGCTAATAAAAACGTACAAAAAAGTCATATTGATGGACCTCTTGGAGTACGTGGACGTAACTCTAATAATGATGTGGTTCGTAGAGAACTTGGATGGGATTATTCTATGACTCTTGAGGAAGGAATTCTTAAGACTTATAATTGGATTGAACAACAAATTAAAAATTGAAGGAGTATTGGTATGACCAAACAAAGGATAAAAAATTCTATTACTGCTAAAGATTCAAATGGATATGAAACTTTCTTTTTAACGGAAAGTATTAGAGATAGTAAATATATTTCTATAATTGAAGATGCATTAGAAAAAGCAAAAAAACAAGAAAGTAAACTTCCGGAATGGATTTTGTCTATGGATGGCATGTCTGGAAGAACCTATAGACATTTTATTAATAATTTAATTGAAAATATTGATAATTCCAGGTATCTTGAGATTGGATGTTGGTCTGGGTCTACATGTTGCTCGGCAATTTTTGAAAATTCTGTTGATGCATATTGTATTGATAATTGGTCAGAATTTGGTGGACCACGAAATGAATGTATTGGAAATATTAAAAAATGTATTTCTGGAAGTGAAGATATGATTGGGATTGAATTGGAAGAAAATGACTTTAGAAAAGTTGAATATTCCAATATTGGTAAATATAATGTCTATTTGTTTGATGGTCCACATGAAGAGCAGGATCAATATGATGGATTATGTATTACGCAAAATGCATTAGATGATGAATTTATTTTTATATGTGATGATTGGAATTGGGAACAAGTTAGAACCGGAACATTGAATGCCATTAAAACACTCAATCTCAAAATTATATATTCTTTAGATATTAGGACTACAGATAATAATACACATCCATCTGAAGATAATGTGAGACAAAATAGTGATTGGCATAATGGATACTATATTTCAGTTCTTAAGAAAAATAAAGTTGCTGAAATAATCTCTGACACACATACATAGATTCAAGACCTGGAATATCAAGAGTAACACTTTTTAGTAATAGTAAATTTAGATTACACATTAACCGAGAACCAAACGTAAAATTACAAAATTAAATTAATGAACACCCAGTATAACTCCGAAACAGATACTCTAAAATATCCGTTTAAAGGATCTGATAAAATTACAAACAATTTTTCTCAAGCGTATCAAGATCTTTTTGCCCTTACTATGCTGAATGGTAAGACTGGTGGTAAGTATCTTGAAATTGGTGCTAATGTACCAGTATGTATCAATAACACATTTCTTTTGGAAGATAAGTTCAATTGGACGGGAACTTCCGTTGAGATTGATAATGAACTAGTTCAACTTTTTAACTCAATTAGGACAAATAAGTGTGAGTGTGCAGATGCAACAAAGTTTGATTATCAAAAGAAAATGAAATCTTTAAAGTGGAAAACAACTCAAATTGATTATGCATCAATTGATTGTGAACCTGCAATGACTACACTTGCAGCACTCAAAAAACTTCCACATGACACTTATAGATTCTCAGTAATCACTTATGAAAATGATGTATATAAAGATGGTCCAGAATCTAGAGAACTTTCACGAGAACTTCTTCAAGGACTTGGGTATCAACTTGTTGCTGCAGATGTTTGTAATGGTGGAAATCCTTATGAAGATTGGTATGTAGATCCTCAAGTTGTTTCTGAAAAAGTATGGAAAAATTTTGAATCTGTTGGGGTAGAAGCTAGAACTTTATTTGTATGTCAGTAAAAATTTCACATTGGTATGGAAGACTTGGTAATAATATCCAACAGTGTGCTGTTGGATGTATGGTTGCCGAGTTATTGATGACCCAGTTTGAAAGTATTGAGCATGAAGTTATTTCCAAACATCAAACTTTTTTTGGAAATAGTAATCAAGAACTATCATCAAAGTTCTTTTACTGGGAAGGCCCATACAAAGAAGTCGATCTTCCCTTGGATTATATCTATAATAATATGCGTAGAATATGTAAAGAATACATTGCACCGCATCTCACACTACCATCCAGAAAAATTATACCTGACGATACTGTTGTTATTCATATTAGGAGTGGAGATATTTTTGATCAAATTCATTTTAACGGACATCAGTATACTCCTAATCCTCTTTATTTTTACAACAAATTACTTTCCAATTTTGAAAGAGCGATTGTTGTTACAGAACCTGATAAAAATAATCCCATTGTTGAAATTCTTAGACAAAACACAAAGGTAACAGTTCAATCATCTTCTGTTGCTGAAGATTTTGCAACATTAATGTCTGCAAAAAATTTAGCAAATTCTGGTGTAGGGACATTCTGTGTTGCTGCTGCATTATGTAGTGATAAAATTGAAAATTTTTATTGTACAGATTTGATTTTGACAAAACATCTAAACTGTAATATGTTTATGGGGACAGATATTACTACTCATCAATTGGAGTTGAATAACTATCTTCAAGTTGGTGAGTGGACAAACACAGAAGACCAAAGGAACTTTATTCTTGAATATGCTTTATGAAAATTTTTGATACATTCACTTTTTTTAATGAACTTGATCTACTAGAACTTAGAATGAATATCTTAGGAGATGTAGTAGATTAT
>Ga0007796_10000915_pt1 | contig 10457 bp, 5 predicted proteins | sample CryBogmetaGMA0M_FD_60373 | JGI IMG/M metagenome (GOLD analysis project Ga0007796, IMG submission 60373) | Freshwater microbial communities from Crystal Bog, Wisconsin, USA - MA0M | ecosystem: Environmental > Aquatic > Freshwater > Lake | place: Crystal Bog, Wisconsin, USA | collected 2009-07-06 | reverse complement strand
ATCAGGAGGAGCGTCGCCGGTGGCAATGTCGCCGGCGGCTGCCACCAGGGCGTGGGGCAAACCCAACCCTTTCAGTACCTTGAGCGCCTCGTCGGCGGCGAACCCCTTGGCAATTCCACCCAGGTCCAGCTTCATGCCCGGCTTCAAAAGCTCAACCGTGCCGGCTTCGGGATCGAGCTTGATGTTCCGGTACCCGACCAGCGTTCGGGCTTTTTCCAGAGTCGCGGCTTCGGGCATCTCTCTGGTACGCCTGGCCCTGCGCCATAATCGGCCGACCGGCCCCACGGTGATATCAAAAGCCCCGCCAGAGACCTCCGACCAGTGCATCGCCAGGGTCAAGACCCGGAACAGATCTGAACTGACCTTCACCGGCGGGCCGCCGGCCCGCTCGCAAAGGCGCATCAATTCGCTTTCCTGGTCGTAATCGCTGAACGATTGATTCAATTGTGCGATTCGGGCAAACGCGGAGTCGGAGGCATGTCTGGCGGTCTGCTCGTTTTGACTGTATAAAACAATAAAGAATTCTGTCCCCATTTGAGGCTGTCGAAACTCGAACCGTTTCAACGCTTCTGGGGCCTGAATGTTCGCCGCAAACGGCATTGCCAGTTGAACTGCGGCAACCATCACTCCTAGACTTGTCATTGAATCGCTCTCCCACCCGCGTACCTACCCCGCAAACTGGTCTGCGGCTCACCCCTGGAGCATACCTGACGTGTTGCGTATCGTGAAAGCCTGTCCATGGTCCCTGGTTTCGGCGGCCGCCTTCGCACTTGGCCTTGCCGCCGGTCCCAATGTCGCATTTGCCCAGAACGACCCGACCCAGCCGGCGACCGCCGCCGAGATGAAGCCGTACACCGAGACGATCGCCGGCACCAACGTCAAATTCGAGATGATCCCCATCCCCGGCGGCACTTACACCATCGGCAGCCCCGAGGGTGAAGAAGGGCGTAACAAGGACGAAGGCCCCCAGCGGCAGGTGACCATCGCCCCGTTCTGGATGGGTAAGTGCGAAGTCACCTGGGAACAGTTCGATCAGTTCGCCTTCAGCCTTGACATCAAGCGCAAGAAGGCCACCGGCGATAGCGCGGTCTCGCCGGCAGACGCCGTCACCCGCCCCACGCCCCCCTACGCCGACATGACCTTCGGATACGGCAACAAGACCCAGCCGGCCATCTGCATGACCCACCACTCGGCCATGGAATTCACCCGCTGGATCAGTGCCCAATCTGGCCGCACCTATCGCCTGCCCACCGAAGCCGAATGGGAATACGCCGCCCGCGCGGGCACCAGCGAGCCATTCTCATTCGGTGACGCCGACAAGGTTGACGAGTACGCCTGGTACGTTGAGAACACCGAAAAGCCGATGCCCGTCGGCAAGAAGAAGCCCAACCCCTGGGGCCTGCACGACATGCACGGCAACGTGGCCGAATGGGTGCTCGACCACTACGAGCCCGAAGTCTATTCCACCTGGCCAGAGGGGATGCCGATCGCCGGCCCGGTCATTCTGCCCGACCTCAAGGAATACCCCTACACCGCCCGCGGCGGCTCTTGGGACGACGACGCCGTTGCCCTTCGGAGCGCGGCTCGCCGCGCCTCCAACAAGGAGTGGAGCGTTCAAGACCCCCAGCGCCCCCAGAGCGTGTGGTGGCACACCGACGCGACCTTCGTGGGCTTCCGCGTCATCCGCCCGTTCAAGGAACAGGCGAACCTGGTCGGACTCAAGTCCCCGATCGTCAAACTCAAGGGGACCAAGGACAGCAAGTAAGCCGGCTGTTCCTGGATGCGAGCACGCCGCAGCCGCGCGGCGGGTGGAGAACTGGAAGTCTGTAAACGCGGCTCGGTCCTTCCGTCTCTGTGGGCAGGGGCGGAAGGACCACCTGATACCCCCGCCACCCGACCTCTCTCGGGTGGACCTCTCAATCCGTCGGTTCCTCGATTTCTCGGGAGACAGTTCTCATGACCGGACCTAAGGGTTCCTCGCGTCGGACCTTCTTCAAGACCAGCGCCACGGCCGCCAGCGCATTCACCGCGCTTGGCAGCGTGCCGCTGGTCCACGCCCGCAGCAGCAACACCTGGAAGCTCGGACTGATCGGTTGCGGCGGCCGGGGTCGAGGCGCGGCCGAAAACATCTGCGAAGCTGCCGGCACGTCTTACAGCGTCAAGCTGCACGCCGTGGCCGACGCTTTCGAATCTCGCATCAACGATGCACTCGGTTACCTCGAAGGGGCAGAACCCTGCAAGGGCCGCATCGACGTGGGCGACCGCAAGTTCACAGGCCTCGACGCCTTCCAGAAGGTCATCGACTCTTGCGATATCGTGATGCTGGCCACCCCGCCAGGCTTCCGTCCGCAGCACATCGAAGCCGTCATCAAGGCCGGCAAGCACCTCTTTACAGAAAAGCCGGTCGCCGTTGATGGACCCGGTATCCGTAAGGTGCTGGCCGCCTATGAAGAAGCCAAGAAGAAGAACCTGGCCGTGGTCGCAGGCACCCAGCGCCGACACCAAGATCCCTACGTCGAAAGCATGAAGCTGATCCACGACGGTGCCATTGGTGACGTCCAGTTCGCCCGCGTTTACTGGAACCAGGGGAACATCTGGGCCGTCAAACGCGAAGAAAACTGGGACGACATGACCTACCAGCTTCGCAACTGGTACCACTTCACCTGGCTGTGCGGCGACAACATCGTCGAGCAGCACGTGCATAACCTGGACGTTGCCAACTGGGCCATCGGCGCTCACCCACTGTCGGCCTATGGCACCGGCGGCCAGCAGGTGAACCGGGCTCCTGAATGGGGCGAAAGCTTCGACCACTTCTCGATCGATTATGAGTACCCCAACGGCGTCCACGTGCTCAGCCAGAACCGGCAGATCGCCGGTACCGATAGCGACGTGAACGAGTACGTTGTGGGCACCAAGGGTAAGTGGCAGAGCCCCGGCTTCCGTTTTGACACCCAGGACGGCAAGACCCGCATCAAGGGCGGCGGCATCAACCCTTACGTCCAGGAACACATCGACCTGCTCCAGAGCATCGAGACCGGCAAGCCGATCAACGAGCTCAAGCAGGTTGCCGAAAGCACGCTCACCGCCATCATGGGCCGCATGTCGGCCTACACCGGCAAGCGCGTGACCTGGGAACAGGCCCTCGAATCCACCCTCGACACGTTCCCCAAGGAACTCCGCTTCGGCGCAAAGCTACCCGGACCGGTCGTCGCCATGCCCGGCCAGACCGAACTGATCTGAGTTTGGTCGGATTGAAAACGATGAGAACTGACACGGGATGGCAAGTTCGCCATCCCGTGTTCGTTTTCAGGTTGAGCCAGGAAACTCCTTTTCTGAAATGGACGGTTATGGACGGTATGGACCAAGATCCATGAGGACTGGCGGTGTTCGGGGCTCAAGACGACCAGTTTCGAAGGTTCTCAATGAATTCGGCGGAATGGTTGCTATGATCAAAACATCCCAAGACATGAACTCGCCTCTGACACATCCAGAACACACCCATGGCGCAACCAGAGGTTCCCGTCGCGTCCGAGGAAATGGCATCACTCGCAGATGAGATGGGCCTTCTTTATGAGGTCTCCTCTGCGCTCGATGCCTTACCGCCGGAAACTCAGAAGATCCAGTTCTGGATCAGCGTGGGAATGCTGCCAAACACCCAGACCGTGAACCATCACGTTCATGGAACTCTGGGAGCTGTGTCCGTGAACCTTTTTGATCTGGCGGCTCACGATACCGTCACTCTGCCTGGTGAAGCGCGTCAGACCGAGCTAACCAAAAAGCGGTCGATCATTGTCTTGCCCAGCCCAGAGCTTCCAGACCTCTGTTTAAAACCAAACTCCTTCACCTCCTGGCTGTTCAGCTCGATGTCGGGCTCTGTGGGAGTGTCGTTCGATGCTAACGCTGTTGCAGATGACCAGCTTGCAAAGGCCGTCAAGGACTTCTCAAAATTTTATATGCTGAAAAGTCCGATCATCGAGGGTGCAATCGAACACTCGCTGTCGGTATCGGAAGCAAGTTCGCAAGAGGCAGCGATCCGGGCCGTGTTCACAGCCCCAGTGATTCAGCGTTTACTGGGCTTTCAAAGGTTCTCGCTGGCAGTCACGCGAGGGATGATGATCGTCTGGCGCGGAACAGGATACAAGGAACCCCAGGAACGTGCTGCGCTCCTTGAGGATGCCCTGGCGATACGTGAGATCTTGATCGACGCCGTGACCACGTCGAATCCCGGCAAAATCATCCCTGCATGGCAAGGGGGTGGAATTGAAGAACAGGCCTGGCAGTTAGCCGGTGCCCGGCAATATGGGCTGACCGCCGCTGGTCTTGGTTTCTTGGCGGGTTTATTGAGCGGGGGATTGGGCCTCGGATTGATCCTCGCGGCCATCGGTAACTTTCTTGGTATGCGTCTTGGAAGATTCAGGGGGCCACGAATGACCGTCAAGCCTCAAAACAATGCCATTCCAGAAAGCCGCTCCACGGTGGCGGTTCGCCTGGGCTTTGCGTGGGTGGCAGGCTTCATGGGATTCTGGATTGGACTGGCACTAGGGTTTGTCCCTGTGTTTTTGATTTTGAGCTGGTTTCGCCCCGGTGGTTTCCAACCTGTCGGGCTCGTTGAGACCTTGATCACTGCGCTTCCTTTGATACCTCTTCTCTTTGGACTCGTGGGCTTATTCTATGGGTTCAAACTCGGAAAACGTGTGCCACTGTACGAGACAGACAATCAATACCACCACGCCAGTCAGAAAGAGTCTGGCTGATATGACCGGCCGGGTGGAACGCACTCAGCGTCTCATATAACCTCGGCCTGCGCGCGTTCGGGTACCACCAGCAAGATACCCGATGAAATCCCTCGGCCGTCAACGTGGCCGTTACCACGTCATTCCCTAGCGCGGCCGACTCTACCAGGACCTCGCCATCTGCGTCCAGAATCATCGCAAGGCCCGCTTGATCGTACATCCATCCCTAGCCGGGTGCATTTACTGAATATGACGAATATGCCATGGTTTCTGGCGTGTCCAATCCAATTCCCAAGAGGCTCACTTCCTTCCGCTAAACGGCTACAGAGAACCGAGCTTTACATTTCCTGACTATTCACCGATTGCGAAAATGAGGCTGTCAGAAAACCTGAGGGCTGGAAATGTCGCTCTCAAGGACATTCTAAGTTTATCTTTGAAAACGTCGGGTGGAAACCGATTTGGAGTAGTTTAGGTTAATAGTCCTGTTTCGTTGCAACCTGAGTCGCTCCATGAATAACAATAACGGTCCTTCAATCACTTCCAACAAATGGCGTTATCGCCAAGATATTGACGGCCTGCGTGCGGTAGCGGTCGTGGCAGTGATTCTGTATCACTTCAATCGGGTATTGCTGGGCGGTTATGTGGGGGTCGATGTTTTTTTTGTGCTCTCGGGGTATTTGATCACGGGGTTGATGGTTTCAGACCTGGAGCAAGGACGTTTCTCCCTGGCGAGTTTCTGGGAGCGGCGGATTCGTCGGATCTGGCCTGCGGCTTCTGTGGTAACCCTCGCTGTGCTGTTGGCCGGGTATTTGCTTATGCTGCCGCAAGAATATGAGAGCCTGGCGAAGGATGCACTGGCGCAGCTTGGGATGGTGGCAAACATTCATTACTGTAACTGGGGGCAGAATGCGGTTGGTTATTTCGCCTTGGAGATGAAGTCTCTGCCGTTATTGCATTTCTGGTCATTGGCAGTGGAAGAGCAGTTTTATCTCGTTTTTCCGCTGCTTCTGGTGGGCTTATGGAGGTGGGGGCATCGTTGGTGTGTGCGCTTATTAGTTGTTCTGGCGGTCGCAAGTTTGGTGGCGAGTGTAGTCTGCGTGCAGTTTGATCGCAGGTCTGCGTTTTACCTGTTACCATTCCGGGCATGGGAGTTGCTTTCAGGAAGCCTGCTCGCGTTTGTGAATGTGAAGTGGGATGCGAATGAAGGCCGGTGGCGATGGGCCCGCGAAGTGATCGCGGTTGTTGGTCTGGGGTTCATCCTCTGGCCGTGCTGGAGTTATCGAGAATGGACTCTCTTTCCCGGCCTTACCGCCTTGCCGCCCTGTTTGGGGGCCGGGCTGGTGATTTTCGCAGGCCTTGCGACTGTCGAAAACGCGAAGTTGCCGCTGGTGAATCGGTTGCTGGCGTTGCGCCCGGTCGTGTTTGTGGGCCAAATGTCTTACTCGCTGTATTTGTGGCACTGGCCGTTGCTGGCGTTTTCTCGTTACGTTTATGGAGAGAATCTGTCGTTACCGGTGAAGTTGTTCGTACCCATTTGCACTGCGTTCCTATCTTATGTTTCCTGGAAATTTATTGAGCAACCCTTCAGACGCAAGGGGCTAACTGGCCATCCCTGGAACACGGCCATGGGGGCGGCTTTGGCGTCCTGTTTACTGGCCGGCTTTGCAGCGGTCATCTGGTTTACGTGTGGCCTACCTAGTCGTTTTCGCCCGGATCTCAATGCGTTTGTATCAGCGAATGTTCCGCAGTCACTGAAATTTCAACATCTGGGATTTCCCGACGCAGACGGTGAGTGGCGGTTCCCGATGCTGGGTCAGCCAGGCCTTGAGAATCGCCCTGCGTTTCTTTTATGGGGAGATAGCCATGCCCTTGCAATCGCGGAAGTAATCGATGCCGAGTCGCAAAACATCGGCTTGTGGGGCAACGCTGCGATTGTTCTTGGCCGTCTTCCCATGCCGGGTCACTGGAGAAAAGTTAGTCTTGTCCCACGGGATCAATTTCAAAATTTTCGAGCCTGGAATCAGGCCATGTTGGACCTCATTCGCACGCGTAAGCCTCGGAACATCATGCTCTGTGGTCGCTGGCCCGCGTACTTTTTGGAATGGGCCGATGGGTTGAGCGAACTTGAACCAAGTACCCCCGATCCAATATCAGTCGACCGGTTGATCCTTCAGGGCTTGGGACAACTCCTGGAGCTTTGTGAGGAAACGGATTCCACGCTCTGGATTTTGGAGGCAGTGCCCGAGCAACCCATCACTGTGCGCGAGCGGGCTATCGGGGCTCACCTGACGGGTAAGCCTACTGATGTGATAGGGGTGAATCGAGCCGCTCACGAACGCCGTAATGAGAAAATGAAAAAGATTCTTTCAGGGATTTCGAGTGAGCGACTTCGGATTGTAGACCTTGCTGAACCTTTGTTTAACGTAGACGGATTTTCCCGGGTTGGCACTTCTGAGGAAGCCTGGTACCGAGACGATAATCACCTCAACAAACGTGGTGTCGAACGCGCGTTGAGCGATGTGATCCGGAAGATGCTCAAAAAGATGCGCATGGAACAATGAACCCATAGGCAACGGTAGGTGCGGCTTGGATGGAACATCGCCCACGCGTAAACATTCGTCCATTGCGCCCGTTCACGGAGACCCGAGGACGGCATATGCCCTGTTTGCAATAGATGGTCTTACAGCTATCACGGAATCGTATTCTCGCCGAGGATATCGCGTATCACCCGGGCGGTAACCCGCTCGATTGCAGGTAACGGATGAGGTCGCGGATCTGGCCATCGCTCAGCTGGTCAAGTAACCCCTCGGGCATGACGGAGACGGTAGACGCTTTCTGCTCGTCGATCTCGCTCCTGGCAATCCGCGTTTTTTGCTGGTTGGAGTCAAAGAGCACCAGTGCATTTTCGGTTTCCTCAACCAGCAGGCCGTTCAACACCCGGCCGTCGGTGAGCGCCAGGGTCACCGGCTGATATTCCTTGCGAATGGTGCGGCTGGGGTCGACCAGGCTTTCGAGCAAAAACTCCAGGTTGCCCCGTTCCACGCCGGTGAGGTCGGGGCCAATCGCCTGGCCTTCGCCAAATAGTTGGTGACAGCCGACGCAGGCTTTCTGGAAGACAACGTGCCCGCGACGTGTGTCTCCTTTGTCACCCTCGGGCATCATGCCGCGAACCTCGGCAATGCGCTGGGCTTTGCCCACCGAGTCGGCTCCGGGGAGCGTGCCCCAGACGTTGACGAATTTTGCAGTCAGCTCGTCGTCGCCCAGGCGCGCGATCTGCCGGGCCTGAGTGGGTGATACTTCCTTGGTCGCCAGCTTGCCCGAAGCGAGCGCTTCGACGAGTCGGTTGGCCCAGGCCTTGCTGGCCACAAGCTGGCCAATGATGCGGCCCTTGATATCGCCCGGAAGCTTGGGGTAAGCCTTCAAGAGTGAATCCGCGACCTCGGCATCACGATACGCCCCCAGCGCATCAACCGTGGCGCGTGTCAGCTCGGCCGCCTGATCTTGTTCCAAACCGACCAGCAACGCAGCTCGCCCTTCAGGTCTTGAGACCTGGCCCAGCAACTCGATTCCCTGAATTCGATCAGCCGCCGGCAGTTGATTATCTTGAACGCGGTTCAGCACCCGCTGATACGCCTGCGTGCTGCCCAGCCGGGCACCCAAGCGGAGCAGGGGCAGCCCATACGCCTGTTCGCTCGTGAGTAAGTCGGTAAGGGTCGTTGCAAGCGGGGCGGGGACCTCGGCCACGGTCACCCCTTCCAGCCCCTTGTCGATCCCGGTGATCAAGGTCTTCTTCTGCGCAGGCTCGGGGGCCTGCTGGAAGAGGTATGCCAGCAGCTCAAACTGCTTATCACTCGCCAATGCGCGTGCCAGCCGTTCCAGGATCACGTCGCGGACGAGCTTCTGGCGCTGGCTGGCGGTTGAACCGAGCGCCTCGACCACGCGACTGGCGTTTGTGTGCAGATGCTTCTCGGCGGCCCACCAGAGCTGCAACGGAATGAAGGGATCGTCGCTGAAGCTATCTCGACCAACTAACCGGCTCAGAATCGGCAAAGCCTCATCAATCGGCCAGCGCTGGCAGCTTGCGGCAAGCTGACTGATCACGCCCGGGTCGAGTTGGGTTTCGCTCAGCCGTTCGAGTGCATTTTGCGCATCACTACTGAGCGTGCCCAGTTCAGCCAGCAGTCGCACGCACCAGGCACGCACTGGTGCCAACGGGTGCTTGAGCAAGCGCACGGCCTCGGCCATGTCTACGCCACCGCAGGCATCGAGCGCCCACAGGTCGATCATGGCCAGCCGGCTCTCTGTATCTTTCTCCAGTAGCGCCTTCAACGGGGCGATACCGGCCGGGTCGCGCCGTTCCCACAAGATCCTGCGACCGCTTTCGGGGAACCAATCGTTCGACCGGCCGCGCAGGTCGATCAGTTCCTGGGTGCTGAGTTTGGCAAGATCAAACGCCGGCAGCTTGGGCCGTTCGCCATGATAAATGCGGTAGATGCGACCGTTGGTTTTGTCCCAGTTGTCGCGCGGGTCAAGGTGGCTGGCCCGCCTGTCGTACCAGTCGACCACGTACACGCAGCCGTCGGGGCCGGTGAGAACGTCAATCGGTCGGAACCACGGGTCATGGGCGTCGATCAGGCTGCCGCCGTGCTTCCCCTTCACGGTCGATCCGCGCGGCTCGATCTGGTGCCAGTAGACGGCGTTCGAAAGTAGGTTTCCACCTATGAACACATTTTGAAACTGCGCGGGGAAGTTATCGGCCTTGTAAAAGATGCCGCCCGGGGTCACGTGGCCGCCCTGTTTGCCGCCGTCGTAAGGGATGGCGTCGAAGTAGCCGTAGGTCCGCGGGTTATGCAAGGGGCCGTGCTTGGCGAACCCTTTCCAGTAATAGCCCCCCTGAACCATCTGGAAGCAGATGAAGCCACCGTTGGACGAGCCGAAGATCCGCCCCTGGCGGTCAAAGTCCAGGCCCCAGGTGTTCCCGCCCCCCTCGGCAAACAGCTCGAACTGCTTGGTGACCGGGTGGAATCGCCAGATCCCCTGCTGGAACCCGATCCCCCGGATATTCGCCGTTACCGTGGACCCTTGCGCACCATACAGCCATCCATCCGGCCCCCAGGCCAGCGAGTTTGCCAGCGCGTGGGCATCTTCCAGCCCGAACCCGGAAAGCAGAACCTCGGGATCTCCATCAGGCACGTCGTCTTTGTTCTTGTCGGGGTAGAAAAGCAGGTAAGGAGCCTGGGCGACGTACACCCCGCCGTGCCCCACGGCCAGGCCGGTGGCCAGGTTCAGGCCTTCGAGGAAGGTGGTCACCTTGTCGGCCCGGCCGTCGCCGTTGGTGTCTTCGAGGATCTTGATCCGGTCCAGGCCGCGAGGGCCGTGCGGAGGCGGCTCGGGCACCCGGTCGTAAACGGTGCGCAAGTATTGATCGACGGCGACCGGCTTGAGGCCGGCCGGTGCTGGGTACTGGAGGTATTCGATCACCCACATTCGGCCCCGTTCGTCGAAGCAGGCGGCCACCGGCTGGCGAATGTCGGGCTCGCTGGCAAACACCTCGGCATGGAACCCGTCGGGCAGGGTCATCCGTTGCGCGGCCTGCTCTGGAGAGTAGCCGCCCGGCTGCCCTGGAGCTGTTTGCGAGAACGCAGGCAGGCCGAACGCTACAAGAAAGCCGGCCGAACAGCAGAGAATTCGGAGCCAGCTCAACAGTGAGTGAGGGAGTGCCAG
>Ga0007796_10000913_pt1 | contig 10463 bp, 9 predicted proteins | sample CryBogmetaGMA0M_FD_60373 | JGI IMG/M metagenome (GOLD analysis project Ga0007796, IMG submission 60373) | Freshwater microbial communities from Crystal Bog, Wisconsin, USA - MA0M | ecosystem: Environmental > Aquatic > Freshwater > Lake | place: Crystal Bog, Wisconsin, USA | collected 2009-07-06 | reverse complement strand
GTGGCTCACCGAGCTGTAAGCCACCATCCGCTTGAAATCTTTTTGTGCCAGGGCTGCGAAGGCCCCGTACACCATCGACACCACGCCGAGCCCGCACACCAACCAGGCGAACGACAATCCCGCTCCCGGGCAGATCGGGTAGCAGATTCGGAGGATTCCGTAGCCGCCGAGCTTGAGGAGAACCCCGGCGAGAATCATCGAGATCGGCGTCGGAGCCTCGACGTGGGCATCGGGCAACCAGGTGTGCACGGGCACGACGGGGACCTTGATGATGAAGCCGATGAGGAGGAGGAGAAAGGCCCACGACTCGAGCGTCATGCCCCAAAACGAGGTGGCAGCGAACGGGGAAATCGGGGATTGGCCGATCGCCGCGAGCGCCATGAGATTGAACGTATGAATCGGCTTGGGATGGGAGTGGACAGCGATCAGCGCCGCTGCCCGGTCAGCCCCTTCAAGAGCCGGACTGACGACATGGGTGGCAAGCAGTTGATCGTCGGAGAGCGTGCGGACGTCGCTGGCGAAGTAGAGCATCAGGATCGCCAGGAGCATCAGCACGCTTCCAGCGAGCGTGTAAAGGAAGAACTTGATCGCGGCATACTCGCGACGGGGTCCTCCCCAGATTCCGATGAGGAAGTACATCGGGAGGAGCATCACCTCCCAGAACACATAGAAGAGGAAGAAGTCGAGGGAGACAAAAACCCCGATCATCCCGGTCTCGAGGAGCAGAAAGAGGATCCAGTAAGGGCGCACGTGCTTCTCAATTGGCCAGCTCGCCGCTGCCGCGAGCACCGCGAGAAACGTCGTGAGGAGCACCAGCGGCATGCTGATTCCATCCACGCCGAGCAGATACTCGATGTTGAAGGCGGGAATCCACGGTTGCTTCACGACCGCTTGCATCCCAGCTTCGCCGACCGTGAACTGCCCGGGGCTCCCTGTCCCAAAGATCGCGGGGACGGCCATCCAGAGGGAGAGAATGAAGACGGCGACCGTCGTCGCCAGACCAACCCAGCGAACCGAGTCGTCCTTTCCACGCGGAATGATCGGCAGCGCCAGGATCCCGGCGACGATGGCCGGCAGGAAGAGGATGAGCGTGAGGGGCCAGAACGCAGGTTGCGTCACGGCCAAGGTCGGTGCGATTCCCATGGGGCGTTGATCCGGAGAGGAACTGTGTGCGGTGCTGGAAGGATGGGGGAGCCGGCGGGAGGATCAGCCGGCAAACGAGGAACGGAACAGCAATCCGGCGAGGACGAAGATCGCAACCGTTCCGAGGGCGATGAACATGACGTACTGTCGGAGTTGACCGGTCTGCAGTTTCTTGAGCTCGAGTCCGGCGCTGTACGTGGCGCTCGCCGTGCCGTTGACGAGGCCATCGATGAGCGTCCGATCGAGCCACGCATCGAAGCCGGCCACCTGCTTGGCCCCCCAGGCGAGCCCTTCGATGAACCGATCGATGATCCCCTTGTCTGTGCCACTCACGAGTCGGGAGACGCCGAGCACCGGGAGGACGAACAGAAAGCGGTAGATCTCGTCGAAATACCAACGGTTGGCGAGGAACGTGTACAGAGGCTTGACGGCAGAAGCCACCATCGCTGGCGGGATGATGCCCCAGACGTACATCAACGCAGCAAGGAGCACGCCGGCGGCTGCCGTGGCAAAGGCCGTCAGCGAGGCGGTGACGTGGATGTCGTGAGCATGGCTGGCATGCTCCGCCGGCACAGTGAAGGCCGAAAACAACAGGCCACCGAGTTCGATCCCACCGGTGCCGGCGGGTCGGGCCTGCTCGATCATGTTGGCAATCCCGAAACCGCCCGGCAACGTCCATCCCGCCACGACGGCGAGGATCGACAAAGCCACGAGGGGATAGACCATCACCGGGGGCGACTCGTGGGCGTGGTCGTGAACGTGGTGGTCGCGGGGTTGGCCAGCGAACGTCATGAACCAGAGGCGGAACATGTAGAAAGCCGTCAGCATCGCGCCACCGGCGACGGCGTAGAAGAGGATCGAGTGGGACGGATTCTCGCGGGCGAAGAGGAGGGCCTGGGCGAGGATCGAATCCTTCGAGTAGTAGCCACTGAGGCCGATGTCGAGGAACGGTATCCCGGCACCGATGATCGCCAGGCAGCCGACGAGCATCGTTCCGCTCGTCCACGGCATCACTTTGGCAAGCCCGCCCATCTTCCGCATGTCGTTGGTGTGACAGGCATGGATCACCGACCCTGAGCAGAGGAAGAGAAGGCTCTTGAAGAAGGCGTGAGTGACGAGATGGAACAAGCCCGCCAGCCATCCGCCGACGCCGAGCGCCAGCATCATGTAGCCAAGTTGACTAACGGTGGAGTAGGCGAGCACCCGCTTGATGTCGTTGGCGACCAACGCGATCGTGGCGGCGATGAACAGCGTGATCGCTCCGACGTACGCGATGACCAGGAGCGCATCGGGCGTGAGGACGGGATAGAACCGCCCCACGAGATAGACGCCGGCGGCCACCATCGTCGCCGAGTGGACGAGCGCCGAGACGGGCGTCGGCCCCTCCATCGCGTCCGGAAGCCAGACAAAGAGGGGGAACTGGGCGCTCTTCCCGATGCACCCACAGAAAATGCCGAGACCTGCCACGAGGAGCAGCCAGCGACCGTACCCCTCGTCTCGCCAGTCCTCGACCTTGGCCTCCACCTGCTCCACCGCGGCACGGGGATCATCGGCGTGGGAGCGGAGCACTGCCCCGACCTTCTCCGCGGCAGCAAACTTGACCATCCCGTCTGGCACCCACTGGCCATGCCCCGCAACCGGAGGCCTGATCAGCGAAAACAACCCCGGCCGGGCATGGCCATCGGGGCCGGTCGAGTCGGCGAAGTGCAGCGTTCCCAGGGCGCCCCACAGGGCCATCAGCCCAATGAGCATCCCGAAATCGCCGATGCGGTTGACGATGAACGCCTTGTTCGCAGCGTTCGAGGCGCTCTTTCGCTCGTAATAGAAGCCGATGAGGAACCACGAGCAGATACCGACCAGTTCCCAGAAAATGAAAACCATCGCCAGGTTGCCCGCAATCACGATGCCGAGCATCGAGAAGCAGAACAGCGACAGCGCCTGGAAAAACCTGTGGAACCGCCCCGGGCGGTGGAGATGGCTGCCGTCGGCGAGGTGGACTTCATGGTCGGTAATGTCGTGCAGTTCATCGTGCATGTAGCCCGACGCGTAGACATGGATGCAGGTGGCGATGAACGTGATCATCACGAACATCAACACGGTCAGCGCGTCGACATACCAGCCGATCGAGAGCTTGAGTCGCCCCCCCTCGTAGAGCGTGTACCAGTCGCCCGAGTAGTGCACCGGCGAGCCGGCATGGTTAGCTTCCCCGTGGGCAGCTTCCCCGTGGCCCGTGTCGTGCCCCGGCTCATGACCAGTGGCCGTGGCATGGGACGCGGAGGCATGGTCGCCCGAGCCGTGCGTCGGGTCGGCCGCGGCATGAGCGCCACCATGATCTCCATGCGCCACAGCGTGGACAGGGTGCTGTGCCACCCAGGAGATGAACGCGAACAAAGAGAGCACGAACGATCCGACGATCGCCGCGGTGGCGACACCGGCAGCCCCCTTACCGTGGTTCCCGAGCCGGGGACCGGCAAAGAGGATCACGGCAAAGGACGCCAGAGGCAGCAGCCAGGCAAGCCCGAGAAGCGTCGGCAGGAGGGATTCGAGGTCCATGGGAGTACGGGAGCGGAGCTCACCCCTTCAGGTCGTCGGCCCGGTCGACGTCGACGGTGGCGTGGTTGTTGTAGAAATTGAGTGTGATCGCAAGCGCCACGGCGGCCTCCGCCGCAGCCAACAGGATCACGAACAGCGCGACCACCTGCCCGTCGAGCCCGAGTGTCGGGGCCCCCTCGGCACGGAGGTAGGAGGAAGAAAACGCGACGAAGTTGATGTTGGCGCCATTGAGCACCAACTCGATCCCCATGAGAATCCCCAGCGCGTTCCGCTTGAGGGTCATGCAGGCGATGCCCGCGGTGAACAGCACCGCGCCAACGATCAGGTAATGGATCACCCCGACCGGCTCGGTGAAAGGATTGGCGGCAAACAGCGGGATCATTCCCACGCTGGCGGGCATCGTGAGCCCCGGTGGCAGGATGGAAGGGGCCAAGGAAAAGTTCATCATCGTCCTCCTCCCACGAGCGCCGACTTTGCCCCGCCGGCAGTCCGCCCTGGTACCGTGACCGCGGCCGTTGCCACAACGGCTGACTCAACCGGCATCGCCGAAGCGACGGCATCAATGGCCCGCGGGGTCCGGCGACGTTTGGCACGGGCGAGGTAGGCGGCCCCCACGAGAACCACCAGCAGGTGTACCGAGACGATCTCGAACGGCAGCATGTATCCGACATGGCCACCGTTCGGCGAACCGTTCGGCGGCGTGTCGACGCGTACACCGATCAGCGCCATCCCCAGCGGAGTCGCCGACGGAGCCGGAACTTCCCCAACCCCCGGCACCATCCAGGCATCGACCGAAAATGCCGCCGTCAACAGCAGAGCCAACAGCGAGGCTCCGGCAACGGCGGCAAGCGTCCGGTCGGACGACGAGGGCTTGATCGACACAAAAGGTGCCTGAGCCGTGAGCATGACCCCGAACACGAGGAGGACCAGCGTCCCGCCGACGTAGATCATCAGTTGCATCGCGCCGAGAAATTCAGCGCCGGCAAGGAAGAACAGCCCAGCCGTGGAGCCGAGGGAGAAGACGAGATACAGGGCCATGCGGACGACGTTGTCGGCCGCCACCACCCCAACGGCGAACCCGCACGCCAAACCTGCGAAGAGGAGGAACAGCACCGAGTGCCAGTTGATACCGGCCATCGGTAGGGTGGGCAGGGACGTTGCCAGAGCTGGAACGATCACGTGCGTCACGGAAGAGATGTCCATATCGAGCAATCCCGTCACCGAGGGCTCCGCGTGGCCAGACCGGACGAATCGGACGGATCAGCCGCCGCGACACCGGCGGGGCGAACGGCCGCGGGCGGAGGAGTGGCCGAAAGCCCCCCCGGACCTTCGAGCCAGCCCTCGCGGATTTCCCCGGCGGGACGACTCCAGCCGGGGAGGAGACCACCGGGGAGGAACAACTGCCAGAACATCGCGCCGGCGAACATCACCGCCGCGATCGGCGTGCAGTACTTGAGGCAGGTTGTCATCACCTGGTCGATTCGCAGGCGGGGGAGGGTCCACCGGATCCACATCATCAGCAAGACGCCGAACGTCGCCTTGCCGATGAGGTTTGCCAGCCCGAGCAGCCGGACAAAGTAGGCAGCACTGTCCCCCGTTCCCTCACTGAGCCCGACGAGTTGGGCGATCGGCACGGGCCCGTTCCACCCGCCGAGGAACAGCACTGCGGCCAGGGCGCTGACGAGAAACATCGAGCCGTACTCGGCCATGAAGAAGAAGCTCCAGCGGAGCCCCGAGTACTCCGTGTGGAAGCCGGCCACCAGTTCGCTCTCGGCCTCGGCAAGATCGAATGGTGCCCGGTTCACGCTCGCCACGGCACAGGTCACGTAGATCCAGAAGATCACGAACGTGAACGGATCGTGAAACAGATACCAATTCGACATCCAACCGGCCTGCTTCTCCGCGATCGTGACGAGGTCCATCGTCCCGGCAAGCATCACCGGCACGACCACGCACATGCCCAGCGGTACCTCGTAGCTCACGACTTGGGCCGCCTCTCGCATCGCTCCGAACAACGACCATTTCGAGGCAGAGGCGTAGCCGGCGAGGATCACGCCAAAAACTTCCAAGCCAAGCACGGCGACGACGAAGAAGACGCCGACGTTGAGGCGCTGGCCGACGACGTCAAAGGCGAAGGGGAGGGCGATGAACGCACAAAAAGAAGCGCAGAAACTGACATAGGGAGCGAGACGAAAGAGGAGCCCATCCGCCCCTTCTGGCATCAGATCCTCCTTGGCCAGGAGTTTGATGCCATCGGCGAGCGACTGGAGCCACCCGAATCGGCCGCCGGTGCGGGTGGGGCCGAGTCGATCCTGGATGCGGGCCGCGATCTTCCGCTCCGCCCAGATGAACACCAGCGCTCCGCCGGCGATGACGTTGAGGAGGAGGACGGCAGCCACGAGGGCGGCGATGCTCCAAGCCAGCCACCCGGGCAGTCCCAGTCCGATGAGGAATTCAGCCATGTACCACCCACTTCACGCCTTGGAGAAAACCTCTGGAACGGGGTTTTCCCGCCGGAAAACTACATCGTGAAAATTCGCACGAAGTTTGACCTACACCGCCCTGAATCACAAGTGCCGACGGCGAATCCGCCGTGGAGCCGACCCACCCGCAACACGGCAGACCGTTCGCCGAGGAGTTAGCGGTCGATCTCACCCATCACGATGTCGAGGCTCCCAACGATCGCCGGAACGTCGGCAATCAAGCAACCGCGACAGAGTTCGTGGGTCACCGAGAGGTTGGAAAAAGAACTCGACCGAGCCCGGACACGCCACGGGATCGACGTGCCGTTGCCGACGATGTAGAAGCCCATTTGCCCCTTGGGAGCCTCCGTCTCGAGGTAGGCATCTCCGACGGGGAGTTTCTCGGCAAGCTTCAGCGGTTCGCCAAGCGGTTCCCGGCAGGCGGCGTAGCGGTCAATCGATTGGCGGACCAGATCCATCGACTGCACCACCTCGAGCATCCGCACGAAGAACCGGTGCCAGCAGTCGCCGATGATGGCCTCCTTCGGCACGGAAGGATAGGTGTGGTCCCGGGGATACCGGCCGTCCTTCTGCACCGCCACCTCGAAGGCATAGCCGTCGTACATGCCGGTGTAGAGGCTCTCGCCGTCACGCCGCATGTCCTGATCAACCCCACTGCCACGAAGCACCGGACCACTGCAGCCATAGTCGATCGCCATCTCCCGGGAGAGGACCCCGATGCCTGCCGTGCGCTTCACGAAGATCGCGTTGGTCGTCAGGAGCGCATGATATTCCTTGATGATCGGCTCGAATTGATCGAGGAAGGCCTCGCACTTCTGCAACCATCCCGGCGGCAGATCGGCAGTGGCCCCGCCGACGGTGATGTAGCTGTACGTCAGACGGGCACCGCAGGCCTCCTCGAACAGGTCGAGGATCTTTTCCCGCTCCCTGAACGCGTAGAGAAACGGGCTGAAAGTTCCCAGATCAAGGCCGTAGGCCCCCATCCCGACAAGGTGGCTCGCAATGCGGTTGAGTTCGGCGATGAGCACCCGAAGGTGGCGGGCTTTCTCTCCCACCCCGTGCCGCATCAGCTTCTCGACGGTCAGGGCCCAGCCGAGGTTCATGTTCATCGCCGCCAGGTAATCGAGCCTGTCGGTGTACGGGATCCACTGCCGGGGCGTGACGTTCTCGCCAATCTTCTCGGCGCAGCGATGGAGATAGCCGATGTGCGGCTCGGTCTCCGAGACGATCTCACCGTCCGTGCGGAGCACGAGCCGGAGCACACCGTGCGTGCTCGGGTGCTGAGGCCCCATGTTGACGAGCATCTCGTCGGTGCGGACGTCGAACTCGATGATCCGCGGATCGTCGTCGATGAGGTTTGACATGGCGGTTTGCTGCGGGAGGGGCAAGGGGGCAGAAGGTGCGGTCAGCGGGGTAACGGGCCGGGGACGGAATCAACGGGCGCGGATGCCGTGATACTCCAGAGGCATCTCGTAATCCTTGCGGAGCGGATGGCCAATCCAATCCTCCGGACAGAGGATTCGACGCAGATCAGGATGACCGGTGAACACCACGCCAGAGAGGTCATACACCTCGCGCTCGTGCCAGTCAGCGGTCCGCCACACCCCCGTCACACTCGGCAATTCAGGAAGATGCCCGGCCACGTCGCCACTCCAGCGGGGCAAATTCACTTTGAGCACGAGGCTGGCCCGTGCCGGCGTACTCCAGAGGTGATAGACGAGTTCGAGGTGGGGCTGCCAAGAGACCTTCGCGGCCTTCTTGGCATCGGGCTCGAACCAATCAACGGCCGTGATGCACTGCAGTGCGTCAAAACGGGGTTCGCCGACGGTCTTCAACCAGCGGCAGACGTCGGCGAGCTTGGCCGGCGCGATCTCGATCCACGGATCGATCGCTTCCAGTTGGCTCCCGACCACGGCACCGGGAAAGGCGGCCTCGATCGATTCAAGAAAACCAGGGCCTCTCATCGACGCAACTCCTGACGTTGATTCCCAGAGCCAACCTTGCCGGGGCCGATGCTTCCCTCAGCCACCATCCCAACGATCACCGCCCGGCAGCGGCACCTCGCTCGTTCGATGTCGCGCGCACCCAATCGAGGTCGCCGCGCTTCCAGACGTAGGCAAAGCCGACCAGCAGCACCGCGAAGAACGCCACCATGTCGGCAACGGCCAGCCGGGCCAGCAGGCTCCCGGCCCGGGTAACATCCCGCTCGGCCGACGCCTGCCCCCTCGCGACCACGGCTCCCGCCGGATCGACGGCCGCAGCCCCAGGAATGACGCTCCCGGAGAAATCGGGGACGGCGGGACGCTCGATCCCCAATTCCCGCAGCAAGCCGGCAGCGGCCGGCGTCAGCGTCACACCGTCAGCCTGGACCGTCTGCAGGGCCGGATCGGACAACTGTGTCGCCTTGCCGAAGACGGTCGCCCACGGAAAAAACAGCGCCACCTCGACATCGAAAATGATGAACAACAGGGCCACGACGTAGAAGCGGAGATCGAACTGGACGAAACTCGATCCGATCGCCGGTTCGCCGCACTCGTACACCTCGAGTTTCTCGGCGTTTGGCATCCGGGGCCGCACGAGCCAGCCGACGAGCAGGTTGACCGCCAAGAAGGCCCCACCGATGGCCACGAAGAGCGCCACAAAACCGGCCAGAATCGTCGGATCGAGGAAGGAGGGCATGGGGGTGACTCGTGTCGGAACTTCGACGGGGGACTATCCGGAAGGACTACCAGCGGACGGAAACCAGCCAGGAAGACGGGAGAGCAGACAACAGGGACCAAGCAGGGGTCTGACCAAGTTCCCGGCCGGCCGCATCGGCTTACTGATTGGGCCCCCCGTGCACGGGATCGACGATCACCTTCGAGGCCGCAACGGCTGTCGGATTGAGCGTTGACCGGCCCCACGCGACATCGACTGGAAGACGGGCGAAATCGACGATCGTTCCGTCGCGGCTGTAGCAACTCAGATCGAGCGTCGACCCCATGAAGATGCAATCGACCGGGCATGGCTCGACACACAGGGCGCAGAACATGCACTTCGAGTAGTCGATGGTGAAGCCGCTGACCTGAAAGCCCTTCCCTCCCGTGACACGCTCCTTGCCGATGTAGATGCAATCGACAGGACACGCTTTGGCGCACTGGTCGCAAGCGATGCAGGTCGTGAGGTCGTAGCGATGGAAGCCGCGGTAGCGGGCCGCCACGGGCGCGGGGAGTTCGGGGTATTCGAAGTGCTCGGTGAACGTCCGTCGCTTCGGGTCATAGGTGCTGCCAAACACCCGGAGCGTGACGAACATGCCTTGCAACACCGTGGCGACGGCCGTGTAGACGTTGCGAAACCACTCGGTCATGGGAGACCAATCACTGGGGGGCCGGCGGCACGCCGCCGGGGACTGAACTTGGGGAAAGAGACCTGCCGGCGGGCTCTTTGGGACGACCCGAATCAAAGCCTGGGGTCGCCCTCCGATGCCGGAAATCTCGTCGGGATCGACCAACACGGTGAGTATAGGAGTGCTGGTGATCCTCACAAGCCGCGACCACCACGAACCCTGCTTCCCCCGAAAAAGCCCATCACAAACTGCCGGCCAACGGTCGATTCGGTCGAAACCGCCGTTTTTGTGGCGCCCCTATCAGCCTTGGCGATCGCCACCGTTCCGCTCGGCCAGGCGGGCAACCACCCCAACTGTCCCCTTCGTTTTTCCTCTCCTCCGTAGGCCGAATCGACCGGTACTCTCAGGGCAAAAGCCCGATGGAGCATCGGGCAACTTGACGAATTGGCGGAAAGATTTACAAATAATCGGTTTAGACCGATTGCCTTCCCTTCCCCGCTGGTCGACCCGGCGGAAATAGCGTCTTTTCGTTGGCGAGAGCCACGAATGCCGCTTCCCATCCCAGCAACGGCGTCTGCTACCACAGCGTTGAGGAAGATCCATGCTTGTCCTGTCGCGGAAGAAGGACGAGAGCATCGTCATCAACAACGACATCACGATCGTTGTGGTGGAGATCCGTGGGGACAAGGTTCGTCTCGGGGTCGAGGCTCCCAAAGAGGTGCCGGTCCATCGCCGGGAGGTCTTCGAGGCGATCGCCCGGGGGGATGACGTCCTTCCGGACACCGATTCCTCACCTCATTCTTCACCTGTTGGCCAATCGGAAGTCGCGGAACTCCTCGTGGAGCCACCGTGTCTCTTCGAGACCTCCCCCAACGACCTCCGATCCGACCCGCTTCCCTGATCGCCAATCCCCTTCCCGGCGGGCTTTCCACCTCCGCGGGGTCCAGGGGCAACCGGTG
>Ga0007796_10000911_pt1 | contig 10470 bp, 5 predicted proteins | sample CryBogmetaGMA0M_FD_60373 | JGI IMG/M metagenome (GOLD analysis project Ga0007796, IMG submission 60373) | Freshwater microbial communities from Crystal Bog, Wisconsin, USA - MA0M | ecosystem: Environmental > Aquatic > Freshwater > Lake | place: Crystal Bog, Wisconsin, USA | collected 2009-07-06 | reverse complement strand
GGAGAAGATGAACAGCGTCGTACATTAACTCCTACAGAACAATTCAACGCTTTGCCGGAAGAAGAGAAAAAACCGGTAATGACTAAAGCGGAAGAAATCTGGAGGGCTAGGGAAGCTGGGCTGCCCAAAAAACATTCATGGGATAATTTACCTGATTGGAAAAAAGAACTGTTTGCTGCTCAAATATATGCAACTGGCGAAATGCCTGCCATTACTAAAACCACACAAGATATAGCAAGTCTAAAAGAAAGACCAAAATATACACCCACTGCTGAACCATCGGCTGAAAACTTTTTAAATGAATCTGGTCATTATGGTGCAGAGGCCCCCTTAGCTGTTGATCAGGGTGTTAGAACAGCTGCGTATGACCACGCATTTGACGTATTTGATACGTTGGATATAGACGGCATTGATAAAGAACTTAGTAATTTAGCTGAGGCTAAAAATAAAGAAGAAGGTCGTAGTAGACGTAAGTCGTACACAGGTGAGAAACCACTCGAGTTTATGTCATTGGATGACCTTGTAGAACTGTATACTAAATACATCGGTAAAAAAGATCTTAGTAAACAAGAAGGTAAAGATAAACGAATATCAAAAGCAAATAATCGCCGTGCGTTTGTAAACAGCTTAAATCAAGAACAACAAAATGAACTTGCTACTCTAACTTACAACGCATTTAAACAAGAAGTAAGTACAGCCGCACAAGGTAGACGTGGCGCTACGGGTATGGATCAACGTGGTGAACGCGCTAAAAAAATCGCTGCCGCTAGAGAAGCTGAATCAAATCAAGCTTTAAAAGATACTATCAGGCAAGCTTGGATGACTCCAGAAGAAACTGAAAAGTTAGAGCAAGAACAATTAGAAAAAGAGAAAAAAGACGAAGAAGCTTATATACAAGAACGAGAAAAAACAAGTGAAAATGACGGTGCTCTTTTAGATGAAATTCCTAAAGATGAATATTCTGATGAAGATGTAACCGAACAAGAAAAAGAAGAAATAGAAGCACAACGAGAAAAAACTACTGATGAAAAACGTCTTGAATCCCTTATCAGAGATAGGGAGGATGTTGACTCCGTACTAAAAGAACTTGCGCAAGACGAATATTCTAACGTCGGTAAGATCGCTGACAGATTAGGAAAACTTTTAGGGGGTTTAAAGCTTGATGCAAAAATATCTTTCGGTACTGTAGCTAAAGGTAACGACGGTAAATTTACGCCATCAACAAACCGTATAACCGTAATCGGCAAAGACGGGCAGTACACAGGTAAAAGAAGTTTAGCCGAAGTTATACTGCATGAAGTGATGCACTACCTGACTGATCACGTAATTGATAACCGTGAAGCATACATAAAAAGTTTACCGAAAGAACAACAAGCTGAAGTACGTGCGGCTATCAATCGTCTAAATCAAAACTTTCGGCAGGCTAAGGCTAAGTTAGGTAATAAATTTAACATACCTACCATAAAAGAGTTTATTGCTGAAGCATTTTCTAACCCAGAATTCCAAACTGCTCTGATCAATATGGATCGGCTTACCGCAAGGCAGTTGCAAAAGTTAATAGACGAAGGCGTAGAACCAAAAGAATACAAGCCAGCTACTAAGGATAACGCTTTTGTTCGATTTGTTAAAAACGTAGCTAAAGCACTTGGTATTAGCACGGATGAAAGTGGCGTTACTTTTAAAGAAACATTAGAAGATATTGCACGTATTGTATCATTGCCTAGTAAAGGGATGCAGGGTAAGGGCGTGTCATTCGCAGCTCAAACTATCAAAGCGCCTAACCTACCTTCAGTAGATCTTAGCAAGCCATCTACGCTTAGCGAGTACCAACTTAAAGAAAGAGAAGGTATTAAGGAGAAAGGCTGGGTTAAGAAAACATTTATGACTGCTGAAGGGTGGAGAAAGATAGCCACTAAGTTTGAAAACGCACGGGCTGCGGTCAGGTCATGGGAGAAAATGCAAGAGTTGGGTGGAAAGATAGTAGCTGATATAACTAAAGACATTAACAACGTATATACCCAAATAACTAACTCTACAGGTATTACTAAAGATCTTCTTGAACGACGCATTAATCCTACTAAACAAAAACTAAATACTGCTATAGCTGATTTCGCTAGGGCTAATAACTTCGATACAAAAGATGCGATGGCTGTTCTTCAAGCTATTGGTGTGTCGCTCCACGAGGGTGAACGCCGTGAAGTTAAATGGATCATGGGTGTGCCGCTAAAAACCGCTGCCGCAAAACGTCGTCAAGAAATACTAGGCGATTTGGAAAATGGTGTTAAAGGCGAAATCCATAAGGGTAATGAGACCCGCGCTAAAGTTCTGTGGTATGAATTAAGAAGTTTGGTTGAAGATAAAAATAACCATGACCCAGCCGGTACAAGTGCCTTAAGAGGTAAGGGCATGACGTTGTTAAGTACGGATATAAATGATCCAATCTATAACGTGGCTGGTGTTGATATGGCTACGCTAAATGATATTAAAAGACAGTACAACGCTAAAGACGCCAAATACAAATCCCAAGTAGATGGGATTATGAAGTTAATACAAGATCTGCATAAAGAAACGGTTGCGCTTGATAAAGAATCTGGGTACTGGTCTCAACCTGTGTCTAACCTTGTCGCTGCATATGACTTCAAACATTATCTACCATTAAAAGGTAAAAATCGTCAGTCCACCGCCCTAGATGACATGATGGATTTTGACAGTAATAAAAATGGTAGTGAGATGCAGGATCAACAGTTTGCTTTCGGCGGTCGTGAAACCCCGTCTGATAACTCAATACTACAATCTATGTCAGATGCCACTCGTGCTGCTGGTCGTGCAGGTAGGAAATATATTACCTTGGCAGTTAAGAATGCTGTTAAGCCACCTAGTGGCGGCCCTAAGTTAATTCAAGGCGATATTAAAACAATTAAATTTGAAGAGCGTAACCAAGCTCAATTCAAAAAAGGTCCTACAACTATATTCCACTACAACCAAGATGGGTCAATAGATATTATTTCAATCAGTAATAAAGACTTACTGAGCGCGATCCGTCGTACTTATAAAGATTCAAACCCTGTTGTTGATTTAGCTAATGACATTACTGGGACGCTTGGTAGATTCCACACTAAATACAACTACGCATTTGCTCCGCTTAACTTTGTGCGTGACGTATTAACTAACTCATTCACAATCGGTGCTGAGATGGGGCCGGTTCAAGCCGCTATGTTTATCCGTGATATATCTGCATCGGTGGCACAGGGTGGGTTATATAAAGCTGCTAAAGTCACAATGATGTACCAGAACTCACAGTTTGGTCAGTTAGAAGCCTACGCCAAAAAAGATCCATTAGTTAAAGATATGGTTGACTATATCAAACAGGGTGGTAAAGTTTCGTATATCGATGGTATGTCGTTAAGCTCTAACCTAAAAAATATACTGAAATCCACTGATAAGAATGGTGTAGCTAAAAGCCTAGAACAAGTAGATAAGTTTGCAGAAGTCTGGACTGAAATGTTTGAATTAGCTAGCCGATCAGCTGCATATGGTTTGGTTAAGCAACGCTTTAAAAAAGAAGGTATGAGTGAACAGGCAGCGGCTGATAAAGCGACAGCGTATGTTAAAAACTTAGCCAACTTTGAAAACGTAGGTGAACACGGTAAGATCCTTGGTGCGCTGTATATGTTTGCAAGACCTGCTGCTACGGGTGCGGTGCGCGCTATCGAATCTTTATTACCAGCCGTGCGTAGTTTTGAGAGTGTTAAGAATTCCCTCCCTGCTAATATACTAACTGACCCTGTCGCACTTGAGACTGCTAGGGCTAAATACGCTCAACAACAGAAGTACGCACGTCAGATGGCTGGTATTCTTATGGGGTCTGGCATGGCTCTGTTTGCTATGTCCGCTATGATGGCTCCTGATGATGAGCTAGACCGCAACAAGACAATGACTGACAACATGCAGCAATGGACGCGTTACGCTCGTTTTCATATACCTGATGAGTGGGGTCTTGGTAAAGATATAGCGTTCCAAGTTCCTTGGGGTTTTGGTCTTGGTGCATTTGCTGCGGCTGGGGCACAGATCGCTTCTGCTATAGGTGGGGGTCAATCTGTCGGTGATGCGATGGCAAACATCGTTACTTCAATTGCGCTGGATTCGTTCTTGCCTATTCCCATATCTAAGATGTCCGCAAAGGATGACACGTTGGAGTTTATTCTTGACTCCGTAGCACCTAGTATGGTTCGCCCTATTTTAGAGTTTGTTATTAATAAGAACGGGTTAGGTCAGGCTATCTATAGTGATTCTAATAGACGATTTGGTGATGCACTTGTAGGCGGTGATCGCATTCCTGAAGTGTATAAAGACTTTACACGGTGGGTGTTTACTGCATCTGGCGGTGATATAGATATTAGTCCGAACAGTATGTACTTCTTTGCTAATAGTTATGCTGATGGTATATCACGCTTTATTGAAACTGGAAGTGGTGTATACGACATAGCTTCTGGGGATAGTAAGGAGTTCAATGCTCATACTGATCTAATGATGTTTAACTCATTCTTTGGTACACGTAGTAACGTAGACTCACGGGAATTTAGTTCGATTGAGAAGCAGATCCTTTTAATGGAAAAGAAGTACAACGCAGCTAAAACTAACCCGGAAATATTTGCTGATTATAATGAAAACCATCCTTATGCGGCAATGATAATTAAATCATTTAACCATGATGTTGGCGGGCAGTTAAAGAAACTACGTACCGAAGCTAAAGAGATACGTGTTAACCCCAATCTAGATAAAGCTGAAAGAGAAGATAGGCTTCGTATGGTTACGTTAAAACAAAACTTAATCAAACATAATATCGTTGAGAAGATGAAGAACTACGATTTGGAACCTTAACGAACCCGCCAAGTACGAACACCGAGATGATCCTCTTTAGACGTGACAAATGACTTAACAGATATACCGTATCGTTTAGCACCACAATCTATAGCGTACATCATCTCGGCAAAACGAAGCGTAGGGATAAAAAAGCTATCCCCCACCCCCATCCCTAAAAACGGGAATACCCACTCAGGCTCAACTATCTGATTTGGTGTCATCAGTCATCGTAAATAATTCATCATCAATCTCTGTGTTAAAAACATAACAACTGACAGGTGGTAATTGTAGCCCATGCTTCCAACCACTAGATAGCCGAGTCTTTTTAACTTCAATAAGACATGGTTTCTTTTTCTCCAGATCCATAAACATATACTTCATTTCACGTTCAAAATTAGCCGAACTTACTTGTATAGTAGCAAGATACTTCCTAAATTCGGTCTTAGAAACTTGCAACGTCCCAGCCTCAATATCAACCCTAGCTACCAAAGAACCCCTAGGCTCCATACGAACTTCCTTACCCTCTACAACTAATACGCTTTGGATATTTTTACCGAGAAAATCACTTAGCATAGAAGGGTAATCTGGCCTATTGAGCGGCGCTACGTTATCACGGATATTGACTAAAGCTTCTACTACCTTGTTATAAACTCGTTCCAGATCAATATTGATGATCCCTGCGTTGTTGGCTATCTCACCACCTGCAAAACTTACTGCAATAGCGTTGTTATAAAACCGATAAGCGGCTATAGACCCAAAGTCTTCTATAAATCTTTTTTCCCATTTTTCAATACGGGTACGAACCTCAAGATCACCTAGACGCATAAGCTCTTTGACATACATTGGGCCGGCAAAACCATAGTTATGATTAAGTGGGTCAAATATTTCCGTGCCCAAAGCTGAGTTATATTTTAACCAAGATGGCGCATCGACTTTTGTAAACTGAATAATACGAGCAACTTCCCCGTCAGTGTTTGAATTGTTAATACTAAACTTCTGATAAATATCTTGGTTAGATGTCCAAAGGGCTAGTAGGGACGCCATTAATTCATATTCTCGTTCTGCGTTAACCGAGGCTTGCATCCGTAATTTAGCTTTGCCCTGAGATACTTTATGTACTAAAGAAATACAAGCCTCCGGCTTCATCTTGTTGCCCACATCATCAGCTCCAAACGTCAGACTATGTAGAGCAAGATAACGTCCAGTCATAGCATTGTCAGTGGCATCATAAACAGATAAGTCACGAGGGTTACCAAATAAAGATAGCGCCGCATACAACGAGCCAGATTTAGCAGAGCCTGATTCTCCTTGCAAACATACTGTCGCGCCCGGCGTAGATGTAAGAGACATGAGTGGTGAACCAAAACCTACTAAAAGTCCAAATGCTTGTATCTCTAGCCCCGGTTTATCAAGCCAATCTACACACCATCTCCACTTTTCATATGTGCCTGATTCATGTAAATGCTTAGACAATCCTTTAATATACGGGGACGGGGCAGAAACTTTAACACTACCATCCCTTCTAATCTCTTTACTGCCGATAACAAATGCGTTACGATCTTCTGTCCATCCTAACTGCATTCTCATATCAACAGCACTTGAAATACTCTGCATGTATATACCCCATTTGGTTATGTACTCCGAAACTAAAGGCGCTAAGTTAGGTACACATAAAGCACCGTTAGCTACCACTGCCTTTCTTAAATCTTCCGCACCTTGATTGATAGGTAGTAAAAACTCACGAGGTTCGTCATGAGGGAAAGTGACTCGCATCACTAAACATTCACCATCTATCCTACTGTGTAACCTGCTGATAGGCCATATATCGTTCACAAAAAGTAAAATAGGTTCAGACTCTATTTTTTGCTTGGTCTTTTTATCGTAGCTAGGTGGCTTTGTAAAATAAATACCACCATTGACCCCCCTAACAAACGGGGCTAAGAATCCCGGAAGTTCCGAAAGCGTTTGGGCACTCGACTGCTTCCGAATTGGGTTCTCTTGATTTGGCGCGGTCGCAATCCGTAGCTCTCTTCCAAGTATGAGAGGGGTTGTAATTCGTCCTCTATGTCCGCATCCGTTGCATTTGTCTGGATAGTTTTGTTCGAACCATTCGCAAGTTCTTGGTCCGCCGAATGAATGTGCTGTCTTGTAAGTTTCATCTGGGTCATATTTCTCATAGTCTTTGGATAATTCATGGATAGCCTCATCGCCATCTTCACAATGTACTGCAATCGTTAATACTGCCGCCCACTTGTCTCTAGATATAGTCCGACTGTTAATAATTGCATCAGCTATCTGAGCACAACCGTTATCTTCTAAACTACGTACGGCGATCTTACTAAAACTTTCTTTGAAATTATCTAATTTTTTAAAGGCTTTAGTATCTTCATCCAGACCTTTTGGGACTAGCGCAAGTATATCAACAGGTGACGTATCAAGTTCTTCTAGTTCACCGTTAAAATAATCCTTGAATGATTGGAAGTCATACTGATAAATTTCTTCACTAACAATCTTAACTTCAGATGGTGGCTCAGTCTTGTGATTGAATGAACCTACAAAACGTAGTACGCGCGCTAAGTCAGCAGGGGTAGCTGCTGGGTCAATGAATAAACCTTTCTCAATACAGAGGGCCTTAAACTTCTCACCATAAGGTAAAAATTCTTCTGCTGATACGTGCTCTATAAGGGGCCAATAAGCATGGTAGCCTACACCAGAATCAACTAATACAGGTGGTGGTAATTCAGCATCGGAAACAAACTTATTAAGGGCTGTAAGTGCATCTTCTTTGTTTAGATATCCTACACCCTTCTTAAATTTATCTTCATCTCCAACATCTAAGTCAACAAAAAAAGACCTATGGTAAATACAGTTTGAAGCGACGCGGCTAAAATTTTCAAATGTACCTAGTGCTATGTACGCATCGTGTCCCTTAGATTTAATTTTCTCAATAATTGCATATACTTCATCCAGTGTTTTAGCATAATGATTACGCCAACCTTTACCTCTTGGTTGTTTGCTGTCTGAATCACCGATACCATAAACACCCTGCGTTGGTAATACTTTCTCGTAAAATTGTTTTATCATTTCTGTTGCAGAGTCTAAAAGAGCGAGTTGCCTCGCCCTAGTTTTTAAGGTGGGGTTTTCCCCCATAGACTACGTCTTCAAAGGTTCACCAAGAATAGTTTCTATATACTCCTTAGCTTCTAAAATTGATTTAGCTGGTAATACCCCTTTATCGATATCACCCTCAACAATCTCGGTAAATACTTCTACAACACGCTGGTTCTTATCACGAATGGGCTTGCCACGGAACCAGCTATAAATCGTCATACGAGTAACACCCAAAGCAGATGCTACGTATTTAGCTGGTAAGTTAGCCTTAACGCAAGCCTTGGCAAGCGCAACCCCCGCACGATATGGGTCGGCTTGGTTCATCGCAATTAGAAATTTATCACTGTATGTCCGTGGCATGTTACATCCTTACTTTTTAGACCACTTCTTAACGATATCAGATACGTCCTTAGACTTATCCGGCTCAGCGGCTTTTACCGACTCACGTTTGATAGGCTCTGATTCCTCCATTTGTGGCTTAGGGGTCTCAAAACCGCCGTCATCTTTTGATTCGGTGTCAGTATCCGTCTGGAATACATTTAACTTAATAGCACCTTCAGCTGCTTGTGTTTTAGCTTGACGTGCAATGATTTCCAGATCTTCCTCTGATACTACCCCAGCAGGTGAGAATAATACTTTTGGAGTAGGCGACTTAGTATCAAAAGCCATACGGGTAACAACGCGCCCAGCGCTGACGTTATGATTAGCAAGGTGCTGAATGTAAGGACGGAAAGGCCAACGTCCGTTATCCTCTTTACCAAACGCTGAAGTCGCGGGTAGTACAAGTTGCATAACATCACCAGCCGGATCATTAGGTAGCACAACAGCAGTGCGCCATGATAACTTACACTTCGTACCCATACCATTGTCACCAGACCCCTTCGCACTATACTGACAAGATGAACAGCTACTAGACACAGGGTTTTTTACATCTGCATCAGGCACGTCAGAATTACTAGACCAGCAAGAAGGGCTAATCTTCTCACCCTCTTTGTATCCTGAAAGATACAGCATCCTTGATGCCTTGTGCGCCATCTTAACAATAATGACGTTCATATAACGGTCTTCGATAGCACCGATTTCTTTACCGCCTGAGTACTTACGGAATACACCGCCCTTAATAGAGATGCGCTTATTACCTTGCCGCGCACCGCCAGCAACCGCTAGGGTATCTTCATCTAAACCGCCAGACAAGTTTGCGAGGGCGGATAAATCTACTTTCATGAGATCGTTACTCATTATATTTCCTTAACTGTATTTATTTAACGTGAGGTGGGTTTTCTGACTGAGACTGTCAGTTCCCGCATAACATTTATACCGGGCGGTAAACCATCTTCTTGCCGTTCCGATATAAATTCTTTAAAGTTAGTTTGGGCGATGCGCTGTTGTAGCAAGTCTATTAATTCATTCTCTAAGATAAACTTCTTAAAATTATCCCAATCGGTACAATGATAAGTTTGGTTCATCTTACGAATGACTGTGCCATGCTGAGTCCTAATACTATCTGCATTTGTATCATTACAGACACTCAACATAGCTTGCTCAATAGTCAACATCTCGGATTCTAACTCTTTATCTTTCAACTTAAACTCTGCCGATAGTGTGTCACGAGCAGTTCTTAATGTCAAATACGCTTTGACTAATTCTTCAAGATTCATTTTATACCCCAATTTCCTGTTTGTATAGATCTACGAGCTTTTCGTGTGAATCTATTTTCCCTTGTAGCATTTTGTACATCTTCCGTTCGACTTCTGAGCCTTGTAGATGAACAACGGTCATACTGTTTTTCTGACCCACCCGATCAATACGAGCCACACATTGTAGGTATGTTTCTACACTCATGACGGGAGACCAAAATACCACCGTGTTAGCGGCAGTTAAGGTTACGCCATGTGATGCAGATTGTGGTTGAATAACTAAAGCTCTTGGGTCTTCGGATGTTTGAAACCTGCTGATAATATTTGCACGTTCCTTGGCTGATATATCTCCGTGGATTAATTCATTTGTGATACCCTCTTTGGTTAGGTGGTTAGACACAACTTCAATTGTGTGTCGGAATGGAACAAAAATAATAACTTTATGCGATGTCTCGTCAATAACTTCCATCAAAGCATTTAGCCTTGGGGATATATCGAACTCTACGATTTGGTGTGAATCGGTATATACAGCACCGCCAGAAATCTGTAACAGCTTGCTAAGAGCCGCCGCCGCATTAACGGAACTTATCTGTTCACCCGCCGCCTTGATGAGCATTTGATTTTTTAGTTGGTGGTAGTATTTGCTAACAATAGTCGTTAAGGGTATCTCTCTTGTCTGATAAACGAGCTCTGGTAAGTCAAGGCATTCTGCTTTCGTGTAACGTATGGCTGGTTGTAATGCCTCAAATACGTCTTTCTTAGCATTAGCTTTTGGAACCCATTTAAATCTAGTTGCTTGGTACATTACCTTATCTCGCCAAGCGGTTGCAAACTTCGGTACATTCTCTGGTTTAACTAG
>Ga0007796_10000906_pt1 | contig 10497 bp, 8 predicted proteins | sample CryBogmetaGMA0M_FD_60373 | JGI IMG/M metagenome (GOLD analysis project Ga0007796, IMG submission 60373) | Freshwater microbial communities from Crystal Bog, Wisconsin, USA - MA0M | ecosystem: Environmental > Aquatic > Freshwater > Lake | place: Crystal Bog, Wisconsin, USA | collected 2009-07-06 | reverse complement strand
CGGCCCAGGTACAGCACCGCGACCCGATCGGCGAACACCCCGGCCAGTGCGAGGTCGTGGGTGATGAAGAGCATTGCAATGGCCAACCGTTCGCGTAGATCCAGCAGCACGCGGATGACACCTGCTCGCAGCGACACGTCCAGCATCGACACCGGCTCATCGGCTACCAGCAGTCGCGGTTCGATCGCCAGCGCCGCCGCGATGGCGACCCGTTGGCGCTGGCCGCCGGAGAGTTGGAAGATGCGGCGTTCGGCGATCGCTGCGGCCGGGGTCAGCCCGCACATCTCGAGCGCGGTCAGTCCCGCAGTTCGACGTGCGGCCGTGTCGAGATCGGCGCGATGAATCCTAAGGCCTTCGGTGACGACGTCAATCGCCGTGGAGTTGGGTGCCAGGCATTCAAACGGGTCCTGGAAGATCATCTGGAAGTCACGGCGCAATCTGCGCAGCTCGCGGCCACGGACCCGGGTGATATCGACCCCGCCGATCGCCACCGAACCGGAACTGGGCTCCTGCAGTCGCATGATGGTTCGGGCCACCGTGGTTTTTCCGCAGCCGGACTCCCCTACCAGCGCGACGATCTCGCCCTCATGGATCTGCAGGTCGATACCGTCGACTGCGCGTGCGGTCAGCCGTCGGTGGCCGCGGCGAACCGGGAAATGCACTCGCAGGTCACGGATTTCGGCAATCACGGCGCTGCTCTGCTCGGTGCTCATCGGCTCGCTACCTCAGCGGCGCCGACCAGGTGGCAGGCCGTCAGATGGCTGACCGAACCAGCAACCATCTGCAGTGCCGGATCATCAGTGCTGCATCTTGGGACCATCTGATCGCATCGGTCGTGGAATCGGCAGCCTGATGGCGGGTGGGCCAGATCCGGTGGGCTGCCGCCAATACCGCTGATCGACCCCTGTCCACCGTCCAGTTTCGGATAACAGTCCAGCAGTCGACGGGTGTAGGGGTGCGCCGGGCCGCCCAGGCCGAAGATCTCATCAGCCGCGCCGCATTCAAGGATGCGGCCGGCGTACATGACCGCGACCCGGTCGCAGAGTTCGGCGAGCACGGTCAGATCGTGGGAGATGATCAGCATCGCCAATCCGAGTTCGTCGGCCAACCGCCGGATCAGGTCGAGGATCTGAGCCTGTGTCATCACATCGAGAGCGGTGGTGGGCTCGTCCGCGATCACCAGGTCGGGCCGGCAGGCCAGCGCCATGGCGATCATCGCGCGCTGTTTCATACCGCCGGACATCTGATGGGGAAAGTCCTCGGATCGCGCCGGTGCAATGCCGACCTGGCCGAGCAGGTCGCCGACCCGATCGGCCACTTCCCGACGATGGGAGTCTGGTTCGTGGGTCCGGATCGCCTCGGCGATCTGATCACCGATACGCATGACCGGGTTGAACCCACTCATCGCGCCCTGGAATACCAACGACAGCCGCCGCCATCGCAGTGATCGCAATTCGTCATCGGCGACGGTGCGGAGGTCCGTACTGTCGAGACTCATCTCATCGGCGGTCACCACAGCGCCGCGCGGCAACAGTCGCGCAACGGCAAGCGCCAGAGTGCTTTTGCCGCAGCCGGATTCACCGGCAAGACCCACCACCTCACCGGGATTCACATCAAGGTCGACCCCATCGACGGCGCGCACCATCACTCCACCCGTCGGGTAGGTGACGCTGAGATTGCGAACTCGAAGCAGGGTCATGCGGCCGCCGCCAGCCGGGGATCGAGGATGCGTTCCAGACTCTGCCCGACCAGTGAGAACGCCAGCACCACCATGACGATCCCGATGCCGGGAGGCAGGAAGTACCACCAGTAACCATTGCCCACCGCACCGGTGACGAATGCGTTGTGCAGGATCTGCCCCCACGAAGTACGGGTCGGGTCACCGAGACCCAGGAATGACAGCGTGGCCTCGGCCAGAATCGAACCGGCGATCACCAGAACCGCGTTAGCGATCACCAACGCGAGGACCCCAGGCAGTATCAGACGCCAGAGGATGCCTGCCGAGGACAGGCCAACTGTTTTCGCTCGGGCGACCACCTCGCGTTCCCGAACCGCCAGTGCCTGGGAACGCACAATACGGGCGGTACTTGGCCAACTGGTCAGTGCGATGACGAAGACGATCATCGTGAGGCTCTGGCCGATGATCGCACCGAGGGCGATCATCAACGGCAGGCTCGGCAGCACCAGAAAGAAATCGGTGATGCGCATCAGCACCGCGTCGACGAAACCGGTGAACCAGCCGGCCAGCACTCCTACGGTCGTGCCGATCAATACCGTGATAAATGTTGCGATCAAACCGATTTCCAGTGACACCGAGGTGCCGGCCACAACCTGACGCAGAATATCGCGGCCCAACTCATCGGTGCCCAACCAGTGAGCCGCGCTGGGAGACTGGAGAATTCCGGTGCGAGACGCGGCCACCGCCGTGCGGTCATAGGGCGCCAACAGCGGCCCGGCGACGGCAACCAGTACGACGGCGGCGACCATCACAAGGCCGACACGGCCCATCCGATCGGCCACCAGCTGCCGTAACACTCCGCGCCATCCGCCCGCGACGTGCCCGGTGACGGGCGCAGCGTCGAGGCTGGAATTGATCATGGGTCCGGTCATGTCAGCCGCACCCTGGGGTCGAGCAAGCGGTAGGCGATATCGCTGGCGAAATTGGCGAGCACGACGACGACGGCGAAAATCAGGAAGCAGGCCTCCATGATCGGGTAGTCGCGGCGGATCACCGATAGATAAATCAACTGCCCCATACCCGGCCAGGAAAACACCGTCTCGACCTGGATTGTGCCGCCGACGGTGGCACTGGCGTAGAGCGAGGTGGCGGTGACGACGGGCAGAAGTGCGTTACGCACGCCGTGACGCCACAGCACCCGCCGCGGACTCAGCCCCTTGGCACGGGCCGTGGTCATGTAGTCCTCGGATAGCACCGCCAGCAGTGAACTACGGCTGATGAGAACGAACTGTGCGATGTCGACGAGCACCATGGCCATTGTCGGCAGGATCAGGTGCCGGGCCAGGTCGGCGATCTTGGTGAAGACCGTCGGGTACACCGCATCGGCGGTGAACATGCCCGCGATGGGGAGCCAACCGAGGGTGACGGCGAATACGAAGATCAGCAGCATGCCCACCCAGAACGTGGGCAGGCTCCAGAACACCAGCGACCCGATGACCAGACCGCCGTCGGTACGCGTCCCGCGTCGCGATGCGGCGAACACTCCGATTCCGACCCCGAGCACGATCACCAGCAGGGTCGAGATCGTCACCAGGATCAGTGTGTTGCCAAGGGCTTTGGCGACGATCGGGCCCACCGAGGTTTGATACGTGTAGGACCAGCCGAAGTCACCGCGGAACAGATGCGCAACGTAGGTGATGAACTGCGACGGCAGGGGCATGTCCAGTCCGTAGAAGCTACGCAACCGAGCAATCGCGTCCGCGTCGAGGTGTTGCCCGCGGGCGATGTGGGTGACGGGATCGCCCGGCATCAAATGGAACAGCGTGAAATTCGTAGCCAGCACGGCCGCGAGGGTCAGCACGAGATACCCCAGTTTGCGTCCGACGTACTGGGCCATTGACTTTCGGTGAGCCTCAGGCCGGTTTCACGTCGAGGTAGTTGACCCTCGGGAAGTTCAGGATCATGCCGCCGTTGATCGGTTGCCAACCCGTCCAGGTGTCGCTCCGGTTGCCGGTGAGCTTCTTCTGATACCACATCACGATGTAGGGGCAGGCCGCGTAATGCAGGGCCTGCATCTCCTGGACGATCTTGATCCGGGCGTCCTTATCCACGGTGGTCTTCTGCTGGGCGTAGAGCTCGTCATAGCGCGCGTCGGTCCAGAACGTGTCATTGTTGCCACCGATCTGGTCTGTGGTCGGGATGCCCAGCAGGTAGGACGGGTCGTAGAACGCCGAATCCCAGCCCCACACCATGATGTCCCAGTCGGGACCCTCGGTGTTGAACACCGTGGCACCCATCCCGTCGGCGTCGGTGGTCGACAGTTTCAGATTGATCCCCACTGCCTTGGCGGCGGTGATGAACAGTTCGGCGGCTTTGACGTCCACTGCGGTGTCGGCAATCGCGAGGATCCGGAACTCCAGCAGGGCACCGGCTTTCGACTTGCGGATACCGTCGTCTCCCCGCTCGGTATAGCCGGCCTTATCCAGCAGATCGTTGGCCTTGCCGGGGTTGTTGTCCAGTACCGCATCGGGCCCCGGTGTGTAGTGGAAGTCGCCAAAGGTGGGCGGCAACAGATCGGCTCCGGGTTCCCCGTAGCCAGACAGCGCGAGTTCGACGAGTTGCTGTCGGCTGACCGCACAGCTCAGCGCCTGGCGCACCGACTGATCCAGGAGCAGCCGATTCCCTTTGGAAGCCGGCTCTTTCGAACAGTTGAACCCGATCATGTGGAACGAGAAGGAGTCCATCGCTGTCGAGGTGACGTTGGAGGCATCCTTCAAGCCGGTGTAGATCGTCGGCGGTACCTCAGCGACGATGTCGATATCGCCATTGCGCAATGCCTGGATGACGACGTCGTCGGAACCGAACTTTGTCCAGGTGACTTTCTCCGCGGCCGGCTTGGGCCCCCACCAGCCGTCGTTGCGCGCGACGGTAGCGACACTGCCCTTCTCCCAGGACACGAACGTGAACGGTCCGGTTCCAATCGGTTTTTCGTTGGCGTACTTGGGCAGATCGTCCTTGGACACGCCCTCCCACAGGTGCTTGGGGACGATCGGGATGATGATGGCCGGATCCAGGGTCTGCGGCTGCGAGTAGACCAGGCGCACCTGGTTGTCACCCACCTTGGTGGCCTCGGTGAGTTCCTTGAAGTACGCGCCGTAGGTGCCGTAGTTGTTGTCCCGCACCAACAGGTAGGTGAACACGACGTCGTCGGCGCTGAAGTCCTTACCGTCCTGCCACTTCACTGCGGACCGCAATGTGTAGGTGAAGACCTTGCCTCCCTCGGTGACCTCGACATCGGTGGCCAGCGACGGCTGCAGGTTCAGTTGTGCGTCGTACTCCATGAGCTTGTCGTAGACCAACTGGAAGACGTCGTAGGCCTGGGTGGAGAACGCGGTGAACGGATTCAGTGCGTCGATGTCGGTGGTGGAGCCGACGCGCAGCACCGTCCTGGTCGCGGTCTTCGGAGCGCAGGAGGCGAGTGCGGCCGCCCCGCCGAGTGCGGCGGCCACAACCGCGGAGGTCCGGAAGAAGCCGCGGCGGTTTAGCTCTGTCATGATCAGAACCCTTCCTGGCACAGGTGTGTATACAGAGTAGTATCACCTTGGGCTGTTGCCCGGCGATTACCTGATTGTTGCAGGGTTTTGCGCGTTGAATTGGGGCTATGACGTCGACTCTGAACGCCGGTGCGGTGGCCGCCCTGGCCGATCAGCCAGTGGACTGGCGCTTCAAGGGTTTGCCCGTGGCGTGGTCGGGCTTGACCCCGGCACAGATATGCGCCCGGGGCGCCGATCTTTTCGACGCGGGTCCACTGGGTCCGGTGTGCGTGCTGCGGGCCGGGGCCGTGGAGCACAACCTGGCGGTGATGGCCGAGTGGTGTGCGGCCCATCGGGTGGAGTTGGCCCCCCACGGGAAGACCCACATGTCTCCCCAACTGCTGGCCAAGCAGTTCGCCGCCGGTGCGTGCGCCGTGACAGCCGCGACCATCAGCCAGGTGCGTACCTTCCGGGCGTTCGGGGTGCGCGACGTACTGCTGGCCAACGAACTGGTGGATCCGGCCGGTTTGGCATGGCTGGCGGCCGAACTCGACACCGATCCCGAGTTCCGGCTGATCTGCTGGGTCGACTCGGTGCGGGGGGTGGAGTTGATGACCCGCGTACTGACCGCGGCCGGCGCACGCCGGCAGGTGGATGTCTGCGTCGAGGTCGGTGCGCATGGCGCACGAACCGGGTGCCGCGATGACCGGTGCACTGACGAGGTAGCTGCTGCGGCGGTCGCCAGCCCACGGCTTCGCCTGGTCGGTGTGGCCGGCTACGAGGCGGCGCTGGGCCACGACGTATCGGCAGTCGGTATCGCGGTGGTGCGCGAGTATCTGTCGGGTCTGCGGGCGACGGTCATGCGCCTTCGTCCGTTCTATGAGACCGATGAGGTCATCGTCACCGCGGGTGGCAGCACGCATTTCGATCTGGTCGCTGAGGTCCTCACCGGGGATTGGCGGACGATCCTGCGCAGTGGCTGCTACCTGACCAACGACGACGGTCTGTATCTGCGGACCTCACCACTGACCCGAACCGGTGCCCCGGCCGGTGGATTCCGGCCGGCGATGGCCCTCTGGGCTCAGGTCAGTTCCCGGCCCGAGCCGGGCTTGGCACTGGTGACCATGGGGCGCCGGGATGTGTCCTTCGATCAGGATCTACCTGTGCCGCAACGATTTCGAACGGACTCCGGATGGTCAGCGGACAGTATGACAGGCAGTGCGGTCGCCAAGCTCAATGACCAGCACGCCTTTGTCCGGTTGTCGCCCGCCGCCGAGGACGTCATCGATGTCGGAACCTGGCTGGAGTTCGGGATATCGCATCCGTGCACGGTTTTCGACAAGTGGCCGATGATCCCCATGCTCGACGAGCAGGGCCGGGTGGTCGATGTGATTCGGACCTTCTTCTGAGCCCAGCGCCGCGTCAGCCGTCGGGCTGGGACAGCGACTCGACAGACCAGTTCGACAGCTCTGTGGGGCCGAGGATGCGGTGGCGGGTCTGGCCGGCGGTGTAGAAGGTGAATTTAGTTGCGCGGTAGCACTGTTCGAAGCAGTCGAAGGCCCTGCCGTCGGCGTCGAAGCTGACGCCTCGGACCCGCACGATCGGCTCAGTCGGTGCGATCTGAAGGTGCTTGGCCTCCCAGCTGTTCGGACTGTCCACCTCAAAAGCCTGTTCGGTATAGTCGTCGGTGAGGTTGTAGCGCTCCTCGATGAACCGATACAGCGACCCGCCTTCGGCCAGTCTCCGCTGATCGATCGCCGGTACCCGGCTCAACGGTAGGACGGCGCGCTCGAGGATGCTGTCATCGCTGCCGAGACTGCGCTTACGCCAGATCTCCCACACCGGTTGGCCGGATTCGATGCCGAGTGCCGTCGCGATCGTGCTGCTCGGCAGGCCCACCCCAATCGAGATGAGCGAGGTGATGAGCGCTTCCGGTGCACCCTCGCGGTCGATCAGGGTCTGCAGTAACTCGCCCGGCCGGGTGGGGTCGGCGGCGATGCGCAGGTCGGCGACGAATGTGCCCAGGCCTTGGCGGCGTCTGATCTTGCCCGCCCGCTCAAGCTCGTCGAGCGCCCGCCGTACCGATATGGTGCTGACCTCGGCGATGTCAGCGAGTTCGGCAGTCGTCGGCAACCGGTCGCCCGGGTTGAGCCCGCGCTCAGCCATGATTTCGAGCACCAGGTCATAGACCCGCTGGTAGCGCAGCCGACGATCGGCACCCGCCGGTTCGGCGTCATGCTTCGACATCGGCATCGCTTCTCCCACGCGCACGGACAAACCTTTCTCACCAATCAACTTATCTGCAACGCAGATACGATCTGCGGTCATGACGCGATCCGTTTCCCGACGCGAAGTCCTCAAATACGCCCTGGCCACCCCTGCACTCGTCGGCCTGGGCACCGCAGCGGCCACCGCAGTTGCGCCGCGGGCATCGGCCGCCGGCATGAAGCTGATCGACTTCGCCGAACGGTTGGTGTCCCCGGAACAGATCAGGGCGGCCGGCTTTGATGGAGCTCTGGTCTACGTATCGGAGTTGCGGCCCGGTGCCACGTTCGACTTCAAGCCGGTCACCCGCGAGTTCACCGACGGTATGCGCGCCCAAGGTCTGCACGTTGTCAGTTGCTACCAGTACGGCAAGCCCGGTTGGCCGAATTCGCCGTCGGACTTCACCCGCGGGTATGACGGTGGGGTTGCGGACGCGACGACTGCCCTGCGACTACACGGCGCGGCCGGTGGCCCGAGTTCGGCACCGATCTTCTTCAGCGTAGACGAGCCGATCGACGCGACAACGTGGAAAAACGTTGCGCTGCAATGGTTTCGCGGTCTCAACTCGGTCCTGGGCGTCGAACGAACCGGCATCTACGGCGGAAATCGGGAATTGGGGTGGGCGATCGCCGATGGTGTCATCGGACACTCGACAACTCCTGGCTTTCGGTGGGCCTGGCAGACCAAAGCCTGGTCAGGTGGTGTGCGTGAACCCGCAGCCGTGCTCTTCCAGCGCGAGGTTGTCACCGCGGTCGACCCGGGTGTGCTGATCGATGGTGTTCACGTCGACGTCGACGATGTGCTCGCCGCCGATTTCGGGCAGTGGGACCGGGTTTAGGACCCGACCGGAACCAGCGAGGGGCTTCCGACACCGATCGTGATCCGCGGCGACGCCGCCGGGTCGAGCCAGGTCAAAATCGAGCGCATCTCATCACGACCGATGGCCACACATCCCCAGGTCGGACTTCCGTTGGTCACATGCAGAAAAATCCCCGACACCTTGCCGGGGATCCGTTGCGGGTTGACCGCAATGTTCACCGCATAGTCGTAGACCGGGCCGGAGTCGTAGAGGTTCTCGGTGATGGCCGAGGGACTGTTCACCGAGCGGACATAGGTGTTGTACGTCGGCGAGGACGCGTCCTCGTCCCACCAATCCTGTTTGGTGGCCTGGAAATAGGGCATCTTGGTACCGGGATTGGGTTCCCGGCCGAAGGCTTGATCGAATGCGAACGTCCCCTCGGGGGTGCGGTAGACACCGTCGGCGGGGGCGCCGATACCGAGTTCGCCCACCATGGCCTTGGTCGGACCCAGGACCACCTTCCACTGCTGACCGACCCGTTGGAATGCGGTGAGGGACCCGGTGGTCGAGTTAGAGACAGGGACACCGACGACGATCCACTGCGAGGTCTCCGCGGCGGGGGCGACCGGTGGCGCAGACACAGCCGGCGCGGCCAATGGCAGTGCCAGAGCAGCCAATCCCAGCAACCCCGCGATCCTGGCGAGTGTCTTGGGCAGTTTCACACGTGCGATCGTAACCGCGAGCAGCAGCAGAACCCGGGAAGCGGAGCCGGGGGCACGCGATCGGGAACTGGGATACTGGGTGCCACAATGGGCGACGACGAGCAGTTGACCAGCTCCGCCGGACTGCCGGCCGCGCCGGCCGTGGCACTCGATGAGCGGGTCCGGGTCTGGCGCGACGCCTCGGTAGTCCTCGGCGGTGCGCCGTGGGGCATCGTCCGGATCGCCGTGGCTGCCCGGCCGTTCGTCGGCCGCCTCAAAAACGCCGGAGCCGCCGGACTGGTTCCCTCCCCCGGCGTCGAGCGCGCCGTGGTCGACATGTTGCTGCCCCGCGGGATCGTTCACCCCCTGCCGACCCGAGATCACCACTCGGAGGCAGTGGTGGAGGTCGTCGTCCCCGCCTATGAACGACCAGACCTGCTCGACGAGTGTCTGGGCGCGCTTCGGGCGGCCTCGCCGGACACGCACGTCATCGTGGTGGACGACGCGTCAACGTCAGCAGCAGTCGGTGACGTGGCGCGCGCACATGGCGCGACCCTGCTCCGCCACCCGGTCAATCGCGGGCCCGCTGCCGCCCGCAACACCGGCCTTGACGCGGTGACGGCGCCGATCGTCGCGTTCGTCGACGCTGACTGCGCGGTGACACCGGGCTGGCTCGACCCACTGGTCGCACACTTCGACGATCCGCGCGTCGCTGCAGTCGCACCCCGGATCAGGCCACGCTCGAACTCCGCCGATATGCTCCCCCGCTACGAGTTCACCCGCTCCGCACTCGATATGGGACCCCGACCCGAGCTGATGGCGCGCGGCGCGCCACTCGGGTATCTGCCATCGGCAACACTGCTGATTAGACGAAATGCGCTGGTGCCGTTGGTATTCGATGAGTCTCTGCGGGTCGGTGAGGATGTCGATCTGGTCTGGCGGCTATCCGATGCCGGCTGGATGGTCCGTTACGAACCCGCCGCGATAGTGACCCATGAGATCCGGCCACAGCTGTTCGACTGGGCCAGAAGGCACTTCGACTACGGCACCTCCGCTGCGCCGTTGGATGTTCGCCACCCGCGGCGGCTCGCACCGGCACGATGGTCGGTGTGGAACCTCGCGGTCATTCTGCTGTTGCTGGCCCGGTGGCCGACACGTGGCCTTTCCGCGGCCGCCGGATTCGGGGTCGCCGGTCTATCGACTGCGCTAATGGCCCGCAAACTGCGCGCGTCCTCCGTCAGTCCCGCGGTGGCTCCACTAGTTGTCGGCAGGGGACTGTTGGTCGAGACGGCCGCCGCCGGACATCTGCTTCGCCGCGAATGGTGGCCACTGGGCTGGCTCGCACTGGCGACTGCGCCGCGATCCCGGCTCGGCCGGTTTGCCACAGCGGCGATGCTCATCCCCCTCGCGCGCGAGTGGTTCACCCGGCGCCCCCGACTCGACCCGGTGCGGTACGTCGCGCTGAGACTGTCCGAGGATGCCGCCTACGGCAGTGGGGTGATCGCAAGCGCGATCGCAGAC
>Ga0007796_10000904_pt1 | contig 10504 bp, 10 predicted proteins | sample CryBogmetaGMA0M_FD_60373 | JGI IMG/M metagenome (GOLD analysis project Ga0007796, IMG submission 60373) | Freshwater microbial communities from Crystal Bog, Wisconsin, USA - MA0M | ecosystem: Environmental > Aquatic > Freshwater > Lake | place: Crystal Bog, Wisconsin, USA | collected 2009-07-06 | reverse complement strand
GCTATCTGTACATTACAAACTAAACAAGAGACGATCCTTACTACACGATCATTACAAAATCAAAAGACAGTAACTCAAATTGGTTATTGGTATGATCCACTTGGTCAAACATTCTTAGTTGATGCTAGAGCAAATCCACAAGGATTCCATCTATCATCAGTTGATGTTTACTTCAAGTCTAAATCTGCAACAGTTCCTGTTACTATGGAAATTCGTAGAACAGTTAATGGTTACCCAGAAGCTGTCAGAACAATTCCATTCTCTGAGTGTATCCTTCGACCAGAACAAGTAAACATTCAAGGCGGTGGTACTGCATCCACAAATGATGCTATCCAACCTGCTACGACATTTAACTTTGCAAACCCAATTCACTTGACACCAGGTGAATATGCTATAGTTCTTGTTTCTCAATCAAATGAGTATCAAGTATACATATCTCAAATGGGTGGTACAGTTCTTGGTGGAACAACTAAAGTTGATAAACAACCATACATCGGTTCGTTATTCTTCTCACAAAATGCTTCTACATGGGAACCAGATCAGAATAAAGATCTTAAGTTTAAGATCAGACGCGCAGACTTTACAACATCTGGTACTGCTGAATTTACTATCCAAGATCCAACTACTATATCTGATTATCACACATTATTTACAAATGTATCATCAGTATTACCTACAGGTACAAATATAGTTTGGTCTGCAAAAGCGTACAATACTGATACAACGTTTGATACTGATTGGGCTCCATTTAATGTCATGACTGATATTAATTATTCATACTTAAAACGATTGGCTGCAGCTTCAGGTATTGGTGGCACTCCATCATTAAGATTAAGAGCGTCATTAACAACTGAAAGTTCATCAGTATCACCAGTAATCGATGCAGCAAGCTTATCAGTAGTTACTGCTCTTAATACTATCAATAATGATGCATCTGGAGAAGCTTCAATTAAAGCTGGTGGTACAGCATTAGCAAGATATATTTCTAAACCGATTAATCTTGCATCTGGATTTGAAGCATCTAACTTGGCAGTAACAGTTGATATCAATAAACCAGCTGGAACAGATGTTAAAGTTTATTACAAGACACTACCAACTGAGAAGACTACTCCAATCTCTGATGAAAATTGGGTATTGATGAACCTTGAATCTACAGTCCCTTCATCATTATCTAACTATGACTTTAGAGAGCATAGATACTTCCCAAGTGGAGCATTTAACTCTTATGGAGTACCACAAGATAATCCTATTAGCCCAAGATTCAATACATTCCAAATTAAGATTGTAATGTTATCGTCATCTCAAGCTAATACTCCAAGATTAAGAGACTTACGTATCATTGCATTGGATAGTTAATATGAAGATCAAAGTAGAAAATGATTCATTGGTAAGAGATACATCAACTAATGCTATCTTAGAGACTGATGTGAGTAAATTACATAAGTCTAGAGCTATTAGACAAGCATTAAAAGAAAAAGAAAACAAGCTAGATCTATTGATTGATAAAATAAATAGACTAGAAACAATTATCGACGGGATGACAAATGGCAAGCTTAACACTTAGATCAGTAAAAGGTACACCTCTTACTAATAATGAGATAGATACTAACTTCAGTAATCTTAACACTGATGTTGGAAATAGAGTATTGTCATCAGATTATGAAGACTCTGACGTATTAGCTAAGATCAAAAATGTTGATGGTTCTGGATCTGGCTTAGATGCAGACTTATTAGATGGTTTAAACACATCAAGCTCTGACACATCAGGTAATACTGTAGTCACTCGCTCATCTGGTAACTTCTCTGCTAATACTGTCACACTAACGCAATTAAATACTGGTAATGTATATGTAGGTGCATCTGGTTCTATCGTATTCGAAGGAGCTACTGACGATTCATACGAGACTACACTAGCAGTTACAGACCCTACAGCTGATAGGACTATTACTCTTCCTAATGTTACAGGTACAGTAGTGACTACAGGTGATACAGGTTCAGTCACAAATACCATGCTTGCAGGCTCAATAGCAAACGCTAAGTTAGCTAATAGCTCAGTCACTATCGATGGAAACTCTGTTTCATTGGGAGCTTCTATTACTCCAGGATTTGGCGCAGTAGGTAATAACAATACATGGACTGGTACACAAACATTTAGAGATAATAAATTTTTAGTTACTGACGATGTTGATAATACAAAGATATTAGCATTGCAACTATCAAACATCTCTGCTGGTACCACAAGAACACTCACCATTCCTAATGAGTCTGGAACTATTGCCACACAAGGTTATGTACAAACTTCTGGACAAAACTCACAAGGAGCAAAAACTATTTCGACTAATGCACCAAGTGGTGGCAGTTCAGGTGATATTTGGTATAGGATTTAATACATGTCAGTTTATGTGAATAATTCTGGCACGTGGACATTATCTAAAGAGGTATATGTCAATGACGGAGGCGCTTGGAAAGAGCCTCAAGAAGTCTATATTAATGATGGTGGTACATGGAAACTACTCCATAAAGTCATCTATATAACTTCAGATACAGCTAACTTAAACTTATACAGCTACATAGATTCACCAGCACAAGCTGTCAGACTTAAAGCAGTAATTAACAGCGGAGTAAACGTTTACTCTAACGATGCTGCGACGCCTTCATTAACGATTGGTAGTTTTCCAACCGGATCAAATGTACTATTAGTTAATAATGGTAACATTGAAGGTGCCGGTGGTACTGGTGGTAAAGGTGAAGACTATGGTACTGGTAATGGTACTGCAGGTTCACCAGGTGGAACAGCATTATATACTACAGTTCCAATTACAGTACAAAATAATGGCACGATTTACGGTGGTGGCGGTGGCGGTGGTGGTTCTGTAGGATTAGTCCAAGGATTTGGTTCAGGTAAAGGATATTATACACAATCAGTCGCAGGTTCTGGTGGCGGTGGCGGCGCTGGTATAGTTGGCGGCGCTGGTGGGGGTGCAGGTGGAAATGCTACTTGGCCGGGAGGCGCTGGTAATGCTGGTTCTGCATCAGCTGGTGGTGCAGGAGGTTCTGCATCATACTCTAATACTGGTGCTGCTGGCGGCGGGATTGGTTCTGCAGGAGGAGATTCTAATTGGGGTGGTGGTGCAGCAGGTTATTACGTAATAGGAAATTCATATATTACTTGGGAAGTTTCTGGCACAGTAGCTGGAAACGTATCATAATTAAAGGAAAATAAAATGGCAATACTTAATGTAAAGATAGTTGGGATCGAAGGAGATTCAGTCTTAGTAAAATACGCGACTGACAATAGTGCAAAGCCAATTGATGAATATGATGCTATAGCTTATCAACCTAAAGCTTTAGGTTACTCAAGCGTAGATCAATTCATTGAAGGTATCAAGCCTTCTTTACTAGATCAAGCTATGCACAGAGATAACTTAGAACAAGTGCCAGCAGACTTAGACTTAAGTGATTGGCACGGTCATGAGAGTGCACATGTGTATGTTCCTTTAAACAACTTAAACTTACAGACAAACCCAGCTATCACTAATCCGCAGATCTCTATATCTGAAGACACACATACAGATACTGGTACAGCTGCAGCTAACAAAATTAACGAGTCACTAGCATGATTAATAACGACGTAAACGCAGGAAACTTCATATACTGTACTACTCATTGGGGTCCATATGAGAGTCGTCTATTTCATAACGTAGGTAATGGTCTACGCCATGACTTCACATACTTAATCGATGGTAAACTAAAGATTGAGTTTAGAAACACAGAAGACGGTGAAGTAGTAGAGACTATTGACAGTACACAAGTTAACTATAAGCTTTTAAACCATGAAGATAAAGCTGACTATCAGACTGTAATCACTGAAGCTGACGGGTGCACAGCGATGTTCTTCAATCCTTTAGATGCATCAAAAAAGATTAAAGTAGACATATTAAATGCTGGTACTCATACTATTACAGCTACAGACAAAAGGATAACATTAGTAGGCGTGATTAGAACAATAAACGTAAACAATATAGACCTATTACCGATGCAACATGCTATCGTATTTCCAGGAAAGACTGCACAATTAGTCATACCTGAAAATGGAGTTTGTGCTGCGGTTAGTTACTTATAACAGGAATAAAAAATGGCAACCATAACACTTAGAAGCATAAAAGGATCACCTCTAACAATCACTGAGGTTGATGATAATTTTACAGCATTAAACACAGACGTTGGTAATCGTGTATTATCTACAGACTATACTGATGCTGCAGTGTTAGCTAAGGTTAAGAATGTAGATGGTGCTGGTTCTGGACTAGATGCAGATACAGTAGATGGATTAAATCCAAGTTCTACTAATACTGTATCAACAATAGTATCAAGGAATTCTTCAGGTAACTTTGCAGCCGAGCAGATAACTGCAACTACATTTAATGGTGGTATTAGTATACCATCTACAGCATCATTTATATACAATGGTTCTTCATCTGGTTCGATTACCTTTTCAATACCAGCAGTCGCTGGATCAAATACTTTAACATTTCCTGCAGTAACAGCAAATGTTGTGACTACAGGTGATGTTGGTACAGTTACTAATAGTATGTTATCTGGTTCAATCAATAATGCTAAGTTAGCTAATAGTTCAATTACTATTGATGGTAATGCAGTATCTCTTGGTGGATCTATAAGTATTTCTTCAGGTGTAAATACATGGACTGGTGCTCAGACATTTAGAGATAATAAATGGACGATGACTGATAACTCAGATAATACTAAAGCATTTGTATTTGAAGCTTCAAGTATTTCAACTGGTGCTACACGAACTCTAACAGTACCGAATTCAGATGGTACACTTGCATTACAAAGCTATGTTACGTCATATGTTCAAACTAGTGGCCAAAATTCACAAGGAACTAAGACTATTTCGTCATCTACTCCAACTGGTGGTTCAGCTGGTGATGTTTGGTATCAAATTTAATGGCAAATCTTTTTGTAAATAACGGTACTACTTGGGTATCGGTTAAACAGCCTTATGTGAATAATGCTGGATCTTTTACTCCAGCAAAAGCTGTTTATGTACATAATGGAACATCATGGACACAAGTATTTTATAGATTTGCCGCTACTATATCATCTAATACAATTAGTTATAATTTAAGAACTGCAGCTATAGCGGATGGTTGGAATGGAACTAGTAAACTCAATGCAACCATTAATGTCAACTCTGGAGTTGTTGTATCTGGAACTGGTAATAATACATCTGCAGCAATTAATCTCAATGGATTAGTAACAGAATCTGTAGTTACAATTAATAACAGCGGGACTATTGTAGGTAGTGGTGGTACTTACGGAAGCATGCAACAAAATGGGTCTGTAAATACTACATGGGCAAATGGTAATGGACTTACTGCTATCGGTACAACAGGTTATACGTACATCGGTACAGGCGGAAATGCATACGGTAATTATAGTAATACAATTTATTACTATGGATATGGTATAGGAGGAAACTGGCCAGTCTATAATAGCTTCTCAGGTGGTACAGGACCAGCCAATGGTGGAGATGGTGCTAGTGGAGGCACAGCTATATATCTAGCTTCTAATATCAGTTTAATCATCAATAATGCATCTACAGGATTAGTTGTAGGTGGAGGTGGTGGTGCAGGTGGTATGGGTGGTAATAATAGAGGTGGAGGAGCTGGTGGTAATGGCGGATATTTAATTGAAGAAACTGGTGCACACCCAGCTGCAATTGTAAACAATACATCAGGTGGTATCTTAGCATCAGGAGGTGGAGGAGCTGGTGGTTGGGGTAACAGATACGAAGGTGAAGGACATGGTGGTTATTATGGTGAATCAGCTATTGGCATTTTCTGGACTGGTGCGGGTGCAACTCCAGGGATATCACCAGGACTAGCAACAAATAATACAGGTACAAAAATTATCAATACATCTGGAACATATACTTTATCTCCAGCAGTATAATAAACATTATAAATAATACTTATGGCAGCCATAACCAATTTTTACATCGACACTGGATCCACTTTTGGAGCAGTCATTACAGTCAAAGGATCTGATGGATTGCCATTAAATCTGACTGGGTTTTCTGTCACATCTTATATTAGAAAATCGTATGCATCAAGGACTCATATTGACTTTAATGCACAGATATACTCTATATCTGGTGGACAAGTTCGTGTGTCTCTTACAGACGAACAAACTACTGACATAAAACCAGGTCGATATATGTATGACATAGAGATACAATCACCGATTGGTGAAAGATTAAGGGTGTCAGAAGGTATCATCATCTTCACACCACAAATTACAAAGCCGGATCCGGCATAAAGGAATAAGAAGTGGCAGATATTTTCGCAGAAGTCACCGCGGTCGGGATACAAGGTCTATCAGGTACTGTAGCTGGTGGGTATGGTGCAACTGGTTCAACAGGTCCTGCTGGAGCGACTGGACCAGCTGGTGGTCCAATTGGTGCTTCAGGATCTACAGGTTCTCAAGGCGCTAGTGGAGCCTCTGGTACTCAAGGTGCTTCTGGTACTCAAGGTTCTACCGGTCCAGTTGGAGCAAGCGGAGCAAATTCTACAGTACCAGGAGCTACTGGTGTTCAAGGTGCATCAGGTGTAGGAGCTACTGGAGTTCAAGGTGCTAGTGGAGCAGATTCTACAGTACCAGGAGCCACAGGTACTCAAGGTGCATCAGGTGTAGGAGCTACTGGTGTTCAAGGTGTTGCTGGAGCAACTGGTTCACAAGGTCCTACTGGTGCGAGTGGATCACAAGGAGCTTCTGGAGTAGGAGCTACAGGATCATCAGGTCAAACTGGTGCTACCGGTGTTACAGGTCAAACTGGTGCTACTGGTGTAGGTGTTATAGAGACGATAACATTTACTACATCATCAACAGATCAAGCAATCATTGACACAATAGATACTACTATGGCTAGGAGTATCAAGTATGAGATGCAAGAGACTTCAGGCTCAAACTATAATGCGAGTGAACTAAGACTATTAAACAGTAATGAAAATGTGTTCTTAACCCAATATGCTGGTATAGGTGCACCTTTAGGTGTGTTCGATACATACTTCTCACCAGTAAGTAATAACTATTCATCACCTGATATTACTGCTGGTATGTCATATTGGAATGGAACTACATTACGAATTTCTACTAGTAACAATATTGTAATACAAGCACTGTTATCAATTGTTGGTTCTACATCAATGAGTTTAAATTCAGGAACATATAATATAACACTAGCTACAGCATTCCATGAAGTATCAGCTGATGTATATCAAGCAACGACAGTAGAGAGTCATTCACCTTTACAACTGATTAGTAATATAGCATGGACTGGTACAGGTCTGTGTGAATTAAGATACACCCCTAACAGCGCAGTGACGACTTTAAAGTATCAAAAGACAGAAATTGAAGTTTAGAGATTATAAATAACAGAGTATAGCATTCATCTAATTAAGTAACACCACCATCAAGGAGATTTAACCGTGGCAACAAATAATTCAAAATTCGTAGTAAGAAACGGGCTTTCGGTAGGCAATGGTGCCTCAGGTCCAGTAGACGTCATTGACGAAAATGGTAATTGGATAGGAGCCCAACTCCCAGCGGGTGCTACCGGTGCAACAGGATCTAATGGAGATCAAGGCGCATCAGGTGCAACTGGTATCGATGGTGCTTCTGGTATCAATGGTGCAAGCGGTATTGACGGTGCTTCAGGTGCAACTGGCCCACAAGGTGCTTCAGGTGCTACAGGTTTCCAAGGTGCATCAGGTTCAACTGGTTTACATGGTGCTTCAGGTGCTACAGGTTTACAAGGTGCAAGCGGTGCTACTGGTATCCGCGGTGCCTCAGGTGCAACTGGTATTGATGGTGCTAGTGGTGCTACAGGTGCAGATGGTGCTTCAGGAGCAACAGGTATTGATGGTGCTACAGGTATTGATGGTGCCTCAGGCGTAACAGGTGCAACAGGTATTGATGGTGCTTCAGGTGCAACTGGTGCAGACGGTGCTACTGGTCAAACTGGTGCTACTGGCTCTGCTGGTTTAGATGGTGATAAGTATAACACCACATCAACAACTTCATTAAACTTAAACGATTATGCTATTACAGATAATCTTCAAATCTTTACAACTGATCTAAACTTAGATTACAGTCCACAACAGACAGTTATCATTGCTGAAGTAGGCACTCCAGCAAATCATATTCATGGTACAGTTGTTTCATACAACGCAGGTACTGGTGAATTAAACTTAACAGTTACAAACATTGATAATGTTCAAGATCATACACATGCTTCTTGGACAATCAACCTTGACGGTGCAGTTGGTGTACAAGGTGCTTCTGGTATTACTGGAGCTTCAGGTGTACAAGGTGCTTCTGGTGCTTCTGGTATTGAGGGTGCAAGTGGTGCTACAGGTCATCAAGGAGCATCAGGCGCAACAGGTATAGACGGAGCAAGTGGAGCAACAGGTGCGACTGGTGTTCAAGGTGCATCAGGTTCAACAGGACCTACAGGTGCGACTGGTGTTCAAGGTGCATCAGGTTCAACAGGTTTAGATGGAGCTTCAGGTGCTACAGGTTTCCAAGGAGCAAGTGGTTCTACAGGTTTAGATGGTGCTAGCGGTGCGACTGGTGCAGATGGTGCTTCAGGCGCTACAGGTATTAGGGGCGCAAGCGGCGCGACTGGTGCAGATGGTGCTTCTGGTGTTACAGGTAATGATGGTGCTACTGGTCCAGTAGGTGCAAGTGGTGCGACAGGTGCTACAGGTTATACTGGTGCAACAGGTATCCAAGGCGCATCAGGCGCTACAGGTATAACGGGTGCAACAGGTTTACAAGGTGCATCAGGTATTAATGGTATAGATGGCTCTACTGGTGCAACTGGTATCGATGGTGCTTCAGGCGCTACAGGTATCGATGGTGCATCAGGTGCTACAGGTATAGACGGAGCAAGTGGAGCAACTGGTATAGATGGAGCCTCAGGTGCAACAGGTATTGATGGAGCATCAGGTGCGACAGGTATCGATGGTGCAAGTGGTGCAACCGGTATTGACGGTGCGACAGGTTTAACTGGTGCTACTGGTTCTGATGGCGACACATATGCTGCACATTCAAACTCAAGATTCACTATCGGTGGTACAGGTCAAATCACATTAACACTTGACAAGACAACTTATGATTACACCGTAGGTCAATCAATCGTAGTTGCATACAATGCAAATAATGCACAACTAGGTACGGTCGTAAGCTTGATTGGTGACCAACTAGTATTTAATAAGACAACAGCTACAGGTTCCGGTGAACATGAATCATGGGAAGTTAACTTAGACGGTGCACAAGGTGTACAAGGTGCAAGTGGTATTACTGGTGCATCAGGTATTCAAGGTGCCTCTGGTGCGACTGGTGCTCAAGGTGCTTCAGGCGCGACAGGTGCTCAAGGTGCAAGTGGAGCTACTGGTATTGATGGTGCTTCAGGTGCTACTGGTATCCAAGGTGCTTCAGGTGCTACAGGTATCGATGGTGCAACTGGTATTGATGGTGCTTCAGGTGCTACAGGTATCGATGGTGCAACTGGTATTGATGGTGCATCAGGTGCTACAGGTATCCCAGGTGCGACAGGTACAGGTCTAACAGCTGACAATGCTGCATTAACTACAACAGTTCCTAACCAAACTATTGACTCATATAACGGTTCTACATACAGGACAGCTAAGTATATCATCCAAGCTACACACTCAGGTGACGTACACTCAACAGAAGTTATCGTAACACATAACGGTGTTGATGCATCTGTAACTGAATACGCTACTATGTACTCTTCATCTTCATTGATGACTGTAAGTGCAGACTATAGTTCAGGTACAGTGTATGTTAAAGTATCACCAGTAAATACAAATACAACAATCGACTTCTTAAGAGAAGCAGTATTAGCTTAATAACAAAATTCAGGAGATAGGCACGTGTCACTACCAACCAATGATATAAAGTTTAACGTCAAGAACGGACTAGCGGTCGGTGCCTCTGGATTTGAGGTCATCAATACAGCTGGTGAATGGGTCGGTGCTTCTGGCCCAGGTCAATCACCATACGGAGCAACAGGTGCTCAAGGTACATATGGTGCATCAGGTATAACAGGTGATGCTGGTACAGATGGTGCTTCTGGTGCAACAGGTATAGAAGGAACCCAAGGCGCTACCGGTATAGAAGGTTATCAAGGAGCTACAGGTTCTCAAGGTACACAAGGTGACACATATAGATATTATGCTTCTGGTTCTACAGTATCAACAAGCTTAGCTCCAGGATTTTATGATGGATTCTCTAACGGATTACATGTAGATCCTGAGTTCGAAGTTGGTGACAAAGTAAAAGTTATAGATCAAACTAGTGGATCTTCATTAGTTTACTATGGTGAAATATTTGATGTGCAATATGCTGGCGGTTTTGGATTTAACCATAGAGTTATAATCGAATCAATCAGTGG